>Ga0307959_1001170_pt1 | contig 12036 bp, 8 predicted proteins | sample OrgLakmetagen494_FD_201813 | JGI IMG/M metagenome (GOLD analysis project Ga0307959, IMG submission 201813) | Saline water microbial communities from Organic Lake, Antarctica - #494 | ecosystem: Environmental > Aquatic > Non-marine Saline and Alkaline > Saline | place: Antarctica: Organic Lake...
ATAGCAATCGACCGGGTGGTTGAAATACCTAAACCCGCCATAGCTTCACTTAGCAAATATTCTCGCATCACAGAACCCAATGTTGCTCGACCATCGCCACCTCGAGAAAACTGAGTTCGACCCGACCCTTTCAATTGAAAATCAAGGTACTTTCCCTCAGCAGTCTTTACCTGCCCCAACATATGCGCGCGACCGTCACCCAGGGAAGGTGACCAATGACCAAACTGATGACCCGAGTAAGCCAACGCAATTGGGCGGTTGTTTTCATTGATACTGTTGCCCGATAGCACCGAGACGGCCCGTTGACTCTTAAACCAACTAGCTTCGATGCCTAACTGCTTCAGTAGGTTCTTGTTGAGCTCAATTAATGACGGTGAGGCCGTCGGAGCAGGTATGGATTCAGCAAACATTTCTCTTGGCAAATCTCTATAGTGCTGAAAAGAGATTGGATTGTCGCCGGCGGCGTCTGGATTGGTATTCATAATTTCCAATTAATGCTGGTAATTGAGGCTTTTTCATTACGCGAAAAGCTTTTCCTCACGTTATCACACCACCTTTATCGTCTATTTTCTATGCCTCATGATTCAAACAAACGGTAGACGTATTAGATGCCTCGTTCACACTCTTGATATTGGTTTCACTCCGAGTTTTTCAACAAAGCGAAGCGGATAACCATGAGGATCTTGCAGTAAGACATTTAGTTCCCCGAGTAGGGGCCGGCTCACGAAACGGACAAAATTGCACGTTTGGGGGCTATGGCCAGGGGTTGTTGGCTGGTGCTGACCGATACAGCGTGGGGTTGGAGATGCCGAGGTCTTTCGCTACGTCGGCCCGCTCAGGACACTGTCGCCCGCGGGGATCGTGGCGGCGGGGCGGGAGGCACTTCCTTGGCGGCCACCACGAGCGATAGAGCAATCACAACGTCGGAGCGCCGGGTGCGTACTGTGCACTCGCCGTCTGACTTTCCCACGAGCTCGCCGAGCGCATCCGTCAGGCCGCCGTCGATGCGGTATCTGACCACCACTCGCATACCGAGAGGGGAGTTCGAAAGGAAGTGCAGGGGCACAGGCAATGGGAAACTCACCCCTTCATGCTAGACGCGGTATGCCGTATAACCCTCCCGCTAACGTGCAATTTTGTCCGTTTCGTGAGTTGGCCCCAGGTGGAACATTGTTGTGGGCATCAGAATTATATATAACCACGGTGTTTTTCTCAGACTGAGTTTGCGTCTGTGAGTTTTTATCCCAATTTTGTCTGGTTTTTGTCAAGAGATTTATGAACAAATAATCGTAATTAATGACTATCAATTTGCAGCAAATTTGCAGCTATCTGACCTAGACTTCTTCAAAGTTGTATACCTCCTAGGAAAGGATAGAAGTGGCTTCTCATAACCCCGCTTTTAACCGCAGCATGCGTTCGGGGCTTCAGTCTGCGAACCGTGATCATGTAAACGCTGAATTTGATCGCATGACCTCAAACCCTATGACCATGCAGGGAACAGCCTCAAAGGTCATAGGAATGTTCTTAGCGGTACTTGTTGGCGCCGGTGTGACTTGGTACCTAGAGCTTTACTCACTATTTCTTCCTGCGCTGTTCGTCGGGCTAGGTCTTGGTCTCTGGGCCGCCTTTAGCAAGAAGGTCCGTCCAGGTCTCTACATGGCCTACGCGTTGGTGCAGGGCGTATTCCTCGGTGGCATTAGCGGTCTGTTGGAGTCTTTCTACCCTGGAATCGTTCAAACTGCTGTCATTGGAACCTTTGCAACTGCGGGAGCGATGTTTGCTGCCTATCGTTTTGGCTGGGTGAAGGTTAATAAGCGCTTTACACGCTTTATGTCTTTCGCGTTGACGGGATACTTTGTCTTCGCGCTTGTGAATCTTGGCTTTTCAATGGTTGCCGGGATCAGCATCTATAGCTCGCCGTTTGGTTGGCTTATTGCGCTAGTTGGAGTCGGGCTGGCTGCTTTCACTTTGAATCTCGACTTTGAAGTTATTAGCCAGGGCGTTAGCCAGCGTTGGCCCGAGGAGATGGAGTGGCGAGCTGCATTCGGCTTGACCGCAACTCTAATTTGGCTTTACGTCGAGATTCTTCGACTGCTGGCAATTTTTAACCAAAGCTAAGAAGCGTGCTTTTCCCACTGTTGCCATAATTGGCGCAGGTCCCAAGCGTTTTCGGCAAGGACTGAAACCCCTCGCACTCCGGTGCGGCGGGTTTTGCCCGATATTAGAAGCAACTTATTTTGAAATAGCAGCTGACTGCAACGGCGCTGTGCCTCATCAAAAAATGTGGCATCTGCAATACCTGTGCCATCGTCAAGGCTTATGAACACAACTCTCTTGCCGCTGCGCATTGGTGGAGTTTGAGTGGCGATTCGAACTCCGGCTACTAATACTTCGGTGTTACTTCTTAGTGAGCCAACTTCACTTGCTCGAACAACACCCATTTCATCTAGCATCTGCTGAAACTTATGAATCTGGTGTTCGGAGATGTCCATTCCAGTAACGCTCATCTCGACTTCAAGCTCCTGTTGCTTCGAAGGTGGCGAGCTGCCAACCGGAAGTTGATCAAGATTTTTTAGGTCGAATGTCAATTGATTTTTATCGACTTTGGGTGCAGCTTTGGAGCTGAGTTGTCTAACTTTCACCAAGAGGTCGCTTCGGTTGTGGACGGACTCTTCTTTCGAGACGCCGGCTATTGAGTCCAGTGCTCCAACTAGGGCAAGTTTTTCCAATGTTCTCCTGGAGGGTCTGGCCCTAAGGTAGAAGTCGGTCACATCTTCGTAGGGTTGTTCACAAATGATTCGGTCCATTTCAGGTCTCGAGATGCCGGATATTTCACCCAGTGGCACTCTTACTCCCAGTTCTTCTGTGGTTTGCTGGACAACGTACTGATTGGTTGAGTAGTCAACATCAATCCCAAGGAGTTGAACTCCCAATCTTCTGGCTTCTGCAAGCAACAGGCGTCTCGGATACATTCCAGGGTCGTGGGTCAGTAGCCCAGCTATGAACTCAGTGGGGTAATGAGTTTTTAGCCAGGCTGAATGATAGGTTGGGACTGCGAACGCAGCACCGTGTGCCTTGCAGAAACCAAAGCTTCCAAATCCTTCGAGGATTGACCACACTCGATCAATTACAGTTGGACTGTAATCTCTGGCAGCGGCTGATCTCTTGAAATAGCGCTGAACCAAACGGGCTTTATCTGGCTTTCCTAGCTGTCGACGCAGCTCATCGGCCCTGGCCAAAGTGCAACCGGTCATGACCTGCATTATGCGCATTAGCTGTTCATGGAATACCACGATCCCGTAACTTTCTTTGAGAATCTCATGCAGATCTGGATGCATGTAGTCAGGCTGGGCAAAGCCATGACGACCATCTAGGTAGGGCTTAATCATGTTGGCCTTCATTGGCCCCGGCCTAAACAGTGAAATTTGCATTGTGAGGTCATTGAACTTGGTGGGCTGATGTTTGCCGGTCAGCTCTCTTTGACCAGGGCTCTCGATTTGGAACAGCCCAAGAGTGTTGGTGGTTCTGATCATCTTGTATACGGCCGGGTCGTCTCTTGGGACCTTGTCCAAATCTAGATCAATCTTTTTCACGCGCTTTATCTCTTTTATTGTGTAGGCCATTGCGCTTTGCATTCGGACTCCTAGGACATCGAGCTTCAGAAAGCCCATGGGATCCATATCGTCTTTATCGAATTGGCTCATTGGCAGACCCATTCCGCTTGGCTCGGTAGGAGTTAGATCAAGCAGTCTTGAGCTGCCCAAAATCACACCGCAGGGATGCATGGAAATATGCCTAGGCAGCCGATCCAGTCGCTGAGTCACATCGACCAGCAAATTTAGCTTGCGGTCAGATTCGGTGAGCTTAGAAAAGTTCGCTAGTTCGGGCTTATTCGACATTTCTGCCCGGAAGTTTTTCGCTGAAAAGCGCCACATGTTTTTAGCAATCTCATCAACCTGTTGATCGTCTAGACCAAGTGCCATTCCGCCATCCCTGACGGCCCCTCTGCCTCGGTAGGTGGACTGCATCGATAGCAGGGTGACTCTGTTGCCACCGTAGCGTCGAAAGATTGCGCGATAAATTTCGTGCCTTCTGGCGGATTCAACATCTATGTCTATGTCCGGCAAGGTGCTCCGCTCGGTCGAGAGAAACCTTTCAAACAGTAGGCCTTCTTCGATTGGGTCTACGCTGCTTATTCCAAGCAGGTAGTTGATCAAAGAGCCAGCTCCTGATCCTCTGGCCGCAATTCTTATGCGCATGTCTCTAATCATTTGGGCCACATCGGCAACCGTTAGAAAATAAGTTGCAAACCCAAGCTTGTTTACGGCTATCAATTCCTTGGAGAGTCGATGCTGAACATTTGCCAGCTCTGCTGCCTTTATCCCCGGGTAGCGCAGGTTGATTGCGGCATGACTTTTTTGCCAGAGAACCTCGAAGGGGTTTTCTGTTACTCCAAGTGAGGATTGCTCTGGAGTTTTTGGTTGGTTCCAGCCGCAATCGCTAATCGGATCGAGAAAGCACTTTTGGGCTAAAAGTTCCGTTGCTTTTAGCAGCGCTACGGACTCCTTGGTGTCTTCGGTTACCTCCAGTGCCAGCGTGGCCATTTGATGGGATGGCTTTAGCCATGCCTGGGCATTTGGTTGTGGGATAAATAACCCCAGCGGTTCCAGGTGCCTTGCGGAATCCAGAATGTCTGCGGTCAAAGCACCATCGGGATCTATGTAGCGAACCGCGTTGGTTATTACCGGAGGCATACCGACAGTTTTTGCTAGGTTAAACATTGCTCGTGCGTGCTTTGCCGAGCCAAGTTCGCCGGGCTCGGTCATGTGGTTTACCACTTCGATGGCAAGCGCGGCCGGTGCCGGAAAATGCTCTCGCCACATCTCGGCCAACTCGCGTGCTTTGGTCTTTGAGGTCAGCACAGCATCGGCGATCGAGCTTTCTAGGCCAATCAATATCGTGCAGGAGGTTTCTTCTTTGAAAAAGTGAGCAAGATCGCTAATCGCTATCGAGATGTTTTTTTTCTTACCTTTTTGCTCTTGAGCCTGGGAGATGATGCGGCAAAGTGTTGCCCAACCTCTTCCGGCATTGTTGCCGTGAGCCAAAATTAGAACACGACCCAAGGGCTTATCTGCTGTCACCTCTAGGCTCACTCCAACAATCGGAGCAATACCACTCGATATGCAGCTCCCTATGTGCTTTATCGCCCCGTAGAGGCCGTCTCGATCGGTTATCGCTTGAGATTCAGCACCTATTGAGCTTGCGGCTGCACAAAGCTGCTCAGGCCTGTTTACGCCATAGTGGGCAGAGAAAGCGGAGCTGACATTTAGATGGGTAAAGCTCATTTAGGGGCTAGCTTGCTCAATTTCCCAGTTATCCCCGGGCATTTGGTGTCTCAGCTGAAAAAAGTACCTATCTTCGTGGCTTACCGCCCATAAGCGCCACATTTCTGTCTCAACTAAGTTTTGCCCTTGACCGTGTGGGGCCTGATCCGCATGTTGCCACCACAGTGATCTGGAGTACCAGCGAACTGGACGTGATGCCGTCAAAAAAACTTCATTTCGCCAGGCAAAGCAAGCTGGAGCACCGTCGGCGTCAAGCACGACACCGGTGACTAATTCTGTTTCCAAAGCTAGCGCCCCTTCTAACTATTCGAACAAGTGTTCGAATAGTTAGAAGTGTAGGTCTTAGTTAGGACATTTACAAAACTGTTTGATAAATATGACTCAGGTTTTTGTTTTCTGGCCTAGTTCAGCCTCCAAAAACATTAGAAAGCCAATCAATCCTCCTGGTGCATCCTTGCAAGTAGCTTCTTCACAATTGAGATAGCAGCCATAAACACCAGCAAGATTCCAATTCCCACAAATGCAGCTACTTTTAGATTTTCTTCCAACTGCTCGTAGCTAGCGCGGGCTGCAAAGCCAACACCGACATACACCGAGGTCCAGAGCGTGCAGGCCATAAAGGTCCAGAGTATAAAAGTTCTATAGGTCATTTTCGTCATGCCGGCTGCCGCAGGAACAACCGAGTGAAGAACCGGTAAGAACCTAGAGATAAAAACAGCAACCCCACCACGTCTGGCAACCAGTTGGTCGGCAACTCGCCAATTCTTCTCTCCAATACGTTGGCCTAACTTACTAGCACGGAGCTTGGGGCCAAAAAAGCGGCCAATAGAGAAGCCAATGGTTTCACCAATTAAAGATCCGATCAGAACTGCCATCAACAAAAATGCAAACTCACTCCAGTTGGTAACTCCAGTTGAAGCAACCAGGACAACGGTGTCACCGGGCATAATTAGGCCAACAAAAACTGCAGTTTCCAGCATGATCGCAAATCCTGCAATCACATTTCGCCAGATAGAAGGCACAGAGCTTATGAAGTCTATGAAAGAGGGCAGGAGGTCCGGCATGCTAATAATCTTCGCATAGCAAACTCAAAAACTATTTGTTTTTCCTAAGCGATCGAGAGGTCATCGTTTTGGGCAGAGTTGGTCAGCAGGGCCAAGCGCTTGCGGAATGAGTTGAGTCTTTTTAGATCCGCAACTGGAATGTTTTGCCAATTAGTCACCCCCCGAATCCCCTGTAGTGCAGAAAGGCTCCAGATTTCACAGCCTGCCAAGTCCTGCGGCGTTGAATTAGTCATTGCTGTCTCAAAGCCGGCTTGGTTCGCCATTTCAAATACGAGCTCTCTGGTAATTGATGGCAGCCAGTCAGTCGAATCATCCGGTGCGCACAGCACATCGTTGCGCCACCAAACAATCGCGGATAGAGCTCCGTCTGCTATGTTGCCGTGAGTATCCAAGATCACCGCTTCGTCTGCTCCGTGGAGGTTCGCTTTTCTTCTCAACCTCTGACACACCGAAAGATCGGGGCCTTTTATCTGGGGGTCAACCCGAGGGTCTGGTTCATCTAGGGACCAGAGGCTACAAGTGAGAGTTCTTGCTGGGGCTTGGCGCAGTCTAAAAAATAGTTGCTGACCAACAGTTTGGTCTTTGCGAAATTCGATCCTTGGGAACCAATCGCCTTCCGTGGGAATTGCAGACACGACGGCGTCAAAAAAGCCAGTCAGGTCTTGCTGCTGTACTTTGGTAACCGAACCGGCAAACCTTGCCAAATGCCGCTCTATCACTCGGGTTGAACCGCTGGACACCAGCCAGCTATCAGCCACGCTAAGGGAGGTCGGAATGGCGTGGTCAACCGGATTCAGCTCACCGCCGGTGAATTGAAAGAAATCTCCAGTTACGCTCATCTTGTCTAGAATACGGGGCTGGAAAAGGAATTAATGCCACTTTATTATGAACGCATAGCCGGCTGGAGCCCAGTAGCAGATACTTTTGTGGCTTTTTTTGGCAGTAAACCCAACTCTTTTTGGCTAGATCGCGAGCATCACCACGATGCTCGTTTTTCGGTAATCGGCTCTGGGCCCGAGACAAGCAAGCTTCCGAAGCATGAGCAAGAGCAGCATAATCACAACTTGCCGTTTGGCTTCCGTCCCGGGTTCGTGGGGGTAATCGAATACGCGCTTCCAGAAGCCGGCCCACTCGTTGTCTCGGGCATAAAGGTCGATAGGGCCTTTGTCTACGATCACGACAATCGGGCAATGTTCTTTATTGGCGAGTTTGAAGATAAAGCATCTTTCACGGAGTGGCTTCATGCGGCTCTTTTGCGCTTGGCGCTTGCCGGCGGCGATGCTGCGAATTACGCACTTAGTCACGATGCTGCGACTGCTGCCAGCTTTCAGGTTAAAGATGGCAAACAGGATTACTTAGCGAATATCGAAAAAGCCAAAGAGCAAATTGCCAAGGGCGAGATCTACCAGCTCTGCCTAACAACCGAGTTGGTGGCAGATTATGTGGGAGATCCTCTTGCGCTGTTCCTCAGGCTCAGGAAGGACCACGGCGCACCTTATTGCACCTATCTAAAGATTGGTGCAGTCAGCTACTTGAGTATCTCTCCTGAACGGTTTTTGACGGTATCGGGAGTCAGGGTAACCAGCTCTCCAATTAAGGGAACTAGTGCCAGATCCAGTGACCCGGAACTGGATTCGGCCCTCCAAGCCGCCCTCGGTGCCGATGAGAAGGAGCGAGCAGAGAATCTGATGATCGTTGATTTGATCAGGAATGATTTGTCGGCGGTATGCAATTCGGCTTCGATAACAGTTGAGTCCTTACTAGCGCTTCGTTCATATTCGACTGTTCATCAACTTGAATCTGACGTGGCAGGCGAGCTTGCGGGTTCCAAGACTGGCTTTGATGCCCTGCAAGCTTTGTTCCCCGGCGGTTCAATGACCGGAGCTCCAAAGATTAGGGCTTGTAGCTTGATTGCGGAATTAGAAAACAGGCCCAGGGGAGCCTATTCAGGTGCAATCGGTTGGGTCAGCCCCTCGGGCGACATGGACTTGGGAATGGTTATAAGAACGGCAATTTTTGAGAATCAAACCGCCAGAATTTCGGTTGGCGGGGGTATTACCTCAGGGTCCGACCCTGAAACCGAACACGATGAAATGCAATTAAAAGCCCTAGCGCTAGTTCAGGCCATGGGCGCCTCGGTGAATTGGTAATCTATAACCCCGCGAAGCAAAAGGTCATTAATTGCAAGAAGAGTACAGCGTCACAGGCATTCAGGATAAATGGCTGCCAGTTTGGGATGACCTAAAGCCCTTCGACTCGTCGAGAAAAGACGATACGAGACCCACGAAGTACGTGCTGGATATGTTCCCGTACCCATCCGGTGACCTGCACATGGGTCATGCCGAGGCTTACGCGCTTGGTGATGTGATCGCAAGATATTGGGGACAAAAGGGCTACAACGTTATGCACCCGATTGGCTGGGACGCCTTCGGGTTGCCAGCTGAGAATGCAGCCATCAAGCGTGGCCTTGACCCTAGAGCCTGGACCTACGAAAACATTGCTCAGCAAAAAGCATCGATGCGCAGGTATGCGTGCAGCTTTGACTGGGACAGAGTGTTACAAACTTGCGACCCTAGTTACTATCAGTGGAACCAATGGCTATTTCTGGAGCTATACAACAGAGGTCTTGCTTATCGCAAAAACTCCAACGTGAACTGGTGCCCAAGTTGCCAGACCGTACTTGCCAATGAGCAGGTTGTCCAGGGGTTTTGCGAGCGATGCGATTCGGTTGTTACCAAAAAGTCTTTGACCCAGTGGTATTTCAAGGTCACCGACTATGCAGACCGGCTACTGGATGACCTCGACCAACTAGAAGGCAAATGGCCTTCTAAAGTGCTGTCCATGCAACGTAACTGGATCGGAAGATCTCAGGGTGCAAACATCGATTTCGCTATCGAGGGCATGGACAAAAAGATTTCGGTATTTACTACCCGTCCAGATACCCTCTATGGCGCAACCTTCATGGTGCTGGCCGCTGACAGTGAGCTTGCTCAAGAGCTTGCCAATGCCGCGGCCCCAGAGATTCGCGATCAGTTCAATGTCTACCTGGAAGAAGTCAAGAAGGCCAACGACATCGAGCGCCTAGCCACCGACCGTAAGAAAACCGGTGTTTTCTTGGGTCACTACGCGTTGAACCCGATAAATGATGAGCGAATCCCGGTTTGGGTTTCCGACTACGTTTTGGCTGATTATGGTACCGGCGCGATTATGGCCGTGCCTGCCCATGACGATCGAGACATTGAGTTCGCTAAGACTTTTGACCTTCCAATCTCAATGGTTGTCGATACTGGCGAGGCAGACCCTGCTTTGTCCGGGGTTGCAACCAGCGGCGATGGTGTCATTGTAAATTCTGGTGAGCTAAATGGTCTAAGCAAGAAAGAGGCTATTTCCAAGGCCATTGAAACGGTTGAGGATAAAGGCACCGGCAATGGTGCAAAAAACTTCCGGCTTAGGGACTGGCTGATTTCTCGGCAGCGCTACTGGGGGACCCCTATTCCAATTATTCATTGCGAAGACTGCGGCGAGGTTCCCGTACCCGCCGAGCAGCTACCTGTGGAGCTGCCAAGCAGTGAAGGCCTTGATCTGCAGCCAAAGGGCACCTCTCCGCTCGGGGCGGCGTCCGACTGGTTGAACGTGGATTGCCCTAAATGCGGAGGTAGGGCCAAGCGCGACTCCGACACCATGGACACCTTTGTTGACAGCTCTTGGTATTTTTTGAGGTTTTTGAATCCAAATTCCGACGAAGTGCCATTTGAGAAAGAGCAAGCGGAAAAATGGGCACCCGTTGATCAGTATGTCGGGGGAGTAACCCACGCAATTCTTCACCTGCTCTACGCGAGGTTCTTTACAAAGGTGCTGCACGACATTGGAATGGTTGATTTCGAAGAACCCTTCACCAGACTGCTAAACCAAGGCATGGTTTTGATGAATGGTTCTGCGATGAGTAAATCTCGTGGGAATCTCGTGCGCCTTAGCGAGCAACTTGATATACACGGCGTTGACGCAATCAGGCTAACCATGGCGTTTGCCGGACCCCCGGAAGATGACATTGATTGGTCGGACGTTTCGCCCGCTGCCTCGGCAAAATTCTTGGCTCGTGCCTGGCGCATAGCGCAAGATGTCACAAGTGAGCCAAAAGCGAACTTTGCCTCAGGAGATAAGGACGTTCGTAAGGCCACCCACCAATTCCTCGCTGGATTCAAAGAGGCCATAGAAGGCCATAAATTCAACGTGGGCGTGGCAAGAGCCATGGAGCTCACAAACCACCTTCGGAAGGCCATCGACCAAGGAGTTGGTCCAGTAGACCCTGCGGTCAGGGAGGGTGCTGAGGAGCTTGCCAAGGCCTTAAGTCTCTTCGCCCCCTACACCGCAGAAGACATGTGGCAGCTTTTGGGCCATGAGCCGTCGGTTGCCTTGGCTCAATTCGCCGAGGTCGAAAATGATCTAATGGTTGAACAAAAAGGAATTGCAATTGTTCAAATCGACGGCAAGTTGCGGGATAAATTTGAGGTAGACCTCTCAATCTCCGAGGCGGAATTGCGCGAACTGGCAATGAATTCAGAGGCAGTAAAAAGAACCTTGCAGGGCAAGGAGATTGCCAACGTGATTGTCAGGGCGCCGAAGCTTGTAAACATAGCCACCAAATAGGGGATTTTCTACAGAATTTCCCTGCGGCACTAAAGCAAGATGACGGCTAATGCATCTTGGTCAGATGCAAAAACTAATTGACTGGCTAAGAAACCTCAACCCAAAAAAGCGTAAGCAACTTTATCTTGCGGCTGGGTTAGTTGCGATTCTGCTGGGCGTTCTGCTGTCAAATTCGAGCGCACCAAAAGTAGAAAAAGCCTTGGCCCAGCAGGGTGACAACTTCACAGTTTCCGGTGAAATTTACATCCACGTGGTCGGCGAAGTCGAAGAGCCAGGCTTGTACGAGCTGTCCTATGGCGCTCGGGTTAGAGATGTCATCGACGCGGCGGGTGGCTTCACCGGTCTCGCGGTCGAATCCAGCATCAACCTCGCTCGACTGGTTTCTGACGGGGAGCAGGTGGTCATTCTGGCGCAGTCGCAGATGGCGACTGACTCCGCGGACGGATTTATTTCACTCAACAGGGCCAGTAGTTCGCAGTTGGAGTCTCTGCCAGGAATTGGACCAGCCTTAGCGGGTCGAATTTTGGCTTACCGAGATGAGATTGGGTCCTTTGCAAGTGTTGGTCAGCTTCTCGAGGTTACTGGTATTGGCAGCACTCTCTTTAGCCAGCTGGAGAGCCTAATAACTTTGTGATTATCTTTCTGGCTTCGGCTTACTGGCTCATACTTTGGGCGACCGCTCAGCCTGGCTCAAGCTCTCAGATCAAGCTGTCCTACCCCAGCATCGAATTCATTGAGAACCTCAGGGCAGTGTTTCTATTTCGAGCACAGGGAGTCAGCCCAGATGCGAAGGCGCTGGTGGGCGGACTGGCAATCGGAGAGCGGGAACTTCTTTCACCAGAAATGGCAGAGAACATGAAGACTCTGTCGCTAACTCACTTGGTTGCAGTGTCCGGCGCCAACCTAGCGATTGTTATGGGTGTTATCTATCTTCTTACGGCAGCATTTGGACTGCCGAGAAATACTCGTTTCCTCACAAC
>Ga0307959_1001181_pt1 | contig 11995 bp, 6 predicted proteins | sample OrgLakmetagen494_FD_201813 | JGI IMG/M metagenome (GOLD analysis project Ga0307959, IMG submission 201813) | Saline water microbial communities from Organic Lake, Antarctica - #494 | ecosystem: Environmental > Aquatic > Non-marine Saline and Alkaline > Saline | place: Antarctica: Organic Lake...
TTTGATAGCGCATTCCATCAAGTCAAAAATTACCATGGAAATTACCGTTGAGATAAAACCCATTTTAATCGAAGCCAAATGAAAAAGCCAACTATGATTATTCTCGGATGCAATTTCGCAGGACTCACCACCGCAAGATATATTCATGCCGTTGTAAAAGACAAAGCAATTGCATTTTCCTGAATTAGGTTGACTAAAAATTAAACCTTTAATTATAGTCACTTATGAAATCAAAAAAAGAACCCTGGCGAAAAAGAACCTATCAGAAAGTAACTCTTGAAACCAAAATTTTGGTCGTTGACCAAATTGTAAACGGTCAAATCTCCAGAAACGCAGCTTCAAAAAAATATGATGTTCCTAGAACAACCATATCCTATTGGCTAAGAATTTATAGTACATTAGCTCAACAAAAAATAGGCATGAGTAAAAATCAAGAAATTAAGAAGTTAAAAGAAAAAATTGAAGAACTGGAGTTCGTAAAAGACTTTCAACAAGACATTATTGCTGATATGGAACTCATTACAGGAGTGGCTATGGCAAAAAAGTCGTTACCCAAAGCATTAGCAAAAGAGATAGAGAAAAAGAAGAAAGACCGTATAAAAGAAAATGGCTCTATGGATGTTTTGGGATCACTAAACAAGCCTTCTACAAACGACTCAAAGTCCAACAAAAACAACAACTAGACCATCAAAAACTAATTAAAATGGTGAAAGATTATCGTAAAAAAGTAGGATCTAAAACCGGTGGAATCAAGCTCCACAAGGAGTTAAAACAAGACTTTATAGATAATGATATTAATATAGGTAGAGATAAATTCTACCGGTTCCTAAGGCTAAATAACCTCTTAATTCCTAAAACAAAAAATTACATCACCACAACAAATTCTAATCACATGTTCAAAAAATATAAAAACCTGGTGAAAGATCAAGTCCCTAACCGACCAGAACAACTATGGGTAAGCGATATTACTTATATCAAAACAGAATACGGACATAACTACTTAGCAATAGTTACTGATGCTTATTCTAAAAAGATCATGGGTTACAACTTAGATAATCATATGAGGACATCCCTTTGCACCAAGGCGCTGGCTATGGCTATAAAAAACAGAAAGTACCCAGATCAAAAACTCATTCATCATTCTGATAGAGGCTTCCAGTACTGTAACCCTAAGTATACCGAATTTGCTGAAAACAACGGAATAACAATGAGTATGACCGAGCAGTACGATCCATATGAAAATGCTGTAGCAGAAAGGATTAACAGAACCCTTAAATATGAGTATGGCTTAAAACAAACTCTCAAAAACACTGAAATGGCCAAAAATATGACTGAGCAGGCTGTGTATATTTATAATAATTTAAGAACGCATTTTAGCCTTAATCTAAGAAAACCAGCCGAAGTGCATTTAAATCCAACAATTAAATACAAATCGTATCGAAAAAATAAAGTAAATTTACCTGAACTAACTATTTAAACCTTTAGCAGAAAGTTATTCTAATTTTTTTGGGCCCATTCAAAAGGCCCAGAAAAAAAATTGGAAATAACTTTCGGTCGGACAAGCAAAATCAATTGAAAAAAGGTCAACCTATATCAGTATAATACAAATCTGCTTTTACCAATTATAAACTGATTTGTTAAAATAAGCTATTAATTTTTCCATGTATTTGATTTTCGTTCAGATTATGTATACTTTTAAGAAATCACACACAAATTTTAAAACCAATACAGATGAATATCAAAAAAGTACTTGTTGCCAACCGAGGAGAAATAGCCATTAGAATATTTAGAGCTTGCACTGAAATGGGAATACGTACCGTAGGCATTTACACCTTTGAAGACCGCTATTCTTTACACCGCTACAAAGCAGATGAATCTTATCAAGTTGGACTTGATGAAGAGCCTTTAAAGCCTTACCTAGACATCGATGAAATTATTAGCGTTGCCAAGAAGAACAATGTAGATGCCATTCATCCAGGCTATGGTTTTCTTTCTGAAAATGCCAAATTTGCTAAAGCTTGTGAAGAAAACAACATTATTTTTGTTGGTCCTAAAGTTAAAGTTTTAGAATCCTTAGGAGATAAAATAATGGCTAAAACAGTAGCTCTTGAAAATGATATTCCCATTATTCAATCTAACGAAGAACCGCTTATTAATCTTGAAATTGCTACAAAAGAAGCCAACCGAATTGGTTTTCCATTGATGTTGAAAGCAGCTTCAGGCGGTGGAGGTAGAGGAATGCGTGTCCTTCGATCTATAGATGAGCTTAAAAATGCTTATGCTGAGTCTAAACGGGAAGCTAAAAATGCTTTTGGAGATGAAACTGTTTTTTTAGAAAAATTTGTTGAAAATCCAAAGCACATCGAAGTTCAAATTGTAGCAGATAACGAAGGAAATACGGTTCATTTATTTGAAAGAGACTGCTCTGTGCAACGCCGTTATCAAAAAGTAATTGAATTAGCTCCATCTTATGGCTTAAGTAGCGATTTAAAGGAAAAATTGTACGCTTATGCAGTAAAAATTTGTAAAGCTGTAGATTACAATAATGTAGGTACAGTTGAATTTTTAGTGGATGATGATGGAAGTGTTTATTTTATTGAAGTCAACCCAAGAATACAAGTAGAACATACCGTAACCGAGGTAGTTACAGGAGTAGATTTAATTAAAACACAATTATATGTTGCGGCAGGTTATTTGCTAAACAGTCCTGAAATTAATATTGAAAGTCAAGGCCAGTTGAAATTAAATGGTTTTGCGGTACAATGTAGGATTACAACTGAAGACCCTCAAAATGATTTTAAACCAGATTACGGTACGATTTCAACTTACCGAAGTGCATCTGGATTTGGAATTCGTTTAGATGCTGGTAGTATTTACCAAGGCGCAACCATTTCACCATTTTTTGATTCCATGTTGGTGAAAATTTCAGCAAGTAGTAGAACCTTAGATGATGCTTGCAAAAAGATGCGTCGAGCGCTTGCAGAATTTAGGGTTAGAGGAGTAAAAACCAATATTGCTTTTTTAGATAACATACTAAAAGATCAAAATTTTCGGGAAGGAAAAGTCACTGTAAATTACATTAAAAACACCCCAGCACTTTTTAATATAGTTGAACCTAGAAATCGAGCGACCAAATTGGTGAGCTTTCTAGGAGACGTAACGGTGAATGGTAATCCCAATGTAAAAAAGAAAAATCCTGATGCCAAATTTCTCAAACCAGTAGTGCCTAAATTTGACGCAAAAGCAGATTATCCAAAAGGTACCAAAGATAAATTAACAGAATTAGGTCCTGAAGCTTTTGCTGACTGGTTGAAAAACGAAAATAAAATTCAGTACACCGATACTACCATGCGGGATGCGCACCAAAGTTTATTGGCTACGCGAATGCGAACCTTCGATATGTTGAAGGTTGCTGAAGGATTTGCTAAAAATCATCCAGAAGTTTTTTCAATGGAAGTTTGGGGTGGTGCTACCTTTGATGTATGCATGCGATTTTTATACGAAAATCCTTGGGAGCGTTTGCGTTTACTCAGAAAAGCGATGCCTAATATGTTGCTTCAAATGTTGCTACGGGGTTCAAATGCTGTAGGTTATACCGCTTATCCAGATAATTTAATTGAAAAATTTGTCAGTGAAGCATGGGAAAATGGAGTAGATATCTTTAGGATATTCGATTCTCAAAATTGGATGAAATCCATTGCACCTTGTATAGAACATGTTCGAAATAACACCAAAGGTCTAGCTGAAGCATCCATGTGTTACACAGGAGACATTTTAGATCCGAAACGAGAAAAATATACTTTAAAATATTATCTACAGTTAGCTAAAGATTTAGAAAATGCTGGTGCACATATTTTAGCCATAAAAGACATGGCTGGATTACTAAAACCAAAAGCTGCAACCGAGTTGATTACTGCCTTAAAATCTGAGATAAAAATCCCTATTCATCTCCACACACATGATACCACCTCTATGCAAGCATCTACTTATTTAAATGCTGTTGAAGCTGGAGTAGATGTCGTAGATGTTGCTCTTGGCGGATTGTCTGGCTTAACTTCTCAACCTAACTTTAATGCGTTTGCAGAAGTGATGAAATACCACAAACGGGAACATCCATTAAATTTAGAAAAGTTGAATGAATATTCCATTTATTGGGAACAAGTGAGAACCTACTATTATCCATTTGAGTCCGGCTTGAAGTCGGGTAGTGGTGAAGTGTATAAACATGAAATTCCTGGCGGTCAATATTCGAATTTAAAACCCCAAGCAGAATCACTAGGACTAGCAGATCGATTTCATGAAATTACAGATATGTATGCGCAAGTCAATCAATTGTTTGGCGACATTATTAAAGTTACACCAAGTTCCAAAGTTGTTGGTGATATGGCTCAGTATTTAGTAAGTAATAATTTGAGCATTCAAGATGTGTTAGAAAAAGGAGAAAACCTCTCTTTTCCTCAGTCGGTAATCAACTTTTTCAAAGGAGATTTGGGTCAGCCTGTTGGCGGATTTCCTGAAAAAATTCAAAAGATTATTTTGAAAGGCGAAAAACCTTACACAGATCGCCCAAACGCACATTTAGCACCAATTGATTTTGAAAAAGAATTGAAAGCTTTTCAAAAAGAATTTTCGTCAAGCATGGATCGTAAATTGGAAATGACGGATTTTTTATCCTATAAACTTTATCCAAAAGTATTTAAGGATGCACTTGCAAACCATGTTAAATACGGAAATGTATTTAATTTACCTACTAAGAATTTCTTTTACGGAATGCAACCTGGCGAAGAAATAGTGGTGGAATTAGATCGAGGAAAAACCTTGCTCATTACCTTTGTTTCTTTTGGAGAGATAGACGACGATGGCTTTAGAACAGTATTTTTTAAAGTAAATGGTCAAACCCGAACGGTATTAATACGAGATGAAAGTATTAAAGTTGAAAAAGTTCAGCATCAAAAAATTGACAAGAATAATGAAAAACACATCGGTGCGCCTTTGCAAGGTTCATTAACTGAAATCTTAGTTAAGAAAGGAGATAAAGTTGCAAAAAATCAAGCCTTATTTGTAATAGAAGCCATGAAAATGGAAACCACTGTAACGGCAAATGCTTCTGGAAAAGTAGAGGAAGTATTACTTCAACCTGGAGTGATGGTTTTTGCAGATGATATGGTCATTCGTCTGGAGTAATTTTTTTGTACTACTTGTCAGCTCGAGTGATTTCTCAGCTTGGTAGAAGCTGAGAGATTGTATCGAGAGCTTGTTGTTGTTTTGGAAAGCGTTCTCGATACTATTCAATGGCTTTTGGAGCCATTGAATCACTCGAACAGACATTGATTCTTGGTTACTGTCTGCTTGACTTGTCAGATCGAGTGATTTTTCAGCTTGGTAAAAGCTGAGAGATTGTATCGAGAGCTTACTAAAGGATAATTATTTGGAAAAACTTTAATCCAAAAAAACTTACCTTTGCTTAAACCTAAATTTCCTAATGCCTAAATCCCTAATCTTACTCTTTGGTTTGCTGTTATGCACAGCATGTTCTACTTCTACAAAAAAAGAAAAATTAGACGTAAATAAAATTGTTCAACAAGCAATAGATTCTTCTGGAACAGATAAATTTGATAAAGCCATCGTTCAATTCCAGTTTAGGAATAAAATTTACAGAAGTATACCTACTTGTAACGGGCTTCAACTTCAACGTGAGTTTGAAATTGATTCAATAGCGTTTCTAGATGAGTTGTATCAAGGTGAATTCAACAGATTTGAAAATGAAACTTTTATTCAAGTAAAGGATAGTATGGCTAATCTGTATGCAGAATCCATTAATTCGGTGCATTATTTTGTGCAACTTCCATTTCGATTAAATGATGAAGCAGTTCAAAAAAAATGGGTAGGTATGGAAAAAGATGAACAAAATGAGTATTTCAAAATCAAGGTTTCTTTTGCGGAAAGTGGAGGTGGACAGGATTTTGAAGATGTATATTATTTTTGGTTAGATTCCGATTCTTATCTAATCCAATACTTGGCATATTCCTTTAAAGTGAACGGAGGAGGAATTCGATTTAGAAATGCAATTCAACAAACAAAAGTCAACGGAATTACGTTCTTAGATTATGAAAACTATCGACCTACTTTAGAGCATGCTAAAGTAGAAAATAGTTTAAACGACTATTTAAAAGGAACGTATACACTTTTGTCTAAGATTGAAAATTCGGATATTTCAGTTACCGAAGTGGATTTACTTTGTGATTAGCAATTCATCAATTGGCTAGAAGTTGAGTTTAAAGGTTTTTGGTAGAGTTATATTCATCAGGAACACAGCTCTCGATACAATTCTTTGGCTTATGGAAGCCAAAAAATCACTCGAGCAGACATTGCTATTTCTGTCACCGAAGTGGATTTACTTTGTGATTAGAAATTCATCAATTGGCTAGAAGTTAAGTTTAAAGGTTTTTGGGAGAGTTACGTTCATCAGGAACACAGCTCTCGATACAGTTCTTTGGTTTATGGAAGCCAAAAAATCACTCGAGCAGACATTGCTATTTCAGTCACTGAAGTGGATTTACATTGTGATTAGAAATTCATCAACTGGCTAGAAGTTGAGTTTAAAGGTTTTTGGGAGATTTACATTCATCAGGAACACAGCTCTCGATACAATTCTTTGGCTTATGGAAGCCAAAAAATCACTCGAGCAGACATTGCTATTTCAGTTACTGAAGTGGAAATTAATCGAGTAGGCATTCAACTTGCGGCTTTGTTAAAATAAAAGCTAAAGTAAAATTTTCATGCGAACAATAAATGAATGAAGAACCCAAACTAATGGATTCTTCATTTGAATACAAGGCTTAAATATTTTCGTTTAAGTTATGGTGTTCATCGATTAAAGGACCACCTTCTACAATTTGTTCAGAGGCCTGACTTGCAAACTTTTCAAAATTTAAATGAAAAGAATGTGCTAGTTGAATTGCTTTACTCACATAAGCACCTTTTTGTAACCAAGTGTTTATAGGATCTAGTAATTCTGTAGGAACGTTAGGGCATTCTTTTGGCATAAATAAACCAAAAATAGGATGTTGTTCAAATGCTACCTGATCTAAATCTCCATTTAAAATAGCAGTAATCATGGCTCGGGTATATTTTAGTTTAATCCGGGAACCCACACCATAAGGTCCGCCACTCCATCCAGTATTAATCAACCAAACATTTACACCGGCATCTTGCATTTTTTTGCTTAGCATTTCTGCGTAAACCGTTGGATGTAAAGGCATAAAAGGTTCTCCAAAGCAAGCAGAAAAAGAAGGTACAGGTTCTGTAATTCCTGCTTCTGTTCCAGCAACTTTTGCGGTATATCCAGAAATAAAGTGGTAAGCTGCTTGTCCTGGTGTTAATTTAGAAACTGGAGGTAAAACACCAAAGGCATCTGCCGTCAAGAAGAAAATATTGGTTGGATTTCCAGCAAAAGAGGGCTCTTGAATATTATCAATATGGTAAATGGGATAACTTACTCGTGTGTTTTGTGTAATGCTACTATCCATATAATCAACTTCACCATTGTCTTTAAAAACTACATTTTCAAGAATTGCTCCAGGTTTTATAGCACGATAAATATCTGGCTCTTTTTCTTCTGATAAGTCGATTGCTTTTGCATAACAACCTCCTTCAAAATTAAAGATGTTATTATTTGCAGTCCACCCATGTTCGTCGTCTCCAATCAGTTTACGTTTCGGATCTGCGGACAATGTTGTTTTTCCTGTTCCTGATAATCCAAAGAAAATAGATGTATCTCCAGCCTCACCTACGTTTGCAGAGCAGTGCATTGGAAGTACATTTTTTTCAACAGGTAAAACAAAATTTAAGGAAGAGAAAATACCTTTTTTAATTTCTCCCGTATAAGCAGAACCTCCTACTAAAGCTATTTTTTTTGAGAAATTTAAAATGGAAAAGTTTCCTTGTCGAAGTCCATATTTTTTAGGATCAGGAGCTAGGTAACCTGGGGCGCAAAGCACCAACCATTCTTCTTTAAAATTTTCCAATTCAGATTCCTCTAGCCTTAAAAACATATTGTAAACAAACATATCAGACCAAGGATATTCTACTAGGGTTCTCACGTTTGTTTTATATGCTGGATCTGCACAAACATAGGCATCTCTTGCATAAATTTCTTTTCCACTTAAGTAGTTTGCGATTTCAGATTGCAAAGCATCAAAATTTTCTGAAGAAATGGCTTTGTTGGTTCTTCCCCACCAAACACGGTCTTTGGTGTAATCGTCTTTTACAATGAACCGATCTTGAGGAGAACGCCCAGTAAATTTACCTGTGTTAATGGCTAAAGTGCCGTTGGCTGTTTCTTTACCCATTCCTTTATCTATGGTAATGGATTGTAATTTTTCAGGGGTAAGATTCCAATTTACATTGGCGTCTTTAATGCCGTACTTGGTAAGGTCTTTACTTTTCATATGTACTTGTTTTTCTGATTTGTCCATGATTTAATTATTTTGAAATGCTATAATAAATAACACTTTTATATTCTATTTTTTGAGCATTCGTTTGGATATTGGCTTTTATTATTGAACCAATAAATTGAGAAAGGAAATGCATAAACCCTAAAATTGATAAGGTTAATAAGCTGTTTTGTGATACTACATTGCTCAAAATACAAACTGTAGCTATAAGAATTGGTAATGTATTTCTGTATTCCTTTACGTTTTTTGAAGTTTTTAAAATTCTTGATAAAGATGCATTCAATTTAGCCATGAAGCCCTTACTATCTAGCCTCAAATTTTCCCATGTAAAAAGAACAATTAGCATAGCTAAAATGCTTATTATGAAATTCATAACTTAAGATTTAAGTTGAATAGTTCAACTTTTTCAATACTGTAAATTTAAAGTAAATTGAGATGAGTTGTTATGACATGGGTCATGTTTAAGTACTATTGTTTTTGTCTGTGATTTGAATAGATTCAGAAAGTAATTTTGCATTTTCAACATTCTAGTTGAATTACAAATTGCAAGTATGTTCTGATACGATTTACAGCTTTAGGTTTGCTATTATTTTTATACATGAAGGACAACTGTATATTATTATAGCATTTTTGATATTCATAAAAAATCAATCAAAATTTCAACTTTAAAAATTCATCAACTTTTTAATAAGAATGCTCATTTAGGAACTAAACTATTTATATTTGCATTCATGAGTATAGCTAAATTAAGCGAGTCCCTTAAAGACTCCCCTCAATTTTCAGAATTGATGGGGATTTTTGCATCCAAATCGCAACTCACTCCAAAAATTCAATTTAAAAATATCATAGGTTCTGGCTTTTCAATTGTTCTTGCTGAAGCTTTTAAACAAAGCGATGTACCTTTTTTAATTTTACTAGAAGACAAAGAAAGTGCAGCTTATCACCTTAATGATTTAGAGCAATTGATAGGAGATAAAGATGTCCTTTTTTACCCAGGAAGCTACAGAAGACCTTATCATATTGATTCACTTTCTGGAGAAGAAACAGACAATGCCAATGTGTTACTTCGAGCTGAAGTGCTTAACCGCATCAATTCACAAAAAAAACCTTCTATAATTGTGAGTTATCCTGAGGCATTATTTGAAAAAGTAGTGACTAAAAAAGAGCTGGATAAAAGTATTTTAAAACTAGCCGTGGGCGAAGAAGTAAGTCTTGATTTCATTAATGAAGTGCTTTTTGAATATCATTTTAAACGCGTTGATTTTGTTACCGAACCTGGTGAATTTTCTGTACGTGGTGGAATTATTGATGTGTTTTCGTTTAGTAATGACGACCCTTACCGTATTGAATTCTTTGGAGACGAAGTAGAAAGCATCCGTTCTTTTGATGTGGAAACTCAACTTTCTAACCAAACCCAGAAGAAAATAGGCATTATGCCTAATCTGGAGAATAAACAATCTAATGAAGTAAGAGAATCATTTTTGAAATTTATTTTAGCAAAAACCATTATTTTTAGTAAAAATATATCGCTTTTAGAAGCTAAAATTGATGACTTATTTAGCAAAGCAGAAAAGGCATTCGCTTCATTAGAAACCGAGTTAAAAAAGAGCCCGCCAAAAGATTTATTTTGTAATACTGACTTACTTTCAACGCAATTTAAGCAATTCAGCTTAGTAGAAATTAGTAGTCAAACAAAATTTGAAGTAAGTCATGTATTGGATTTTCAACAAAAACCACAACCAAGTTTCAATAAACAATTTGATTTATTAATTTCAGATTTAAATGAACATAAGTCAAACGGATTTACCAATTACATTGCATGTATTAGTCAGCAACAAGCCAAGCGTTTTCACGATATTTTTGATGACCAAGATGAAAAAGTAGCTTATCAAACTATCGTTTTTTCTTTGCATGAAGGTTTTGTAGATGCTACTAACAAAATACTTTGCTATACCGACCATCAAATTTTTGATCGTTACCATAAATTTAGATTGAAGAGCGGTTTTGCTAAAAAGCAAGCACTCACTATCAAAGAATTAACCAGTTTAGAAATTGGTGATTATGTTACGCATATAGACCATGGTATTGGAAAGTTTGGTGGACTTCAGAAAATAGACGTAGACGGGAGCAAGCAAGAAGCCATAAAATTGGTGTATGGCGATAGAGATATCTTGTACTTAAGTATTCACTCTTTACACAAAATTTCAAAATTTAATGGCAAAGATGGTAAAGCTCCTAAAATATATAAATTAGGAAGCAAGGCTTGGAAAAGCTTAAAACAAAAAACAAAAACCAGAGTCAAAAAGATTGCCTTCGATTTGATTAAGCTGTATGCCAAACGCAGATTGGAAAAAGGCTATCAATACAATCCAGATTCCTATTTACAACATGAGCTGGAAGCTTCTTTTATGTATGAAGACACGCCAGACCAAAGCAGTGTTACCGAAGACGTAAAAAGAGATATGGAAAGCCAACAACCCATGGATAGGTTGGTTTGTGGAGATGTTGGTTTTGGCAAAACTGAAGTTGCTATTCGAGCAGCCTTTAAAGCAGTAGACAATGGTAAACAAGTAGCCATTTTAGTTCCTACTACTATTTTGGCATTTCAACATCATAAATCCTTTACCGAACGATTGAAAGATTTTCCAGTAAGCGTTGATTATTTGAATCGATTTAGAACTACCAAAGAGCGCAATCAGGTTTTAGCCGATTTAGAAAGTGGGCAAATAGACATTGTTATCGGTACCCATCAATTGGTCAATAAAAATGTGAAGTTTAAAGATTTAGGACTTTTAGTTATAGATGAAGAGCAAAAATTTGGTGTTTCTGTTAAAGACAAATTAAAAACCATAAAAGCGAATGTAGACACGCTGACATTAACTGCTACGCCAATTCCTAGAACGCTTCAATTTAGTTTAATGGCAGCTAGAGATTTATCTACTATAAAGACACCTCCACCAAATCGATACCCTATTGAAACCCATGTCATTCGTTTTTCTGAAGAACTTATACGGGATGCTGTTTCTTATGAAATTCAGCGTGGTGGTCAAGTATTTTTCATCAATAATCGAATTGAAAATATCAAAGAAGTTGCGGGTTTAATTCAACGTTTGGTTCCAGATGCTAAGGTTGGGATTGGTCACGGACAAATGGAAGGAAAGAAATTAGAGAAGCTGATGCTAAGTTTTATGAATAACGAATTTGATGTATTGGTCGCCACAACCATCATAGAAAGTGGTTTGGATGTCACCAATGCCAACACTATTTTTATAAACAACGCCAATAATTTTGGAATTTCAGATTTGCATCAAATGCGGGGTAGAGTAGGGCGTAGCAATAAAAAAGCATTTTGTTACCTAATTACACCACCACTTCAACACATAACGCAAGATGCTAGAAAACGAATTCAAGCTATAGAACAATTTTCAGACTTAGGAAGTGGTATTGAAATTGCGATGAAAGATTTAGAAATTCGTGGTGCTGGAGATTTGTTAGGAGGTGAACAAAGCGGATTTATCAACGATATTGGGTTTGAAACT
>Ga0307959_1001185_pt1 | contig 11973 bp, 15 predicted proteins | sample OrgLakmetagen494_FD_201813 | JGI IMG/M metagenome (GOLD analysis project Ga0307959, IMG submission 201813) | Saline water microbial communities from Organic Lake, Antarctica - #494 | ecosystem: Environmental > Aquatic > Non-marine Saline and Alkaline > Saline | place: Antarctica: Organic Lake...
TGTCCTCGACCAAGGGCTTCAATACCCGTAGTGATGGACGGACTCAGAGCTTCATCAGGCATCTCAGGGATTACCTTCTTCTTCTCCAGGACGTAGATCAGACGCTTGACCAGCGGCAGTTGAAACTCTTGACTTAGGATCGAATAGACACCGCCCAAGGCAGCTTCCAGTTCGTTCGCCATGTAGCGGATTTCTTCCGCTGTTACTCGCTCGGCATTACGCTGGATAGCAGAGTTCAACAGGAACCCATAAGACAGTCGCTCGGTTAACGTACCGATAGTCTGATAGGCAATGCTGAAGTCAGCCTGTTTGTCCATCTGCAGGGTTGTGATGTCTCCGGCGTTACCAGAACGGATTGCACCATTCGGAGCTTCTTGCAGGGTCTTCTTCTGAGTCGTCCCGTTGGGATTAACCAAGAAGAGGATTCGTGCGGCAGCGGCAGAGCCTTCAACGATGGTCTTGGTGAGGGCTTCAAGGGAGCTTAGATCCCCGTAGTATTCCTCAACAAAGCCACGGCCATAGTCTTCACCGTCAATCTGCGTATAACGCAAGGGTATCCACGGGGATTTATCGAGCGGATACTCGCCGTAGGTTTCCTTCAGGGGTAAGCCGTTAGCTTCCTGAATGACGACCCATCGGTCTGCCTTGCGGGTAATGCGAGTGTAGAGATCAACTTCCTTCTTTGCTGTGTCGGGGGTTGACTGCTCTTGCTTATCGAGGGCTTGTCGTATTTCTTCTGGTAGAGTGACGCGATTAATGGTTTCTTTAACCACGATCTCTAAAGCCGTACCTTCGGGATCACGTTGGATGACATAACTGTCCAACTTGAAAACCTTTGCCCCACCCTTTGGGTTCATGTAAAGCAACACGTTGCCTGACACGATCAACTGTTTGAGAGCTTCACCAGCCGATACACGGATAGCTGACTTCTCGATCTCAGCGGTGACTTCATTCTCGATATCACCGAGGGCTTTCTCCAGATCAGCCACAGCGTCTGACTGTTCGGCTGCTTCACGGATCTCAGGGTTGTTAACCTGTAGACGGAAGAAAGGAGAATTGGGAGGCATCAAAGCCATCAGGAGCTTGGAGGATAAGTTGTTGACTCCTCGCGCTCCCAGGCTCTGAAAGGGGCTTTTCAATTTGCTTGATCCGTTATGACCAGACTCGGGCATAAGCGAAGGGATGGTAATCTTGGCCGCATCCCTCGCTCGTCTGAGGAATGGGTTACGGTCGGTTTCCAGAAGAGCGTACAAGCCTTTAGCTGTTTGAGCTTCAGGCATTGATACTCCTGTTGATTATCTTATCGGGGAACGTTCAGGCCAGACTTACCGCCGCCTTGAGCGCCAGCCTTCTTCTTGACTTGACCTTTGTTGCCTTTCAGTCGGCCATCAGAAGCATCACCCTTAAGGGCAATCCGAAGACCGCTGCGGCCTTTCTTCTTCCGGTTGATGGTGGAGGCCTTATCGACATCGTCAGAGGAGGCACCATCACGCCCGTCCTTGGCCGTCCAGCTTGTGCTAGAGAAGCTTTGGGTTCCGGTCTTCATCTTGGAACGGACAGTATTGAAGCTGCTAAAGCCTCCTTTACCATCATCATATTTTTGGCCATAGACTTCGCCAGGAGCCAGAGTCTCAACGATTTCCTGCTTTTGGCGGTTTGACATATCCCTTCGGTACATCGGAATGGCGCTCACATAATCGTAGGTCTTCCCTTGGTACTCTAAGGGGTTATCAGTCTTTACGAAATCATATCCAATCTCACCGAGCATCTGGCTGGGCTGCCGGTCCATGTAACTTGGGGAGTCCCAATCGATAGCAGAAGCTTCACGGTATTGGCGCTGCCGGGTAGTATTGGTGACCTTCTTTACGCGGTTATTCCGACTACGAAATTCGGCCATTAGCTACCTCCTTTAGATCCTGGGAGGTTCAACCCGCGAGATTGGTTCTTAGGAATCCGTAAGCTATTCCGGCCCGTCTTCTTTTTCTTATCCTTCAGGCCAGGAGCTTCAGGTGTTGATTGCTCTTGGGCTGCGGAAGTTTGCGTCGCGGGCGGGGCTGGAGGAGCGGGTGGCTTGGGGGGTTTGACAGGTTTTGGCTCAGGTACGTCAACGTCTGGCATACACATTGGCGTGGTTACTCCTTCATGATGTTAGCGTTCTGCTCCTCAAAGATGAACTTCAAGAACTCAACGAACTCCCGCTTGCCCTTGTTAATCCAGATCTGACGATCAGAATCGGAAACATCAGGACACTTATCAGGAAACTTCTCATCGAGTTCTTTCAGTAGATCTTCAGGAACTCTTGTAGATAAACCCATAGTTCCTCTAATAGTTAAACCTAAAGAGAGGGGTTTCCCCCTTTGGATCTCCTTAGGTGTGGGTTAATAGTCAATCAGGTAACTTCACAACCGCCTGAACCACAAGCTACTTCACCTGCTAGGTCAGTGTTGTCATGCTCCTCATGGACATTCGTCAGGTCGATCTCATGCAGTCTCTTGGACAGATGATCAAAGTCAGACTTACTGATGTCTTCAAAGGGTGCCTGAACGTATGACCCGCCGTGGTATGGAAGAACAGCGATGCCGTTGTATTCATGGCGATGGCCCCACATCCAGTTACCCACCGCATCCCACTCCTCGTCTTTCACTGAGATAGTGCAGGACACGTTATGGGCATTCTTTCCGGCGAGGTGTCCCGTTCGTACCCACTCGGTGTTGAACCGTGAGACTCGCTCAAGAAGATCGCTGGGGTCTTCTGTCCGGATGATTGATCCTTCAGGGGCTTCCTGAGGTATGGATATGACAGCCATTGAATCAGGTCGGAAGTTTTCGTCTTCCACCAACTCCGGATGGTTTTCGATAAGGTAGCCATAGAGAGGTTCATTCTTACCAATTCGCATTCTTCGGATGTAGTGGTGATTGTGCCAAGCGTGGATTCCAGAGGATGATCCAAGCACAAGCGAGCTAGTTCCTGATGGCTTAACAGTTGTGGTGCGGGCCGCTTTATTAATCCCAATAAGTTTGGCAACACGAGCATTCTCCGAAGTGACAGCTTTCGCTGCAGCTACAAGGTCAAGGCCAAGGACAGCGCCTGAGGCTATGCCAGTCATGCCGACACCGATAAGAGCGTCTTCCTCAGTCGTGGCTTTCCAGCGAGGGTTAAGATAATGGAAGTTGGTGTATCCAGCTTGGAGGGTTCCAATGAAGGCTGCTGCCCGAGAGCGAGCTTCCAGATCTTCCTGATCCATAACATCAGTCGCATTAATCTCAGTCAGGTTGCAGAACTGGTAAGGCTTCAGAGCGATCTCACAGCAGGGGTTGGTTCCCCAATCGGGATCGTTCGTGAAGTAAACTCCTGGCTCCCCCGATCCTGAGTTCTCGATTTCTTTCCACAACCTCTTAAACTCAGACTCAGGGACTTCAGCCCGAGGGAGGATCGCTGAGTTATTCGCTCGGCCACGCTGGGGATTGTCGATGTACCACTCACCTGACTTACAGGTCAGCATTTCGTCATCGTGACGGTCGAACAGACAGATCAATGCAGCTCGGCGGATACCACCGGCCAACACCGCGTCAGCTATGAAGCACAGCATATCGTGGACTTCGATAGTCTTGAGCTGAGTTCCCTTGCCCCGCGACTTCAAGGCCTTCTTCATGACATCTTCGATACGCTTGACACACTCGGCCAAGGGTTCAGGCCCAGGGGCCTTACCACCGGAAGTGATCAACTCGGCACCCTTTGGACGGATGTCAGAGAAGTCGAACCGTGGAAGAGGCTTCCCATAGAAGTAAGCTTCAACCAATACCTTGATGGCATCGGCCCAGCCTTCAATGGAATCCCCTACGAGGAACCGGCGCTCACACCAATCAGGGCCAGCCAGCGGAGGTAGTTGATCCACATGGCGTGACTGAACTGAGTAGCCCATGCCGGTGCCACCCAACAGCAGGAACATCGCTTCGGAGAAGATTGAAGGCATCTCTGCTGGCGCATAGGCACAGTTGAAGATTCGGGAAGGTGCCTTGAAGATAGGCGCACCCCCGAACTGCATGGAGCGCATCGATGGGAGAACCTTACGGTCAGCTACGAATGACATGTACACCTGAGCTATCTCATCGGCCAAGCCAGGGTACATCTCCATGTGCATCATGCAGTTTCGCTGGAGGATTTCATCGTAGGTTTCACGGCGGGATAAGCTGGGGATGTACTTTGCGTATTTGGAAAAGACGGTAATGTCACTTAAGATCTGAGTTGTCTTATGCATGGGGGTCCTTGTTAATGTGAATCCTTCACGAACACTCCTCCGGACATCTTGCCGGTTCGTTTGGTTATTTTATTGAGGGCAGACTCTAGGCAGGTCTGAGCGGTTAAGCCATGGAATCGGGCTTGGATAATGCAGGTCACCAGGACATCACCGAGTTCACTCTCAATGGCTTTTCGGTTGAGGCCCGCCGGTTCATCGGTTAGAACTTCGATGTCCAGTTCCTGCACCTCTTCCCGCATCTTGCCCATTTGGGCGATGGCATCAGACTTATCAAAGATGCCTTTCTTTTTTGCCCAACGACACACTTCTACTTCTTGAGTTTCAAATGGAGTCAAAAGGATTCTCCTCGTCTTTTGTTTTCCAAATGGTATCGAGCCTGAACGACCTGCCGCTTACCAAAGAAGACAACCTTCTCGGCATCGTAGAGGTCAGAGTTTCCAGGCTTGCCATTACCAAGACGGGCAGCAGCTTTACGCCATGTCGCTTTGAAGACGTTCGCTTCAGCGGGTGTCATCTCCAAGGATTCGATAATGTCGTTGCACTCGGCGGTGTAGGGCTTAATCCCCGGGGAGGTGGGAAGCTGCACGTACACCTTGTAGTAGCCATTAGAACCTCCCGTTAGCTTTCTTTCGGTTTCCATAACTTCACCTTCTTCTGTTTAAAGTTGTAGTCTTCGGCGCGGAGAATCTTTGCTACCCTTGCCTGTCTCAGAGCTTCTTCTTCACACAGCCCTGCTTTGACAAAGTGGGAAACGACTGCTTCCCATCGCGATCCAACAGCACACTTCTTCCAACGAAGTTCCGTGAGGCCTTTCCGTTTGCCAGACTTGAACTCATGTTCATACTGTTCCCAACCGAACGGGTCATTAATGATTTCCCACGCCGTTTGTTCGCCCACGCCAGGGCATCCCGAGAATCCATCGACTGCATCTCCCATGAGTGTTTGAACCAGATGAAAGGTGTCTGCCTCTTCCTCAGTCACAACCAAGTGTTCGTCCCTGTGCATGACGTAGTGCTTACCAGGAACAGTCAGCAGGTCTTTATCCTTGGTGATGATCACCTTGTCCCCTTTCAGGCCTTTCCAAGTGGAGAGGATTCCAAGGACATCATCAGCTTCAAGGCCAGGACGGATGACGGTTTCATACTCAAGCTCAATGTGTTCCTTCAGGAGCTTCAGCAGCATGGGCCTCCGGATGCCCTCACGGTTAGACTTGTAGGTATCCAGAATGTCTTTCCGGAAGTTCCCCTTGTCGGACAGTGCAATGATGATCCTGTCGGCTTCAACCTTCTCGGCACACCGTTGGATCTTGCTCTCCATCTTGGCGATAGCAGGGGCTTCAAGGGCGTGGAGAGTCCATGTTCCATCACCCCAATTGATAGGCTCCTCTGCGGCGGCGGCAGCTTCATACGCGAAGATGTCACCATCCAGAAGTGCTATGGTTTCAGCCATCAGATGACTCCTTGATGTTCATACAGGACTCGGCCCTTAGGCGTTTGTCCAATCAGGTGATAGACCTCGTCTGTCCGTCCCTGCTTGGTGATCGTTGGGATAGTGATGTCCATGACCGGCCATGTGACAGCCATGTGCGATCCATTGGACGGGCCTCCAATCAGGACGGCTTGATACTCTTGATCTTCATGTTCTTCAGGCATCGACTAAAGCTCCCCAGCTAACAGGGAAGAACGGGCGGATGCAGTCATCCACTTCTTGAGCCAGCTCTTGGATCTCTTTCTGAGCGTGAGGATCCTTGCGCTGACGAGTGAACCGGGCGAATGCTGCCAGTGAACCAGTCCAGATCCACTGAACCTGAACACCCTGAGGGAGAACCAGTCGGGCCTGTTCCGGAGCAACACCGTCTTCGATCATCTGTTGGTAGATCTCAATGGCTTCCTTACAGGTCACCTTGTAGGTATCCATCCAGAGCTTGTTGTGTGGGTGTGTCCCGGCACTGCCCTGCTTGGCATTCTTAGGAGCCGAGCGGAACTCAGTGGGAACATATAGTTCAGGCTTACCGCTGATGTACCGGCGGGACTCTTCATTCTCAACAAACCCTTGCTTATGCTTGAAACATTGGGTCCGAATCGGGACCGGAGCTTTCATCCGAAGGGTGATCTGTGGGTGAGCGAAGGGTGTCCAGTGACCGTGACTACCCAAATATTGGATCAGGGCATAGTCTTCCAGAGAAATCGTTGACTTTTTGTCGATCTCTAGCGGTTTTGCATAAGCCAACCATTCATCAAACAGTCGATGATTGGTATTCACCTCATAGCTGGATGAAATATATTGACTCTCTTTCGCAAACGAGACACGGGCCGCGTCGACAACCCGCAGGTCATCACCCATGACATCCATCAATCGAGCTTTCATAGAAGATTTCCTTTTGGAATAGAATTGATAAGCGGAAGGTAAAACGTGAAGGTTTACCGGAGGGAGGCGAGGCTCCGGCCAGCGGATAGTTACTTGTTCATCCATTGTTCTCCCCTAGTGAGTCTCAGCCCAGGTCAGTCCGGATTTGGACTCGGCATCTACAAGACACTTCCAATTGAATTGACGGCCAGCCTCTTGGAATGACCAGATGGCTATAGCCTTGAACTCTTCCACCAGCTCTTTGCGAACTTGGCACTGGAACTCATCGTGGACATGGGCAACCATCGCCCAATCCTTTCCCCAAACCCATCCATCAGCGGATAGTTTCTCATACAGATTTACTGTGGCTTGCTTAACGAGCAGCCCACCGGCTGACTGTAAGAGTGTGTTGAGGGCTGAGTGTGCGGATCGAACGTGAAGCGTCCGACCGTCGATACCAACCAGATGTCCGCGCTTTTTTACGGTCGTTGCGACTTTTTCTTTGAGTTTCTGTAAGGCGGGAGTCTTCTTGAGGAACTGGTTCTTCAGCTTCCGGCCAGCCTTCGGGCCTTTCCCTACGATCTGTCCAATCTTCTCGTCACCGGCCCCATATAAAAATCCATCACTGTGTTCGATAAGGTTCGCTATTCCTTACCCGTTCTCTTATGAACTGCTACATGTCACCACGTAGGTCGGACTATATCATCATCCTCTTTCGAGGAGCTGTGCGCTTCGAGCCGCTTGGCCCTACTCCCTTTCGGGATAGTCTCTGCACCTTCCTAGAGTAACGCACATGTTATTTATTAAATGCTAACCAGCATTCATGTTCGATTTGATGGCATCGTTTGCATAGCATCTCAAAGTTTTCCTCGACATTGTTAGTCCTGTCGTGGTCAATGTGATGTACGCACCACTCATATCGAGAGGCATGAGTTAGATCCTTATGACAAGCTTGGCAGTGCTTTATAGTTTCCCGCAGATGCTGTCTTATCTTATAGAACTGGCCCATCCCGTTAACATAGTGCTTATTGTCTTTGCCTTCCTTATTGCCCCCTCCTTTTCCTAGACCCACAGAGGGATCTCCGTCAGCGGTTCTCTTGCTGAGAGCATATAAGGAGTTTCTTTTACTATGACAGGCTCTATTACAATATTTACTCTTACGCGGCGGGAGAATCCCACCACACATAACGCAATTCTTCATGGGCATATTACCTCCATGTTGATGCGCTACTCTAGGCTTGGCTCAGGATTGTCTACATCTGTAGGTGTCCCCTGAGTTCACACAGTTTTAATCGAGAGGTTTCCCTCAAGTCATCCTGGAATTTTAAGATGAAGGTCTTCGCGTTGTCCCGAGTAGGTAGACCAGCAGCCTTCTGATTGGTGGTGTGGATGTCAGTCCCTTTGGACTTGTCTCCTGTCTCAATGATCCGAGCATACTTGCCGCCATCCCATCGAGCCATGAAGTGAGCCAGACAGACCAGCTCCAGTTGGCTCGCATCGGAACCTACCAGTTCAAACCCTGGATCTACGGTGAACAGGCTTCGACAATCGTGACCGTACACAGCACCAGTAGAAGGAACTTGGGCCATATTGGGGGCGGAATGTGTGCAGCGGCCAGTAACGGCTCCGTTGGTGTTAACACGGCCATGCATCCTCCCGTTTCTTTCCAGCTTCAGCCATGCGGCATCTCCTTCAGCCAGTTGTCCAATCCGTTTATCGAACGTGAATCGTTTCGCCAGAACCTGAGCTTCCGGATAAGGGAGTTGCCCAAGGATCGTCTCATCGATCTTCGGCTGGCCCGTCTCTGTGAAGTCTTTTGGTTCCCAGCCATACTTGGCGATGAGTCGGGAAGCGATCTGTTGGCGTGACCCAGGGTTGAACTCTTGGAGGTTCACTTTGGTCAGCGGTGTGCCTTCCAGATAACCCGAGCGTTTGTTGCTTCGCTTCGGCGTGAAGCCGCCCTCGTTGACATACCACGGCGGAAAGATTCCATCGAGTTCCTTGTCGATCTCATCCCGCTTACCCAGCAGATCCACGTAGAGTTCAACGGCTTTCTCTTTGTTGAACCGAAACCCGAACTGCTCTTGCAGGTGAATGACATAGGCAAAGTTGTGTTCCAACTCGATGGCTTTCTGTGAGTAAAGCTTGGCCTTGATCTTGGCCCAGAGCGCGAGGGTTACCTCAACGTCCTGCTCACAGTATTCCTGCATCGGAACATTCCACTCGGCCCACGGGTCCAGCCCTTTGTCCTTCATGATCTTTGCGTAGTCACCCTTATGGAGACCAAGGCGATAGCCCCACGCTTCCAGTGAGTGAGACCCACGGAGCTTTGGGGGTAGCTTCTTCTTCTTGATCAATCCAATATCCCGTTCAGCCAAGTCAGGCCAGATCAATCGGGATAACAGTAGGGTGTCCACCAGCCTGTCTCTGGAAATGGTGAACCACGGGTAGACCTTCCGGATGGCATCCATGTCGAAGCCAATGCCGTTGTGGAAGACCACAAGACCATCGAAATCCATCAGGTATTCAAGTCCTGCCTTGACGTCCAACTCGTAGTAATCGAGCGGTGAGTCGTAGGTAGCGTTGGCGTGGTTGTGACAGGTGTAAGCGTTGGTGGGTGTTTGATCACTCTTGAGACATAAGGAGTGGACCCGGTCCAGCTCTGGGATCAGACCGTTGGTTTCACAGTCTGCCACCATTGCTGGGGTCGATTGGATATTCAGCATGATACGTCCTCTCGCTGGAGTAACTCGTTGACGGATAGATCAGGTTAAAAATCGGAGGTGGTTCCATCCTCGGATCCAAAGCCGTGATCTTCAGGTGCTGCTTCCTTCGGTGACTTCTCGTAGAGCATTCCTGTCTCAGAGTCGTAGCCTAGAAGGATGACGTTACCTGTAGCTTGACCGGTGTATCGGTCTTTCAGTATTCGGAAGGTTGTGGTGCTGGCCTCCTCCGGACTATCTGCTTGCTGGTCTCGTTCCAGACCGAACATGAAGAAGCTCCAGAAGCCAATTGCCCGTGAACCTTTGAAGTGACGGATCATTACCCGACCACCTTCCTCGTGAGGCTTGCCTTCCGGTGTAGCCAAGTGAGAGATGTAGTGGATAATGATGTTCAGTTCCTGAGCCAGTCCTGCCATGGACTTCATGATCTGCTCAAGGGATTCCTTCTCGTTGGAAGGGTCCGCCATTGCAGTCAGGTGATCCAGATAGAACAGGTAAACACCTTTCGCAGCCATGTACCGGATCTTGTTCTCAACCCGATGCCACTCGCCGTTACCCCATGAATCGTAAAAGGTAACCTTCCCTTTCAGCTTCTGGATCTCGACGTCTTTCTCGTCTTGAGTCCAATCCCCATCCGGTATGTGGAACTGCTTTTGTGCGGCCTTTCCGGCAATCCGTGTGGCTGTCTCGGCAGGTTTCTGCTCAAGATAGATGACCCCTACCCTTTCGCCCAACGTGTTGATGTCGTATTCCATCTGCTGGGTGAACAGGTCAGTCTTGCCCACACCGGTCCCGGCACCGAAACCGTAGTTCTCACCACGGCGGCGTCCATAGGTGTAGATCGTCAGAGTTGGTAGGAACCACGGAAGACCCCATTCGACAGGCTTACTGAGTTCTTCGAGGATGTCATCAATTTCAATCAGACCATCCGGACGGAACTCCTGAGCATTCCACATGCAGCCAACCAGGTCTTTGTCTCGACCCATCTGGAGCATATCGCTGGCGTCTTTCTCGGGCAGCAGAGCGATCTTCGCCTTGCCGGGTTTCATCAGTTCAGCAGCAGCACGAACATTCTCCTGCCCTGCCTCGTCCATATCGAAACAGAAGATCACTTCGTCAAACGAATGGAGCCACTCGATGTTGGCCTTGATGGGATCCTCATAGTTCCCCGCCCCACTGGGCAGAGAGACGACCGGCCACTTGTTGCCTTGGGCCTGAGACAGACTCATGGCATCAATCTCACCTTCAACGACAACCACGCGCTTACCACCGGATTGCCACAGGTGTTGACCAAACAGTTGAATGTTCTCAATGTCAAAGTCACCAGTCGTGAAGAACTTCTTGTTGGCTCCACGGATCTTCTGAGCGACCAGTCTTCCGGACTGATCCTTGTAGGGGGCGACCTGGACTGTGCGTCCTTGCCCGTCTTGAGCAACACGGTAGCCAAACTTCTTGCAAGTCTCCTCGCTGATCTTTCGTTTACGCAGGGCTTGGAACTCTCCACCCTCGATGAGTTTGTTTCCCACCTTTGGCTTCCTCCTCTGGGTCGGTTGCTTGTTGGGTGATGAGTCTTCGGCCCACTCATTGATGTTGACCTGACAGACGAAACACTTCCCCCACCCTTTTGCATTGATCGAGTAACCATCACTCGACCCACACTTAGGACAGGGGATGTGACGCTCTACCCAATCACTCATCTTCGCCTATGAGAGATGCGATACGCGCCCTCACGGTGTTCGCCTTCCGTACATCGTTCAGTCGAAACGCATAGCTCCGCTGCAATTTATCCACGGCTTCATCTTCCTGGGCCATGAGGTCAGTCTGTTGTTCAACGTACTTTTCCAGATTGGTGATGGTCTTCTGGAGGTTCTTCAGGATTGAGTTCAAAGTCATGTTCATTGTAAATAGTCCTTAGAGGTAACCGAGGATTGAGCCGAGAGGGGCGAAGACGATGCCGATGATCCGTGCGGTCTCCAGCCCAGTGAGGGTGTCTCCACCGATGAGCTTCAAGATGTTATAGACCCAACCGAATGCTCCCAGGAGGAGGATCCCTAAGACGATAATGTCGAAGGTTTTGTTTGGTGCAGGAGTTCGAATACGCATCATTGGATACCTCCTACATAAGTGACGTTGAAATGTCCATCATCAAGCCACGCCTGACTGAATATCTGGTTTACACCTGCCATTGAGACGACTGCACAGCCATAAGATAGGCGGTCAAAGCAGAAGAAACCTTTGGAGGCGCGAATCTGTGAGGCAGCGAAAGGTAACCTCTTAATGTTGCGAACCTTATAGGTAGCTCCTGGCTTCAACTGGGTTATATGGGTGACCTCCTTATCAAACGTGTACTGAGCAAACCGCTGGCCGGTGTTAGGGTTGGTCTTCAGCTCCGACTTCACGGGGAAACCCTGAGCCTTCAGGTCGGCAATGCGGCGGGGCAGTGCCATGATCCCATAGTCCATCAATGCGGAGCGTTGGGTCAGGGAGCCATCGCTCAGAAGGATCTGGCGGATTTTTTCTACTTGAGTCATATCGACCTCTCACAGTTGTCGTGGGGTTCTAACGAAAAGAAAGCCCCGACCGGTGAAGGCCGAGGCTGTCCTAAGGTGTGGGTAATTGCTTGAGACCTAGTTGAAGTACCAGGTA
>Ga0307959_1001196_pt1 | contig 11919 bp, 15 predicted proteins | sample OrgLakmetagen494_FD_201813 | JGI IMG/M metagenome (GOLD analysis project Ga0307959, IMG submission 201813) | Saline water microbial communities from Organic Lake, Antarctica - #494 | ecosystem: Environmental > Aquatic > Non-marine Saline and Alkaline > Saline | place: Antarctica: Organic Lake...
ACTTGTAGTCTACGAAAGTCGAAGTAAGTCAAAGAGAGTGTGACCCAAAAGATTAGGTCGTTAGACGGTGGTAACAAAACCACTGTACACGAGGTAAAGAATGACGAAACCCTGGGTAAAGGTACTGGAAAAAGTTCAGCTCTTTGAAAGAGCCCACTCTCAGAATGAATCCAACACTGAATCAAGTGGTTTCAAAATCAATTTTACCGAGTGTAGCGTCGTTGATATTTTTTTAACGCCGGTGCGGCTACTGTAATAGGACTCTTCGGTATACTCGAACACGCATACAGGTAGACGCGAACCACGATGTACATTTTGCGTGAGGCGGTGATGATAATGTTGGCCACTGCGAGTGCGGGCTTCGACGGTACGGCAAGACGCCGCCGCACCCGAAGCCTCAAACCAAATACTTTGTCGTGGCACAGCGACAAAGAGACCGCGGACGCCACCCATGTCGTACGGATGACCCGAAGGATCTTGGGCTTGAAGGACGGTCACGTATTCTTTGAACAAGGCGCTCTGCATGACGTCGAATGAACGAATCGTTTAATGCAAATTCCGAGGGGATCCGCGTTTTTTTTATGCCTCACTCGCAAACGACGAGAAGAAAAGAGAGAAGGCGGGCGTAGATAATATGCCGCCGTTCGTTATTTCCGGGGACCTGAGGCACATGGGCAAGGTGTCCGTGATGGACGGCACAGAGGACGCGCTCGGTCACGGAATCTACCTGAACGCGCTGGGCGATGCATCAAGCGTGCTCTATTCGGCTTCTTCGACCGACGGGACGGCGCCTTCAGGTAACGCACCCCCCGTCGCGACTGACGATGAAATCGGATCGAACGTTCCGGTATGTCGGTTGCGAGTAGGATCGAGCAGCATCGGACACGGTTTTATCGTCGAAAATGATTTGGACGAAGTGTGCATGACGGTCCGGGGTAAAGACGGCAGGGCATACTTCGCGGGAGACCTCAGCGTCGGGGGGTCCTTCGTGCCCTCTTCCAGGCCGGAAGGCTTCACGTACAGCGTAGGAACCGGAGGAGACTTCGCCGATCTGCAAGAAGCCGTAGACGCGCTTTCCGTCAGCACGAAACGTGCCGGTCACGGTCCATTACGAATCGTCCTGAACGAGGGGCACGAGCTCACGAAAGGAGTAGTCTTCCGTAACGGGGACTATTCGCACCTGCACATTTCTTCGGCGGAAGGGAATAATATCGTCGCACTGGCGCCAACATTCGACGCGTCTCCGTCGGACGCGATCATTCGCGTCATAGACGCCAGGGGGCCTACATTGGCTTTCCGGATCTACGCCGCCGCCTCCGGTGATGCGAGTGGAGAGCATGGCATTCATGGCATACACGTTTCCGGCGCTGGCGCCAGTCTAATTTTCGCGGACGTGTCGGGCGTCACAGGCAGTGACGCAGACGGTCTGGTGGTGAGAGGAGTCGGAGCGTGCGTCCAAGCGTCCCGAGAGGGAGGAGGTGCAACGCTCGATTTTTCGGGCGCGACCTCAAGGGCGATACGTGTCGTCGAAGGGGGGTCCGTGCTCCTCTCGGGGGGATCGTTGGTCGCGAACGGTTGCGGAGGCGGAGGCGACGAGTGTGTGTTAATATCTGACGCGAGATCCGTTTGCGTGCTGGACGGCTCAAAATTCGGCGATTATATCGGACAGGGCGTCATCATACGCGTCGTCGATTCGACGGCGTCCCTCGAGGGCGTCGAGATGGACAGCGCCACTGCCGCGACGGGATTGTCCGCGACGGGCCTTTCCGTCGTGAACGCACAAAATCTCGTCTGCGACGGACGCTCTAACATCGACGTCGCGGTCTTAGTAGACGCCATGTCTTCTGTGGATCTCACCGACTCATCGTTGTACGATTGGACGGGAAACGCACTCAGGGTCACGCGCGGAGGTCGCGCTCTGGTGGGTCCAGGTACCTCTGTGGACGCCGACGGGCTCACGGAGATCGAGCCGAATGACACCAATGTGTCTTCATTCAATGAATCATCGTCGAACGGGATCGTGTACAAGGGATAGTACAAAACGGGGAAATTTGGCAAATCGGAGAGGAAAAAATGTCCGGTCGTATCACAACGCTTTCAGTCGCCGGTGGTGGGCGTGAAAATCGGTCCAGGTCGCACGTTGCACGTCATTTCCGAAGACGATAGAGTCGTAAGCGGCCCTCATCTGACGACAGGCACGCCCGACCGGCATCTCTCCGTCCCCCGTGCAAAACAAGGGGGACGCGACTCCTCGCACGTCGGACTTGGCGGCCTGGACCAGCGCCGCGCGAAACGCGAGGTATGCATTGAGCGTGTCAGATACGGGTTCGGCGACGCGCATGGTCGCCGTGTACAACAGGGTCCGCACGCGGGGGTGCGCGGTACCCACCGCCAGGCATTGCCCGACGCCCAATTCACCTCCGCATTCTAACTGTATGGCGCGTTTGACGCGGGCCTGCACGTATTCCCCCGAAGAGTCGTAAGAGGACAGAAAGGAGTTGACGATGCCGTCTACGCCACCGTTCATTTCTCCGAAACTCTGTCCTGCAGTGATCACGCACGGCATGCGCGTCTGAGTTATGCTTTCGTATACCACGAGAAAAGGAGATCCTCGGAATGCAGCTTCAATTTCGTGGCGAGACCCCTCCGGCACGCCTACTACGTGTATATCGATCGGAAGTTTTGCCAGACGGGCCGCGATCACGGAGGTCGCCATACTTATTTTATTGTCGATCAAAAAAATAAACGGCCACGAACGAACGAATGAAAGAAAGAACATTATATAAACAAAAAAAAAAGCGCTTCTCGTATATCGAACATACGTCCATCTCATCATGGAGCGCCTGGCGTTGGCGTCGAAGGTCCTATACGACAGGGACGTGTTGTGTGCCAGACAAGAGCTGTGGTCCATCAAAAAGCGACTCGCGCGTAGGTACTTTTACAGACACATCGACCTAAACCTGCGGCTGCTGAACGCGCACGTCCTGCGTTGCGATTGCGCAACCTGTTTGGGCAGACTATCAGATAACTATCCTGTCGAAATGAACACCGTGTATAATGACGGTGACCTTGACCCACATACAGATCTCGAAGACGGAGAAGTCTTTCTCGACAGCATCCGAGAGGATCACAGGATCAAATCTTTCGTACTGTGCAAAGCTCGACGCACCGGAGACGTAGGATCTCTCCACATCGAGACGCTGGCATCGATGGACCCATCTTTCCAATGTCGCCAGGATACATCATGTCGTCTCATGGACTATTTTGCGGACGAGTGCCGCAGGTGTGGGCTCCCGTGTCCTCGAGCAGAAGAAGGTGAGACGGTCGAGGCAGATGAAAGATCGAATCTATGGAACTCGATCGGGCATGACTACCGCGACGTGCCTCGTCATGGGTCGTGGGCTGACAAAGTTTGCGCGCTTTCTTACCCGGCTCAGGTAAGCGCGTTATACGGCGGTCTCCTGGCGAACATCGGAAGAAAACTGTTCGACGAGTCAGGCACATACCCCACGTTCTGCGACTATGCCTCTTTCACGCCGCACGTCCCGCTGGAACGCTGGTTCGTCGCGTCTGACATTGACGTTTGCCTGGCTCTCGTATAAGTGGCGAGCGTATGAATCGGCAAAAGATCGCGTGTCCGGACACGGACTGCTTGCGGCCAATCTTATCTTTCGAGCGCCAGACAGGCCGCGGCCGTGCGGCGATCGGACGGGATGGTGTCCGTGTACTCTGGACGCGAGTTGTACACATCTACATGGAAATCGAGCGAGAGAAACCCCATTTTTTCTCTACATCCATCCGGTTTCTCGATTTTGTAAGGACATTTCTGAAGATCGTGGGATCATCGTCGTCGACCCGTTTCAATGCTAAATAACGTAGACGATTATATATGCTCGATACACTGCGATCATGAAGTGTCGCAATATCCGAAATGCATAAATCGTCTTGCATAGCCTCCTGCTCGAGTTCACCGTCTTCCGCAACTCCCCACGTCGATCCTGATCGAGAGTCAGGAGCGTGCGGCGCCATCGTCATTTAACGTATCATCACGCACGTCTGTTTATGCTTGGTATATGGGCATGTCCCGAGACCGGTCAGTGCGTATCCGTATCAGTCGTCAATCGTCGCTTGGAATCCCGAAAGGCGTCGAAGGAAATGCCGTTGTTGGGAACGCCGTGCGTCGCGCCCAGTCCGGAGTTGAGCGCGGTCAGAAACTGCGGGTACTCCGTCGCTTTAGAAGGGTCGGCTGCGGCGGATTCGAGGAAGGCGCGCGTGACTTCGTCGATCTTGCTCGAGTCCTGGACGAACATCCTTCCCAAGAGGCCGGTGGGGATGGGGCGCTTGTACGCCGTGACGCGCCCGATGACCCACCCCAATTCAGGGCGGATCATGTGTTTAATTTCGTGTTGCGCGACACCCAGCAGCCCCACGACGAGGTGCATGTCTCTCACTTCATTATCCACTGATTCGGGTGAGGTGACGGCGTATTGGGCACGCGCCAATCCTCGCGGAAAGTCGCTCGGGCGAATGCCGTCATCATCGTCATGGGCGATGGGTCGAAGGGTGGAACTGTAAGGGAACAGGTACGTCGCCCATCCGTGGACCCGCGACACGTCTTCTTCGTCATCTTCATCTTCGAAGTCTGACACGGGACGTAGACGAAACATATTCGCCCAGAACGCGGCGTCTGAACGATCCTCAGACTGTTCTACTTGGAAAGAGGCCGCGATCTTGGCGAGCGTCGGGACCAGCTTCCTCTTCCAAGACTCCATCCCGGCCTCGGATAACACAGCGAAAGCGGACCGTGCCAACGTGTCCCAGTCTCGAGCGTCACCCAGGACGTTCACCTGAGGAATACCCCCCGCGTTTTCGATCTGACCTTCGTGTTCGATCCGGCCTCCGCCGCGACAAAAGTAGGAGAGCTCGATGCAACCTCCTTCCTCTCCGGATGAAACGACATATTTATCTGATGACGATAAAGAGGCGTCGAAGACCAGGCGATGCGAAACAGACGACGTCGAAAATTTAACCTCGTCCAACGCTTTCCTGAGTTCAGGGTGGCGCTCGCTCCCACCGCGAAGTTGGTGACGGTCCTGGAAGAGGGCGGCTTCCCAAGATGAAGAGGGAGACGACGATAATTGTAGGCGGACCGGTGCACACCTCTTGTTGTAATCGTTTTCAGCGGTCCGAAGAGGCGCGTGCGAAGCGATGTGTTGCGCCACGCCCTGTAGTACGACGGTCCATACGACGTCTGGAGAGAGTTCGAGTGTCTTATTGTCGATGAAGGCGACGCTCATCGCGGCGATGAGCGGGTGCGTCGAATCGGGTAACTTAGACCACACGTACCGGACTCGGTCAGCAGTGGAATACCGCCACGCCTGCGTCACCTCGCACCCATCGGGCAGAAATCGCCCGACCTCTAAATCATCCTTCAGGTCGCACCGTTCCTTCGGTCCTCCTAGTGTACTTCCGAAAGGGGTGATAGTGATGACGGGCATCACTGAGTATGATGATTCTCGCGACAGTGGATAAATTTCAATAGCTACAGTCTTCGTCGTTTATGTGACGAAAAGTATGGACGGCCATCACCACGACGAAGATGATGGATCACGCTACATTATTCCTCCGTGCTCCAAACTCTTGCGGTCGTTCGTCTGCTGCTCCCGGTACGATTATATTCAGATGTTACGCACACTGTTGGACGCGCGTCCGGACATGCTGTCGTGTGTCGACCAGGACGACGTCTTGGTCAAACTCACGAAGTTCAAAAAGTACGACGCTCTCGTCATGGTGCTCGAGCGCTGGAACGATGACGAGCGGTTCTGGCGCGCCAGCATCGACTTTATGGAACCCGTCTTGTACGAGTTGATCCTTCAAATGATCGACGACCACACTTCCAGCAGAAACAAAGACAAAAATGACGATGAAGAATACGAGTACTCCACCAAAAAAAGGAACCAAGTAAATAGCCTGATCCGCACGTGTCTGCGCAGTTCCCGTACACCCGTATCAGAACGGTTCCTGACTGCCGTAATCGAGTCCTCGCACGCAGTGCCTGACGACATCATACTCCTGCTGGAGCATCCGAGCGTTACACCCGAGGCCAAGGAGAGCTCGAGGATCGTCGCTGCGACATGTGTCGAGAACTCGTGCTTCGTCAATATCGCGCGCACATTGGGCGTCCGTGTAACCGTCGTCATGTTTTAGTGCACGGCGCGTCCCCGCGGGGAAAAGATGTTTGTGCTCCTTCATTCAATTTTTTTTTTCGATGAGGGATTTTACGTAGGTTAATGCGTCCAGATACACGCTCTCGTCATCCACCATGATGTCGGGAAACGGCCACGCGCGCACAACTTCTTGTACGGACGCGACGAGGTCTTGTTCAGCGGTGCATGCGCCGCGCGAATAGCGCATATTTCCCGTCTTCAGATCCATCGCGTAGACGAGCTCGCGAACCTCATCCGCGCACCAAGGACACATCATCACTGACGCCGCGAGCACCTCCTTGCGCCTTTTCACCAGCTTGGAATCTTCCACCGTTTCGAACAGCAGAGCACAGTCCAAAGATCCGTGCAAATCGAGCAGCTTGGAAAGCACTCTGACCTCGCGGGATAACGGCACCGGAGCCGGGTCGCAGCTCGTGCTTGGCATGCCTATGCTTATCTGTATGCTGATATATCACGTTTGCACTGGAGACATGCCCTATTCATAAGAAAGTCGAGTTCCTTCTTACGTGTACTTCCGTCATCGTTAGTCGCAAAAAAAGCCTCCACGACGGCGGGGTGAGAATAGTGGAAAGGTAACTGGTCGTCGACGCTGTCGTCTGAATGACCGATGTCAAACGCGATCGAATTGAGCAGAAACGTACGATTGAACTCCGCTCCCAAGCGTAAGAGCGAAGCGTAACCGTCCGGATCTGGGCGTTCGACGCAAGCACGCAAGGCCTGTTGTAACATACATTGGTCGTGTCCCTTGTCGCCATAAAGCGCGACCATGTTGTCAAAAGACGTATCGATCCCTCGCCGAGCGTTGCACACCGCCCAAAGAAGGGTCGTGTTGCGGGACAACCAATATCGTACACACTTCTGCATGCGCTCATCAGATGTCAATCGTCCGCTGAGACACGCGAGCATCAGGGCCCCCAGCGTCTTTTCGTCTTTGATACGGGGAACGACCTCGAAGATGATGACATCTATGGGGATCTCCATATCGCGCTACCATGTACGTAGCCGACAATTTTAAAATGAGCGTGAGAACACACGTCGTCGACATATAATATATTCTTCCAACGTCGAATGAATGCTTTCCCCTATTTCTTTGTATGCGATGAAATATTTTCTACTCAGTAGTCCATGACGAACCGCGCGTTCCTATCGGCCCAGAATCGAAGCCATTTCGCCGCGCAGATGAGCTCTTCTTCGTGTGGAAAGTAAGATTCCAATGTGTCTGCGCAGTTGCGGGCAGAGTCGGGATCCCTTACCCACCACCAGAAGTATTTGATGGATTTTAGCTTCATTGAAAGGAAATCCAACCCGATTCTGTCGAACGCGTCATCGTTCGACATCCGTGATCGTACTCTATTGACGACTTCTGTAGACGGACGTGGAAATTCGTCTCTCCAGGACCTGGAGATGACCAGATCGTGCGAAACGCCATGGGATTCGTACACGCGCTCCGTCTCTTCGCGCAGGGCGGCCCGGTGACGTCGAACGATCGCATCCTTGATGTGCGAATACCTGGTTTCAGAGTCGGTCTCGAAGGTGTCATCAGGAGGTGAGTTCATCACTACTTGTAGAGCTTCATCGTGCACGATTTCTTCGAAATCATCTCCGTACGGATTGACGTGCCCTTCAGGGACGACGTATAGATTACACGTCATGGGCCACAAGCGATCCTTTTCGCTTCTATCCTTTTCAGAAAGGTTTTATGCCCGGATAAGAGCATCGACAGAATGGTGTTCACGCTGTATCTGAGTGCGTGTCACTCGGAACACTGATTGTTAGGCATCACGATACGACACAACAATTGAATTTTTGTGTTCCTTTTCCTTTTCCTTGTTCGTGTCGTCGTGGATATAGCTGTTGAAACTTTCTGAATATCACACGGTTGGTATACTCGAGTGCATCCTCTGAATTTATGACTTTACAAGATGTGATAAGGATAAGATAACACTCGAGCAAAATCTGAATATCGTCTTCAGGAAAACTGAGATCGCAACATTTTTCAAAGAAAGTAGGAAATCGTCGAGCAAATTTTGAATAAGAGTTTCGAAAGCTATCGATCGATTTCTCCGGATACAATGTTCTATCCGCTCTTATTGAAGCTGCTTGTTTGGTAATCTCTGTAAGATCCATTTGTTAAATCGTGTACGTTCTTCTTTATATACTATCGCAATGACGCTTGAATTTTGCGGGAATTTCAGGTAAGCTTCGTAGACAGAACCTCGAATGACGATGCGTCGATGATAATTTTTCTTCGTATATTCGGTCGCGACGGAGGAATCGTCGAAAAAAATAAACACCCTCCGCACAGGGTAGAACAATACTTCCGGGGAGTTCGTGATATTGGACAATCCGCGAGTTTTCTAAAGGGTGGTACCTGCTGAAAAATACAGGAAATCGTACAAATGAGTCGGTTTACGACTTTCCCCGGAACTATTGTACTACCCCGGAGGCTCCACAGCTTTCAGAGCGTTGTTCCAAGTTGGCTCTATATCATCGTTGTTCGGGTTCAGGATCGCGGTGGCCTCCGTCGTAGTGTACGGCGTGGCCCTCCTGCAACATCACGTCTGACGCGTCCCGTCCGTCCCGGGTCCTGACGCGCGCCAGGTACCTGCCGTACTTGTCCCGCTTGTGTGTGAGCTCGAGGCCGCGATCCAAGATCGCGCGATTGTCGTCAACTTCGGCCTGCAGGGCGTGATCGCTCAGGAAAGGCGATGACGCGGAGCGGTCTGTCAACAGCTCGACCAGGCGGTCCCTCGCGGCGAATGCGCTGCGGTGATAGTCGCTCATGGGCTTATCGGTATATGACGACTTCGGCATCTCCGGTGCGTCTATACCCATGAGCCGACAGCAGACGCGACTGACCTGGTCGCAACCTCGCACCGGAAAGATCGCGGCCCATACGGTGTCTCCGTCGTATACGCGGACCACCTTACAATCGAACACGCCTTTCACAGCGTATTCTTCGACGGCGTGAAAAGTGGCGGATGCGAGCGCTGTGGAGGCGGAAGCGGCGTTCACGTCTTTCTTAGTTCTATCGTCTGATTTACGACTATCTCGTGAGGGAAAAGGCCAAAAGAGGCGGGACAGGAAGCCGCTCATGATTTTAGTCGTGTACGTAGATACCGTCATTTCGTGACGAAATCATACGTTTCTCGTTTATGTCACACGAAGAAATGAGAAAAATATGATGAGACCCGCCGCCGCCTACAATTTTCCTTGTTTTCTTTTTCCTGTTAACGCACGTAACAAAAGAATTTTGCACGTCGTCAGCGGCCGAAGTCTTTCGTACCATATCACATCTGGAGTGCGTTTTCACGTACATCGCGCTCGTGCTCTGTCAAGACCTGCAGAACGTACTTACGAAGGTTATTTATGGCATCGTTGGTGTTCAGGCTTTTTTTCACGCGTTTTAAAAATGCCGAAGCACGCCGAGCAGGTGCTTTACCTTTGTCCACCTCTCTTATGGCTCTTACGACTTCTGATCGTAACTCCTGTTGTATGTACGTATCGCTGAGCATCTTGCGCGCGTCGATGTACGGTATCCCCGTAAAATGCTGATAGTTTTTGGCCCAGAAAAATTGTTCCGTCAGGTGGGGAACGAACAACATGGAGACCGCGTTTTTTAGGCACGTCAACTGCAGACACAACGAACCCGTGAACAGGACGAGGGACGTCGAGGGAATGATATCATCATATGAGACGAATCCGCGGTGTATGTATATCTGTTCCCGTACGCCGTCGTCATCATCGCCAGGCGGCGGGGCGATCGACGGCGCATCCGGATCACCCGTATCGTGAAATACCACGGCGTAACCGAAACTCCGTACCAACTCTCGCGACATCAGGGTGGCCGTTCGCCGTAGACATTCGACGCGTCCAAAGCTACCGAAAGATATGAATGCCACTGGCCGTTTTGCTTCTCTCACGAACCGAATCAGTTCGGTCTCTCTTTCGTCAGTTTTTTTGGACTTTTTTTTGGGGCGACTCGTCAATAATGCACCAATATGGTTTGCCGTGACTCCCGGAAGGAGCCCTTTAACAGGTTCCGTGAGGGCGGCGTCCCAACACAACGCGTGGCGCGTTCCACGCAGAATGCAGGTCGCGCTTCGAATGTCGTCTCCACTCATGCGCTTAAGATTGATCGTCCAAGAATCGATTATCTGGTCCGTGAAAGTTTCGTCATAGAGACGGAATTCAGGGGATCTCAGCCTCCCGTCGAACAACCACGGCACGGTGCGATTGGGGACACCGGGAGAGTGGTACAGAATTATGTGCGGAACGGTCCCGATCAGTCCTGGCGCCTTGGTGCGTTCTATCCAAGCGAGTGACGCAAACAAACCGTAGTGCAACAGGACGCAGTCCGGTCGGTAAGTATCTTCGAGCTCGAATATCATTTCTCCGAGCATCTGCATCCACGCGTTCACCTGCTGGGCGCGGACGGGATTGGCCAGGGCCCACAGCATAGGATTTTGAGAGGGATCCGACACACCCAACTCCGTGTCCTGGAGGATGAAGGCCGGCGTCTTGAAGGTGTGGATTTTTCTGGTGAGCTTCTTGTCCGTGGGAAGTGTGTTTTCATCGGTCATGTACACTACCCGAAAACCTGACAGCGCCTCTAACACTCCTTCCGTGAGCGAGCCGTCGCAATAGGTTCCGGCACTCACCACCAACACCGTCCTGTCACGGATCCTTTTCTTTTTATTCGACGGAGATGATCGCGCTCTCATATGTTAGAGTAGCTGGGAACTGTTTTGTAATTACGTCACATTCTATTTTCTTGCAGGATCGTGAGATTGCATGGTGAGTGTGACGTGAGTATGACATCAACCTTACCTTACCAACAACGTAGCAAATCCAAATCAATTCAAGATCAACTATTTTGAGCCAAAATGCCCTCCATGATGATGCATGACGACGAAATTGTATACGAAGTTATCGTGGAAAGATATGATGATGATTCTACTTCTGATGACGATTCTACGACTCACTGCGAAACAACGGCGACCCAAATACGGAGATTTTTCGCTGAGGAGCATTCGATCGAGGACATTACCGCTTTGCAGATGGGGATTGTTCGCGTGAATCGTGGAGGCGAGTCGTCCATTCACGTTGTAAACACCGAGACACCGGGACCAGGGAAACGCGTGGTTTTCCTGATCCTGCGTCATATGGACAACCTCGCGAACTCCATCTACACGTACGTCGAGACCGCCAGCAACACGCCCTTAGACGACGGTTTTTTTCGTATCTTGGAGAGACTGGCGCTGCGGATCAGAGAAGACGGACCGAGTCCGGGCGTGATGATCACCGTGATTAGCTCTACGGATCATCATGGAGATCACACATGCTTCGATACGCCGTCAGTCATCGTGAGAGATGGGAATATCCACCGCGAATGAACACAATCGAGACATACAGTGCCGCTCACTTTAAAGTGGGACAGTGAAAAATTGTGTATTACAAGTAGTACAAGTTATTATCCACGATGATATTGAAAGAAACCAGATATAGAGCTGTTGTACATTACACTCACTTTTTACGTAGTTTGAGAAAAGTTAAAAGAATATATGACTACGCGCTGTGGAAGATGCGTCTGCACCGGAAGAAGAGATCCAGCTTGGACCGTAACACGGGTCACGTGATTCGTCTCGCGACGCATGGTCAGAGTCCGGAAAGACTACTCCTATTGGGAATG
>Ga0307959_1001202_pt1 | contig 11877 bp, 11 predicted proteins | sample OrgLakmetagen494_FD_201813 | JGI IMG/M metagenome (GOLD analysis project Ga0307959, IMG submission 201813) | Saline water microbial communities from Organic Lake, Antarctica - #494 | ecosystem: Environmental > Aquatic > Non-marine Saline and Alkaline > Saline | place: Antarctica: Organic Lake...
GCTCGGCGTTGGAACCGCACTGCTGTTGTAAGTCATTGTAGGCATCATGGTTGGGCTCGGCGTTGGAACCGCACTGCTGTTGTAAGTCATTGTAGGCATCATGGTTGGGCTCGGCGTTGGAACCGCAACGCTTGACGATGCCACGAAGCTCGAGGCGGCAGTCGTCGAGATCAACCCTGCCCCGGCCCGAGTGCCGTTGGACAAGTGAATCACCATCGCGTGCAAGTCCACCGCCTGCGCGGCGCCTACAGTGAAATTCATCATCTGAAACGCGATGTTCGATGCGCCGCTCGCGTCCGAAGTCCACACCGACGCGCACCCGCTCGAGCACCAAGGGTCCACCGCGTAATACGACGGATCATAGTAGTGCCCGCCGACGCCGTCGGCATCGTCCACCGTGAGGCCTTGGTGCACATGTAGACCGCCGCTCGTCGAGGCCTCGAGGTTCGCCAACGTGCCCACAAAAGACACGCCGTCGCCTTGCGCCAGGTTGCTCACGACCAGCGTTCCGGTCATGTCCGCGTATGCGCCTGCATAGCCCGGGTAACCAGCCACTTGAAGCACTTCGCCAGGCGTCGACGCCAGCACGCCACACGCCACTCGAGCCCCGCTGCTGTCGTGCACCACCACGGCGCGGTTCGCCACGTTTTGCTCGTCGTCGCCGTTGCCCACCGCGAAGTGTGCCATGGGAAAGCTCACCGAAGCGGCGCCGTTGGCATTGGATGCCCACATGGTGTCCAGCCAAGGGTCCACCGCCAAGCCCGGGTAGAAGTGCGCGCCGACCTCACTGACCTCCGCACAGCTCACGCCTTCGTGCACGTGAATGCCGCCACTGGTGCTGGCCTCGAGGCCCGCCACGGTGCCCAGGATGGAGATGCCGGCGTCGGTTTCGGTGATGGTGATGGTCCCAGACACGTTCAAAGGCCCTGCGTAGTCGGGGTACGTGTTCAAAGTGGCCACTGCAGTGTACGCATACCCGATGGTGCCGCAACCGGCCGAGACAGCAGCCGCGCTGCCTTGGGCTGGGTCAATGAAAGCCATCTCCACAGCGCGATACTTGACGTCGTCAGGATAAAAGCCTTGCACAGATACACTCACCTGCCGACATGCCAACATGAATCAGTTGAGTGAATCGGAAAAAGTGTACGACCGCACAACAGGTAATTTGTGGAAGAACTGTTTCATACGATCACAACATTGACAGGTATAAGAGCCTTCAGCACATCTACAGCTCTCACCGTCGCAGTGCCTACTGCATCCGTGACAAACGTGGCTTCTTCCCATGGGTTGAAGCTCAGACCCGAAGTAGAGTCTGCACCCAATGCCGCCGCTTCCACGCACGAGTAGCCCTCTTTCACCTGCAGCATGCCGGTGCCGTTCGCCATGGTGTTGCCCAACGTACCCCGCACCATCACCCCTTCCTTCAAGTTGCTCACTACTAGCGTACCCGTCGTGTTCGCATACAGGCTGCCCCCCGAGCCTGGGTACCCATTGACATGAACCACTTCACCATGCGTCGATGTCAGCACGCCACACGCCACGCGAGCCCCACTGCTGTCGTGCACCACCAAGGCACGGTTCGCGACTGGATTGGTCGCCGTCAAGCTGAACCCGTCCACGCTGAAGCGCACCTGCGCGACGCCGTTCTCGTTGCTCACCCAAACCGTGGAACAGTTCACGTCGCTCGAGCACCACGGGTCTGCACTGAAGGTGCTCAACGGCCAATAGTGCCCGCCCACGCCACTGGCCTTCGCACAGCTCACGCCTTCGTGCACGTGAATGCCGCCGCTGGCATTCACCTCGAGCCCAGCCAGCGTCGCCACCACGTCGATCGCTGACGTGTACATGGCGTTGTCCGAAGCCGCAGCTCCAGCAGCACTCACCGCCGCATTCTGCACCACAACCGTGCCAGTCACGTTGCTGCCCGTGCCATTCTTCCATGCGTAGCCCGGGTACTTGCCGAGGTACGCCACTGCGTTCTGAGGCTGCCCCGCCAGCCCGCACCCCGCGCGCGTGCCGTTCGACAAGTGCAGCACTACGGCCCGGTACGCGACAGGGTTCCAGGTCTCGAGGCTGAACGACGGCACCGACACTTGCACCCGCGCCGCGCCCGTCGCATCCGAGTTCCACACCGTGGCACACTCAGCGCCGCTCGAGCACCAAGGATCCACCTCAAAAGTGCTCATAGGCCAGTAGTGGCCGCCCACCGCATCAGCGTCCGCACATGTAAAGCCTTCGTGCACGTGAATGCCGCCCGCCGACGCCGTCTCCAAGCCCCCCACGGTGCCCGCAATCTGGACACCCACTGCGCCGGCCGCATTCAGGTTGCTCACCAACAGCGTGCCCGCCAGGTCACTGTACTTGCCGTCGTAGCCGGGGTACGCTGCCATGTGCAACACCTGGCCCGAGGTCGATGCCAACACCCCACACGCGACGCTGGCACCGGTGCTGTTCTGCACCACGACCACGCGACCGGCGACAGGGTTGGCGCCGCCCAGGCTGAAGTCGCCGAGCTGGTACTTGACTTGGGCCATGCCGCTGGCGTCCGAGATCCAGGTCGTCGACTGCCACGTGTCCGGCGCCGGGCCTTCAGGAGAGTAAGGGGGCCCAGACGCCATCACGTCATCGCAGCTCACGCCGTCGCCAATGTAGAACCCGCCCGTAGAAGACACCTCCAGGCCCACGAAGGTGCCCACGAGACGGATGCCGCCCAAGTCGCTGTCTTGCACCGCAATTGTGCCGCCGACGTTGCCTGCGTTACCGCCGCTGGTGGTGCTTCCATACGCATCCAGCTCGGCCACAGCCGATGTAGACCTCGTGGTATCGAGGCTGAGGTCGTAGCCCCATGTACTTGTAGAGTTTAAAATTGGCGCAGAGGTCGACAAAGCTCCCGCAAGGCGCTGTGTGTTCACCGCTGTGTGACTCTTTGACCGGTGTTCCGAGAGTTGACTTGGAGCATCTTCTGCAATGGTATCTTTGCCGACTTCACCCATGTCAGCATTTTGTTGAGGCTGGGCACGATGCACTACTCCAGAAATACCGTAGTTCAGTGCCGAATCACGGTGCCTTAGTGATGTTCGAACTCCGTGAGATTGCCCAACAAGGCTGAGCGCGATGAGCGCTTTCATCTGGGGTTTTGGGTCCGGGCAGGAGTTAGCCTCCACACACTTATTATAACCAGCCTGCCTGCTTGCTGACCATGAGCGAACCACGACCCCACGAATTATTTCAAAAATTTTACTTCGGCTGATCTCTGATTGGCCGACTTCTCGGGCATTTTTTTTATTAACCGGGTAGCGGAAAAAATTTATTAGGAAAAAAAGGAAAAAAGAGGGGAAGGAAGGAAGGAAGGAAGGAAGGAAGGAAGGAAAGGGGGAAAGGAAAGGGTGGAAATGGAAAGGCTATACCACATCATTCAAAATAACTTAATACTGGGGTGTTGTATGTCTTCAGCGAGCTTGCAGAAGCGTACGGGTGTCTTCTCGATTGAGTACTACCTCGCAAGCCGCACTCTACTCTGGGCTGGCCACGTCGCACGCATGCCTACGAGTCGGCTACCCAAAAGGCTCATGCTTTCGTGGGTACACGAGCCGAGGATAGCGGGCGGTCAAGAGATGACTTATGGCAGATCTCTAGAACGGCATCTGAAGTACTTCGGCCTCGTGGACGACGGCGGTAAAGCGATCACCTTTTCGGAATGGGCAACCCTGGCGCAGGACCGCGCTGGCTGGCTAAAGCTCGTTACGAAAGCGCCTTTCAGCATTGGAAAACCGCAGCTGCGGCCACCTCGGTGCGACACTAGAGTGACACCAGAGGAGAAGCGGAGCTTCCTGGCGCGGCGTGCCCAAGAGACTGAACAACGGCGCGCTCTCTTCAATGCAGAAACAGACGCAGAAACGACTTAAGTCCGGTTTCAAGATTATTTCATGAACAGTTTCCACTTTAGAAGGGGGTGGAAGTGTTATGTAACCTGCCCTCTACACACTATCCTCTTTACGATTTTGACTTGCGCGCAACGCACGCGCGTACAATTATGCCCGCAGCATTGGCTTCTGTGTCATTTGGGTTTGTATTAGTTCGAGTTCGATGACGAGTTAAACCGCTGTGCAGCTCAAATAGCGGTTCAATAGCCAATCAAAACTCAAGTTAAACCGCTATTTGAACCGCTGTGCTACCCGGTTAATAAAAAACCTGCCACTTCTCGTTTTATTTAGCAAGCCAATTGAAGACGTGAATCATCGGGTGGCGAAGGTGCTGGCGTTGGAACAGGAAACGAAGGGGCATCATTGAGGCAAGACCGTATTGAGCGCGCGACTTGGCTGCGTGGGTGGAAGAGTTGATCATCTCCCCCGCTTAGAACAGCAAAGTTGACTGCGCTTCGGAAGCTTCCGAGAGCTAAGAGAATCTGCCTGCGTTTTTTGTTATTTCTTGTTTTCCACCCACCCACCCACCCTGCATTGTGATTCTGATATTACCGGAGAGAAAGGAAGCGAGGGAGGTGGCGGACCTCCTCGCCGGTCGCGGGAGCCAGTGAGATAATTTCCTGGAGAACGTGACCGTGGTGAGACTCGGGACCTGAGGAGAATTCTCGGACCCAAGCCAAGCCTTTTTTTTGATCAATGGCACTAGGCAAAACGGATTTAAGAGCAAGCTAGTAAAATCCACAATTCTGCAATTATGCTCTTAAAAAGAGCCGCTGCATGATGCTTCCTCACATCCTCAATGGGCATGGCGCATGACGTCTTCTGCTCAGCTCCGAAAATCTGGGACGTCTCCTGCCCGGCGACATGAATCCTCGAAGTCTTCTGAGCCATCCTGCGCTGAAAAGCCTTCCTGTTCCGCTCCTTGACTTGCCCTGATGTTTGCCTGTTCCCCGTTCCGGCAGTGTAATCTCTCACCGTCCCGACGGTACATGGATCGTTCTCCATGGTTTCTGCACCAAATGGCACACAGATTTTTGCGCTTAATTTGTCCATATTCGTCAAAAAATGATCTCATATCTAAGGCCCGCCCTGTCGATTGTCCGGAAAGAACTTATCGCCCGCTCTCTAAATTTCGTTAATGCGGTAAGTCGAACCTCCCACCTCCCACACAAAGGAGAAATTCCTTAATAACACAACACCTCCGTCCACATACATCAACAAAGGGGACAGGGGATCTTTGCGCGCCGGCACCTCTGGTGCTCGTACGCTTCCCTGGATTCTGCGTCCTGTTTCCATTTTCTACCGGAGGTCGCAGAGTTGGCCTGATGCGATAAATCAACGCATCGGCCTCCACGTAACTGTAGCCCATAACCTCTCGTATGAGGGAACTTACTGGGTGGCTTGGTACTATTATTAGCAAAGCAGTGCGGGCCCTAGCGGCCCGTTTGGTGCAACGTCAGCGCATTTTTGTGACAACCCGGTGGTTGTGTCTTTTGGTGCTTTGTCTTTTCGGTAAATACACTCTATTGTGTATATATTAGTGCTCTCTCTGGCAGCACTCTTGTGTGTAGAGTAATCATTCTCTTGGAACTTTCCGAAGTTCCCTTGTTTGAGCCCTTAGCTTGGTCTGTTCGCATCCAGCTCGCCGTGCGAGCGTGTTGCTCAGTGGTTGGTTGACGATGTCGGCCGCAATTAGGAATCGCATTCCGACACTTTATAACTAGGATGGGATCTCTTGTTGTCCTGCTCGATAACAGTAATTTATTATTTCTACGTGAGCAGCAAATACAGGGCTCCCAGAGCCAGCCAACAGACGCAGAAACGACTTAAGTCCGGTTTCAAAATTATTTCATGAACAGTTTCCACTTTAGAAGGGGTTGGAAGTGTTATGTAACCTGCCCTCTACACACCAACTTCTTTACGATTATGACTTGCGCGCAACGCACGCGCGTACACTATTGCCCGCAGCATTGGCTTCTGTGTCATTTGGGTTTGTATTAGTTCGAGTTCGAGTTCCAGCCGAGTTCTAGCAAGGCTCCAGCTCTAAAAATGAGTAGCCTTCTAATTCCGGCCCTTCGAAGCCTGTCTCGAAAATGAGGGGCATTGTAATTTATAAGAAAGCCGCCAAAAAATCTCCAATACCAAGAAGGCAGAGCCGTCACAGGCGGGTTCAGAGATACACGGATACCTGAACCCGCCTGAAAAACATTGAGACGATGCCCTGCTGGGGCAAAAAAATAGCCCGGAGAATTTCCTCATGGATCTGGGACATGACACACGAACGAGCACTCAACCTCGCCTAACCCCGCCGACTTGTTCGGAGGAAAGACGCCAATTGGTGCCTTAATTGGCCTTCTGGAGCGAATTTTCTAGCGCACATGCAGCTCGTGGATTCTTCACGTGCCTCTATGGCTACTGTGTACTTGCCTTTCTTTGTTTTTAGGAGAGTATTAAGTAGACTAGGCGAGACTGATTTATATGCACAACGCACAATAATTCATATGTATGTGGGGGTGGGGGCGTGGGTGTGGGGCAGAAAAGCATTTTCAGCCTACTGTACACTTGAGGTTATTATCTATTTGCTTGGCGTCTTGGGGTGTCTGAGGAGGTGAGCTCCCCCCCAAAAGCTTAAGTTAATGCATAAAGCAATACCGAAGTAAACTAGTAAGAGTAAACCAAGAGGAAGCAGCCACAAGAAGACCCTGAAGGTTAGGCTGGCGCGCTTCGCACGCGCGTACACCTCAGCCCACTGCAGTGGCTTCTGCGTCGTTTGATTCTGATATCGAATTCGAGTTCGAGTTCGAATTTAAGCAGCCGAATCTGTTACTTTGTCCATTCCTTGATGTATTAAGCAATTTTCATCGGCCAATTGCACACTCGTAGCACTCTGTCACACTCATCTTGTTCTGGCTGACGCAGTGCAATTAAGGAAGCCGCCCAACGAGTATGCTCTAAGCTCTTCTAGCACTGAGGCCAACTGTCATTTCGGCGGCGGGGCAACCCTGCCCGGGGCAGTGGTCATGCACTCTTTGAGCGCATCGATTTGTGGTCGGCACTGCTTTTCATCCACGCCGGTACGTTTAAAGCAGGCTTGCACCTAACATATGCCAATGGCAATATCACATTATGAGTCAAGCTATCAAGAATAAAGTTCACTACTGCTAAAGATCTTAAGATGCACAATCGCATGCATGTACCTCAGCGTTTAGGCTCATGCAATGCTGCGGCGGCAAAATCCGCGTGCCGTCAAACTTCAGCTCTCCAACGTCATTGGCCTAATTTGATAATAAACAGTGATACAATCTCACGCCAAATAAAAACAAACTATAAGAAATCTGCAGCTAGGGCATTCACCTTTCTCCATTTGGCACGGCATTCTTCCAGAATTCGCATTGGGCCGTCACATTTTCGACCGCTACTGCGCTTTTCGTAGAGGCATTGGCGATACGCGTCGGCCTCACGTGGACAGCACGGGCTAGTGGCCATAGCGATCAGAGTTTGATGCAAGGGTCTTGATTATTCGCACTAATTGTCTACCTAAGGATGGTACCAAAGTATGGACACGTGACTTATTGATTGAGGACCCAATCGGTTGACTCAGTTAATTAAGTTTATACTCAGTTTAACAGCCACCACTTGATTGAATACCTACTAGGAGCTAGCTAGACTTCAGCAATTACTGCATGAGCATCGAAGCTAACTAGATTTGGCTAACCGAAGCTTGCCAACTCCTCAGCCCCCTTCACGCTCTATGCGCGCTACACTCTTCTGTCTCTCGTCGCACGCGCTCGCGCCTTGCTTGTCGCCACGAACAATCGGGATTATGTTTCTGTGATGCGATGTACTTACCGTACTGAGTACTGAGTACAGTACAGAAGTCGTTCTGTACTGAGCACAGGGAATGGAAAAAAAGTAGTACTGTACGTAGATACGTAGTACGTGGTGTGACGTAATTTCAAAAGCACAGCCACACCGCCGCCTTCGTACATCTCTACAACTAACGGAGCAGGCCAGTGGAAGTAAACGAGGCGGCTTCGTAAAATCAGGTTGAAGTCCCAAACAATGCGTCAAATTTCATGCCTGTTTCTCTGCGGAGTCGCGGCATGCCATGCTTTCGTCTTGCCGAATCTACGCATTGTACACGTGTCGCCGAGGTCTCCGATGACGCTGCGGGACCAGTTGCAAGCAGCAGGCCCCGGCGTCGCCGCAGTAAGCGACCAAGAACTTGGAGAGCTTGACGAAATGGTCAACGGCGAGCAGCTTGGCAAAATCATGATTGAAATCCCGCGCACGCCCAAGTCCTCAACGGAAGCTACTCCATCTGTGCGGCTCAAAACGCCACTGCCATTAGCGCCGGTGACCAACCAAAAAGAACGAAAGAAACCACGGCTGTTTTCCCTTACAACTCCTTTGCTTAGCTACCACTAGTGTCTAGCGGCAGAAACAAACTAGCTAGTCCTCCAGTATTCATTCGCCATCTTGATTGAAAAAAATAAACCGCCCTGTGCGTGTGTTTTGAAGGCGTCAACCGTGGTGGTGGGAGGGGGGCCTGCGGGCTTAGCGACGGCAATCATGCTCGCTAGGCGCGGGTGGAACAATATCCAGGTACTCATAGACTCGAGTTAAAGGACGAAGAAAATATGCATGATAGCGTGCCACGTCCCTTTTTGGTTGCTACAGATAGTACGTAGGATATACTCGTTTCAAAAGATGCCTCGGTAGTACGAGTGATTTCACCTGTGTGTGTGTTTTCTTTTCATGCTGCACATACATTATTTTTCCTTTCAGTTTGGCGGGATACCAGAAGAAAAATAGTATGACCGAGGCCTGATTTCGTATTTTATTCTGTGCCATTCATTCAAGTTTTTTATCCCTTTCACTGTTTTTTGTTTTGTTTTTCACTCATCTGAACTCCACTACAGGTCTACGATCGGCTGCCACCGCCGCCCGATCCCAGCGACGAAGCTATCTTCGCAGACACGGCCCGTTTCTACTTGGTACGTTCTTTTTTTTGCGCTCTACGTCGTGTCACCACATAACTCAAAAATAAAGGAGGAAGGTTTAGTGCTTAGGGTCGGTGGAGTGTACCAAGTTTTTCTTGTGGCTGCTTTCCACGGCATTTGTCGACCTTTCCCCACCTCACCTCACCCAGCCTTCCTACTTGTAATAAACGCGTTGTCCTAATATAATATATAAGTAATACACTACCATACAGGTGGGCCTGTCGTCCCGCGGCCAGCGGGCGCTGCAGCGATTGGACGCCTGGAAAGACGTAGCGCCTTACTGCTCGGCAGTGGTCGGGCGGAAAGACTGGTCGCCGCAAACCAGCAAGAAAGATGCTGTCAATGCTGCGGATTCACCTGCTGCCGCTGCCGCTGGCGGTGCTGCTACTGGCAAGGATGATGCCAGTGGTGGTGGTGGTGGTGCACCAGGAAGTCAAAGTGGAGGCAAAACAGGGCAAGGACAAGGCATGTTCCCACCGCCCTTGAGCGAAAGCAGCGGCGACGATGAGTGGAGTTCAGCCAACGACGAGTTGGTGCCTTTGGAAGACCCGGGCGGCAACCTCAACATTTACGTGGATCGCCCTTACGTCACCCAGGTGTGATTTTAAAACTTCTTATTATTTTTTTTTGGATGATTCGGATTTTTAAAGTCAATCTTTCTCGCCTCTTTCGTGCTCTTTTTTTTTTCTCGGGTGCCGTGACGATCTTTATTTGTGCCACACACTCTATCTCACTCTGTCTTTCATTCCGTCCTGTGAAGGTCTTGGCAAGGGATCGCTTAGCTGGCGCGCTCAAATCTGTGGTCGAGCGAGACTATGCGTCTCAAGTGTCCCTGCATTACGAACATGCCTTGGTGGAGGCGGATTGGCAGAGCGAAGAAGTAACGCTCACCTTCAACACTGCTGGTGCTGGTGGTGCTGCTGGTGCTCCTGCTGACGATAGCAGCACGAGCACTAGTACTGACACTAGCAGTAACAATGACAGAAGTAGCACTGAGAGTAGCAGCAGTACCATGGTAGTCAAGGCCCCATTTGTGGTTGGCGCTGATGGTGCGGTGCGGTTTGTGGCGGATAAGCTGGCCGAGCTAGAAGATCCTAGCTACCAACAACCGCAACAAAAAGGACAAAAAGAAAAAGGTCAAGAGCTCGCTGCGACCAATGGTAATGGCAGTGGCACCAGCACCAGCACCAGCACGAGTCCTAGTCCTAGTCCTAGTCCTAGTGGCGGGCGCCCAGCGCCAAAAGCCATGGCACGTCTGGCAGGGCGCGTAGGCACTAAATTAGCGCGTGTTATGGGCCGCGAAAGGCCGCTGCGGATTGTTCGGTATGCTAGATAGGGAAAGGCAGAGAGAAATAGAACACGAGTTGCTGGTTACATGAAACTGACAAAACAATCACAAGAAAATGAGAGGGCTCCAACGGTGACGATTAGAGAGTAAAAAGCGAAGACGAAGGAGCACGCATTGTTTTCTTGATGTATTTTTTTTGAAAAGTATACATTCTTCTTCCTCTGCTTTCTACTCTTTTGTTTTTGCTTACATGTGCAGGTACCCGGACGACAACGCGCGTGTCTACAAGACGGTACCCCTCGCGATCCCTACGGGTGCCGCGCCTCCTGCTCTGACCGCTCAAGCCGCCGCAGCCGATGCAATTGCCAACGATGAGGCGCTGGAAGTGGCTAAGGCCAAGGAGAAGAGTGCGAGGCAGGCAGCAATCCGCGCGCGACCGACAGGTAACAAAAAATGGCGCCCTTTTGTTTTTTTGATGAAAATTCTAGCTTAACAGTAAGGCATCTGCAGGGTTTCTTGTGGTCTATTACATTCGACTCTGTTTAATTAGCGCCGTAATCCTTCCAGGGCAATATTGAGAGCCAGAAGGAAATAAATACGCCTTGCCTAAAAGTATGACATGCCTGTGTACTGTTTAGGCGGGTATTTGGAGGGTGTGAGTGCCCCGGTAAGCAACGGAGTGGCAAAAGCGGCAACGGCGGCGGCCGAAGCACTGAATTTGGCCAAAGCAAGGGCGTGGTGAGGAAGGAGAAGGAGAATTTAAAGAAAGGGATATTATACTACTGTAGTCTAAGCTGCTGTGTATGTGTCGGTATGTGTTATGTTTTTTTTTCAAACGAAGCAGCACTCTTGACACTCGCGCAGGATTTTTTTATTTTCAAATTCCCTACCACCATCAACAAACAGACATGAAAAATACTTCAGCTAAACCTCTCTCTCTATCTTCTACACCCAACCACTTTTTTTTCAGGTGGCGTTTGGACGTGAATTACTCGGCGAGGTCGTCGGATGGCCGCGTGAATTTCGACGCGTTGCCTTCGGGAGGTGGCAAATACTGCGGGGTAAGAGCTTCATGCTATACTTGTATAAGCACATGTACTGTAGCTGTTACATGTCCTTGAAGTGGTTCGTACTTCTATATACCACAACTCCCAGCTATTATAGCTGTAGCTGCTGCTACTCCTACTGCTGTTGCTGCTTTTGCTGCTGTTACTACTTTTCTTCTTAAACCACCCTCTTCTTCTCCTTCTTCCCTCTTCCCTCTTTCTTTTTCAACCTTCTCCACCGATCAAAACCCCCGTAGGTGCTCTTGCTGCGGTCCAACGATCCGTTGGCCCAACCCCACTGCAATCCCGAAGACCTGCGTCACGCGTTCCAAGAGTATTTGCCCCAGTTTTCCAGCTTAGTCAACGACGAAACCATGGCAACGGTGGCAGCCAAACCGCCCAGTCGATTGCCGACTTTTCGCTACGTAGGGCCACGAGTGCACCACGGCACCACCACGGTACTGTTTTGTGCTAATGTAGTATGGTTTGTTTATCTATAGATAAATAGGTGGAGAGAGAGAGAGAGAGAAATGGGGATGGTTGCGCGGAGATTAATTAAAAAAAAGAAGGAGGGACACCAAGAGAGCCAATGATAAACCGTAAGTGAATTTTGAAGT
>Ga0307959_1001211_pt1 | contig 11817 bp, 7 predicted proteins | sample OrgLakmetagen494_FD_201813 | JGI IMG/M metagenome (GOLD analysis project Ga0307959, IMG submission 201813) | Saline water microbial communities from Organic Lake, Antarctica - #494 | ecosystem: Environmental > Aquatic > Non-marine Saline and Alkaline > Saline | place: Antarctica: Organic Lake...
GGGAGCCGCTTGATGGGACTAGGAGAGGTGTATTATAATTCTACACGTTCTCGGAAATTCAATTGGGGAGTGCACGCGAAACACCTTTCAGAATGGGGTCAGATTAGTGATTATGCGCCTTCTCAATATGACAGGTCTTCTTTGAAGGCATTTGGAAAAGTAGAAGAAAGTCGTTTCTCTTATGGAGGAGGAGTGCATTACCGTAATCAAGGATTACATTATTACGGGTTTACAAATCCAGACGCCAACAGAGACAGTATTACGCAACGTTACCAATCTTTAGGTTTTAATGCGTTTTACGATTCACACAAAAAAGATTCAGCAGTCTTGAATTATAGAATTGGTATTGAATACGATAATTTTAGTGATAAAAAACCACAAATTGACAGTTTAGAAGACTGGAGAGGAAAGGAGAATTTTGTTGGAGTTAAAACAAGTTGGCAATATAATACCCGTTCTAATACTTTACTTTCAAATTTACGTGCTGATTTAAATGTTTCTTGGAATGGTTACCGATATGGAATTGCAGACAGTTCACTTACTGCTTTAGACACAGGGCTTTTTTTAAGTAATACCGTGATTCAATTACGTCCTTTAACAAGTTTCTATGGAATGAATGAGAAGTTACAATTCAAAGTAGGAGGGGAATTTGCGTTGGATATTCACGATGAAACAAAGGCGAATTTATATCCAATTGCTGAAGTGCGTTACTCTTTATTCAATGATATATTTATTCCTTATGCTGGAGTTGAAGGAGGATTAAAACAACAACGATTTGCCTATTTAGCTGTTGAAAATGAGTTTATTGGCTCAAATAACCTATTAAGAAATGAAAGTAGATATCAATTTCATTTCGGGATTAAAGGAACGCTAACTTCTCGCATTAGCTTCAATACCAGCGTGGCCTTTAAAAATTTAAGGAATCATGCTTTGTTTATCAATGACACAATCTATTCTTCAGGAAATCAATTCCGTGTAGAATACGATACCATTTCTGTTACTACGATTTCTGGAAGTATTTCTTACCAGCAAAACGAGAAACTTAAAATTGATGTTATCGGTCGTTTCAATACTTATTCGGCGAATAACAATCCTTATGCTTGGAACATGCCTCAATTAGAGTTAATCACAAGAGGTGTCTATAATATCGCTGATAAATTAATTGCGAGAGTAGATGTTTCATTAGAAACAGGAAGGAATGCAAGGATTTTTGACCCTACAATCGAAGGTGCACAATTAGAAGATGGAATATACTTTAGGGAATTAGGCGTTTTAGCAGATGCGAATATCGGTGTAGAATTTAGATATACAAAACGCTTATCGATTTTCGCTAACTTTAATAATCTAGCTGCGCAAAATTACCAGCGTTGGAATGGATACCCTGTGAATGCATTTCAATTTATGGCAGGATTGACATTTAGGTTTTAGATTCATTTAATAGGTTGTTTGATCAAAAATATTTATTTTAGATTAAAAATTAATACTATTGAACTTAAAAATAAATTGATTGAACAGATGAAAGCTTCAACTGATAATGTTTTATTGGAGGAGCTTTATAATTATCTTGTTCAAGATAATAGTACGCGAGAAGTATATCAATTGAGCAAAAAGCAAAACCTTGCTATAGAAGAAGCAAGAGCCCAATATAAAAGAGATGAATTTATAACTGACGAACATCGAATAAGGAAATTGAAGAATGGTTAGGCAAGTAGTCTGGTCAAATAGGGCGAAAGATGATTGAATTGATATACTTGAATATTGGAAACTTAGAAATGATTCTAATCAGTATAGTTTAAAGCTAAATAGTGCATTCCAAAGCACAAGTAAATTAATTAGGAACTCTCCTAGAATTGGCCGACCTACAGATCAAAAGAATGTGAGGATTGTTGTAGTTAAAGATTATCTGATGATTTACTAAATTATTGATTTTCATATTATTATAGTAGCTTTATGGGGCAGCAGACAAGACCAAGATGGTTTGAAGAGATTTCTTAGATGATATTAAAAGTCATCAAATTTTAAACTGTTATCCTGTAAATGCATTTCAATTTATGGCTGTTGAAAAACAAATTTTATTTTTAACTCATGTGTCTGATCGTATTTGCATATAAAGTTTCTCCAAAGTATCCGTTAATTCTCATAGCGAATCGAGATGAGTTTTATAATCGTCCAACCCGAAAGGCGCATTATTGGGATAAAGAGATGCATCCAGAAATTCTTGCAGGAAAAGATTTAAAAGCTGGTGGTACATGGATGGGGGTTAGCAAAAACCGCAAGTGGGCTGCTTTAACCAACTATAGAGATATAGAAAACATTAAGAATGATGCGCCTACCCGTGGAGATTTAGTTCCTCATTTTTTGAAATCTAAAGTCTCAGGTTATGAATATCTTTTACAATTAAAGAAAGAAGCACAAAAATACAATGGTTTTAATCTATTGGTGGGAGATGAAAATGACATTTTTCATTATTCTAATATTTCTGATAAAATCACTAAAATTCAACCGGGAATTCACGGTGTGAGTAATGCATTGTTGAATACACCATGGCCGAAATTGAAAAGAATAAAGGAGATTTTGGCAGATAAAATTCAAATTAATGACCTTTCTACTGCCTCATTATTTAATCTTCTAAAAGACAAAGCAAAGGCAGCAGAGAGTCAACTTCCAATAACGGGTCTCTCCCAAGAATTAGAAAAGGAAATGTCATCCATATTTATTGATACAAAAGGTTATGGTACACGCTGCTCTACCTTGCTTTTTATAAATGAAATTGGAGAAGTGAAGTTTGCAGAGCGAGGCTTCGATAATGAAAATCCAACTAAAGTAGAGGATGGAACTTTTTGGTTTTAGATTTTCGAGGGGTTGATTTTGATAGCAACTCAATTCATTGCGTCGAAACTCAAAAAAACCACCCCAAATCCCCCTTGTATTTCCCCCAAAATATCTTAAATTACACTTTGTTTGAAAATTCAAAACTCTCATTAAACAATTTTTAAGTTTAAAGTGTTTTGTTCATATAATAAGTAAATGTACTTTTGCGTTAATACGATTTAACATATGACGAAATTTAATCCAGGGATACTTTTAAAGGACATCAACAATCCTGCAGACTTGAGAAAGTTAACAGAGGAGCAACTACCTCAAGTTTCTGAGGAAGTGCGCCAATATATGATTGATGTTTTATCCGAAATTGGGAACTCACACTTTGGCGCAAGTCTAGGAGTTGTTGAATTAACAGTCGCTTTACATTATGTTTTTGATACTCCAACCGACCAACTGGTTTGGGATGTTGGACACCAGGCATATGGACATAAAATCTTGACAGGAAGAAGAGATTCTTTTCCAACCAATCGTACGAAAGGTGGGATTAGTGGGTTTCCTAAACGCAGCGAAAGTGAATACGATACTTTTGGTGTAGGACATTCTTCTACTTCAATTTCTGCAGCCTTAGGGATGGCTGTTGGAAACCGCTACAAAGGCCATCCGGAGCGTCAGCATATCGCAGTAATTGGTGATGGAGCAATGACAGCAGGTATGGCATTTGAAGGATTAAATCACGCAGGATTTGAAAAAGACGCTAACCTATTGGTTGTTTTGAATGACAACTGTATGTCGATTGACCCAAACGTTGGGGCATTAAGAGATTATTTGACCGATATCACAACCTCTCACACTTACAATAAAGTAAAAGATGAGGTTTGGACAATGCTTGAAAAAATCTCTAAGTTTGGTCCAGATGCACGTTCAGTTGTAAGTAAAGTTTCAACTGCTTTAAAAGGAAGTTTATTGAAACAAAGCAACCTTTTTGAAGCGCTTAACTTCCGTTATTTCGGACCTGTTGATGGTCATGATGTAATCGGATTAGCAAAAGTATTAGAAGATTTAAAAGATATCCCTGGTCCTAAGATTTTACATTGTTTGACTAAAAAAGGTAAAGGATTCAAATATTCAGAGGAAGGGAATCCTACTCAGTGGCATGCACCGGGGGTTTTTAATAAGGAAACAGGTGAAATTGTTAAGATTGTACCAAGTTCTCCTCAACCGCCAAAATACCAAGATGTTTTTGGTCATACGATTGTTGAATTAGCAGAGAAAAATGAAAAAATTATGGGAGTTACTCCTGCCATGCCTTCTGGTTCTTCTTTAAATATAATGATGAAAGCAATGCCAGATCGTTCATTCGATGTAGGGATTGCAGAACAACACGCAGTAACTTTTTCAGCAGGATTGGCGACACAAGGTTTAATGCCATTCTGCAATATTTATTCTACATTCATGCAGCGAGCCTACGATCAGGTGATCCATGATGTAGCGTTACAAAACTTAAATGTAGTTTTTTGTTTAGACCGTGCTGGTTTTGCCGGAGCAGATGGTGCAACACACCATGGAGCTTATGATATGGCGTACATGCGTTGTATTCCAAACATGACTGTTGCTGCGCCTATGAATGAGTCAGAGTTGAGAAACATGATGTTTACAGCTCAACAAGAAAACATGGGACCATTTAGTATCCGTTATCCAAGAGGTAAAGGTGTGATGACAGAATGGAAAACAGTGATGAAGCCAATGAAAGTTGGAACAGGTCGTAAAGTAACGACAGGAGAAGATATCGCTATTCTATCTATTGGTCATCCAGGAAACTTTGCACAAGATGCCATCAAAGAATTGGAAGGAATGGGCGCTTCTGTTGCTCATTACGATATGCGTTTTGTAAAACCATTAGATGAAAGTTTGTTGCATGAAATATTCTCGAAATTCAATAAAGTAATCACTATTGAAGATGGTTGTATTATGGGAGGATTGGGAAGTGCAATTATAGAATTCATGGTTGATCAAGGTTATTCTTCAAAAGTAAAAAGGCTAGGTATTCCTGATGAATATGTTCATCATGGGACTCAAAATGAGCTTTTTGCAGATGCAGGGTATGATGCCAAAGGAATTATCAAAACTGTTTTAGCGATGTTGCCAGAGTTGAAAAGTTCACTGAGCTCGGAAGAGAAGGTGAAGTACTCGGTGGGGTAGGGCGGCGCCTTTGGGGGCATTAAGCTTTAGGCGGTATGCTATAAGCTAATCTACCTATGGACTGGAGTTTTGCTTTTGGAATATCAAATTTGACATAATTTAGATTCCCAGGATTAAATAATTTTGAAAAAGCAAAATATATTTCTGAAAATTATCATCTCTAGGGCATCTCTAATAACTCTGTTTGGAATGATAAGGAAGTTATTTTTTTTAGATACGAGGCGCTGAAAACGGAATTTAGCTGGGCTAAATGAGTATTTCGGCAACGAAGTAGTTGGAATAAAGAACAAGTTAGCGACCAAAGTAGAGTTTTTAGAGGTGCCCTCTAGTTGTTTTGTTCTTGGAACACTTAATTTATGGTCATATTCTGATCCTGTTAGTGCTTTGAAAATAATTAAAAGTTTGGAATCACTTGAAATGATAAATCGGTTATTAGGTTTAGTTTATGCGCTCGCTATAATAATAACTTTGGTTAGGATATGGAAAAATGCTAAGAGTGAAAAAGAAGAAAGAAATAGGTGGGTCTTTTTAACTATTCTTTTTCCGCTGCTATTTGGAACCTTTTATATTTGGAGTAAAGAAAATGAAATTTTAGGTCGAACAGATGTTTCTAATAAAGGTGAATGTTTTGAGTAATATCGGATAGATGTCTACTCACTTTAATGCCACTCCTCGACTAAACATTAAAATATCAATTTACTTTCCCGTTAATCTTGGGGATGATTTTAAATGCTAGTGCTGTAATTCATAAATTCCATTTAATTGTAAACTGTTTTCTAGCCTAGAAATCTCTTCTGTCTTTCCTCTCTGCGGACTCAGCGCGTTCTAAGGGTTTTTTGTTGTTACAAATATCTATTACTAAATCTATCCTTATTTTCTCTCTTTATCTTTTTGGTTATATTTACTCTTTTTTATTAGATTATTATCATTTGCTATAGCTCAAACGATTGATGTATCTAAAGAATTCAAAATTAATTTTTTGTCAATGAGTAAAAGGGTTATTGTAATCTTACTTTTTTTGTTTTATGGTTTTAGTGTTTTTTTAACGCTGAACAGACATAGCAAATCAGGCATTCAAAATTACCATAGTGAAATATGGGCAGATAAAGCAGGGTATTATATTTATTTGCCTGCGTATTTTATATACGATTTTGATGGTGAAAAATTACCTCCAAAAATTGGAGAAAAAACAGGAGATGGTTTTTTTGTTGAGGAAGGTAAAATCAAAACTAAATACACTTCTGGAGTTGCATTGCTTCAAGCACCATTTTTCCTTGTCACTCATTTTGTTTCAACTAAATTGGGTTACGAAAGTAATGGGTTCTCGTCCATTTATCACAAAATGATAAATGTGTCAGCCGTTACCTACTCCTTTTTCGCACTGATACTTCTTTATTTGTTCTTGATCAGATATGTCTCTAAAAAACTAGCTTTTATTTCTGTGGCTTGCATATATCTCGGTACTAACCTGTTTTATTATTCAATATTTGAAACAGGAATGTCTCATATTTATTCCTTCTTTTTGTTTACGTGTTTCCTTTATTTGTCTCCCTTTATTTTAAACCCAAAAAAAAATATAGCTCTTCATATATTATTTGGAGTAGTTGTAGGACTTATTATTCTGATTAGGCCATTAAATATTCTGTTTCTACCCGCTTTTTTCATGTTTAAACAATATAAAATAAAGGAGTTAAAGACATATCTCACCTCTCTGTTGTTGATGATTTTTGTTGTAATTATTGTATTAATCCCACAATTTATCTATTGGAAATACGCATCGGGGAGCTACTTATTTTATTCCTATTCCAATGAAGGTTTTAGTAATCTATTTTCTCCAAAACTTCTGAATATTTGGTTCTCCCCAAACAACGGGTTATTTATCTATAGTCCCATAGTCGTATTCGCTTTAGCAGGAATATTTTTAATTCGACAGTTTTCTATCAAGAAGAGAATCTTCATTGGAGCTTATTTTTTATTTATCTCCCTTGTGATTGCATCTTGGCATGATTGGACTTATGGTTGTTCATATGGTTGTAGACCTTATGTAGAATATTTTTCAATACTTGCTTTTCCTTTTAGTTACTTCTTAAAAGAAATAGCATCAAAAAAATACTTGAGAATTATTTTCGGATTTTTAGTCGTTATCATGGTCATTTATAATCTAAAAATGGTCTTTTCTTATGATGGCTGCTGGTATAGTGGAGATTGGGATTGGGATGAGTTTTTTAGGTTATTGACTAGTAATACAAAGTAGGTTGCTAAATCCTAGTTTTTCATTTTAAGGAAAATATATTGAATTGTTTTTGTTGCAGTATTTATAAATGTCGGATGTAGTTTGGATATTATCATGCCGTTAGATTATGTTTTATTTTCATTATCAGATTTAGATTTCTGATTAAATAATGTATTTTTATTCGAACCAATAGAAGGCTATTTGAATTGTACACGTATTGTTTGAACAATTTTTGATGTATTTATTTTCCGAAAATATTAACCTTAGAATATTTATATTTTTCACTAATTCGAAATAAATGAAAACACTCTCCTAGATCTTGATTAGCTTTTTTGTTTACTGCTTTTCATTCAGCTAAACCAAAGAAAGTACCAAACAAAATGTGTTAAGATTTAACTTTATCAATCCTGAAATTGAATATGAACACTCTCTTTCAGAAAAATCAAAACTCTCTGCAAACGTTGGTTTCGGTATTTCAATGTCTTATCCAGAATTAACAAATTTCCAACCAGATCATACTTTTTTCTTGTCTCCATTTATAGATTTACAATATAAATTCTTCTACAATGTTGATAGAAGAATACTTAAAAACAAAAATGTAGACTATAATTCGGGGGATTTCGTTGGAATTAAGTTCAATAGAAGAGAAAGGGAAGTTAACGCAACTTTGGTGCGTACTGACAATATTGATTTTTCGGTCGGACCAATGTGGGGAATTCAAAGAAGTTTCAATAAAATTCATCTATTATTCAATGCTGCGCCAATTGTTTATATAGATACCAAAGGGAATTCAGGTTTTTATCCAATAATGCTAGAATTAAATATTGGATATAATGCATGGAAAAGTAAATAGGAGTTTTCTTTTAGTTTATTCTTTTGCCCTCCTTGAGCATCTCTGCTTATTCCGGCGATGTGCTAAAATTCGAAAACTCACCAAATCTCTAGTTTTTATTCTCTGTGGTTCTCTGTAAAATTCTCACATTCGGCAAGTTCAGCACTAGTGTGTAATAAAAACGCCGCAGGTGATGAAGGCAAAGAATTAAAAATATATTTATAAAAAATAATCTTATAACCCTATTGATGAGAAATTTAATAAGACTTTACTCCCTAAAAATCACCACGTAACTCCCGTGCCAGATACTGATATAACCGAATGGATTTACTTTGTATCCCCAAATTTATCTTGACTCAAAAATTCATTTTAACCTCCAATTATTATCTTTGTCATCATGAATTACCAATTGGCCTTTGTTTTATACAAATCATCAGCTTTAGGATACAAACTCGAAAGTCGGGCTGTTGAGTTATTGTCAAACAAAAAGCCAAGTTTAAACTCTGTCAGCGTTTATTTGCACACACTAAAAGATTACAGTATTGAAAGTGACGAGGTGCTTACATCAATATTCAATAAAATGAACGAGCTTTCGACTATTGAACTAGAAAAAAGGTTTTTGAGAAAGAGTAAGAATGTTAAAACACTTGAAGATGTTTTAGAAAATAAACAAACCAAAAAAGTTGTTAATCATTACATAGATAAACGTCTTAATCAATGTTTGGATCTTATTGAGAAACAAAACTATCCTCTCCATTACGTCAATAAAAAACGAGATGAACTAAATGAGTTAAATCTTCTGCTCATTAATAAAGAACCCTTGCAAGTAAAATACAACTTTATTAAAGATGAGGATGGAATAAATTATCAATTAACGTTGACCTATAAAGAGAAATCGATTCACTTAAAAGACAAAAGTGGTGAAGTGATTTTAAATGAACCTGGATGGGTTATGATTGAAAATAAGTTGTTTAGAACCCAAGATGGGGTGAATGGCTTGAGGTTATCTCCTTTTTTCAAAAAAGACTTTATTTATATTCCCAATCGTAACGCAACAGAATTCTTTAAAAAAATAATTTTACCTACTATAGGTTCACATGATGTTGAACATAAGGGTTTTGAAATAAAAGAAAGCAATGATACACCTTTTCTATTACTGAAAATAGATTATCACGTTTTAAATGAAGCATACGGTCTACAAGCTGAATTTGTGTATGGAAAAGAGTCCTTCCTACTCAATAATTCTGTAAAAAGAAAGTCTAAATTATTGATTGAAAATGATGAAATTCAAATCTTCCAGACAGTTAGAGACTCAGATTGGGAAAAAAACATAATTTCACAACTTGAATCATTTGGATGTCAGAGAAGTGGGGGAGCTTATTTGTTTCCTGACTTGAGTAAATCAGCATCTCCTGTTGATTCTCTAATTGTAGCACACGACTTTATTATACAAAACCAAAACGCCTTAGATGAATTAAGGATAAAAGTTAATAATAGCTTTAATTCTAACGGTAAAACGATTTCAATTGGAACTCCTACGTTAGTAAAAACAATTGAGCCAATTGACTTTGATTGGTTTGACCTTAATATTAAGGTGGAAATTAAAGGATTTACAATTCCGTTTGCTTCTTTTAAGGATCATATTTTGGATCAAAATCAATTTTATGAACTGCCAGATGAAACCCTCATGATCATACCAAGTGAATGGTTTTCTCAGTATAAAGAGGTATTTGAATTAAGTGAAGTTTCTGGAGTGAAATTACGTCTGAAAAATCTACATAAACCGCTAGTTGTTGATGCTGAAGATGTAGACAAAATAGATAACGCAGGGTCAGAAGTAAAAAAATGGTTGACAACCTCTCCTTTATATATTAATGCAACGCTTAGACCGTACCAATTAGATGGTGTTAATTGGCTGATACAATTGCATGAAAATAAGCATGGTGGATGTTTGGCAGATGATATGGGTTTGGGTAAAACACTTCAGGTAATCAGCTTATTGGCGTATCTAAAAGAAAAGGAGAAAACGCCTCAAGCTTTAAATTTAGAACCTATGAAAGAAGTTCAGCTTTCCTTATTTGATGCAGAAGATGATAAACTATTGCCTTCGTTAGTGGTAATGCCTCTTTCACTTTTAACCAACTGGGAAAATGAAATTAAAAAGTTTACACCTCAACTTAGTTGTTTGATATATAGTGGTTCAAGTCGATTTGAAGATGTTGATAAATTCACAAGTTATGATCTTATTTTAACAACCTATCAAACACTTCGTATAGATATTGAACGCTTTAAAAACATTGTTTTTCATTATTTAATTCTCGATGAAAGTCAAGCCATAAAAAATCCAAATTCTGATACTTTTAAAGCGCATTTATCTTTAAAATCCATGTATCGAATAGCAATGACTGGAACACCGATTGAAAATTCATTGTCCGATTTATGGGCTCAATTTCACTTTTTAAACAAAGGGATTTTGGGTACATTGAAATCTTTTAAAAAATCTTTTATTCAACCTATCGAGCAAGAAAATGAATTTGTAAGAGATCAATTAAAGAAAATTATCTCACCACTTATTTTGCGTAGAGAAAAAGAAGTGGTGGCTAAAGATTTACCTGAACGATCAGATTTTGTTTTTTACTCTGAAATGTCACACCAACAAAAAAAGAAGTATGAAGAGGAAAAATCAAAAGCAAGAAATGCCATCTTAAACCTATATGAAGACGAGGCAAGTAATCAGGGAAGAAATAAAATTAAGGTCCTTGCTACATTGACTAAACTACGTCAAATTGCTAATCATCCTAAACTTGTTGATGTAAATTACGATGGTGTTTCAGGGAAATTTGATGATGTATTAGATAAAGTGAATAATCTTCAACAGAAAGGACATAAAATATTAATTTTTTCTCAATACGTAAAGCATTTAGAACTATTTCAAACTTTTTTTGACAAGGAAAATATGTCCTACAGCTCACTTTACGGAAGGCATTCGAAGGAAAAACGTAAAAAAGAGATTAAAAAGTTTGAAGATGATACATCAACTAAATTGTTTTTAATTTCACTAAAAGCTGGCGGAACAGGACTAAATTTAGTTGAGGCAGATTATATTTTTATTCTTGACCCATGGTGGAATCCGCAAATTGAAGAACAAGCCATTGCAAGAGCTCATCGAATAGGTCAAACGAAAAAAGTATTTACCTATCGTTTTATAAGTAGAAATACACTCGAAGAAAAAATTCATCAACTACAACAAAACAAACGTCAATTAGCAAAAGACATTCTTGACGAAAATTCTTCTATTCCTTTTTCAGAAAATGATATTGGTTTTTTACTGGAGTAAGAGAGTATGAAACAGAATGAGAGCGGGATTTAGGCTTCGATTAGTTGTTTTGTTTTTACACAGTAATTTGCTTCTCAATTTTTATAATAGAGAAAGACAGGATTAAAGCGAGGAAAATCAATCGCCTCAGCAAAATACAAGTCTGCGTAATTTGGGTAAGACTTTCCTTCAATCCAAACCTACTTTAAAAAAAAAATACGTAATCTTAGAAAAACTTCGTAAGACTTTCTTCAATCCAAACCCACCAAAAAAAATCTGAGGGAGTCTTTCTTTCACGCCAAGCCACCAAAAAAAATCTACGTAATCTTAGAAAAACTTCGTAAGACTTTCTTCAATCCAAACCCACCAAAAAAAATCTGAGGGAGTCTTTCCTTCACGCCGAGCCACCAAAAA
>Ga0307959_1001219_pt1 | contig 11758 bp, 9 predicted proteins | sample OrgLakmetagen494_FD_201813 | JGI IMG/M metagenome (GOLD analysis project Ga0307959, IMG submission 201813) | Saline water microbial communities from Organic Lake, Antarctica - #494 | ecosystem: Environmental > Aquatic > Non-marine Saline and Alkaline > Saline | place: Antarctica: Organic Lake...
TCTGCGCACCGCCGCCTATCTGGTGTCGATCGCCAAGGTCGCGGCCAGCTACCGTGCCATGGGTCTCTGAGCGGTCGCGCGCGCCGGACCTGCGCGCGCACCTCTCCACCCTCTGGACTTTGCACCCCAAGCGTCCGATATTCGACGCATGAGCCTGCCACCCGGATTCCTTGATGAATTGCAAAGCCGCCTGTCCCTGTCGCAGGTGGTCGGGCGCAAGGTCATGTGGGACACGCGCAAGTCCAATCAGGCCAAGGGCGACATGTGGGCCCCGTGCCCGTTCCATCAGGAAAAGACCGCGTCCTTTCACGTGGACGACCGCAAGGGGTTCTACTACTGCTTTGGCTGCCACGCCAAGGGCGACGCCATTTCATTCGTCCGCGAGACCGAGAATGTCGATTTCATCGAGGCGGTGAAGATCCTCGCCACCGAGGCCGGGATGACCTTGCCCGAACGCGATCCGCAGGCACAGGCTAAGGCCGACCGCCGCACGCAACTCGTCGAGGTGATGGAGCAGGCGGTCAAGTATTTCGGGCTGCAGTTGCGCAGCGGGGCCGGGGCGGCGGCGCGCGACTATCTGACCGGGCGCGGGCTTGATGCCACGACGCAGGCGCGCTTTGATCTGGGCTTCGCCCCGGATGGCTGGCAGGGCCTGTGGGATCACCTCACCGGCAAGGGGGTGACCCCCGGGATGATCCTCGCCTGCGGTCTGGCCAAGGAAAGCGGCAAGGGTGGCAAGCCCTATGACAGGTTCCGCAACCGGATCATGTTCCCCATCCGCGATGCCCGCGGACGCTGCATCGCCTTCGGCGGGCGGGCGATGGACCCGAATGACAATGCCAAGTATCTGAATTCGCCCGAGACCGAGCTTTTCGACAAGTCCCGCACGCTTTACAACTACGCCCCCGCGCGCGAGGCCGCCGGCAAGGGCCAGCCGCTGATCGTGGCCGAGGGCTACATGGACGTGATCGCGCTTGTCGCGGCGGGGTTCGGCGCGGCGGTGGCGCCCCTGGGCACGGCCGTAACCGAGCATCAGTTGCAACTTCTGTGGCGGATCGCCGACGAGCCGGTGATCATGCTCGACGGGGATACGGCGGGGCTGCGCGCGGCCTACCGGGTGATCGATCTCGCGCTGCCGCTGCTGGAGGCGGGCAAGTCCCTGCGGTTCGCGCTGATGCCCGAAGGACAGGATCCCGACGACGTGCTGCGCGCCCAGGGGGCGGGCGCAGTTCAGAGCCGGGTCGACGAGGCGCTGTCGCTGGTGCGGCTCTTGTGGCAACGCGAGACCGAAGGCCGCCGTTTCGACAGCCCTGAACGCAAGGCGGCGCTGGAACGTGTCTGTAAGGAAAAGACCGATCTGATCCGGGATCCGTCGCTGCGTTTCCATTACGAGCGGGAACTCAAGGATCTGCGCTGGCAGCTTTTCAACCCGCGCCGGTCGGGCGGGGCCGGCACCGCGCGGGCCCGTGGCGGCAAATGGCCCCTGCCGGAGCCTGCGCGCGCCAGCACGAAATCCTCGCTTCTGGTGGCCGGCGGGCGCGACACGGAAACACATCTCCGAGAGGCGGTGATCCTTGCCACGCTGGTGTCGTGCCCCGATGTGGTGGACAGCTTCGACAGCCAGATCGACCGGCTGGAATGTCGCGATCCCGATCATGCCACGCTGCGGGCGTTGATCCTGCGTCACGCATCCAAAGGGGCCGCGACATTGCGCGCCCGGATCGACGCGGAGATGGGTCCGGGACGGCTTGAAAAACTCATGTCTCTTCCCCAAGTCAAAATGGTGCCGCCCGTGCGTCATCCGGGTGATCACGGGCTTGCCGGTCTGACCCTCAAGGAAGAACTTGGCAAGCTGATGACCCAGCGTGGTGTTCTGGCGGAGATGAACGAGGCCAATGCCGACATGGCCGCGCGGGCAGACGAAGCCATGACCTGGCGATTGGGGCAGGCGGCGCAGGCACGCAACCGGGCGCTGTGCAGCCATGAGGATACCGATGCCGAATACGATCTCGGAGAGAACGGCGCGCCGGTCAAGCGGGACGAGAAAGAGCAGTTCGCGGAGCTCTTGAGCAGGATAAACTATTCCAAACCGCGGCGCTGAAAACGCTTCGGTGAGGTTTGTATAGGAAAATCAGGGTAGACGGGTGTCCGAATCAGCTGAGTGCGCTATTGATTCGTTCAGCCGAATCGACGCTACCATCCGTAATCGAGGAGTCTTTAATGGCCGCCAAGGATACTGAAGACCGCAAGCCCAACGACGCCGAGATGGAGGGGGCGCTCGATATGAGCCAGGCGGCGGTCAAGAGAATGATCTCCGAGGCGCGCGAAAAGGGCTTCATCACCTACGATCAGCTGAACGCGGTGCTGCCGCCCGATCAGGTCGGCAGCGAGCAGATCGAGGATGTGATGTCGATGCTGTCTGAGATGGGCATCAACATCATCGAGGCCGAGGACGCCGAGGAAGAGGAAAACAAGACCACCGCCGTGGCCGAGGTGAACAAGCGCGGTGAGGTCGCCCTCGGCTCCGGCAAGGAGGAAAAGCTCGACCGCACCGACGATCCGGTGCGCATGTATCTGCGCGAGATGGGCTCCGTCGAACTGCTGAGCCGCGAGGGCGAGATCGCCATCGCCAAGCGGATCGAGGCCGGGCGCAACACGATGATCGCGGGCCTTTGCGAAAGCCCGCTGACCTTTCAGGCGATCACCATCTGGCGCGACGAATTGCTGAGCGAGGACATCCTGCTGCGCGACGTGATCGACCTCGAGACGACCTTCGGCAACCAGACGCTGGAGGATGGCGCGGAGCCTGTCGCGGAGCCGGCCAATGTCGCGCATCCCCCTGAAAAGGAAGAGCAATCCAGTGCCTCGCCAGAGGTCGACGCGGACGGCAATCCGATCCAGCGCGACGATGACGAGGACGAGGACGAGCAGGCCAACATGAGCCTTGCCGCGATGGAGGCCGCGCTCAAGCCGCGCGTGCTGGAAACGCTCGACCGGATCGCCGATGATTTCGTCAAGCTGTCGGAGATGCAGGACAGCCGGATCTCGGCGACGCTGAACGAGGACGGATCCTTCTCCAAGGAGCAGGAGGGCACCTATCAGCAGCTGCGCTCGGAAATCGTGGTTCTCGTCAACGAGTTGCACCTGCACAATAACCGCATCGAGGCGCTGATCGACCAGCTTTACGGCATCAACCGCCGGATCATGCAGATCGACACGGCGATGGTGAAACTGGCCGATCAGGCGCGGATCAATCGCCGCGAGTTCATCGAGGAGTATCGCGGCCGCGAGCTTGATCCCAACTGGGTCGAGGACATGGCGCAAAAGCCCGGACGCGGCTGGCAGATGCTGATGGAGCGCAGCCCCGAGAAGGTGGCCGAACTGCGCGCCGACATGGCGCAGGTCGGGCAGTATGTGGGCCTCGACATTTCCGAGTTCCGCCGCATCGTCGGACAGGTCCAGAAGGGCGAGAAAGAGGCCCGGCAGGCCAAAAAGGAAATGGTCGAGGCCAATCTGCGGCTGGTCATCTCCATCGCCAAGAAATACACGAACCGTGGCCTGCAATTCCTTGATCTCATTCAGGAAGGCAATATCGGCTTGATGAAGGCCGTGGACAAGTTCGAGTATCGCCGGGGCTACAAGTTCAGCACCTATGCGACATGGTGGATCCGTCAGGCGATCACCCGCTCCATCGCCGATCAGGCGCGCACCATCCGCATTCCGGTGCACATGATAGAGACGATCAACAAGCTGGTGCGCACTGGGCGCCAGATGCTGCACGAGATCGGCCGCGAACCGACGCCCGAGGAACTGGCCGAAAAGCTGCAGATGCCGCTGGAAAAGGTCCGCAAGGTGATGAAAATCGCCAAGGAGCCGATCAGCCTCGAGACGCCCATCGGCGACGAAGAGGACAGTCAGCTTGGCGATTTCATCGAGGACAAGAACGTCATCCTGCCGCTCGACTCGGCCATTCAGGACAATCTCAAGGAAACCACGACGCGGGTCCTGTCCTCACTGACTCCGCGCGAGGAACGCGTGCTGCGCATGCGTTTCGGCATCGGCATGAACACCGACCACACGCTGGAAGAGGTCGGTCAGCAATTCTCGGTCACCCGCGAACGCATCCGCCAGATCGAGGCCAAGGCCTTGAGAAAGCTGAAACATCCCAGCCGGTCGCGCAAGCTGCGCAGCTTTCTGGATCAGTAAGGACACGCCATGTCGATCCTGTCACGTCTGTTCGGAGGCGGCGCCAAGCCCGAGGCGCGGGCGGAAGTGGCCGAGACCTACAAGGACTGTCGCATCACCGCCGCCCCCGAGGCCGCCGAGGGGGGCTACCGCGTCGGGGCGCGGATCGAGAAGGAGATCGGCGGCGAGATGAAGCTGCATCACCTGATGCGCGCCGATACGCTTGGCAGCATTGAGGAGGCCGAGGCGTTCTCGATCCGCAAGGCGAAACAGGTGATCGACGAACAGGGCGACGCGATTTTCGGGTGATGGCCGGTCGCCGCCATGCGTACAGGCTGTACCTTTTCGCGCTGAAAACGTACGCACCGCGTCCAGCGGGCGAAGGCCTCGCAAGGCAGCGTGCGCCGTGTAAACCGCAGTGGGCCGGGTGGCGATCCCAAGGGCCGTTGCGCGCCGCAAGCACGATGAAAACTTAAAAATCACTATCCGCGACGCGCGTCCTGTTGGATTCGGGTGTGCCATCAGCGATCCCGTCCCGGCCAAGGTGGTGGCCGTGGGGGTGTTCGGGCTGATGACACTCGATCATGCCACGCTCCCCGCCGGTGCGATCGGGACCCTGTCGCGGGCGCAAAAAAGAGGACGCCCCGAAGGGCGCCCAAATAATAATGGAACCTAAGATACACTCATCACCCTTACCATCAGTCGGTTTTCCCGACTGATACAGAGATATGGTCAGTCCGTGCGAGCGCAAAATTGTTTTTGGCCACGATGCCACGATTTCAGCATAACGTAGCGTCAACATGCTATCTTGACGCGAGCCATTTTCAGACATGACATCTCAAGGTAGTCAGACCACGATCCGGGCCGGCCCGGTTATCTCAGGATGGCGCGTCCGGCATAGCGGGCCGTGTCGCCCAGCATCTCCTCGATTCGAATGAGCTGGTTGTATTTGGCCAGCCGGTCGGAGCGTGCGAGACTGCCGGTCTTGATCTGCCCGCAATTGGTGGCGACGGCCAGATCGGCGATGGTGGCATCCTCGGTCTCGCCCGAACGGTGCGACATGACATTGGTCATCCCGGCACGATGCGCCATCTCGACCGCCTGCAGCGTCTCGGTCAGCGTGCCGATCTGGTTGACCTTGACCAGCATGGAATTGGCCGCGCCCTTTTCGATGCCCATGGCGAGGCGGTCGGGATTGGTGACGAACAGATCGTCGCCCACAAGCTGCACGCGGTCGCCGATGGCCCGCGTCAGGGCCACCCAGCCGTCCCAGTCATCCTCGGAACAGCCATCCTCGATCGAGATGATCGGGTAATCGTTCACCAGCGCCTCGAGATAGGCGACGTTTTCATCCGGGGTCAGGGTTTTTCCCTCCCCTGCAAAGACATAACGGCCATCCTTGAAGTATTCCGTGGCCGCGCAATCCAGCGCGAGGCAGATATCCGTGCCCGGCGTGTAGCCGGCTTTTTCCACGGATTTCAGAATGAAATCAAGCGCGTCGCGGGTGGAGCTCAGGTTCGGCGCGAAGCCGCCCTCGTCGCCGACGCCGGTGGCCAGACCGGCCGTGGTGAGTTCCTTTTTCAGCGTGTGGAACACTTCGGCCCCCATGCGCACCGCCTCGCGGATGCTGTCCGCCGAGACCGGCATGATCATGAATTCCTGCACGTCGATGGGGTTGTCGGCATGTTCGCCGCCATTGATGATGTTCATCATCGGCACCGGCAGGGTGCGCGCCGAGGTGCCGCCCACGTAGCGGTAGAGCGGCTGACCGGTGAAATCCGCGGCGGCCTTGGCTGCCGCAAGGCTGACCCCGAGAATGGCGTTGGCCCCGAGGCGCGCCTTGTTGGGGGTGCCGTCAAGCTCGATCATTCCGAGATCCAGCGCGACCTGTTCGGTGGCGTCCATGCCGAGCAATTCGGTCGCGATCTCGCCATTGACGGCAGCACAGGCCTCCAGCACGCCTTTGCCCATGTAGCGGCTCTTGTCGCCGTCGCGCCGCTCCACGGCCTCATGCGCGCCGGTCGAGGCGCCCGATGGCACGGCGGCGCGGCCCATGGTGCCGTCCTCCAGGGTCACGTCCACTTCGACCGTCGGATTGCCTCGGCTGTCGAGGATTTCGCGGGCGTGGATGTCGATGATGCTGCTCATGTGTGTGGGATCCTCGGCTTTCGGATGCGGTGGCGTTTGGCATAGCAATTTCTAGCGGCTTTGCAAACGCAGTGCGGGATGGGGGCTGTTGGGACGGGGACCAAGAAAATTTGAAATTTTCTTGACCGGAATTTTTTGGAAAATTCCGTGGCTCAACCCGCCGCTACCCGCGAGGCGCCAGCGGGGCGGACGGGGCGGGCGTGCGCCGCGCCAGCCGGCGTTCGCGCCAGAAGGTGAACAGTCCCGAGGCGATGATGATCGCAGCCCCGGTGAGCGTCCAGATATCGGGGCGCTCGTCGAAGACCGTCACGCCGATCACCAGCGCGAAGATCAGACGCGAGTAGCGGAACGGCGTGATCACCGCCACATCCCCCAGCCGCATGGCCGCGACGATGGCGTAATAGGCGGCCAGCGCGCAGGCCAGCGCGAGCGCGAGATCGCGCCAGGCCATGGCCGAGGGCAGGCTGGGCGCGTCGCCCACCGCCAGCAGGATCATACCCGTCGGCACCAGCGTCGCGAAGGCATAGGTCGAAAGCTGCATCGACGAGATCGTGCGCGGCACCGCGCGCGTGGCGAGATCGCGGATCGCCAGACCGATGACGGCCTGCACCGCGAAAAGCGAGGCGGGCTCGAACCCTTCCAACCCCGGGCGGATCACCATGAGCACGCCGCCGAACCCCACGAGGATCGCCGTCCAGCGTTTCCAGCCGACCGCCTCGCCGAAAAACAGCGCCGCCCCCAGCGTGACGGCCAGCGGCGTGGCCTGCAGGATCGCCGAGGCCGAGGACAAGGGCGTGAGCGCGATGGCGGTGACGAATCCCAGCGTGCCGACAAGTTCGCCGAAATTGCGCAGCATCACCGCGCGGGTGGCCAGATCGCGTGACCACAGGCGGCGGCCCTGCAGGCGCGTGACCAGCCCGAACACGAGCGCGCCGCCGAAGCCGAGAAACATGATGATCTGCCCGACCGGCAGGCTGTCCGCGAGCCGCTTGATGAACAGATCCTCCAGCGCGAAGGCGGCCATCGCCAGAACCATGATCATGCTGCCGCGCAGGTTTTCCATCCGCTTTCCTTTTCGAGATGGCCCCACGTTAGCGAAGGTCACCGGCACGCGAAACCGGCAGAGCCATCACAAGACGACAATGCCGCTATGCTTGGCCTTGTGTTCCGGCTCGACATGGATGGTCACGCGCGCGTCGGGCAGGGCGTCCATCAGCGCCGCCTCGATCCGGTCGCAAAGCTCGTGCGCGGCCTCGACCGTGGTCTCTCCGGGCACCACGAGGTGGAAGTCGATGAAGGTGACCTGCCCCGCGTGCCGGGTGCGCAGGTCATGCGCCTCGAGTGCTGCATCCGCGCTGGCGGCGTCGGAGATGATCTGCCGGATACGGGCCAGTTCCGCGTCCGACACCGCCTCGTCCATCAGCCCGCTCAGCGATCCCTTGATGACCGTCCAGCCCGACCACATGATGTTGACCGCCACCAGCACCGCCATCACCGGATCGAGCCACCACGCGCCGGTGGCGAAGGCCAGCGCGACGCCGATGAACACGCCGACCGACGACACGACATCGGTCAGCAGGTGCCGCCCGTCCGCCACCAGCGCGGGCGAGCGGTAGCGCCGCCCGTTGCGGATCAGCAGCGCGGCCCAGATGCCGTTGATCGTGCTGGCCCCCGCGTTGATCAGCAGGCCCGTCAGCGGCGCGTCGAGCGGTCTGGGGGCAAGGAACCCCGCATAGGCCTCGCGCAGGATGAAGAGGGCCGCGATGACGATCAGCACGCCTTCGAGCACGGCCGAGAAGAACTCGGCCTTGTGGTGGCCGTAGGGGTGATTGTCATCGGCTGGCCGCCGCGCCAGATGCAGCGCCGCGATCACGGCCAGTGCCGTGGCCACGTTCACCAGACTTTCCAGCGCGTCCGACATCAGCGCGAGCGAGCCGGTCAGTTGCCATGCCAGCACCTTGAGCCCCAGAACCAGCAGCCCGATGACCACGCTGCCGATCGCCAGCCGCATGATCCGTGTGTTGGACGCCCTGTCCATCGCCGCCCCTATCGGCCCGATTTTCGCGGCACGCCGTAGAGCTCCAGCCGGTGCCCGATCAGGCGGTAGCCAAGTTTCTCGGCGATGCGTTCCTGCAGCGCCTCGATCTCGGGGTCGACGAATTCGATCACCTCGCCGGAATTCATGTCGATCAGGTGGTCGTGATGGTCGCGCTCGGCATCCTCGTAGCGGGCGCGCCCGTCGCCGAATTCATGCTTTTCGATGATGCCGGTCTCCTCGAACAGCTTTACCGTGCGGTAGACGGTGGCGATCGAGATGCGCGGATCGACGGCCGAGGCGCGGGCGTAAAGCTCTTCGACATCGGGGTGATCTTCGCACGCCTCCAGCACGCGGGCGATGGTGCGCCGTTGATCGGTCATGCGCAGGCCCTTGGCCGTGCAGCGGTCTGTGATGGTGTCGCGCATGGGCGGCCTCGTGTCGTCCTCGGTCGCGGTCTTAGCGCCGGGGGCGCTGTTTTGCCATCTTTTTCGGGCCGGGTCCGGGTTCAATGCGGCGCGGTGCGCGAAAACAGCTGGATCACGACGATCCCGGCGAGGATCATCGCGGTGCCGATCACCGCCGGCAGGTCGAGTTTCTGGCCGAAGACCACATACCCGATACAGGCGATGAACACGATGCCGAGGCCGGACCAAATGGCATAGACCACGCCGACCGGCATCACCTTGAGGGTGAGCGCCAGCAGGTAGAAGCTGATGCCGTAAGCCACGACGACGATCACCGAGGGCCAGAGCCGGGTGAATTGCTGGCTGGCCTGCAGCGCGGTGGTGCCGGCGGTTTCGGCAAGGATGGCGAGGGCGAGGATGAGGTAGACATGCGGGATCATCGGGCGTGCTCCGGGCTCGGGCGGTGTGGCCCGATCCATAGCCCAGCGGCGCGCCGTGGTCCAGTGGAGGGGACGCGCGGTGGCGCGTCCCCCCATGTGGCCCGGTGCCGCGATCAGCCGATGATGTCGTTGAGCGTGGCCGAGGGCCGCATCACCGCCGACAGCTTCTCGGGGTCGGGGTGATAGTAGCCGCCGATATCGGCGGGCTTGCCCTGACTTGCGGCCAGTTCGCCGGTGATCTTCGCCTCGTTTTCGGCCAGTGCCTTGGCGACGGGGCCGAATTCCTCGGCGAGGGCGGCGTCCTCGGATTGCGCGGCCAGCGCCTCGGCCCAGTAGCGGGCGAACCAGTAATGGCTGTCGCGGTTGTCCGGCTCTCCGGCCTTGCGCGAGGGCGAGCGGTCATTGTCGAGGATGCCCTGCGTGGCCACTTCGGCGGCCTCGCCGAGCACGCGGGCACGTTTGTTGTCATGCGTCTCGGCAAGGAATTTCAGGCTTTCGCCAAGCGCGCAGAACTCGCCCAGGGAATCCCACCGCAGGTGGTTTTCCGCGATGAGCTGATCGACATGCTTGGGGGCCGAGCCGCCCGCGCCGGTCTCGAACAGCCCGCCGCCCTGCATCAGCTTGACGATCGACAGCATCTTGGCCGAGGTCGCAAGCTCGAGGATCGGAAAAAGATCGGTGAGGTAGTCGCGCAGCACGTTGCCGGTGATGGCGATGGTGCTGTCGCCGCGGGTGATCGTCTCGAGGCTGTCGCGGGTGGCCTCGCGCGGGTCCATGATCTCGAACTTGTCGGCGACGCCGCGGGCCTCGAGCATGGGTTTGACGATGGCGATCAGCTCTGCGTCATGGGCGCGGCCCGGATCCAGCCAGAAGATCGCGCGATAGCCCGTCGCCTTCTGGCGTTCGATGGCAAGGGTGACCCAGTCCTCGATCGGGGCCTTGTTGGCCGAGGCCGACCGCCAGATATCGCCCGCCGCGACCTTGTGCTGGTGCAGCACGGTGCCGTCGTCGAGCACCATCTTCACGGTGCCGTCCTCGGGGATCTCGAAGGTGGTGGGGTGGCTGCCGTATTCCTCGGCCTTCTGGGCCATCAGCCCGACATTCTGCACCGTGCCGGCACTGGCGGGGTTGAGCTTGCCGTTCTCCTTGAAGAACCTTATCGCCTCGTCATAGACGCCCGCGTAGCTGCTGTCGGGGATGACGCAGACCGCGTCGTGCTCCTTGTCGTCGGGCCCCCAGCCCTTGCCGCCGCCGCGGATCAAAGCGGGCATCGAGGCGTCGATGATGACATCCGAGGACACGTGCAGGTTGGTGATGCCTTTGCCCGAATCCACCATGTACATCGGCGGGCGGTCGGCCATGCAGGCCTCGATGGCCTTGAGGATCTCGGGGCGGTCCCTGACCCGCTCCAGTAGATCCTCGAGCCCGGCATTGGGCGAGACGCCGAGCGAGGTCATCTCGTCGCCGTATTGATCGAAGACGGGCGCGAGGAAGGTCCGCACCGCGTGACCGAAGATGATCGGGTCGGAGACCTTCATCATCGTGGCCTTCAGGTGGATCGAGAACAGGATGCCTTCGGCCTTCGTGCGCTCGATCTCGCCGGCGAGGAACGCGTCAAGGGCCTGCGCGTTCATGTAGGTGGCATCGACCACCGTGCCGGCCTTGTAGCGCAGCCCGTCCTTGAGCACGGTTTCGCCGCCCGCGGTCTCCAGCACGATCTTCGCGGTGCTGTCTCGGGGCACGGTGGTGGATTTTTCGTTCGAGAAGAAATCATCCGACTGCATGGTGGCGACGCGCGTCTTGCTGTCGGGGGACCAGTCGCCCATGCGGTGCGGGTTGTTCTGCGCGAATTTCTTTACGGGTGCTGCGGCGCGGCGATCCGAGTTGCCCTCGCGCAGGACCGGATTGACGGCTGAGCCCTTGAGCGTGTCATAGCGCTTGCGCGCGTCCTTTTCGGCGTCGGTGGCGGGCGCGTCGGGATAGTCGGGGATGGCATGGCCCTGACCCTGCAATTCGCGGATCGCCTCGACCAGCTGCGGCACCGAGGCCGAGATGTTGGGCAGCTTGATCACGTTGGCGCCGGGGGTCTTCACCAGTTGGCCCAGTTCCGCCAGATCGTCGGGGATGCGCTGATCCTTGGTCAGATGGTCGGGGAATGTCGCGAGGATGCGCCCGGCGAGCGAGATGTCGCGGGTGTCCACGGACACGCCCGCAGCCCCCGCGAACCGACGGATGATCGGCAGGAACGAGGCCGAGGCAAGCTCGGGCGCCTCGTCGACCTTGGTGTAGACGATATCGGGGGTGGAGGTATTGGCCATCGGGTGGATCCTTTTCGATCTGAATTGGCCCTGTGCCGCGCGGGGGCGCGGGCAGGGGCGACTCGCTGGATTGCCCCTGTCTTAGCGGAAAACCTCGCCCGAGGAAAGATAGTATGCAACGGTATACAATAAATGATGCACCGTACCCCGGTCGCCTCAGAATTCGATCCCGGCCTGTGCCTTGATCCCGTCGCGGAACGGATGCTTGACCATCGTCATCTCGGT
>Ga0307959_1001252_pt1 | contig 11536 bp, 8 predicted proteins | sample OrgLakmetagen494_FD_201813 | JGI IMG/M metagenome (GOLD analysis project Ga0307959, IMG submission 201813) | Saline water microbial communities from Organic Lake, Antarctica - #494 | ecosystem: Environmental > Aquatic > Non-marine Saline and Alkaline > Saline | place: Antarctica: Organic Lake...
GTTTGAAACAGATCATAAAATCACCTCATTTGAAAAGGCAAGTGAAAGTGATGCATTGATTTTTCGTCAAATGTCAATTAAAGATTATCCAGAGGTTTATTTGACAAATCAGAAGTTTGAGAATATTGAAAAAATTTCCGAAACGAATCCACAGCAGTCAGAATATAATTGGGCAACAGTTGAAGAGATGGAATGGGACTCCTACAATGGAGAAAAATTGAGTGGTTTATTATACAAACCAGAGGACTTTGATACAACAAAATCTTACCCTCTAATGGTTTACTTTTATGAAATGTACAGTGACAAAAAGAACTATCACTACATTCCAAAACCAACAGCGTCTATCATTTTTGCAACAGAGTATGCTTCAGCGGGATATTTGGTTTTTATTCCAGACATTCGTTATGAAATTGGTCATCCAGCAAAAAGTGCATACAACAGCATCATGAGTGGAACAGATAAAGTACTTAAAATGTATCCAAATGTTGACAGTACTCGAATGGGATTACAAGGACAATCTTGGGGAGGTTACCAAACAGCCCAATTAATTACGATGACGGAAAGATATGCAGCAGCAATGGCAGGAGCGCCAGTGAGTAACATGTTCTCTGCTTATGGAGGAATACGCTGGGGAAGTGGATACAGCCGTGCTTTTCAATACGAACATACGCAAAGTAGAATTGGTCAAACAATTTGGGAATCTCCTGAATTATATATTGAAAATTCTCCTTTATTTGGAATTCCGAACATAACCACCCCATTATTGATTATGCATAATGATGGTGACGGAGCAGTTCCTTGGTATCAAGGAATTGAAATGTTTAATGGAATGAAGCGTTTGGACAAACCAGTTTGGATGTTAAATTACAATGGAGATAAGCACAATTTGATGAGAAATGCAAACCGTGTAGATCTAAGTATTCGAATGCGTCAATTCTTTGATTATTATTTACAAGGCAAGCCAGCACCGAAATGGTTAATTGAGGGTGTTCCTGCTTTAGATAAAGGTAAAAACTACGGATTGGAGAATTACGAATAAACAATTACGAATTTTTTAATTACGAATTACGAATTTTGGCTTATTGATGAGGTTCGCCGTAATTTCGATTGGTTCATGAGGATGGAGAGCAAGAATAATGAAACTAAAGATTAGCTAGACGGTCATTTTTTCGCACTTTTATATTTGATAATTGTTATTCTTAGGGAATATATCAAGTGAAGAATCGTTTTTTTTAATAACCCTTATTTCACTTATAAAGATTGAAATTTCTTGACTTTCATTTCTGATTCGTTAGTGGATAGCTATTCTCCAATTCGTAATGAAACAATTACGAATTTTGGTTAGTTGATGAGGTTCGTCGTAATTTCGATTGGTTCATGAGGATGCGGAGTAAGAAAAATGGAACTAAAGATTAGCTAGATGGTCGTTTTTTCGCACTTTCCAATTCGTAATTAAAACATTCGTAATTCGTAATTGAATATTATCTTTGCACTTTAGAAAAAATCGAATCGATGGAGAAAAACAAATATACAGTAACCGCTGCATTACCATACGCGAATGGACCTTTACATCTTGGACATGTTGCAGGAGTTTATTTGCCTGCTGATATTTTTGTGCGTTTCTTGCGTCACAAAGAACATGATGTTGCATTCATAAGTGGTAGCGACGAGCATGGTGCTGCAATTACTCTAAGAGCTAAAAAAGAGGGTATCTCACCTCAAGAAATCGTGGATAAATACCATGATATCATTGGAAATGCTTTTAAGCAATTCGACATCAAATTCGATATTTTTCACCGCACAACAGCTGAGAACCATAAGGAAACAGCTCAAGATTTCTTTAAGGTTTTAGATAAGAAAGGTACTTTTACCCAAAAGACAACCGAACAATATTATGATCAAGAGCATGCGCAATTTTTGGCGGATCGGTACATCAGTGGAGAATGTCCAAAGTGTGGATACGCCGAAGCTTACGGTGATCAGTGTGAAAAATGTGGAAGTGCATTGAGTCCTACAGATTTAATTAATCCAGTTTCTAAATTAAGTGGGGGAAATCCAATTTTAAAAGAAACTTCTCATTGGTTCTTGCCAATGGAACGTCATGAAGATTGGCTAAGAGAATGGATAAAAGAAGGGAAACTAGAAGGTATTCTTCAACACGACCCTAAAAAGTGGAGAAACCAAGTCATCGGACAATGTTTGAGTTGGATCGATGGTGGTTTACATCCCCGAGCAATGACAAGAGATTTGGATTGGGGAATTCCTGTTCCAGTTGAAGGAGCTGATGGAAAAGTACTATATGTTTGGTTGGATGCACCGATTGGATATATTTCTGCAACAAAAGATTGGGCCAAATCAGTCAATAAAGATTGGAAAGATTATTGGACGGGTGACCGTAAACTGGTTCACTTTATTGGAAAAGACAATATCGTTTTCCATGCCATCATTTTCCCGATTTTATTGAAAGAACATGGTGGGTTTATTCTACCAGATAACGTTCCAGCATCAGAATTTTTGAATTTGGAAGGCGCAAAGTTTTCTACTTCCAGAAATTGGGCTGTTTGGCTACATGAATATCTTGAAAGACATCCTGAAAAAGTAGATGAATTGAAATACACTTTGACTTCAATTGCACCAGAAAGTAAAGACAGTGAATTTACCTGGTTGGATTTCCAGTCACGTGTAAATAATGAATTGGCCGATGTTCTTGGGAATTTTGTGAACCGAGCTTTGGTATTAAATAACAAATATTACGATGGCGCTGTTCCTGAATTGGGTGAATTAACAGCGGAGGATCAAAAAGTTATTGATGCAATTAAGGAGATCCCAGTAAGAGTAGAAGAATTATTGTACAATTATAAAATTAGAGAAGCACAAGGAGAGGTGATGGGCTTGGCCAGAATTGGAAACCGTTATTTAGCGGAAACAGAACCATGGAAAGTTTATAAAACAGATCCAAAACGTGTAGAAACGATCTTAAACATTGCGCTTCAGATTACAGCAAACTTGGCAATTCTCTTTGATCCATTTATTCCAGCGACATCGGCGAAGATTAGAAACTTTCTTAACATGGAAACTTTTGATTGGTCAAATGCAGGTTCCATTAATCTACTTCCTATTGGAACGAAAACGAATAAACCTTCAATTCTTTTCCAAAAGATAGATGATGAATTTGTGGAGAACGAAAAAGCAATTTTGTTGGCTTCACAAAAAGAAAATGAATCTGCAGAAGAAGTAGAAGTAGAGGAAGAAGAAAAACCAACAGCACCACAAAAAGAAGACATCGAATTTGATGACTTTTTGAAAATGGATATTCGCGTAGGAAAAATTCTTTCTGCCAAAAAAGTAAAGAAAGCTGATAAATTATTGGAATTACTTGTGGATACAGGACTAGACCAAAGAACAATCGTTTCTGGAATTGCAAAGCAGTTTGGAATAGAAGAAATCGTTGGGAAAAGAGTTTCTGTTTTGATGAATCTTCCTCCTAGAAAGTTACGCGGAGTAGTTTCTAACGGAATGATTTTAATGGCAGAAGATAAGCAAGGGGGGTTGAGTTTTATTGCGCCTGGAGATGATATGGAAGTTGGAGCTGAAATTCGATAGTTTCTGAAATAGAAATTCCACTACCTGCGTTTCAAATATTTTTGAAAGCAGTCATTGACAATAGTCAACTCCTTGGATTTCAAAAATAATTGCTCCTTGTTATTGAAATCTCTATTTCAGCAACTTATATTGACTCGAATATATTCCAAATGATTGTTCGGAGGTATTTCTACATCTCTTTTTTGGAGGGAGTCACAGAGGGAGGGCATCGAAGCAAAAAATAATTTTTATGTTGCTAGCTGCGTTTCAAATATTTTTGAAAGCAGTCATTGACAATAGTCAATTCCTTAGATTTCAAAAATAATTGTTCCTTGTTATTGAAATCTCTATTTCAGCAACTTAGATTAGCGCATAGTTTTAAGTGCTGAAATTCGATAGTTTTAAGTTTTTGGTTGCCTTGAGATTTTATCTCGTGATTGCTAAAAACTTAAAACCTCTGCTAATCTTTGCGAAAACTTTGCGAATCTCCTCGTAATTTTAGTAAGCTCTATTTCTTCTTAATAGCCGCAGCAATAATTCCTTCTTTTAATCCATAAGGGGAAAAATAACAAGACTTCGCGCCAATTAAGTCCAATACCCATTTGGTTTTTACTGCAGCCACATTAATCATTTCCTTGCGGTAGTCAATGATCCAGAAATTTGCATCTCTTTCTGCTCGTGTAGAATGAATTAATTCATCCAAAATGTTTTTTAGTTTTTCAACAGGTAAAACATGTGTTGAATTATTGTTGTAAGAGGAGGTTTGATATATTAAGTTGAAGAATGTTTCAAAACTTCCTGCTGCGCCAATTAGACTTTCGACAGAAATATTCTCAAAGTAACTTTTCGTTTGATATTTTAGATAAATCTCTATGCGCTTTATATCCTCTTTAGTTAAAGGGTCCGAAAGTTCAAACAATTGCATAATTCTTGAAATTCCGATATTAAAACTATTTTGTTCTTGAACTATATTTGATTTAGTTACAGTAAATTCAGTACTTCCACCTCCAATATCCATAATACAGGAAGATTCTTCCGCAAATGAGTGAATTCGACTCACGCCTTCAAAAACAAGTTCAGCCTCTTTCTTGCCATCAATTAGTTGAATTTTTAAATTGTTTTGTTTTTCAATTTTATCGAGGAATTCCTTAGCATTTTTTGCATCACGAAGAGCAGAAGTTCCAAATCCATCTATTTTGTCAGGGTAAACATTAAATGACCGACATGTTTCAACAAAATGTGTTATTGCAAAATAAGCGCGTTCCATTGCCTGTGAGGTAAGAATATTAGAATTAATTCCTCCTTCTCCTAAATTCACAAATGATTTATCAGTAATTAAAATCTTCGTTTTGTCATTTATAATTTCAAAAACAATGAGTCCAAAAGTATTTGTTCCTAAATCAATAACAGCTCCCCTCATCGCTTATTTCTTAGTCCATTTAATTAACATTCTTAATTTCAATCTGTGATTAAAGCGAAGAATTCCGTTTTTATAGATTCTTCCGGCAATAATCATCATTAGAAATGCGGAAGCGAAAAGTATGATTATGGACAGAATTAATTTCCATGCGCTTCCGTCTGCAAAGCCATTGGACAAATCTACCATCATTACCATTGGTGAAGTAAAAGGAATGAATCCTAGCCATGTACTTAAAGTGGTCGAGGGATAATAAACCACATAATAGCCTGATAAAATTGCAGAGAATAAAAGCAAAGTCAAAGGAATAATAAATTGCTGTCCATCCGATTCTGAACCCATTGATGCACCAATCATAGCGAAGAATGAACCGTAGAAGAGGTATCCGCCAATAAAGAACAATGCGAAAAAAATAAGCATGTTCATATATTGAATTTGATTATAAATCAGTTCTACAAATGGACTTTGATTGGCTAATTCATAGCTAAAATCTGTTTTTGCTACTTCATCGGCAACAAAGCCAGCACTAAACATATCTGGAAATAAGGTTAATCGAAATAAATAAAGTCCTGTTCCGATAATGATTACCCAGGCTGCAAATTGTACCAATGCAGAAAATCCGACGCCAAGCACTTTTCCTGTGAGTAATTGTCTTGCATTTACGCTAGACAATAACACCTCAATAATTCGATTCGATTTTTCTCTTGAAACGCTCCGTAAAATCGTCATTCCAAACATGAATACGAAAATTATAATTAGCGTTCCAAAGCTAAATCCAACCCAACTCGCAGAGGTTGATTTTTCATTTTTAGGATCGTAAACATCTTTAAAGCTGAAATTTAAAGACTGTTTGATTTCCCTGAATTTACTCACGGATAAATCAGTGAATTGATCCACCATAATTTCTTCCATTCTGCGTTCGACCAAATAGATTATCTTGCGCTGAATATTCTCTGGTGGTTGTTCTCGGTAAGAAATAATCACCTTTTTATTGCTGACAATTTTCTCGTTTATCCAAACAGAAATATCGTAATCTTGAAACTTTTCATTATACGCAAAATCTTCGTAATCAACAAAAGCATTGATAAAGTCGAATTTTAAATTGGCGCTTGGATCAGAAGCTAATTTCCCGTCGAAAACCTCTTTTTTGTCCATCATTAAAATTTTCCAATCTTTATTGGTAGATGTCGTTGTGGAAAGGAACAAATAAATTAATCCCAAAACGGCCAGCGGTCCAAAAAACATCAACCATTTAAATGATCGATTATTGAATCGTTCAGCAATTTCCCTTTGCGCTATTAAAATGATTTTATTCACTGAGGATTTCGTTTTGAGCGTTAATAGATTTCACAAAAACATTTTCCATGCTTGGTAGTACTTCTTCTATACCAGTTATGCTAACTTGGTCAATCACAGCATTCAATAAGTCGTTGATTTTATTTCCTTGACGCATTTTCAAATAAACGGTAAATGTTTCTTCGCTGTGGACTTCTTTATCAACGATTTCATAACCTGCCCAAAGTGAATTTGCAAATGAAATCATGTTTCCAGTGAATGATATTTTGTATAAACCTTCTTTAAACTGCTGACGTAATTCGGGAACAGTTCCTTCTAAAATCATTTCACCTTCATTAATTAAAATTGCGCGGTCACAGATTTCTTCCACATTATTCATGTTGTGTGTAGAAATTATAATCGACTTACCTTTCTTTTTGAAGTTTAGTAATTCTTTTCTGATGAGTTCAATATTAATCGGATCAAATCCACTAAAAGGTTCATCGAGAATGAGCACATCAGGTTCATGAAGTACAGTGCATATAAACTGTACTTTTTGTGCCATTCCTTTTGAAAGTTCTTCAATTCTCTTTTTTCGCCAAGCTTGAATACCGAATCTTTTTAGCCAATATTCCATTTGATTCTTGGCTTCAGTTTTAGAAAGTCCCCTCAGCTTTCCTAGAAATAGTATTTGTTTTTCAACCGACATTGATTGATACAAGCCACGCTCTTCTGGAAGATATCCAATATTGAGTAAATGTTTTTCTTTTATTAAATTTCCGCCATAGGAAACATAGCCTTTGTCAGCGCTGATAATTTGATTAATAATCCGCATTAAAGTTGTTTTTCCAGCACCATTTGGGCCCAATAGTCCTAGTATTTCACCTTTTTCCAACGAAAATGAAATGTCGTGCAGTATCGTTTCTCGATTAAAGTACTTTGATATGTGTTCTACACTGATCATATTTAATTACGAATTATAAATTACGAATTACGAATTCCGCTCGCGTTAACCATTAACAATTAACCATTATTTCTCCTCTAGTTCAAAAGCATTCAACAACTTTATCTGGTTGCGGTATAACAAAAGCAAATCGTCATTTTCAAGTTTTTTCAATAATCTTGAAATTACAACTCTAGACGTCGCTAAATCTTTGGCAATCTGTTCATGTGATAAATTCAAAAGTTTAGAACCTGTATGTAAAGCTTTTTGCTGCAAATAGTATTTTAAGCGTTCATCCAGTTTCTGAAATGCAATTTGGTCAATAGTATTCAGCATTTCATTAAATCGATCTCGAATTGTTCCCATTACGAAGCTTTTCCAAGATGAATATTTCATCATCCATTCATCCATCACACCTACAGGTACGGTTAGCATTTCAACATCATCTTCCGCTACTGCTTTTATTTCACTAGGGAATTGCTCCATACAACATGAGAAAGTCATTGCACAGCTTTCATTGGCATTCACATAGTAGAGTAATAATTCTCTACCTTGATCATCCATTCTAGAGACCTTCACGCTTCCCGAAGCTATAATGGGCATGCTTCTCACAATTTGTCCGTAATCTAAAATTACATCTCCAGCTTTCACAGATACTTCTTTTGCTATACTTTTAAATTCCTCTAAAAGTTTTGGTTCGAAAGTATGTTTGAATTTTTCAAGAATTTCCATGTCTCAAAAATAATCGAATTTTACAGATTTATCCTACGAATTTGAACGCCTTTTTGCGATTATTTACCGAGATGTCATTACAAATCACGATATTTGCAAAATAAATAAAGTATTATGTCGAAGATTACCACACTGAATGATTTTGTTATGGAGCGTCAAAAGGACTTTCCTTATGCAACTGGAGAACTTACCAATTTATTAAGAGACATTGCCGTTGCCTCAAAAATTGTGAATAGGGATGTGAACAGAGCTGGACTTGTTGATGTTTTGGGAGCCAAGGGCGAAACAAATGTTCAAGGAGAAGAACAACAAAAACTAGATGTAATTGCAGATGAAGCCTTTATTAGGGCTTTCAAAACTGGAGGTGAAGTGTGTGGAATTGCTTCAGAAGAAAACGACGATTTTGTTGCTTTTGAAGATGAAAATTCAATGAAAGGAAAATATGTCGTTTTATTTGATCCTTTGGATGGTTCATCAAACATAGATGTAAATGTATCAATTGGAACAATTTTCTCAATTTACAGAAGGATTTCAAAACCAGGAACGCCTGCTTTATTGGAAGATTTCTTGCAAAAAGGAGCTGACCAAGTTGCTGCTGGATATGTTTTATTTGGTTCTTCAACAATGTTGGTTTATTCAACTGGAAAAGGAGTGAATGGCTTTACGCTAGACCCTTCGATTGGAGAGTTTTGTTTGTCACATCCAAATATAAAATCGCCTGATACAGGAAGAATTTACTCTATAAACGAAGGAAATTTAGACCGTTGTGACCCCGGATTAAAAGACTATGTTCAATACTGTCGTGATGAAGATCCTGCAACTGGAAGACCGTATTCAGGAAGATATATTGGTTCTTTAGTAGCTGACTTTCACCGTAACTTGTTAAAAGGAGGTGTTTATATATACCCAACGACAAATAATTGTCCAGAAGGGCGCTTGAGATTGTTGTATGAATGTAATCCACTGGCATTTATTGCAGAACAAGCAGGAGGTTTATCAACAGATGGTCACCAAAGAACGCTAGATATCATTCCAACAGAATTACACCAACGTTGCGGATATTATGTTGGTTCAAAAGAAATGGTTGAAAAATCTATGAGCTGTTTGAAGCATGCAGAGGCGAAGATTAATGTTTAATAAGTATTAATCCTCCCCCTTTATCCCCCTCCAAAGGGGGAAGTGCTTCGAGTTCAGATTTTTGGTGTGGGAAAAGCGTGGTATTTTTATTCTATAAGCTAGAAAATTTCAGTCATAAAAAGGGAATTTTTTTACATCCCTCTTTGGAGAGGGAACGAGGGAGAGGACTTTTTAATCCTGTTAACCTTCATAGTTTTTACATTAAATAAAAATATTTTTTAATAGAAGTAGAACAACCGAACTCCAAATGCTTTCGCATCACTTTTTACTATATTTGCGACATTAAATAAAACTCATTTACTTTTAAATAATATCTGATTATGAAAAAGATTTATCATCTTTCTTCTTGCAACACTAACCAAAGAATTCTGAAAGAATTAGAATTAGGGGATGATGTTGATTTACAAGATATTAAGAAAGAAAATATCGATGAAAAAGCACTAGATTTCATTAAAGAGAAAATAGGTTCTTACGAAGCTATGTTCAGCAAAAGAGCGATGAAATACCGTTCTATGGGACTTAATGAAATGGAACTTTCAGAAGCAGATTACAAAAAATATATGCTTGTAGAATACACTTTTTTGAAAAGACCTTTTATCATTTTAGAAGATGCCGTTTTTGTAGGAAATGCAAAAGCAACTGTTGGAGCAGCAAAGAAAGCTTATCAAAGCAGTTAATAGCTAATGAATAAAACCATACTCGCACACCTTGCGTTGTTTACGCTCAATGCAATTTATGGCGCCAACCATTTATTGGCTAAAGGAGTTACTCCAGATTATCTCGGTCCAAATGGATTTATCCTTTTACGTGGAGGAATCACAACCGTGATTTTTCTCATTATTTTTTTTGGTTTTATTCGTGAAAAAGTAGACAAAAAAGATTTACCGAGATTAGCAATTACCGGACTTTTTGGAGTGGCACTAAATCAACTTTTTTTCTTTAACGGATTGGCGCTGACTTCTCCTATGAACGTAGGGATCATAATGACTTCCACACCTATTCTGGTGGTTATTCTCTCTTATTTTATTCTCAAAGAAAAGATTACAAAACTGAAAGCAATTGGAGTTTCTATTGGAGCTGTAGGAGCGATTGCATTGACAACTGTTGGTCAGCAGCCAGAGTTTGATTCGTCATTAGGTGACATGTATATCTTCATCAACGCACTCTCTTTCGGACTATATTTAGTGTTGGTTAAACCATTGATGAGCAAGTATAAACCAATGACAGTGATTACTTATAATTTCATTTTCGGGCTTCTATTCATTATGTTATATCCAAAAGTTTGGACAGATTTCGCAGCGGCAGAATTTAGTTTATTTCCTACAACAGTTTGGATTAAAGTTGCTTATGTGGTGATTGGCGCAACAGTCTTTACCTATTTATTGAATACTTTTGCCTTAAAATACGTTTCTCCGAGCGTTAGTGGGAGCTATATTTATACGCAACCTATTCTTGTGATGGTTTTTACATTTTTGTTTGCTTACATCGGCTGGACAGAAGATTTTATCGGTGCAATCAGTCTAGAAAAAATCGGATTTATGTTGATGATTTTCGGGGGAGTTTTCATGATTTCCAGGTCTAGTTACATGGATAAGAAACGGAAGGCACAGTTGAAATAGTAAATGACACCTAATTTATATGACGATTCAAAAGATCATGCGTCTATGGTTTTGGTAAACGAGAAGCAATGAATTATTCTGGTAGGAGAAGTTAGTATTTGTTAGGAAAAAGTGAATCTCATTTAGACGGACAAGTCTTCGCCTATATATATTAATCATTTTGTTGTAGATTTGAGTTTAGAGAGTAGATATTATGGTTGTTCTGATTTGATAATAAAGAGAATGAATTAATTATAAATAGAAGTGTTATAAAAGTAAAATTGAGGCAAGTAAAGTACTGGAATTCTGGCATTGCTAGGTATGGAGTTTTTACATATGCTCATCTAAAAATTGAAAATGATTCATTTTGCTTATATCATAGGGACTATGCTTGCTTGAAAAATTTAATGAATGACTTAATACCTAGTGTCTGGTTGGAAACAGCACAAAATTAAAATTGATTCTTTTGCGTATATTTTACTTTTTTTCTAGTCAGCTGATGCTATGGCACCTCCTAAAGAAATAAAACCAAACCGTAGCAAAGCAAGCTCATAGCCTGTCCCGAGAAATCGGGAAAAACCTTAAAAATTATTATGATTGCATAAATATTTCTCAAAATCGTCTGTTTCCGACCAGACACTATCTATCAATTTTGTAAAAGGTTTAAAAGAGCCTGATAGAATATACTTTGATATTTTTAATCAGTTAATTATTGTTGATACTGTCAATGATTTGAATTGTGAAATAATACTTAAAAACTTATAGAATTGTAAAGATTCAATCATTAATTATTTGAGCAATTGGGATGCTTATATTAAAGGATCAGGTTATAAGGTTTAACCTTTATCAAAA
>Ga0307959_1001255_pt1 | contig 11527 bp, 10 predicted proteins | sample OrgLakmetagen494_FD_201813 | JGI IMG/M metagenome (GOLD analysis project Ga0307959, IMG submission 201813) | Saline water microbial communities from Organic Lake, Antarctica - #494 | ecosystem: Environmental > Aquatic > Non-marine Saline and Alkaline > Saline | place: Antarctica: Organic Lake...
AATTTGCAGACCAACTTACAGTTGGAGATTTGTCTTCCATGGCTTCTGGACTCAATTGGAATGAAAATTATTATTCGCCTTTTTCCATGACTGCACAATCTTACTATGATGAAAACATCAGAGATTTAATTTTAAGCTTAGCAGTAGATGAAAAACCAGCTCAGTCTTTTCAATATTTAAGTGGAAATACCCAATTGTTAGGAATGGTTGTAGAAAAAGCCGTTGGCAAAAATATTTCGCTATATTTAAGTGAAAATTTTTGGAAACCCATGGGAATGGAAGCTAACGCCTATTGGCAGTTGGACAGCCAAGAAAGTGGTATGGAGAAAACGTATTGTTGTATCGCATCCAACGCTAGAGATTTTGCTAAAATTGGCTTGATGGTCATGAACAAAGGTAAATGGAACGGCAAACAAATACTCAACCAAGAATTCATAGAAAAATGCATTCAACCACGATTTGAACAAGATACAGAATACGGTTATGGATTTTGGCTAGAGAAGCATCAAGGTAAAGATGTTTTTGCAATGCAAGGAATATTAGGTCAGTACGTTATTGGAATACCAGAAGATGATGTTTTAATTGTTCGTTTAGGGCATCAGCGTGAAGTAAAACAACCAGGAGAAGGCTTCACTTCAGATTTTTACGATTACTTAGAAGGAGCTTACCAAATGCTTTCAGATACACCATAAAATCAAATGCTATGTTACATAAAATTCACTTAGAGAATATTTTGTTTTTAGATATTGAAACCGTTCCAGAAGAAGAGAAATTTACTCAGCTTTCAGAAAAAAAACAAGAATTATTTGCAGGTAAAACGGCTTATCAACGTGAAAAAAATGAAGTTAGCCCAGAAGATTTTTATGAACGGGCGGGCATCTGGGCAGAATTTGGAAAGATAGTTTGTATTTCAGTTGGCTTTTTTAACCCAAGAGGTAGCGACCGAAATTTTAGACTCAAAAGTTTTCATGGAGAAGAAAATGTAATTCTAACGGAATTTAAGCATCTATTGGAAGACTATTTCTTTAAACCACAGCATTTGCTTTGTGCTCACAACGGAAAAGAATTCGATTTTCCTTACATCGCAAGACGGATGATTATTCAAGGAATAGCATTGCCTGAAAAATTGAATTTATTCGGAAAAAAGCCTTGGGAAGTAGCTCATATTGATACCTTAGAACTATGGAAATTTGGCGACTATAAACACTACACATCTTTAAAATTGTTAACTGAAATCCTTCATATCCCATCCCCAAAAGACGATATTGACGGCAGCCAAGTGGCAAGTGTTTTTTATGAAGAGAATAATATAGACCGCATTATAACCTACTGTGAAAAAGATGTAATTGCAATTGCACAGGTTTTTTTGAGATTCAGACAAGATGAATTATTAGAGGAACATGAAATTACCAGTACTTAAGAACTATTAAATGCCAGAAGAAAATACCTTATTAAGTGTAGAAAAGTTGAACATCAGTTTTCCGATTGAGGAAAAATTAAGTTCAGTAGTTCACGAAATTTCTTATACCGTTTTTCCGAATGAAATTGTTGGCATTGTAGGTGAATCTGGTTCAGGAAAATCAGTTTCCTCTTTAGCCATTTTAGGTCTATTATCTGAAAACGCTAAGGTAGAAGGAAAGATAATTTTTAATCAAAATGATGTTTTACAGTATGATGCTGCAGCTTGGCAACAGCTTCGAGGAAATGAAATCAGTATGATTTTTCAAGAACCCATGAGTTCATTAAATCCTTCGATGAAGTGTGGGCAGCAAGTTGTGGAAGTGTTACAGCAACATCAAAATATCAGTAAAAGTTCAGCTAAAAATGAAGTTATTCGGTTATTTGAAAAGGTAAAACTACCTAGACCAGAAACCATTTTTTCAGCCTATCCACACCAAATTAGTGGAGGCCAAAAACAACGGGTAATGATTGCCATGGCCATTGCTTGCAAACCCAAATTGCTGATTGCAGACGAACCCACAACAGCATTGGATGTGAGCGTTCAAAAAGAAATATTACTTTTGTTGAAAGAGCTTCAGCAGGAAACACAAATGAGTATTTTGTTTATCTCCCACGATTTAGAAGTGGTAGCAAAATTGTGTCAACGTGTGTTGGTGATGTACCAAGGTAAAATAGTTGAACAAAACACAGCAAAACAAATTTTTGAAAATCCAAAAGAAGTATATACCAAAGCTTTAATTGCTTCAAGGCCTTCTGTAGAGAAACGCATCTTTCCTCTGCCAACGGTAAGTGATTTTTTAAGCAACAGCGTTTCGTTTCAAACAGAAATTAAAGCTGAAAGACAGAAAAAACATGAAAAAATGTACGCACAACCCCCTTTATTAGAGGTTAAAAATGCAATAAAAATCTTTACTAACCAATCCAATTGGTGGAGTAAAAAATCTGAATTCACAGCAGTAAATCAAGTCAACTTACGCATTTATGAAGGAGAAACCTTGGGATTGGTAGGAGAGTCAGGTTGCGGAAAATCTACTTTAGGAAATTTAATTTTACGTCTAGATAAGCCCGACCAAGGTCGAATTTTTTACCGAGGTCAAGATATAACTCAAATCAAAGGAGAGGAATTAAGAAAGTTGAGAAAAGAGATTCAATTGATTTTTCAAGACCCTTTTTCTTCTTTAAACCCACGGATTCCAATAGGTGAAGCCATCATGGAACCCATGAAAGTGCATCAGCTTTATCATTCTACAGCAGAAAGACAAGAAAAAGCTTTAGACTTATTAAAAAGAGTAGGCTTAGAAGATTTCCATTTTAAGCGGTACCCACATGAATTTAGTGGAGGACAAAGACAGCGTATTGGAATTGCAAGAACGATTGCCGTACAACCTAAGTTGATAGTTTGTGACGAGTCGGTTTCGGCATTAGACATTTCAGTTCAAGCTCAGGTTTTAAATTTATTAAACGAGTTGAAAGATGATTTTGGATTTACTTATCTTTTTATTTCACACGATTTGGCTGTGGTCAAATACATGGCAGATCAAATTTTGGTAATGAAAGATGGCGAGATTGTAGAACGGGGAGAAGCTGACCAATTGTATGCTAATCCACAAAATGAGTATACGCAGATGTTAATGAATGCCAGGTAAGTCTTATAGTCGCATAGATTTTTATTAAGCATTTCTGTGTGTTTTTTGAAATTAAAGAATCAGCTATTTTGTCTCTTATTTTAATCTTGTTTAGCATTTTAATTGCCTGAAAATAGAATAAAATTTTAAGCTAGGAATCGTTTTCTTTTCGCATCAAAAAAAGCTACTTTCGCGCAAGCTAAAATATCGAAAAAATGCAAGCTCAACACAAAATAAAATCTGCCTTAATCTCTGTTTTTCATAAAGATGGATTATCGCCAATAGTAAAAGCCTTAGCGAAAGAAGGGGTGAAAATATTTTCAACCGGTGGAACACAAAAATTTATAGAAGAACAAGGAGTGAAAGTTACTGCTGTAGAAGAAATCACTTCGTATCCATCCATTTTAGGAGGAAGGGTGAAAACCCTACACCCTAAAGTTTTTGGTGGGATTTTGAATAGAGCCGAAAATGAATCGGATCAAAAAGAATTAGTAGAATATGCTATCCCTCAAATCGATTTGGTTATAGTAGATTTATATCCTTTTGAAGATACAGTTGCAGCGGGAGAAAGCGAACAAAATATCATTGAAAAAATAGACATCGGTGGGATTTCGCTAATTAGAGCAGCAGCCAAAAATTTTAAAGATGTGCTATGTGTTTCATCAAGAAACGAATATCCAGCTTTATTAAATTTAATTGAAACGCAGTCTGCTTCCACAACTTTAGCGCAACGTAAAACTTATGCTAAAAAAGCATTTCAAGTTTCTTCACATTACGATACTGCCATATTTAATTATTTCTGTGATACTGATTCAGATGAAAATGATTCAGTTTTCAAAATGAGTTTTGAAGAAGGAAAAGTGCTTCGCTATGGCGAAAATCCACATCAAAAAGGAAGCTTTTTTGGTAAGTTTGATGAAGTGTTTGATCAGTTGCATGGCAAAGAGCTTTCCTACAACAATTTATTAGATGTTGATGCTGCGGTACAATTGATGTTAGAGTTTAAAGGAGAAGCCCCCACATTTGCTATTTTAAAACACAACAATGCTTGTGGTTTGGCTCAACGTGAAACCATTTCACAAGCTTATACAGATGCTTTAGCAGGAGATCCTGTTTCTGCTTTTGGAGGCGTTTTAATTGCCAATACTGAAATTGATGCTGCAACAGCTAGTGAAATTCATAAATTGTTTTGCGAAGTAGTGATAGCTCCGAATTTTTCAGCAGAAGCTATTGAGATTTTGAAAGGGAAGAAAAATAGAATTATTTTGGTGCTGAAAGATTTTTCTCGGGCAGATAAAATAGTCCGAACTTGTTTAAATGGAGTTTTGGTACAAGGTCGTGATAAGATTACAGATCATCAAGAAATGCTACAAACAGCTACTAAAAAAGAAGCTTCAAAAAGGGAAATAAGCGATTTGTTATTTGCATCAAAAATATGCAAACACACTAAATCCAATACCATTGTGTTGGCCAAAAACAATCAATTATTAGCTAGTGGAACTGGGCAAACTTCTCGTGTTGATGCACTTAACCAAGCTATAGCGAAGGCAAAAGCTTTTGGTTTCGACTTAAATGAAGCGGTGATGGCTAGCGATGCTTTTTTCCCATTTCCAGATTGTGTAGAGATTGCAAATAATGCTGGAATAACCAGTGTAATTCAACCAGGAGGGTCTATTAAAGACCAACTGAGTATTGATTTTTGTGACCAAAAAAATATGTCAATGTTAATGACCGGTACGAGGCATTTTAAGCATTAATTTTATTACTTTTAGCAACTGTTATTTTAATACCCTTTTTACCACCTTTATATTATGGGATTTTTTGATTACCTTACCGAAGAGATTGCTATTGATTTAGGAACTGCAAACACCTTGATTATTCACAATGACAAAGTTGTTGTGGATAGCCCGTCTATTGTTGCTAAAGACCGAATTACTGGAAAAATTATTGCCGCTGGAAAAGAAGCTGCAATGATGCAAGGAAAAACACACGAAAACATCAAAACAATACGTCCACTTAAAGACGGAGTAATTGCCGACTTTGAAGCTAGTGAGCAGATGATTAGTATGTTTATTCGCGAAATTCCTGCGTTAAAGAAGCGTTTGTTTACGCCTTCTTTACGCATGGTAATTTGTATTCCTAGTGGAATTACCGAAGTAGAAATGCGTGCAGTAAAAGATTCAGCGGAACGGGTAAATGGTAAGGAAGTTTACCTCATTCATGAACCTATGGCAGCAGCTATTGGTATTGGGGTAGATATTATGCAACCCAAAGGAAACATGATTGTTGATATAGGTGGTGGTACAACAGAAATTGCCGTAATCGCACTTGGCGGAATTGTGTGCGATAAGTCTGTTAAAATAGCTGGAGACGTATTTACCAACGATATTATTTACTATATGCGAACACAGCACAATTTATTTGTGGGTGAACGTACTGCAGAAAAAATTAAGATTCAGATCGGTGCAGCTACAGAAGAATTGGAGTCTGTTCCAGACGACATGTATGTACAAGGTAGAGACTTGCTTACGGGAAAACCTAAACAAGTTGAAATTTCTTCTCGTGAAATTGCAAAAGCCTTAGATAAGTCCATTTCTCGTATTGAAGATGCTGTCATGGAAACCCTTTCCCAAACTCCACCCGAGTTGGCAGCCGATATTTACAATACCGGGATTTATCTTGCTGGGGGAGGTTCTATGTTACGTGGTTTAGATAAACGCCTTTCACAAAAGACAGATTTACCAGTTTACATTGCAGAAGACCCTTTAAGAGCTATTGTACGCGGTACGGGAATTACCCTAAAAGACCTTGACCGATACAAGACTGTATTAATTAAGTAAACTAACTTGAATGTATGCAGCAAATTTTCAACTTTATTGTAAGGTTTAAAACCGGGTTGACGTTTCTGTTACTTTTATTTGTAGCCCTATCTTTAACCATTGAAGCGCATTCTTACCATACTTCAAAATGGATTTCTTCTACCAATTTTATTAGTGGATCTATTTATGAATGGCAAGCAGAAGTGACAGATTACATCGGCTTAAGATCTGAAAACAATAAATTGACTAAGGAAAATACAAGACTAAGAAATAAGCTTGTTAATTTACAACAAAGTGCTTTAAATGTTGCAGATACCTTAATAAACAAGGACACTATTTATTCAAGCTTTCCCGTAAAATTAATTCGGAATTCCTATTTAAAAATGGATAATTATTTGTTGCTGAACAAAGGGAAAAAAGATGGAGTAAAAGAGAATATGGGGGTGATTTCCAGTCAAGGAATTGTAGGAATAGTTGAAGAAACTACAGCAAATTACGCACGGGTAATTTCTATTCTGAATGGAAATATTTCAATTAATGCAAAGCTGAAAAAAACGAATCATTTTGGATCCTTAACTTGGAATGGGCGAAATCCAAATTTGGTTGCTTTAATAGATGTACCAAGGTCAGCAAAAATTCAAGTAGGAGATACTGTAGTTACAGGAGGAAACTCTTTAATTTTCCCAGAAAACATACCCATTGGCAGAATTGAAGATTTTCAACTCAACCCAAATCAGGGATATTATGATATAAATATTAAGCTATTTAATGACATGACTAGTTTAAAAAATCTATACGTAATTCAATTTAATAGAAAAGAAGAAGCCAGTTTCCTTCTAGAAAAACAGGAAACAGATGAATAATTACGGCTTACATATTTTGCGTTTTGTAAGCTTGGTGTTATTGCAAGTATTAATATTAAATAACATCATGCTTTTTGATTTTGTAAATCCTTACATCTATCCGCTTTTTGTTATCTTATTACCCTTAAACTTAAATCAAATTAAAGCTTTGATTTTGGCTTTTGTGATGGGCTTAAGTATCGATTTGTTTCAAGATACCGGAGGAGTTCATGCTGCCGCATGTTTGGTAATCGCCTACCTAAGGCCTCTGGTTTTACGCTTTTCTTTTGGTATAAATTACGATTATCAGACCCTTAAATTTTACAACGAAGGTTTTAAACAACGCTTCAACTATTTGGCAATTATGATATTTATGCATCACATCGTGATGTTTTCTTTTGAAGCATTTTCGTTTCAATATGCTTTGTTAATTTTAAAAAACACTTTGTATTCTGGATTGTTTTCGCTATTCTTAATGTTATTAGTCATTCAGTTAATTAGAAAAGATAAATGAGAAAAGCACTTCCAATTGCCTTAATTAGTTTAATTACCATTATTTTTTTAGGAAGGTTAGCCTATCTGCAATTGATTGATGATTCTTACAAAACAGCAGCAATAGATTTTGCTACTAAAAAAGTATATGATTATCCTCAGCGTGGTTACATGTTCGATAGAAACGGAAAGCTGTTGGTCGCAAATCAGCCTGCTTATGATGTTATGGCCGTTCCTCTTGATGTTCGCCCTTTTGATACCTTAGCATTTGCTAATATTTTAAACATTACTCCACAACGATTAAAACTTCAACTTAATAAAGCTTGGACTTATTCACCTAGATTACCTTCAATTATAACTCCGCAGCTTACCAAAAAAGAGTATGCTTACCTACAAGAGCAGCTTCATCAATACAATGGATTTTATATTCAGAAAAGACAATTAAGAGATTACCAAACTTCACACGGAGCAAATTTCTTGGGTTATATTGCTGAAGTAAATCAACGCGATTTAGACAATAAACCGTACTACCAATCTGGAGATTTAATAGGTAGACAAGGCGTTGAAAGTCAATACGAGGAACTTTTACGCGGTATAAGAGGAGTGAAGTATTACCAACGAGATAATTTCAACCGAAACATAGGTAGTTATGAAGACGGTATTTATGATACCATTTCAGAAAAAGGAATCGATCTAACTTTGACCATAGATATTGATTTACAGACTTACGGTGAAGAATTAATGGAAAACAAACGCGGTGGAGTAGTAGCAATAGAACCTTCAACAGGTGAAATTTTAGCCTTGGTCACCGCTCCCAATTACGATCCAGATGAATTGGTAGGAAGAAAACGGTCTAAAAATTACACTAGAATGTGGTATGATAGCATATCTAAACCATTATATGACAGAGGTTTGCAAGCGATGTATCCGCCAGGTTCACCATTTAAAATTTTTACAGGATTGGCAGCTCTACAGGAAGGTGTTATCAGTGTAAATGAAAGAGTTTCCTGCTATGGAGGCTATAGTTACGGTAGAAGCGCAAGAATGGCATGTCATGGACATTCAAGTCCCGTTGATATGATTTCTGGAATTGCATATTCCTGTAATTCTTACTTTGCACAGATTTACAGACGTACAATAGAAAAGCCAGAAACACCTCAGTTGGGCATTGAAGCTTGGAGTAAACACATGAAAAGTTTTGGTTTTGGAAATTTTCTAGGATACGATTTACCCGCAGGTAGGAAGGGCAGAATTCCAGATTCTACCTACTACAATTGGGCATACCGATATCCTACATACAAATGGTATGCAACCGCAACACTTTCTAATGCTATAGGTCAAGGAGAAATTGAGACTACACCGATTCAATTAGCCAACGCAATTGCTGCAGTTGCTAATAAGGGCTGGTTTTATAGACCCCACATTTTAAAAGAAATGAACGGAAAAGCTATTGTAGATTCAGTTTATAATGTGAAAAATGAAACTTCAATAGATAAAAAATATTTCGAGCCTATTATTGAAGGAATGCATGATGTATACAAGTATGGAACTGCAAGATACTTAGGAGTAGAAGATATTGAGATTTGTGGAAAAACAGGAACAGTTCAAAATTATGCTATCGTAGATGGGGAGCGAAAACAACTAACAGACCATTCTATTTTTGTAGCTTTTGCCCCAAAAGATAATCCGAAAATAGCCATTGCAGTTTTTGTTGAAAATGGATATTATGGTGCTCGTTATGCAGGAAGAATAGCCAGTTTAATGATTGAAAAATATTTGAAAGGAAGCATTAGCAGAACAGACATGGAAAATTGGCTTCTTTCTAGAAGTCTTGAAGACGAATACGCAAAACCATACAGCGGTGAACCTTTTGAAATAAATCAATAATTTGAAATCCATTATTAAATTTGATTGGCTTAGTATTTTTATAATACTGTTTTTGGTTGCTATGGGGTGGGCAAATATTTACTCTACCACATTAACAGAAGAAAACACCCATATTTTTGACATTACTAAACTATATGGTAAGCAACTTCTCTGGATAGGAATGGGAACTTTTTTGGTGATATTAGTACTGTCTATTGAAGCTAAATTTTACCAACGTTTTGCGAGTATTATTTACGTCTTAGCTTTGCTTCTATTGCTCGGCTTACCTTTTTTTGGAAAAACCATAGCAGGACAAACTGCATGGTATTCATTTGGGAGTTTTAGCATTCAACCAGCAGAATTTGTAAAAGCTGCTGTAGCTTTAGCCATAGCTAAATACCTTACTGGTATAAATGTAAATTTGAATAATTTTAAAGATCAATTACAAGTTTTAGTCTTGATGATTTTACCCATGGGGCTTATTATGTTGCAGCCAGACGCGGGAAGTGCTTTAATTTATGTAGCCTTTATTATTCCTTTGTACCGTGAAGGATTACCCAGTTTTTACCTTGTTATAGGAAGTATTGCTGTTGCTATATTTCTGACTAGTATTAAATTTGGCGCATTTTATGTTAGTGGAGTCATTCTTTTATTGGCATTACTCATCTTATTTTTTAAACGAAAATCTAAACCCAAATACTTAGTATATGTAGCAATTACAGCGATATGTATTGGTTTTTCATTTTCTACGAATTTCATTTTCGAAAAGCTTTTGCAGCCACACCACAAAGATAGATTTGAACTCATTTTAGGCATGAAATCAGATCCATCTGGCGCAGAGTACAATATTTATCATAGTAAAGTAGCTATTGGTAGTGGAGGTTTTTTTGGAAAAGGATGGCTTCAAGGAACACAAACAACGGGAGGTTACGTACCTGAGCAACATACCGATTACATTTTTAGCGCTGTAGGAGAAGAATGGGGTTTCTTAGGAAGCAGCCTAGTTGTTTTATTATTTTGCTTCTTAATGCTTCGGCTTTGGTTTCTTGCTGAACGCCAAAAGTCTACATTCAGTAGGATATACGGCTACAGTGTAGTTGGAATTTTATTTTTCCATTTTGCTGTCAATATTGGAATGGTAATCGGCTTATTTCCAACGGTAGGTATACCACTTCCGTTTTTTAGTTACGGTGGATCTGGTTTATGGGGTATGTTGATTTTGATATTTATTTTTCTTAAATTCGATGCCTCTAGAATGGAATTGTAATGAAAGATTTTGTTGAATATCAAAGCATAGTTGACCAAAAATCAGTCAAGTGGATTTTTAGAATTTCATTTGTGATTTATTTTATAGGAATTATTGTAGGCTGGTTTAAAGAAAGAGCACTTTCAGAAGCATTCTTGGTAATTTTAATAGGAACCGCTATACTCTATTTTATATTTCTTAATATGAAAATGAAAACTGTTATTACCTCTAAACACCTAGAAATAAACCATCCATTTATTGGAAGGTATCTTATTCCTATTTCTAAAATAGAATTAATAGACTTAATTACTCATGCCAATCTACCTAATAATAGAAGAACCTTTCATTCTAAATTAGGAACCTTATATCGTATGTTTGGAAACGAAGGTTTGCTAATTTATACCCAGTCTGGCACAAAGTTTTTCCTTGGAAGTCAGCGCGTAGAACTTTTAAATGAAAAACTAAGCCAATGTAGAAAGCAGTTTACAATTGGTTTGGTTTAGCTTCTTATTCTGTATATTTGAAATTTATAGTTTCTGAATAATATGGAATATCTGTATATAAAATCACTACACTTAATTTTTGTAATTACTTGGTTTGCAGGTTTGTTTTACATGCCTAGGTTGTTTATATATCATATTGAAGCTGCACAAAGACCACCAAACGAAGCTCAGCTATTAACAGACCAATTCAAATTGATGTGTAGACGTTTGTGGAATATCATCACTTGGCCATCTGCAATTTTAGCTACTTTGTTTGCAGTTTGGCTGCTTGTTTTGCAACCCGGCTGGCTTCAAAGTCCTTGGATGCATATTAAACTTGGCTTTGTTGTGCTTTTGTTTATGTACCATATCAAGACCCATTTAATCTTTAAGCAATTTCAAAAAGACATTATAAAATGGACTTCAAACCAAATGCGTTTGTGGAATGAAGGTGCTACCTTAATTTTATTTGCGGTGGTATTTTTAGTGATTACCAAAACAACAACCCATTGGTTATTTGGTTTAGGTGGATTAATAGGTTTAGCATTGCTGTTGATGTTGGGCATTAAATTGTACAAAAATTACCGAACTAAAAAAGGAGAACAATAAAAACTAGATGAATACTTCTTTACGTACGCGGATTTTTTTATCCATGATTTTCTTGGTGTTGGCTGCTTCTGTCCTCATCGCGGGG
>Ga0307959_1001278_pt1 | contig 11390 bp, 10 predicted proteins | sample OrgLakmetagen494_FD_201813 | JGI IMG/M metagenome (GOLD analysis project Ga0307959, IMG submission 201813) | Saline water microbial communities from Organic Lake, Antarctica - #494 | ecosystem: Environmental > Aquatic > Non-marine Saline and Alkaline > Saline | place: Antarctica: Organic Lake...
CCTGTTCGTTGCAACAGGACGTCCTTTTGATAGAGTGTTTTACAGAGAAATCTACACTATTCCCACACTGTTTCCAGTCTCAAATCGTAGTGAGACACGGCCTAAAAAAAAATCGACACTGTTACTCATTTCGAACAATTCATCATCCTAACTGCAAGCTCCAAGCTCCAAGCTCTTCAAGCTCCGCTGAGACGACATTATGATGAGGAAGAGAGATGACGAGAAAGGCGCTGTGAAGCTACATTCTTCTGACTCTCAAGAATTCAGAGTGGCACTGGACGCCATTGAACAGTGCCAAACCATCAAGAACCTCATCGAGGATTCGGGCACAGAAAGCGCCATCCCTCTTCCGAACGTCCATTCAACGGAACTAGCCCGAGTCATCGTATATTGTGAGCATCTGGCGAGTGTAGCCGATCTCGAAAAGGGGGGGGACAATAGCGACGATCCCTCCCCCGGTCAAGAAGTTATCACGAGGATAAGGAAGACGTTCACCGACGACTTCATCATCGACTTGTCGCAAGAGGACGTCTTCCAACTCATAATGGCCGCAAATTATCTGAATGTCAAGCCCCTCTTGGACTTGTTGTGTGGCCATGTAGCGAAGATGATCAAGGGTCTATCGACGGAAGAAATCCGTCAGGAGTTCAAGATCAAGAACGACTTCACACCAGAGGAGGAGGAAGAGGTCCGCCGCGAAAACCAGTGGGCATTCGATTGATGTATCGCATATCATTCAGTCAAAGCACCCAAGCGCCTCTCGATCTGTTCGAGTCTTTCCGTCAGACCTCCTATTTTTGTTAGGATGGCCGGAGATATACATTTGCCATCGACACACACCTCTCCGGCATTCACGTCTCCCATATCGATTCCGCACGTCGGAGAAGAACGTAAGACGGATTTTTGCATGTCGTCGCATCCCAAACGGTGCCCTAACGAGTTGTGAAGGTCGTCGACGAACCTCTCACGCGCTCCTCTTCCTCGCTCTCTTTTCCAGACGGCCACCAAAAACAGACCCAAGAGGACGAACGACATGGACACTATAACGAGTTCAAACGACGACGACGACATGACACGCTTATTATTATATATAATATTATTACGGTCATAAATTATCTTATTTTCGCGAGTTCGTTTTCGCTGTGTACTAGTTCAATGGTAAAAGATCCTACTTTGGACCTTGTCGCATACGTGGATACGCTACCATACAGAGCGTTCCAGACACGGACGAAGCGCGCGCGTTCATCCGTGAACACAGATCCGTGCTCGGGTTCGTCAGGGACCGAGATGGTATAAGTCCGCAGTGGTACAATAAGTCTACGTTGCCCGTGATACTACGCTATTTTGTGCACCTGGGACGCGCTCTGGAGGGTTTTATCCAAACGTCCCCTCGCTATGACAAAGACGAAGACAGGTTCTATGCTAAAAAATAAAAAAAAAATTGATTCGACGGTCCATCGCTACCGTGTTCGCGTTTGTGGAACATGGCGTGCTTTTCGCAACGGGATTTGGCAAAGAAAGAGGTCATCCATGGCCACCGAATTAGAATGCGCGTGAACGTTCGTTTACCCAACGAATCATGCGTATCGACCTGGGTTCGTTCTGACAGTACCGTGTTCGATGTGAAAGAAGAAGTATATCGAAAATATGGATGTGCTCCCGTCAGTTTTGACGTCGGAGGACCTACAATCTTTTTAGACAGGTGTTTTTACCTTGAAATTCCTGGAAAGCTTCACGGACCTACAGGAATAATACGTGATATCAAGACGATTCGGTTCATCGTGCCGGGATTCAAAATCACCAACTTATTGTAGCCATCGGGTGGTTTCATCGTCGTTGAACGGTTTGGTCATGGCACAAACAAGACAGCGAAATGAAAGTACCGTAGCGACATTAGAGTTTTACGAACTTTTCGATACACACCACTGTGCATTTATCGTAATGATGCCGTACATCTTGCTACTTGGACGATCGCTTTATCTTCAGTGGATTCTTTTTTTTATGACGTCGTTGTTCTAGAGTCGTCACGCCGAGCTGGGCCGCCCTGTTCGACAGCGCGTCCGCGTCCCGGTTGGGACGCGGACCAGTGCGACGTGGGCGCGGCCTGGTGTGCGAGGGGACGTTTGGATAAAACGATATAAGGACTAGAGTTATCCTTATGCCGTTTCCGCCAAATATATATACAGAATGGGCCAACCCTAATCAAATATTACATTCATTTACAGGATCGATACTATCGTCCAGGGAGTGAGTTTTTGAAAACTATCTGCTTTGCTGGCTGTACCAAAGTCTACGATTCAGCTGTTGGTTCGACCGTAAACACAATACAAAAAAGAAGTACGAACGTTGGTGGAGCAATAAATTTTTTTCACTGACAGTACTTTTAGAAAGCGATTTACTTAGCCGTAGAAAGTTTGACCAGGTGTCCAACTCCTTATTGAAATCGACTGTAACGAACGTGGGCTAAAATGCTAATCACTTGATGAGCCAGTCGCGTTTTCACTGGCCAGACATAGGGGATCCTCGAAGCAGGCGTCGACACCGGCCATCGATTTCAATCTGGAAATGGCCGCAACATTTCCGGGCATTCCAGGTGCATAGTACAGTTCCTCCGTTTTTGCCTCCAGAACTGCGTTTATCTGGACCAGCTCCTCCAACTTTGCTTCCAACCTGGCGTTTTTTTCGGCCGATTTTTCGATGGCTTCAATGACGTTTATTCCGTTGATGCACAATGTTCCCTCAATCGTCACTGCACGTTCGTCATCAATCATATGCGTTCACTGCCAGTCGTATCTCACTTTTTTCGGGATTGGACAAGGCTTTATGCATCATGATTAGGGTTGGCCAGTTCCGTATATTTCCCGAATACGGTATAAGGATACCTCTAGTCCGCTATTATTATAGTCGATGTAACTACAACGATGCGCATATAATTGGGGACAGCTGACGCCGCTTACTTTATATGCCGTAAGACAGAACAAAAACGAAAACAAAAATTGTACAAGCTCGATTCATCAATTCATCAACTCAGACGCACATCCTCGACGTGAGACAACTGACCGGATAATTGTTGTGCCAAGTCGACTTCGTCTGACATGTCGAGTATGTACAGACGTGTCAAGCGCGCCAACGAAGCTAGTGGTCTCAGGTCCGTCAAGGAAATGAAATCGAACAGGCCCAGATCTTCCAGGTTCGTCAGAGAGACCAGTGGACTGACGTCCGCCACTCTGTGAAAATCAGACATCAACAAGGACGTAATGCCCGTCAGATAGGACAGGGGCCGTAAATCGACCACGTCCATGGAGCGCAATTTGAGGCGTTTCAAAGCCATCATGCCCGACAGAGGACCCAAGTCAGAAACATCAGATACATAAGTGATTTTCAGATTTTCCACAGCCGTCAACGAAGCCAGGGACGCCAGATTGGACAGTTGGGGTATGCCACTGATACGCACATCTTTCAGACCCACGAGGTGAACCAGGGGATCTATGTGAGTTACGGTGTTGAAATCGTACAAGAGGAGGCGCTTCAAATCCGTGAGTGATGACAATGGTCCCAGGTCCGCGACCTCACTCGAATTGACGAGCTCCAAGTTTTGCAGGCGTGTCATACTGGAAAGCGGAGATAGGTGGGTGACTCCTTCCATCCGGTACATGTACAGGTGTCGTAGGCATGTCACCGATTCCAATGAGTTGATGTCCAATGAGTCGTTCAACTCACTGATCTGCAAGGATGCAAGAGCCTTCAGGTCCGCTAAGCCAGTCAGAGAACTGAGTTCTTCCAGATCATCAAGACGGAGATCGGTGAGGTTGGTCATGGAAGATAGCGGGCTTATACTAGACATCTTGGTGAAGCCCGATAGCTCTAGGTGTTTTACACTCTTCAGGGATGTCAGGGGGGAAATGTCAGACAAGGCGTTTTGATAGGTTCCACTCAGATGTAGGCGTTGCAACCGGGGTGCGATGTCCACCAGCTCCAATAATGGTGAAAACGTGTCGGTGGCGTATGAAGCAAACATTGACCTCGGCATCATACCTTCAGCCGTGCACACCCGAAGGCGACGCATCAGGAATTCTGTTGATAGATGGGCTTCATCTGGTTCAGCCGAGTCAGAGGTATGGCTGGTACAGGTGAGTGATGTGCAGGAACGCACGACCAGTTGGTGCATGCCTCTCGACAGCGTGGCCAACTGCTGATACACGTCTGCCCCTAGTAATTTCAGAACCTCAGAAGGAATATCTTCAATTGTTGGCATGCTGTCCATTTCTTCCAGTTCTCACAGTGCCAATGTGCCAATGTGCCAATGTGCAAATGTGCCAATGTGCCAATGTACCAGCTTGCCGAGACACCTTTCAATTTTTATAACCTACTCGACAAAGATGAGTAAACTATATATCTTGAACCAGTTCGCTGGTCAGCACCTGTCGGAACGCGGACCGTGTTGTCCGACCCTGAACGTTCCACTAGTTTTGCACAGAGTTCTAGAAATGACGGCCTTTCGTCGAACGTAGTCGTCGTGAACGTGCACGTCAACGCCGAAACGATAGATCAACATCTCGACGATGTCGGCGTGGCCATTTTCTACCGCCCTTCGAAGAGCGAGGTCGCCCAGAGCGTGCACGTTCGCCAGAGACCTCGTCAGTAACAAGTCGACGATATTAGCCTTACCATTACTAGACGCACATATCAAGCAGGAGTCCACGACATTCGCGACCGACGAAGTGCCACGATTCGCCAACAGGACCTCCAATACGTCGACGTGCCCGTTCGAGGTGGCACTTCGAAAAGCTTGTCCTTCGTGAGTCAGACATGACACGCCGTGCTCTATCAACATCTCGACGATCCTGGTGTGTCCGTTTTTGGCCGCCAAAACGAGTGCACTTCCCAACTGTTGGTCGATACGTTTTATGAGTCCCAACCTCTCCCGGATCCTTACGGGTAAAGCTGTCTTGTCGACATTATACGTACCGGCACCCAATGCATCTAATGCATTTTGGACGTCGTCACGTGGCCATCGATAAACATGCCGGAACAGCGTGTCCAGGACGTTGACGTTACCCGTCTTTGCAGCCAACCGCAGCGCGTTGTAGACGATGGCGTTGGTTTCCAGGAAGTCGGGATGATGAACATCGAGCGAGTCACGGATAGTGTTCGACGGCAACCCGATCACCACGAAATGATACTCCTCTTCTTTTTTCATCTTTTCGTCTGAGCTCGTCATGTTGGTCGTCGGTGTGGTTATTTGTCCAAGATGAAACGACGATAAAACGTAACGACGCAACCTTTTATTTGGTGTCGCTGATACTGCATCGTCTAGCTCGGACGACTCGGACAATAGGTAATGTCTGCGGACACAACTCCGTACTCGCACAGGAGCAGGTCACCGCATGTGTGACATCTGACGCGCAGGTCCATAAGGGACGCCACGCCCCGTTCTCTTCGAACGGTCTCGACGTACCACATCGGATAGGTGAAGCAAAGATCGCGACACTCACACGATCGCACGTGACCACCGTCCATCTCGAGAACGTACGATGCCTTTCCACATTCGTTCTCGTTTTCGTCCACGTGCGTCCAAAAGCCTTTGAAATCCTTCAGAGTACATGTCCCGCCAAAGCAGGAGCTCAGGAGGCGCTCCATGCGCGCGTGGCACGATAGCCAGGCGTCGAGGGTGGGGAACGTGTTGCCCAGGTCGTCTGCATGGTTGTACTTCGCGATCCAATATTCCAGTCCATACGGCACCAAGAGCTCTTCGTGCGGCTCGACGTCTCGTGTAGTGACGACGTAAACGCGTGTGAATTGAGTGCCATCGAGGTGCTCGTCTCCGTCGTCACACACTTCGACGAACCTGGTATTATTTTTACGCCCGGTGACGTGCGGGTGGATCGCGTCGTTACAGAGTTGGGCGAAGCCGTATACTACCTTTCGATCGCTGTCGTCGTCGTGATTCGCATGACGAAGAACACACGGATCACGCGTTCCGTCGATATATGTCCCGTCGGTACATATATACAGGTAGTCAATAGAGACGCGTGCCGACTCACTTTTCGTCAAGAGCTTACCCGCATATGCAGTGACGTACGAGCCTTTCGGAAGAAATACACAGGCGATCAGACCGAGTTGGGAGGGGACTACGTCCGAACTTCCTACACGCACGAGCCTGTCCGAAGAGTGTGGATTCGAGTCAGAAGCGTCAGCGTCGCGTCGACTTTTCATTTGAAAAGAATGGAATCATTTCTGTAGGGGACTAACTACATCAAAAAAGAACAATCGAATCGAGATCACCGTTCGTCAATCACACAGGCACACTTCACACGTACGTCGGAGACGTCAAGTCGCTTTTCGGTAGTTCGACGAACGTATAAATACCGGCGTTGAAGAAGGGGCTGTTGAACCGCATCTCAGACGGCATGGTGTACGTGTCTTTCAGCCTTTCGGAAACCATGATGTCCGGTGTGAGAGGGATTTTGAGATCCTCGTTGTGGTTGGCGGGCACCGCGTAAAACTCGCCGGTGTGGCGGTCCTTCATTCTCCCCATGCACTTCCAGACGTTGTTCCCCGCGTCTCTGGCGTTGTCGGCGTCCGTGTCGGTCGATTTGAGGTATCCGAGAAGACGGAACGAGTCCTCGGTGCGACCGTCAGGAGGGCTTCGTCGTGGCAAAGCTCGATTCGCGACCACGTTCGCCTCGGCCCTGTTCAACGGAGGGTACAACTGGTCGTGCAACACGCGAGCGTCCCTCGTGTAAAGACCGTCATCGGCGGCTTGTGTGACTTGTGTGCATTGTCTGGCACCGGATTGTTGTCGTTGTTGTCGTTCGACCTCGAAACGCGCCTTGTCCGCCGCAGACACCAGCATAGCATCGAGGGCTTTCATCTCCAGACATACACGCGTAGATGATCCGTCTTCCTTTTGTTCGGTATTTGTCTGTCTTACGAACGCCAAGAGAGCGACGACTAATACTACGCCGACGGCGACCGTCAGAGCGACGTACCACCCAGCACCGCGTGATAGTTCCGTATTTTTTGTGAGTCGTGACGGCATCGCGTGCGTGCGTGGTAAACGGTACACGGCTATATATAATTCACTTATTTGTTTTCAGATGCGGGGAACAGACGTGTCAGTCGAGACGTGTGAGCGCTGCTCTCTGTACGATTCCATGGACGTGACAATACATATTTATAGTCGCTCGACACACTCGACAGCCCGGACGACCCCGGTTACGTCCTGTTCTGGTCGACACCCATCCCAGTCGACCCGAGAAAAAATGCGCAAACGATCCTCGAACGTGATCCCAAAGGCGGTCTCCTCGTCGGTCTGTGCGTTGACGACGATACAGTTGCGGCAGGTACTTCGGTCGTCCTCACCGTCGGCCCTCGGGACGATCGTCGCGTCTGGGGAAAAGTGACCGAACAAGAGAAGATAAAAATCAAAATTGCACCGCCATGGAAAGGGGTGCACCGCTGTTCTGTTCTGTTGATAAAGGAGTACGAACGTTGGTGGAGCAATAAACTTTTTTCACTGATCAGTACTTTTAGAAAGCGATTTACTTAGACGTAGAAAGGAATTTGACCAGGTGTCCAACTCCTTATTGAAATCGACTGTAATCCCTTTCTATTCCGTAAGCGATGCACGCGTCTTGCAACACGCGCACAGTATCCGGATCACAAGACGTTATAAGAGGATAAGTAACGGCCTCTCCGCCCTCTATGCGCCGCTCCAGATCTGACAATTCACGTTTACGCCGCATAAGGTCCGATCCGTTTTCTACCGGTACGGTCATCAGCACCTTTTCGTAAGCTCCAAAGTACTCTTTTCCGGGAGGAACGTGCACGGACACGGACGTGTCTCTGGTGCCCATGACGTAAGATAGCTTGCCCCACGGAATCGAAGGGAACTTTTTGTTCATTTCTGTCGTGCTTCCTGAAGAAGGAACAATATATTGTCGTGCTCGAGGACTCGTGTGATTGTTTCCCATGGTGGCTTGTTCGAAAAGGAAAAACAAAAAAAACAGTAACCGACCTCGATTTTTTTTGGGGGTGTGTCACGCTAGAGATCTGACAATGACTGCAGTTTACAAGGAAGCTCTCGGTTGCTCTCGACCTAATCACCACAAACTAAGGATCTTCGGAGGGAGACGCCATCTTTCAGTAAAGTAAAAATTGACGTCGTGTTCTCCGTATCTTTCGATAGATCAGCATCGCCGACGGACATACGGCATATCATATAACCCATTCACACGATGACCGATCACGTACAAGGTTACGGCGAAGGGCCCACGACCGATTGGTGGACGGTGATCAAAACCTATTTGCCGTATTATCTGCCCATCCTGTCGACGCTGTTCGCAAACAGCCTGAACATCACGAGGATATTAGAGTGCGCGATATCCGGACTCTGTTACGTGGTATGTGGCAAGGTGCCCGTCACGATGACCAACCCGACCAGTATCGAGCGAGCCCTGAGGTGCATGAACTCCCTGACGCACGTGTGGAGCACGAACACGACGGTCGGAAAGGTCAACGGCACGTTTCCATCCGGGCTCGTCTTGGCCCGTATCCAGATCCAGGTCCATGGTCGGTCCAGCACGAAGTACTTCGTGCTGGCGTGGATCGACCCCACGTCCAACGAGTCGGACGAGTACAGCAAAAAAACGTGTGACGTCAAGACGATGTGGGTGGCATGCTCTCAACAAGCGTTCGACCATCTGACTCGGCCTTCCCAGGATAACGATTACGGCGGAATTGTTACACACTCCCCCGTGGAGACAGCTTCTGAAACGAAAATGAACGCTGTGAACCGTGAAATATCGGTCGTCCATAAAAGCGGACCTTACGCGTGGTTGGACCACACCGTAGAAAAGGAGCAACTGACGCTCGGAAAGGAGGAAGTGCTAGCGCGTTACCCACACCAGGCGCGGGTCATCGCCCAGATCAAGGCCGTGCTCGAAGCGCCTCCGCACATCGGCGTGTTCTACGTAGTAGGACCGTCGGGTTCGGGAAAGACCGAACTCGCCCGCGAGCTCGCGTGGGAGACGGACGCCGTCCTGTGCGACTGTCACGACCCCATCGAGCCCGGAAACAACCGACACGACGTCAACCGAGCCGTGGACAGAGACTGCGGGGGAAAGGTCATCTTCTTGCTGAACGAAGGCGACGGCATGATGAGGGCGGCTCTCTCGGACGGGGTCGATCCCAATACTTCGACGCGTCTCATCGAACAGAACCCGAACGTCCGCACAGAGGTCAAAAACCGAAGCGACCTCAACAACTTTCTGGACGGGTTCCGCAAAAATCCCAGAAAAGGCGTCCTCATCGTCACCAGCAATTATCCGCTCGAAGACATCAACGCGCTCGATCCCAGCGGTTCCGTGGTACGTAGGTTCAACGGGGTTTACCACCTCCCCAAGAACGAAGACGTGGTGACCCCTGCTCCCGACGCTGCTTCTTCGTGTTCGTCGTTATTGTTCGTCGAAACGAACGACTCGTACGAAGCGCTCTGACACGTCGTCTGACACGGCGTTTTGTTTCTTATCCGTTTTTGAAAGTTTTATCACGTATAATCGCGCATAAAGCCGTTATATGTTATCCGCGATTCGACCTGGTCCGACCTGATCTGATTTCAACAGAACAATAACAGAGATGAAACTTTACGATGACTACGCACGCGTGTATCGTAAGTACAGAGAATTGTACGGCGACTTGGTGCTGGTGGCGTACGAGGTGGGCAGTTTTTACGAGTGGTACAACGGAGGAGGAGACGCCGCAACGTACGCCGAGGGATGCGATGTAAAGGGTGTGTGCGACCTCCTGAACGTCCAGCTCACGAGGCGCTCCAAAAACGTGCCCGACGTGTCCCCGACCAACCCGCTCCTAGGGGGCGTGCCCAAGTGCTCTTTTCCGAAGTACCTCCCTCTCCTCCTCGAGAACGAGTACACCGTGGTCATCGTGTCGCAGTTCGGGACCGACCCCGACATAACACGTCGCGTGACGGACGTGTTGAGCAAAGGAACTTGTATGGCGGATATACCCACAGCTTCCGAGACGAACGAATTTTCGTTTTCGTCGTCTTCGTCGACTTTCCTGATGTCATTGTACCTCGACTCTCACAAGGCCCCCAGGAGGAACGACGCCCGAGAACGCGTCGTAGTGCTACACGCCGGCGTCGCGCTCGTCGACGTCAACACGGGATATACGGCGGCCTATGAAGTGAGTGCGGATGAAGACGACACTTCCGCGGCTTTAGACGAACTCTATCGCATCGTTCACGAACACGCGCCACGAGAAGTCGTGCTGTTCGGCGTACGCGAAGCGTTGACGACGACGACGCAAAACGAAAGAGAAGAAGAAGACGAAGACGAAGCCAAAGCCAAAGAGAAATACCGTAAAGACACGGACCTCAAGGCGTTCCTCAAACGTCTGGCTCTCAATCCGCGCACCGTCAGAGACAGGTTGAACGGGGACGACACCAAACGCCTGGGATCTCTGAAGTATCAGGCCGACATCATCGCCAAGGCGTTTCCTCCCACTGGGTTCCTGTCCTCGATAGAGACGCTGGACTTGGAGACCAAACCACACGCGACCTCCGCTTTCGCTGGCCTCCTCCAGTTCCTGTACGAGCATGACGAGACGTTGGTCAAGGACCTCCGAAAGCCGGCGGTGAACGACTCTTCCGCGAACACACCCACGTTGACAGTAGGACACAATTCGGCCGAGCAGTTGGAATTGGCAGCACGTGGAAACGGCATGGACTCTAACGGCATGGACGCTAACGGCATAAGTCTTTGCGGCGTTCTGAACGCGTGCGTAACGTCGATGGGACGTCGCTACTTCCGGCAGCAGTTGCTGCACCCCCTGGTGCGTGCCGAACACATCGACGCGCGTTTGGACGAGGTCTGTGACCTTCTCGGCGGAAATAACCGGGGAGACGTGAAAGAGCCTTGGGAAACGGTTCGCGATGCGTTGCGTAAGGTGGTCGACCTGGAACGTCTGTTCCGCAGGATGGCGATCGGGAAGGTGGAGCACCGACATTTCGTTGCCTTGGACGCGAGTCTGGAGGCTATCCTGGACGGCCAATATGGAGGAGAAGCGAACAGTGCCCTCGTCGGACGATGTCTGCAGTTGGCGAGGAGCATCCGGAGCGCGTATCATGACCGCCTAGACGTGAGTGTCGGTGTCGGTGTCGGTGGGGTCGCTTCCTCCCACGTCAACGTTTTCAGGGAAGGCGTGTTCGAGGACCTGGATTCCCTTCAGCGCACCGTATCAGAACGGAGAGAGGACGTTCTCCGCGTGGTAGACGCGCTGAACGCCTCCCAAGGGAGCGGGTTCTTCCGTGTAGAAAGCGTGTCATGTCGTGCATCATCGGCTTATTCTTCTTCTTCTTCTTCTTCTTC
>Ga0307959_1001282_pt1 | contig 11384 bp, 11 predicted proteins | sample OrgLakmetagen494_FD_201813 | JGI IMG/M metagenome (GOLD analysis project Ga0307959, IMG submission 201813) | Saline water microbial communities from Organic Lake, Antarctica - #494 | ecosystem: Environmental > Aquatic > Non-marine Saline and Alkaline > Saline | place: Antarctica: Organic Lake...
AAGCGGCCTTCGTGCGGGACTATTTGGGCCCAACCCTGAAAGCCGACCACCCGGACCTGAGCATCATGGCGTTCGACCACAACAAAGACCACCTGGAAGCCTGGACTGCGGCCATGTTCCCTTCCCCTAATTTAGTGGATGGAGGAGAAGAAGGGGCTACGAGTGTCACTTTGGACGGCGAAAAAGTGTCCCTCGAGGGAAGTGGCGGGTAAGAGATCTTTTTAAAACTCTCTGTATCTTCAGTATCCTGATTCTTTTCCTTTTTCTTGTAGTTGAGTCCCTACTCACATTCCGACATTCATTTTTCTCCCTCGCCCGCCTGCCAACAGCTACGTGGACGGGATGGCGTTTCACTGGTACGCGGGAGGCATGGACCGCCTGCAGGACGGCACTTTTGGGTACCATTTCTTGGCCAAAGCGCACCACATGCTGGAAGCAAGCCAAAAGGCAGCAGCCACCTCGGAGGCGACAACAACTGCGGCAGCATCATCCGAGGCGTCCTCGGACGCCACCGATGCCTCCAGTACTGCTTCAACTGCCGACACTCCCTTCATGCTGGGCACCGAGGGCTGCAACTGCCCGGGCACGGAAACTGCGGGGACGGCGCTGTCCTGGCTCCGGTCCGAGCGTTACGCGCACGACATTTTGCAAGACTTGAACCACTATGCCAGCGGGTGGGTGGACTGGAACTTGCTGCTGTCCGCCGAAGGGGGCCCTAACCACCTCGGCAATTTGTGCGATGCCCCCATTCTGGCTACCCCCTCCCACGACGGCATTACCGTGCAACCGTACTTGTTTACGATTGGCCACTTCTCCAAGTTTTTTGTGCCTGGCACCCAAATTGTGCACTCCACCATTCAAGCCGACTTCACTACAGCTGGGTCCGCCACTACTACCGAAAAAGCCAAGAAATTGTTGCACGGTGGTCCTTCCAAGGTCGTCAGTGGAGCTGCTTTAACCACCTGGCCTTGCGACAAGAGCAGTCGCCAACGGTTCTATTTGCCGCACGCACCTGAAGAAGAAGGAAGCACCACGTCGACGACTCCTGGCGCTTGGCTAGGGGCGCTCCAGCTCGCGGATGACGAAACCTGGGGCGAAGCTGGTGCGTCGGAACTGAACCTCAAGGACCACAATTCTGACGCCGCGGTGTTTCCAGACACCCCACGCCCGGACGCGCCCCTGAAGCTGTGCGTGTCGAATGCCAACAACGCTGCCACCGGCAAGCCCGCGCAAGTGCTGGACTGCTCGGCGGGCGAATGGGTGGGTCAATTTGCTTGGCCTCCGGGCGGCTCGGGCCAACTGCGTCTGCAAAACCCGCCGCCTTCCGAGGACCCGCAACCAGCTCTGTGCTTGGGGGCGGTGCCCGCGTACTCGGAGCTCATGACGCACAGCGGTGGGGGGCCAGTCACCCTTGCGCCTTGTGCCAGTGAGGAGGAAGATGCGTCCCTGTGGGCCCACCAAAAGTGGACGTACTCCAAGGCCAGCCAATCCGTGGTCTCGATGGCGCCTCTGGCTAGCGGTGGCGGGCAGTGCCTCACGGCGAGTTGGCCGTTCCTGCAAGCAGTAGTGGGAGTCACCCCCAAGGGGGCCACCGTAGCGGTGGTGGTCAACGAAGCGTCGGTGGCCATGGACGTTAAATTAGCGATGGAAGACGGGACGTCCATCAACGCGAAGTTGCCGCGCGAGTCCATTCAAACGTTTGTGGTGGAAAACCCCAACGATCCAGAAGCCTTCATCTGAGAAGTAAAAGGTTGGGCTTCGAGTGAAAAGAAGAAGAAGAAGAAGAAGAAGGTATATGGCAGGTAGGACGAATAGATGGGCATGCACGAGAATGGCGGTCAAATTTGCCTCTTGAATTATTAATAAGGTCCATCTGCGACTTCATTGCGCTTAAGCGGCTTCCGATTTCCGCAGAGGGAGTCTTATTAGCCATATTTTCCCATGGCTAGAAACGCCCTCATAACCTGCCTTGAATTCGATATTACACGATTTATTTCACTTAGCCGCATTCCCCAATTCAAGGATCTTCGCGTTGATCTGAGGAGATCAGTGGCGCGGCTCAATGCGATATCCTAGATGTAAATACCTGGCGGATACCATACTCTACCATGTATGTCCCATCTATCATCTAGCAGGTATCAGAGTAAATATTAGCAATAAGAAATAACTGAACTAAGATTAGGTTTAATGATTAATGAGTTATGTCTTCGAAATGAACGCAATGGCACTGGTTAATAAAACAAGAGAAATATCAATAAAAACGTCTCAGCCTTTGGGCACCTCTGAGTTGCAAGACCTCCCGACATCAGATAATCAGCTCGTAGATGGAACACATTTACCATGGCTTCGTTACTCAAGAGAATTCTCAGCAAATCAAATGGCGAAAGAACGAGCTCGACGCCACACTGTCATTAGAGTCCAAACACACAACAGATCAATCCGCTGCGCATTTTGACAGCTTACTTGGCGGCCGGGAGGCTGCCGAGACCCATCCGAGCGAGCACCGGGTGGCCGCGGACGAGATGGTACCCCACGCCGCCCAAATGCGCCAACGTCAAATACTGGAAAAACTCACCGGCCTGCAGAAATCACCGAAATGCCCGAAGAAGAAAGAACAGAAATAGTCGAGGGGTAAAGATTTAAATAAGGGAGGATAAATGATAACTAAAGGAGAGCGAGCCGCGATCGCGAACATTAGCGCAACAAGCGGAGTTATCACGAAGCAGCAACTTCTACAACGATACGAGAGAAAAGCGAGCACGCAAAAAAGAAAGGAACGAAATAAAAAGGTACCTGCTTGTGAATCTTGAAGGCTTGGCCCGCGATGGCGCCGTTAGGGGTGGCAGCCCCGGGAATGGTGCCGAACTCAAAGAAAGGAAGGCCTTTCCCGCCGAAGTAACCCATCGCAATGCCCGAGGTAGGCAAAGCTACAATGAAGCCATAGCTGAAACATCAGCCGCACAACAATCCCCGCATTAGCCATACAACACTTAAGAAAATTGAGGAGCAGATAAGGAAATGGTGACGGAAAATTAACTGGCCAGCCTTCAATGCAAGATTGGCAGCACACACACGCTTTACTCACAAGGCCGCGTGGCTCAATTTTGCAGCCCACACTACAGGTGTTGCGTCAGGAATGTGCGCCTGTACCAGAGCACACAAGCAGCCGCAACGTTGAAGCATTGTATTTAAGATAGCATGATGACTGAGCATTCGTTATTTACAATAACAACAATCAAACAATCAAGCTAGCTACTGTTTGTAGTTGGCGCTTCGATGTTTGAAATAGAGAACAGGACGTCTTACCGGTGCCTCCTTCACGAGTCGCAAACCAAGGCGCGCAGGCACGAGGGCAGCTACAAGAAGAGCCGTGGATTTATGCAGCTTCATCCACTCCATTTTGGTCTTGCCGAGCGTGCGGTGCTGAGGCCCCCACTCGTCTTTCTTCTTCTTGAGAGTGGTGTTCATGGCAGCCTGAACTGTACCGAAGCAGGTGAGCACGCCCGCCCTAGATGAAACAAAATGACGAACAATGATGCACAAGGTACGAAGTATGAGATCAAGTCGAATCAGCTTGCGTAAGACCAGACATCACGATTCTATTTTTTAAACCGTGCTTAGTACCATTACTGTGTAAAAGATACAATTTAGCGTGATGATGCGGTTCTTCGCAATAGCGATCTTAAAACTTGACAAATCGTAGATTGAGGCAGCCGCATTCAGCACGTCCACAAGCTAGAAAAGGCATGTAGCTCACCCCATGGTCCAGTGCATGACTTGAACGGCGCTTGCATAGGTCTGAGGCTTCATCTTCTAGACAGAGTAGGTCTCTGAGCAAGCACATCACACTTCGCATGAAAAAATCGTGCAGACCAAGACCGACCGAAGCGAAGGATCCAACAATTCCTACAATTCCTACATTTACCTTCGTGCCATATTCGGGGGCAGTCGGTTTGCTTCATGCTTCATTGCTTCTCACGTCTCATTTGAGACCGGTATTAGAAGGCAAACAGGAATAAATACAAAATAAGGCAGCTATGAAGAAAAGAGGACCGACCAGGAACACATAACCGAGTGGCCATGAAAGTTACGATGGTGGTTCAAAGAGGCTTGCTCTTTCGTGCCCTGAACTGAACACTGAAAACCTGAAAGCGTTGCTCATTTGACACAGGCCATTTCACTGTTCCTTCTCATTTCTGCCTAATTTGAAATGAATATCAGTGCGCGTTTCCCTGCGCTTTCCTGTCTTCCAGATTCCTAGTCATAAAATCCGTCGATCTTCCTGCTTGGTGGGCTTCTTTGCTCAAGTATTTTCGCTCTTTAGTGATCTTCAGTTTTTTCGGCGACGTGCCTCCATTCCATTTGCAGTTCAATACGTTCCTAGCGCTAGGCTCGGATGGATCATTGAGAAATTTAATTCGAACTTATACGTATGTTTCCTACCTATTGAGTTTCCACCTCTGGACTCTAGGAGACTGGAACCAAAAGAAAGGTGCGACGAGCCGACGAGCTCCTTGTTTTCTTAAAAATTAAAATATCATAATTTCGAAGATTATGCCCTTTCTTGCGTCGTGCTTCCCCCGGTGGATCACTAATTAAACTTTTTGAAGAGACGGCAACGGCTATTACATCACGGGGCAGACGCCGCTATCAGGATCGCCTGTAACTAATTCTGCTTGCGCGCTGCGGGCATAGCCGTCCAAGCATTGCCGCACGAAACTTTCACAGTTAAGCCCGTCACCGGGCTCCCCGAAACGCGGCACGGGGTTGTAGCCCACCACTTCTCCGAGGCGTTTCCTGGCCTCTAGCACTGCCGCCGGCCCTCGCCCCGCGATGGATTTGTCGGTCCACACCACTTTGTAAATGTCCCGCTGGGTTGACCCAAAGAACCCACGCATACAATGAAAGTGTAAGTTAGTAAAAAGTGCGAGGAAGACACAGAGCAACAACTGAGGAATGGAGGCACCCCCCTCTTTCAACCCTTCGTCTTTAAATTCCTTTAAACTAGACTGCACTTCACGTACCCCTTCCCACGCTTTGAAAAAATCGTCAACGGGCGTTTGCTGCACCACCGCGTTCGCGATCGGCACCGTGCCGCGGCTCCACAAATACCGAGCCGAAGAACCCGCTAAACCAGGCAACGAAGGCCACGGAATCGACCCACCGCTGCCTCCACTTCCTCCTAAGTCCCCACTACTAAAGTTGATGGCATCACCAATGGTCCACTCGTCGCCTACCACACTACTGCTGCTATTGCTGCTATTGCTGCTTCTACTGCTGCTGCTGCTGCTATATGTAGTGCTCGTAGCTCTGCCGCTATTGGGACTACTCGGCGAACGGCCACCTCCAGAAGTAGGCGAAGACGAGGACACTACTGCAGATGACGCTGTATTATGGATCCCCTCATGAATTCTTAACTCAGTGCTTCTGGGGTGATCCTGTCCTAATTTGAGGTGCGTCTGCTCCGCAATTTCCTTTGATTCTTCGTTGACTGCTTCCGAAGCTTCGCCGTCCTTGGAAGTGCTTTCACGAATGTCGCTAATGCTACTGCTGCTGCTGCCATTGCCATCGCCGCTACCTCCTCCGCCTTTAGCCCGGCGGCCGCAGAACTCAATGAATGCTTTCGCTTCCTTGTCGTAGATCGCCCAGTGCATGAACTCGCCGAGCATGAACCTGAACTTGCAACACGCCACGTCACCGTGGCGCATGATCCGCTCGACCTCGGCTGGGTTTGGCAAAGGTAATAGAGTGTGGTCTCGGGCTGCAACCGTTGCTGCATCAAGGAAATAGGTAGTTTATCAAGGAGTGCAGGCTAACATAAGGCTAGCGAGGCGAACGGAATTTGATTATATTTCGATTTCTGCATTTCGCAAATTCGCAGGAGAAAAAGGAGGAAGGAAACGACAAGAAGTACGAACGAACCGAGCAACTTGTCGCCTGTGAGTGCAGCAAGCCGACGCGCTGATAACGCATGGCCTTGATCTGCAGCCGACCGAAGCAATTCACGCGCTTCTTCTTCTTTTTGCTTGTCCTTGCTGCTGCTGCTGTTGTCAGAAGTAGGGTGATCTGTCTCGTCGGCTAATAGTAAAGCAGCTAGCGCGTACCTGTTCGGGAAAATGATACAAATGAAAGATAGCTAGAGAAAGTACTAGGTCTAGAGAACACAGCCCATTAAAAAATATTTTAAGCCGTCAAACTACGGATGAACTCATTCTCACTGATCTGTACGCAGCGGCGCTAGTCATATTTAGACAGTGACGAATTCACTTTCCTTTTGCTTACTTGGCATCTCCGAATCCGTCGCCCACAGCGGCTGCTTTCCGATACCACATCGCTGCTTCTTCTCTCGACTTCGGCAGCCCGCCACGGCCTTGCTCGTAGTACACGCCCAAGTTGAACATGGCGTCGCCGTCCCCACCGTCGGCCGCCACTCGAAAGAGCGGCGCTGCCATAACTTCGCTCGGGGCCAGCCCACCTCGGCCGTGCTCGTACAAGACAGCGAGATTACACTGACCCTGTGGGTGGCCCATGTCAGCCGCGGCGCGGTAATGGCGCATTGCAGCTTCGTCGTCCAAGGCTACGCCTCTGCCTTTAAGAAAAATGAAGTGCAATGATTTTGCAGCGTGTGCTACTAAGTGCTTTATGAGAGATTTTTGTATAAGAAAAGCAATAGGCTTTTGGAAAACCGAGCAAAAGTGTAGCTTATGTTTTACAATCGCGAGTAGATGTTATATCTGAAGAGGTAGCTAAATCAGACAAAACTCTATGAGTGCAAAACGTCGCACCTTCCTCGAAGAGCAACCCGAGCTGGAAATGAGCTGCTGCATGCCCCTGTTCCGCAGCTTCAGCTAAGAGCTCTGCTGCTTTCGCCTCATCACCGCGCTTGAGGTGCTTACGAGCGTGCCTGTACAGCCTGTCCACCGAAGGGTCGACGTTCACGTTCGTATACAGTCGAGGTGACGAAGGTTCTTGAGACGTGGTCGCACACACGCCGTTGTCTCTAGCTTCCAACGAAGACTTCGTGGTACTAATGCCTATCGCTTCGAGGAGAGACTGGCCCTGCATGGTGCTCTATACTTGGGGGCTATGCAGATCAATCAGATCTTAGCTCCTGATGAGCTAAGTTACTTGCGTTGGGTATCATCGTGCCATCGTCGTAATCGTAAGTATCATCGCATCATCTGAAATCTGAATTTCTGATTTATTCGAACTTATATTCTATTTTCAGAGCCGAACTCACCGACGTCTCGGACGACATCCACCCACGCCGCCACTTGCTAACTACGAGAGTACGTGAATACGTGAATCCTCTGCTACATCGATAACCCCTAGTTGAGACTTCTTCTCAGGTGCGTAAAGTTGCATGGCATGCTCTTCATTGATACCCATGAGGGTGTAAGATACCCTTTTTGTTTCATTTAGTGAAGCTGATCATCCACAATGATGATGATACATAAGTTACAAGATATGTTAATTACTCGTCAAGAAACACGCCTCTCTTCCCCTTTGATCCAACCTTTATAATAGCTCGATGAATGCTCTCTAATCTCGCTTCCAACCGTCAAACCACGAGTCTCTAGCCGTTGCACTGCCTACGACTAACTTCACGTGGCACTGCTTCCAAGATGGCTGACGAATGGGACGATGAGGGCGACAACCCGTTCTTGCTTGACGTCGCGCCCACGAATCTGAACGCACCCGTGGAGGAGTCCCTTCCGCCGCCAGTGCCAGAGCCAGAAGACTTGCCTCCCTTGCCCCCTGTAGTACGCCCACCGCCGCCGGCGGCAGCTCCCGCGGAAGGCGGTGGTGGTGGTCGCGGGGCAGGCGGCCGTGGTGGTGGTCGTGGCGGCCGCGGAGGAGGGCGCGGCGCGGGCCGCGGGGGGCGGGGGATGTTCGTCGAAGAGGGCGCGGCGGACCTAGACTCCATTGCCAGCGTCGACGATTCCCCGTCTTTCGTCGCTCCAAGCGCTACCACGAAGTCGCCCGCTGGGGAGAGCAGTTTCGACCTAGACGCTATGGTAGGCGACATGGCGATTGGTGGGCAAGACGGCGCGGGGAGTGGCGGCGCTGGTAGTGCTGGCGGTGCTGGCGGTGCTAGTGGAGCGAATAGCGGCGAGCCCGCCGTGGACCCTCAACAGCTTGCCAGCTTGCTTGAATTGGGCTTTTCGGAGGTGGGTGGGCTTGCGTGTGCTGTAGCATATACGAGAAAAACAAGAACGTATTGAGTAGAGTGGTGTTAAAAGGCAGAGTAGAGCAACAAAGTTCCAAAATTGAATCAAGCATGCTTCCTATTGGCATTTTTCCTGGTTTTGTCTCACGAATGTTTGCCTATTATTGTCTTTGCAGAACAAGGCAAAGCGGGCCTTGTTTCAGCACTTGAGCTCCGTGGACGAAGCACTGCAATGGCTGCTCGAAAAAGGCGAGGACCCAGCGCTCGACGCTCCTCTGATGCCGAAAGACTGGACTGTGAAGCCTGCTGGAGCCAAGAGTGCTGCGTCGCCGTCGTCGAGTCGTGCCGCTCCTGGCGCGGCCGAAATGGCGATTCCCGAAGGCTGCCAGCAGTTTCTGATTACGGGGTCACGGCTAGGAGTCACGCTCAGTAACGACAAAGACTCGGGGCAGCTGTGCGCGCTCGAGGTCAGAGGAATCTAGTGTTGAAATAAGGAAAAAAATAAGAAAAAGAATTCGGAGAGACGTGGGAAGATCGGAGCCATGAGGAAAAGCAAGCGAATTTTCTTAACGAAATTGCCCTCGAAAAGTGCACGCTTCCTTGAGGTTGAGTCTCGGAGATATCTTTACTTTTGAATCAAGCTAAAACATTCGCTGTCGCCTTCTCTTGCCGTTCTCATTTCTTCGCCCAGCATCATATTTCTCTGTTCTTCAAATAAACACGAAGGTGGTGGACCGCGGGCCGGCCTTCGACGCGGGCATGCGCGCGGGGGACCTCATCGTTGCCGTGGAAGGTGAAGCGTCGTTTGGGTTTGCCACTGCGCCGGAAGCCACCACAGCCCTGCGCGCCATGCTCAAGGACAAAGGCCGAGCGACTTTCACGGTCAAGCGCCCGGAGGTTAGTGCTTGCGCATGTGCCATGACTCTTCTTTTGCTTTGGGTTGATTTTTTTTGAAAAACGCACGTCTCACTTTGATTTTTGGTATTATTTTCTGATTTTTTTTTTGCAACTTAGACCATACACGCCATTTTAATTATTATTCTCTCAATCTCCTCCTCTTTCTATATTCTTTAATTTCAGCCTTGATCAACTTTTTAATCTGTTATCAAACCATTTCCCCTCCATATGTATCCCAGGGAGTGGGCAGCGAGCACACCTGGGCGTGCGCGACCTGCACTTACCACAACCCTGTAACTGCGCCCGCGTGCGGAATGTGCCACCAGCTCAACCCCAACGGCCCACCGCCGTCTGCTGCTGGAGCGACTGCCGGAGCTGGTGGCGCGGGCGGCGAGTACCTCTCGGCCGAGAGCTTAGGGTTTCCCCCCGGGCAAGAGGGCGTCGCTGCGGCCATGGGCGCCATGGGCTTCCCCCAGTACACCGCCCAGCTGACGGACTTTGGAGTGGAGTCGCCCAAAGACTTGTCGGACTTGCAACTGCTGCCTGACCAAGATTTGATTGACGAGGTAATGTGGTGATGTGATTTGTACAAAAGTAGTCTTGCTTTGTGTATTCTGAATCACGCCAGTCTGCACTGATTTTGATTCCTTGTTTATACATGTATTCTTTCGATTCTCTTGGGTTGCTCGAAACTTCTGTATTTGTTGCATCTTACTCACCTACCCTGAACCGTACGCGCACACCTGTTCAAGGTGGGGATGTCAGCGGCGGACGTGTCGCTCTTCCGCACGGCGCTCGACCACCTGCTGCGCCACGGCCCGCCGGGAGGGGCACGTCCGCAACGACGGCAACAAGGCGGAGGTGGAAGCTCTTCATCGTCGTCTGCTGGGCGGCAACCAGCACCAGCACCAGCACCGTCATCGTCGTCTGGGAAGTCCCGCAATGTCCCAGGCACCGCTGTGCGAACTTTCCTTGATTTGTAAGATTAAATACCCCCAAATGCAACTAATGATACAACTATCTAATCCACTGGCTTGCTCCTTTTTTCTTTTTTTCTTTTTTCATACACCCCTTATTTCAAGACATTTTTTTCGTACACAAAGAATCAATTCTTGTACCTTACCTGGCAGCTGCTGTAGCTGCTTAACTCGCGTTCAAAATGACTCATACACATCCACATACCACACTCTTCCACGCTTCACACGCACTCTACATACGCACAGGTACGGTTTGTCGCAGTACCACGAAGCGATTTTGGCGTTTGGCGTGGAGTCGGTAGAAGACCTGTGCGACCAGGACATCCTCGGCGACAACGAACTGGCCTACAACATCAAAATGTCCCGCGAAGACATCCGCACTTTCCGGGAAGCGACGCGGGAGGCCTTGAACTCGGGTGGATTTGAAATCTTGGACGAGCTTGGCTAAAGTCTCCTATTGGTTCCTTGAAAACAACAAAAAGAATTAAAAGCAAGGGGCGCCAAACGTGTCATCGCAAGAGGCAACCAATTATGGACTCTTGTACTTTTTGTGCCTACTGACTTATCATCACTATTAACTTTCTCGGGCAATTTGGATTCCGGATTCCAAATATCGATTTATGGAAGTACTGAATCAGAAGTAGAGAAGCGCTATGGGCATGGCGCGAATAATAATTTGGTGTCTCAGATCTTAGAACTCAGAATACGCCGGTGCTCCATATCTCAGGACACGGTGAAGTCCTGGGGGTCCTACGAGCTATAAGCCCGGGCGGCTAGTGGCTATGGGAAGTCGGTTATCAGATTGACGCGCGCGTAATTTACAGCACAGATCAGTAACTTGGTATTTCGCTGTTATTTATAGCTGGATGGAGGGGTCGTTGTTGGCGTGGGGATATAGATATAGGTGGCAACAGGGCTATCATGTACATTAATCCTCGTTTTGATTAGTCAGCCGCACCACAAGAAATTATACATGCATGCTTAATCATCATGGCGGGCGCCTAGCACTTTCGGCTTCTGCAATTCGTTTCGACTTTTCTTTCGCCTCGTTAATCGCTGCCGTGAATTCCGACAGCGATATTTCCCCGTTCTTGTCCACGTCGTGGACGGCAAACCACGCTTCCTGTTCTCCCTTGGTCAATGCGCGGGACTTCCCGAGAGCCGCCACGAACGCGGAGACCAAGAAACTGATTTTCACCGACTGCGACACTGGGCTGCCCGGGCTGGCTGGGCCACTCCCGCCTTTCTGTACTTGCTTGGTTTTGGCTGCGGACGCAGGATCCAATTCGAAGAGCACGGAGGCTTCCCCTACGCCTTGGTCTCGGGTAGAATTGATGGCA
>Ga0307959_1001289_pt1 | contig 11339 bp, 9 predicted proteins | sample OrgLakmetagen494_FD_201813 | JGI IMG/M metagenome (GOLD analysis project Ga0307959, IMG submission 201813) | Saline water microbial communities from Organic Lake, Antarctica - #494 | ecosystem: Environmental > Aquatic > Non-marine Saline and Alkaline > Saline | place: Antarctica: Organic Lake...
GGCTACAAGACACCCGATCAGATCAGGGCTGAACAGAAAGGCCTTGAACCCGAAGCCGCCACGGGGGTTAAGATGGCAGCATAACCAGCGCAGCGCGCTGTCTCAAAACCGTGCCCCAGTACAAACCACTAAGATATAGGCCCAACAGATGCCATTTTTCATTGTTCTTGCTTATGTCGTCATCTTGGTGCTCGGCGTAAGTATTTCCGGGTACCTGTCCTATGGGGGGCTTCTCCGGACAGCGCAGGAGGTCACCATACCTCTAGTGATCCTGCTGATGCTGATCATCCTCGTGATGGATGCGACGATTAGCTACTTTCGATCACAGCAGCGTAAGTACATGCTCCCCTTGTTCATCTGGGCAATCGCTGCATTCTTTTCGATCTCCTCGAATTTTAATTTTCTCTACAGCAATTTCATGCGCGACGATGTAAGTCGTCAAACAGTTACTGAGCAAATCGCTGTTTTTCGCGACAACCTAGTTGAAACCCGTGGAGCCCTATCTGGCATGGATGCTGTTACATTCGCCAACCAGACCCGGGCAGATCTGGAGGTGGAGTTGAAAAACCTCTATGATCAGATCAACGATCCTCTGCGTCCCGGCTGTGGGGTGGAATGCAGGACACATATGGAGCGGATCGAGAACATTCTCGGACGCGAAATCACCAATATGGCGGTACCGCAGATCGGGTCCGAATTGCCCGTGGTGAACGCTTGGTTTGGCCGCTACCGAGCTGCCGCAGAAGAAATATTCGAAACTTCCTTGAATACCACGCAGGCACCGCAAATCTTGGCTCTGATCCGCCAGATCGACGCCGCTCTTCTAGAATTTAGCAACACTGATCGCGTGATGGCGACCAAGGGTGGACTCGATGCTTTAGCTGATATGTCGGCTCAGTCTCTCGACATCGAGCGTGAAGCAAACGCCCTGTTGCCAGAAAGCAATGGCATCTCACATTCGCGTATCAATCCGACTCTGGGACGGCTAGGTGAGATCGTTTACGCCTTCCAGAATGGCTTTGGCGAGATGCCTAACCCGATGGCGACAGCGGTTTCTCTAGTCCTCGCATCGGTGGTCGACATACTGCCCCTGCTTCTGTCCTTTGCCCTTTTCGGAAAGGGCCGTCTTGAGAAAACCGTGAAGACTGGAACTGCGCGCGGCATGGGTGGACGCCGCGTGATCGGTGATTGACGCGATTCAGGGGAATAAAAGATGGCAGAAAGCGATAATCCGTTCGAATCCGGATCTTCCGGACCGCAGCGCATTAGGCCGAGGTCAAAAATTGGCCTGAACGTCGATGAGGTCAAGAATAAGACTGGCGGAAACTACATCTTCTCGTTCGGCTTTCCGGGGAGCGGAAAGACCACATTCCAATGGATGATGATGAACTATCTACTCAATGAGGGCCCTTTCCACTCTGATATCCAGATCCCTGACCGGGATAATGGGCCTGACTGGGAAGGACGGAACATCATCAATACGTGGAAGAACCAGTGGATTGAAGGACGTTTCCCGGATCCCACTGCTTCCGGTGAGAACGACATCCGGGAAGTCCAGGTTCACGCGAAGACCACGGCTGGAAAGAAACTCGCCGTCGATTTCAGTTTCCTCGAAGTCTCAGGCGAGTTGATGCGTCAAGTTTTACCTGAATCTGGCTCAGCGCCAAATTTTTCACCGCTGCTCTCAGCCTATCTTGCTAATCCGCGCCTTAAGTTCTGTGTTATTCTGATGTTGACCCCGGAAGTTGAGGAAAATGACCAGCTCTTTGCTTCGTTCATGGCATACATCCAGAAGAACTTTCCTGGTTTGAGGGAACGAATGTCCTTGGGAGTGGTGGTTTCCAAGCCCGAAGAGTCGCTAGTACGTCTTCAAACTTACGGGACACCCGACGGTCGCATGGCCTACGACAAGTTGAATGCTGAAGCCCTAGTCGGTTACCTAAATCGGTTCTGTGGCGAGACCTATCAGATTTGGGCGACTTGGCCGAAGGCGAGTCAGACACTTCTCGCACCGCTGCGCCTTGGAGAGATCGAAATCAGCGAGGGGGAGTCGCGTCTCGTCGCTCCAGATTTTTCTGATACCGAAGAAATTTTCTTTTGGATCTTTGAGCAGTTCACAGGAAAACGGCCTGGGCCCACCTTCACTCAACGCTGTCTCGGGAAGGTCGATTGGAGATGACCAATCCTCAATCAGTCATCTTTGGGCGGGCCATATTCGGCACGACCCAAGGCCTCACGGCGCAAGGCAATGGCGTTCTCGCAGGAGTTAAAAGCCGCGTTTCGATCTTCGAATTTGAGAGCGGTCGCCAGCATGAGGGTGTCCTGCATCACGTCCCCACGGACGAGCCCGCGCTCTTTGTTAGGCGCATCGCGGACGAAGCCGGGCGTGAAGTCAACCTAATCGGGCTTGTTGCCCCCTGTAGGGACCACTTGGACCGCAAAGGATTTTTTGGCTCGTGTGTCGCAGTGCCGATTGATAAGACATCACCCAAGGCCTCATTTTCGGACTGGATCGTGCTTGTCGAGCCGCTTTGGCAACTCTATAAACACGCCTTAACGCTGTATGATCACGAGAGCAAGCGGCTGCACTGGAAGGCTCTTCTCCACTCGAGCGATAAGGACCGGAAATACGACTGGAAAAATTTGGACGGCAACAGCGTGGTCCTATCTGACAACATCCACGCCGAAAGCAATCAAGAGATCGCCGTTTCCGAAATCATGCGCCGCCTTCAAGCTTTAACCTATATGCATGGCCATACAACGACAACCATCATCGTATCGACTATCGAACTCCCAGGGTCTACGCCCCTAAAGGGAGAGGTCTCGGATAAGGCGCTAAGTGCATTTTCGGAAGCAAGAAAAAAGGCGACATCGGCACCCAGACCACCAGAGACTGCAGCCAACGTCCAGAAAGCCACTACGGAACAGGAGATCGAAGAACTCTGGGATGAAATCGATCGTCTGCGTTACGAATTAAATGGTTTGAAAGTTCAACTCGGAAGTGGCAATCACGGCTATATTCGGCAGGAAAGTTTCGATCAATCGTTGCAGAACTCTCCCTTCGCGAACGATCAGGACAAGGGCCCCTATCCTCAATGGGTGAAATTTTCACTTATTGGTGCAGCTGCGTCGCTAGGCCTTATTCTCGCGATCATGTTGATTTTATCTATGAGATTGGAAGAATCTGCTTCGGATGCAAGAACTGCACCGGCCGCGATCGAAAGCGGTGCTACTGCCAAAGAAGACCTGCCGCCCGTGGAGGACGTGCAGGAAACTACCCCCGACCTTGAGTAGGCGAGGTTTTCTCGCTGCTCTCTGTTGAACAGTGGCAACCTGTGTACACCTGAGGGCACCTCGATTTTTAACCATTTTCGTGGCCGCGCAGCAGTGTGTTTGGCGTGAAGCGGAAAGGAGGCAGTCGGTTGGTGGCCTGGTGTCCCGGTACGGTCACTACGCGGCGCCTTTCACTCCCGGTTTTTCCGGCATTGCGGCCTGATCTGCTCGCTGGTTTGCCCGGTTTTCATGCCGGGCACGGGTTGATGCGGCGCAATTGGACGAGGCGGCGCATGTTGTAGGCCAGATTTTTCATCCCGATCTTCGCCTTGGCCCGCACCAGACCGATCGTGCGCACCAGCGTGCCGCCCATGTCGTTGGTCTGCGCGCCGAATATATGTTCAACTCGGACCCGCACGGTCGATTTGGTCCGGTTGCTGCCCTTGGCTTGTTCGGTCAGCGGCTTGCCCCGCTTGCCCTTGCGGTGGATGTGGCTCTTGAGTTTGCGGTCCCGCAGCTTGCCCTCCATTTCCTCGGACTGATAGGCTGAATCCGCCCAGACACCGGAGCCGGTGTTGCCCCGCATCAGCAGGTGATCCACCGCCTGGCTGTCATGCTGGGCCGCATTGCTGACATGGTAGCGCCGCACCAGCTTGTGCTTTCGATCCACATTCACGTGGTTCTTGTAACCGTAATGGCTCTTGCCATGTTTTTTCGTCCAGCGCGCGTCCAGGTCTTTCTGTGAGCGCTTCGCGGGCTTGTTTTCCCAGTCTTCGGGCATATCGCCGCTCTTGATGGTCTTGTTTTCATCGCGGGTGTTGCGGTTCTTCGGCACCGGCACGATGGACGCGTCCAGGATCTGTCCGCCCCGCGCGATGTAGCCCTGCCGCGCCAGATGGCCGTCGAACTGGCTGAACAGCGCCTCCACCATGCCCGCCTGCGCCAGCGCCTCACGGTAGAGCCAGACCGTCTTGGCGTCCGGAACACGGTCCTCAACGCCAAGCCCTAAGAACCGCATGAACGACAGCCGGTCGCGCACTTGATATTCGATCTGGTCGTCGGACAGGTTGTAAAGCGCGCTCAGAACCAGCGCCTTGAACATCACGATGGCGTCGATCGGCTTGCGCCCGGCGCGCGATTTGCGCTTGGCATCTGGCTTGCGCCAAACCCCCTCAAGCGTTGGCCGGAATTCCTCCCATGGCACCACGGCGTCGATCCCGACCAGCGGGTCCTTCTTGGCGTCCAGGCTCGCGTAGCGGTCTGAAAGATCGAAGAATCCCATCTGCGCCATGGCTCCATCCCCTGTGCTGGTCTATCGCCTCAATCATACAGCAGCGCCAAGGTCAGGGCAATTTTTAGAGATGCCCCTGAGAAAAAGGCAAGTGGAGCTTGCGTGAGCCATCACTGGACTGCTCAAGATCGTGTCCACCATCTGAACCAATTCAACCGCCCTGAGCCGAAAGTCTTCCCGTCTAGCAGCGGTGGTTGTTCCAGTATCGATCCCAGCGCAATGCCGAGCCACCATTGACCATCGCGCAGTTGATATCTCCTATCCTTGGAGAAACGCACCACGACGCAGTACGGTTCCCACCGGCGGAACCATCTGAACGGCACGTGATTGTCGGTCCAGAGACCAAGATATGTCCGTGCCTGCTGGTTCCAGTGGGGACACCTAACAAGGCCACCAAGGCTGCTCGGGCATCTCTACCGCTTGCCCGTGGACATGGATGACCTGGTGAGCAAGTCTCATCGATCTCACGGGCTGCAATGCCAGCCAGTCGTAATCTCGGTCCTTCTGCGCACCAGATAGGGCCGTCGCCATCCCAGACATGGGTCGGTGTGCATTCGAAAGTCTGACCACTCGGAATGATCGGGACGTCGGTTTTCGCTTCTTCCGGACAAATAGCAAGAGCAACTAATCCAAGAATGAACAACTGTAATCTGAATTGTGGGATGGCTGAGCCCCTTTTTTGTATGTCTCGCTGAGGGTTTAGCATGTGTTGAAAGTTTGTTTAACTCAAATCAAAGTGCGTCAATCGGGACCAATGGCAACTTTGCCCCGCACAGCTGTCACCTGCCATCTGAAAATGCTGCGCGATGCACCAATGGCCGGTCTGGCGAAGCTGCGCTGCAGGATCATTACTCCTTTGCAACGGCAGGTCTGGGCCGGAAGTGACGGCGGTCAGTTTGGGCCGACACCAGCCCAAATAACTTAAGAGTCAAAAATCTTCCCGCCATTTAACGGCAGTCATTTGGATCCAGCTGGGTAAGAGTGGTTTCAGGGTTGGTGTTAAATCATCAATGGCGGCGCTTCGGATCATGTTGAGGATCTGTTTGTCATCACGGCTCAGTGCTCGTTTTGGCCAAGCGCCCTTGATGCCATCCACCGCCTGCGCGAAGCCCTCGGTCCAGGCCTGGAAGCGCTTCGGGGGCAGGTCTCGGATCTCTCTGCCGATCTCTCCGAGGTTCACAGCCTCGTTCAGCGCTCCGTAACGCAACATGAGGATGTCGAGAATACGTTGAATGAATCCGTGCCCCTTCACCTCGATCCCCTCCATGAGCGGCATCAACCATTCTTTCGGCGATGTGAACTCCGGGGCGATCAGAACGGCGGTCAAATAACCATCAATCTGATCAGGCTTGAGCGGGCTACCTTTGAGCAATTTGGCGAACTCGCCCTGTCGCTCAGCCTCGATTACAGGCGGTTCGAACTCTTCGTTTTCCCACTCCGGGTCGTCGCCAAGATCGTCCATCGCGCGTGCCGCCGCCACCTCCAGCGTTTGTCCGAGAATATCCTCAAAAACGGGTATCTTCTTGATCTCTCGTCCATCCTCCAGCGCTTGGGCCACTACAGCAAAGCTCATCCACGCGTCAGGCGGGGCGCGGCGATCATGGCGCAAGATGAGCGCTGATCGGGCGAAGAAGTTTGCCCACTGATCTCTCCGTTCATCAATATGCCCCAAGACGATCTTCTTTGCGCTCGCGGCAGTTGATGCTTTTTCGAGCGCTGCCATCAAAGTGGCATCAGACAGAAACCAGCTATTGGAGATGTTATGCTCTGAGAACCAGTCACGGCTCTTGCCGATCAGTCGGCTGCGGCGGTTGTTTGATAGAGCCTCTAGCTCTGCTTGCGGATCAACCGTTTCAAGAAGTGCCGCCTGCCCCCCGGTTTGTGGCGTCACATCGCCAATGCCAAACATTGGCGCGACATCCAGGAAGCCCGGCGTTGTCACCGCACCGCGCGCCAGCCCGTCGCCAAGGGCGAAGCCAATGGCGGAGGCTACGTAGGAAGGCGACACATCATGCATCGTCATCGCCTGTTCAATTTGCTCAACGATGGTTTTCTGATCGCCTCTGCTGGAACAAGGAATGACATAAGCGTCCTTTATCCCGTGCCCTTCTTTGATCATTGCTGCGGCCACCGCGCGTGTGCTTCCACGGCTACAGACGCCCAAAATGCTTTGCGAGCCGGTGCCGTCGGGAAGCGACGTCATAACACGATGAAGCTGCCAAGGTTGCGGGACAGTTCCACCTGATGGCTCACGTCGCAGCGCAGTTTTAATCAGCGCATCGAGCGCTTCGCCGTTTGGCACCCAGTTGCGGATCAGGATGAGGTCGGACAGCAGGGCCGCATCCACATTTGCGCCTTCCGCAAGCAACCCGAATCCGGCGAGGGCCGCATCGCGCATCTCTGCAACCGGATCGAGCAGAAAATACCGCCCTATAGCAATCATGCGGCGATCACCTTGCCCGATCATCTGCGTCAAAAAGGCGGTTGTCACTTGAGCCGGCATAGCGCCCACAACTTCGCGAAGCCCGGTGTAGGTCTCAAAAGGCGTGGACCCGTCCGGGACAAGCCCTTCCGCGAGATCCGCGACATCCGGAAGCTCGAGGCTTTCGTCTTCCGCTAGAGCCTCAAAGACGTCGGGTGCCCTGCGCAGTTGGTCGGGCGGGGTGAGACTGGCACGGAGGTAAGCTTGGCAAAGTCCGAAGCAGGAATCGGCGTCAAGCTCACCTGTTTCAGCCCGTTCTGCCAGGCCCGCCGTTAGAACCTGAAAAAAGTGGCTCGCCCCCGGCTCATTATTTTCATTGTTCATGCGCGCTTTGTCCAAGATGCTCGACATAAGGTTAAGGCAGTCATTGCTGCGCTCTGTGTCAGCTTCAGGCATCGTGTCGACGAACTGCAGAACAGTTTCTGGATCACGCGAGAAAGGCGCCGCCCATCGATCCGCCCACAACATCGTTCCGTTTGGATCACCTGAGGTTGGCCGATCCATAAGACAAGCATCTATTAACTCAGTCACCAATACCCTCCAAATTCTTGCAGCTTCCCAACGCCTGAAAGTCTTCAGCGCGCGGCCGGTTGCCGTAGAAGCTAACATTGGCAAGTGGTATCCGAAAGTAGGCTTTGTTCGTTGATCGAGTAAATTCGCCCATCATCGGATTTTGCGGTTGCAGCGAAAGTCCGCAATGGCGGGCCGCACCGCAGCATCACGGTCTAGCAATCAAGTTCCGCAATGGGCCGGAACCGACACGACCCCCCCCGGCATGGTTCCTCCCTCGCCAAATCCGTATACGGGGGGGCTTAGCGCGGCAGTTTTCTAGCGTCTGGCTTTTTCACCGGGGAAGCCACCCGGAAGCCACCGTCGCCGACCCGGGTGAAATTCTGACTCATATTCAGAGGCTTACGCGATAGCCCTGCTGGCGAAGTGGATTTCTCTGCGGAAGCCAGGGAAGCCAGGGAAGCCAGCTGACTGAAGCCACTTGCACCCGAAGCCACCTTGGGAAACCACTGTCGCGGCGAGCCACCGGAAGGCATTGATTCCAGGCGGGAAAACCCATTGACTTTTCTAGCCCCCTTGACGTAGCAAAGAACCATCGAAGAATAGCGCCCGGAGGAACCCCCTCGCGGGCGCTTTCTTTTTCACCCTCCACATTCCGAGCCCCACCCCATGGACCTCGTCTTCGCGCCGAGCCAGATCGAGACCTGGCCGATCGACCGGCTGCGCCCCTATGCCCGCAATGCCAAGATGCATGGCGGCGACCAGGTGGCAAAGATCGCCGCCAGCATGGCCAAGTTCGGCTGGACGGTGCCCTGCCTGGTGGCCGACGATGGCGAGCTGATTGCGGGCCACGGCCGGGTGCTGGCCGCCACTTTGCTGGGGCTGAAGGACGTGCCGGTGATCCGGCTCAGCCATCTCGACGAGGCCGAACGCCGCGCCTACCGGATCGCCGACAACAAGCTCACCGAGCTGGGCGAATGGGACGAGGCAATCTTGCGCGACGAGATCGCGGGTCTGCTGGCCGAGGATTTCGACCTGTCGCTTTTGGGGATCAGCGACGATGACCTCGACGCCCTGCTGCAGGATCCAGAGGCACTGGATGGAGCTGGCCCGGTCGAGGGCGAGGATGACGTCCCGGAACTACCGGTCACGCCGGTGTCGGTGGTTGGCGACCTCTGGCAGCTGGGGTCGCACCGTCTGATCTGCGGCGACAGCACGTCCGCCGATGTGGTCGGGCGGCTGCTGGGTGATGTGCGGCCCCTGCTGATGGTGACCGACCCGCCCTATGGCGTGGAATACGATCCATCCTGGCGCAACCAGGCGGGCGCGGCGAAGACCAGGCGCACCGGCAAGGTGCTGAACGATGACCGTGCTGACTGGCGCGAGGCGTGGTCACTGTTCCTGGGCGACGTCGCCTATGTCTGGCACGGTGCGCTGCATGCGGCCAAAGTCGCCGAAAGCCTCGTGGCCGCAGGCTTCGCCATCCGGTCGCAGATCATCTGGGCCAAGGACCGCCTCGTCCTGAGCCGCGGCGACTATCACTGGCAGCACGAGCCCTGCTGGTATGCGGTCCGCGCCAAGGGCAAAGGACACTGGGCGGGCGACCGTAAACAGACGACGCTGTGGCAGATCGCCAACCGGGACCAGGATGCCGACACGGTGCATGGCACGCAGAAGCCAGTGGAATGCATGCGGCGTCCGATCCTGAACAACTCCAGCCCCGGCCAGGCGGTCTATGAACCCTTCATGGGATCCGGCACCACGCTGATCGCGGCCGAGACCACAGGTCGCGTCTGCCTCGGGGTCGAACTGAACCCGGCCTATGTCGATGTCGCCATCGAACGCTGGCAATCCTTCACGGGCCAGGAGGCGGTACTAGCTGAAACTGGCGAGACCTTCGACGCCCTCAAGGCGAAGAGACTGGCCGCATGAATGCGCCCCTTCTGCCGGGTCAGATCGAGTTCTGGCCGATGGCCCGGCTCCGTTCCTATGCGCGCAACGCAAAGACCCATGACGCCGACCAGGTCGCCCGCATCGCCGCGAGCATGGCCGAGTTCGGCTGGACCGTGCCCTGTCTTGTCGCGGCCGACGGCGAGCTTATCGCAGGCCATGGCCGCGTCCTGGCTGCCGCGCAGCTGGGGCTGAGCGAGGCGCCAGTGATCGTGCTGGAACATCTGACCGAGGCGCAGCGGCGGGCCTATCGCATCGCCGACAACAAGTTGACCGAGATGGGCGGATGGGACGAGGCCCTGCTGCTCGAGGAACTGCGCGGGTTGATGGCCGAGGATTTCGACCTCGGGCTGATCGGCATCCCCGAGGACGAGCTGGATGCGCTGCTGCACGACAGGGGCGAGGACCGCGCGCCAATAGATGACGACACCGCCGACACCATCCCCGAGCCCCCGGCCGAGCCGATCACCCGGCCAGGCGACATCTGGGCGCTGGGCGCGCATCGGTTGATTTGCGGCGATGCCACCGACGTGGATGTCGTGGCCAGGCTGATGGAGAGCGAGCAGGCGTCGTTGATGTTCACCTCACCGCCCTATGCCCAGCAACGTGATTACGGCACAGCAAAGCAGACGGTCAGCGATTGGGACGCCCTGATGCAGGGCGTCTTTGCGGCCACGCCGATGACCGAGGCCGCCCAGCTGCTGGTGAACCTCGGCCTCGTTCATCGCGATGGCGAGTGGACCCCGTATTGGGAGGGCTGGGTGGAGTGGATGCGCGCGCAGGGCTGGCGGCGGTTCGGCTGGTATGTGTGGGACCAGGGGCCCGGCCTGCCCGGCGACTGGAACGGCCGCCTGGCCCCGTCGCACGAGTTCATCTTTCACTTCAACCGCGCCCCGCGGAAACCGCACAAGACCGTGCCCTCGAAGCACGCGGGCGAAACCCTCGGCGGCGGGGGCCTGCGCACCATGGACGGCCATGTCAGACCCAAGACCGGCACCGGCAACGCGATCCAGAGCCATCGCATTCCGGACAGCGTCTTTCGCATCATGCGCCACAAGGGCGGGCTGGGTGCTGCCGGATCGCACCCGGCCGTGTTCCCGGTGGCGCTGGTCGAGGCAGTGCTCGCAGCCTTCACCGATCCCGGCGACCTGGTCTACGAGCCCTTCTGCGGCTCGGGCACCCAGTTGATCGCGGCAGAACGAACTGGACGGCGCTGCTGCGCGGTGGAGCTGGACCCGGCCTATTGCGACGTGGCCGTGCGCCGCTGGGAGCTGGCGACCGAACGGACAGCCAATCGCGTCGAGTTGAAGGAGGAAGACCAGAAGCCTGCGCGCCGGTCGAAGAAACGCGCATGACTCAGTCGCGTCGCATGTCGCTGATCGAGGCCATCGCCAACGTCGCTGTGGGCTTTGCACTGGCCGTCGCCGCGCAGATCGTGGTGTTTCCATGGTTCGGCTTGCATGCGAGCCTCGGCGAGAACCTGACTATCGGCGCGCTGTTCACCGGGATCTCGCTTCTGCGCAGCTATGCGCTGCGCAGGCTGTTTGAACGAAGGTGGTGAATCTCGGGATCAGGCCGCGTCGAGCTTGTACACGGTGCCGCGTCCGTCGATCTTTTCCGAGGTGATGGGCAGGCCCAGCTTCTTCTTGAGCCCGCCAGAAATCAGGCCTCGCGCGCTATGGGCCTGCCAGCCAATCACCTCGACGATCTCGCTGATCGAGGCACCTTCGGGCCGTTGAAGGAGTTCGATGATCTGCGCCTGCTTGGTGCCAGTGCGGATGGCGACGGGCTTTGGGGCTTCGGACACCTCGGTCAGGGCGGGTTCGGCGTCCG
>Ga0307959_1001293_pt1 | contig 11321 bp, 12 predicted proteins | sample OrgLakmetagen494_FD_201813 | JGI IMG/M metagenome (GOLD analysis project Ga0307959, IMG submission 201813) | Saline water microbial communities from Organic Lake, Antarctica - #494 | ecosystem: Environmental > Aquatic > Non-marine Saline and Alkaline > Saline | place: Antarctica: Organic Lake...
CGCCCAGGCCACGACATGCGCTACGCCATAGACGCAAGCAAAATCCAGAATGAACTCGGCTGGTCCCCCGAAGAAACCTTCGAAACCGGTATTCGGAAAACCGTCCAGTGGTACCTAAATAACCTGGATTGGTGCAGAAGAGTGCAGGACGGCAGTTACCAGCGTGAGCGGTTAGGCACAAGTTCATGAAGATTCTACTCTTTGGCAAAAATGGGCAGGTCGGCTTTGAGCTTCATCGCACGCTGTCATTGCTAGGCACGGTTACCGCGCCTTCAAGTTCTGAGTTGGACTTGACACACGAGGATGCACTGAATCGTTACCTGAATACTGTAAAGCCAGAACTAATCGTAAACGCCGCTGCCTGGACAGCCGTAGACGACGCCGAAGAGAGGCAAGCCGAAGCCGAACGCCTAAACTCCGGCCTACCGGAACAACTCGCCGCCTATGCCGCAGCTGAAAACATCCGTCTTGTTCATTACAGCAGTGACTATGTTTATCCCGGCTCGGGCGAAACCCCATGGCAGGAAAACAGCCCAACCGGCCCCCTGAGTCACTACGGAAAAACCAAGCTCGCCGGTGATCAGGCCATCGAGCAAAGCGGCGCGGACTACCTCATTTTCCGCACCAGTTGGGTCTACAGCGGCCGGGGCAACAACTTCATGAAAACCATGCTGCGCCTGACCAAAAGCAAAACCGAACTCAACATCGTAGCAGACCAGATCGGCGCCCCTACACCCGCGCGCCTGATCGCCCAGGTCACCACCCTTGCCATCCACAGCCAGCTGCAAAAAGACCTTTACCACCTGGCCCCCAGAGGTGAAACCAGCTGGCACGGCTTTGCACAGGAAATCTTCCGTCTGGCCCAGGAAAATGGCGAACAGCTAACCATGCGCCCCGAAAACGCCTACCCCATTCCCACCAGCGATTACCCCACGCCGGCAACGCGGCCGCTGAACTCAAGGATGGACGTAACCAAACTCGAACAGGCCCTGACTATTCAGCTCCCCGACTGGCAAAGCCAGCTGGCGCTTACCCTCGGTGAATACATCGAGGAAAGATAATTTAGCCACGGACACTCACGGACTCTCACGGACAAAAAAATGGCTTATGTTTGTTCTTCCGTCCGTGAGTGTCCGTGGCCAAAAAGCCTCTAAGGAGAAAAAATGAAAGGCATCATCCTCGCCGGCGGTTCCGGCACCCGTTTATATCCGATTACCCGGGGCATTTCGAAGCAGCTCCTCCCGGTGTACGACAAGCCAATGATTTATTACCCGCTCTCCGTCCTCATGTTGGCGGGAATCCGGGACATCCTCGTCATCACCACCCCCGAGGATCAGGATGGATTCAAGCGCCTGCTGGGTGATGGCCGCCAATGGGGCATCAACCTCAGCTACGCCATACAACCTAGCCCGGACGGCCTGGCACAGGCTTTCATCATCGGTGAGGACTTTATTGGTGATGACAGCGTGTGCCTGGTTCTGGGTGACAATATCTACTACGGCCAGGGCCTGAGTAAGCTCCTGCAGACTGCTGCAGCCCTAGACAAAGGCGCCACCGTATTTGGCTACCAGGTGACCGACCCCGAGCGCTTCGGCGTCGTGGAGTTTGACGACCACCACCGTGCAATATCCATCGAAGAAAAACCTGCCAAGCCCAAATCCGATTACGCTGTAACCGGCCTTTACTTCTACGATAATGACGTAGTGAAGATTGCCAAGCAGGTAAAACCCTCCGCCCGGGGTGAACTTGAAATCACCAGCGTCAACCAGGCCTACCTGGAGAGGGGTGATCTGAAGGTGGAGTTGTTGGGTCGAGGTTTTGCCTGGCTGGACACCGGCACCTTTGACTCCCTGCACGATGCAGCAGGCTTTATCGAAACCCTGGAAAAGCGTCAGGGCTTGAAAATCGCCTGCCTGGAAGAGATTGCCTACCGCATGGGTTTTATTGGCGAGGAAGAGTTGCTAGCCGAGGCGGAAGCCCTGAAAAAGAACAGCTACGGCGCCTATCTGAAAAAACTGATCAAGACGGCCAAGTGAGCAGATTGATATGAAGATTACCCCAACTCGCATCCCAGACGTAAAGCTCATCGAACCCAAGGTGTTTGGCGACGAGCGTGGCTTCTTCATGGAAACATGGAACGAGCACGCCTTCCGCGAAGCTGGCATCAACGCCACCTTTGTGCAAGACAACCACAGCCGTTCTGTAAAAAACACTCTGCGGGGGCTGCATTACCAGATTAAACAACCCCAAGGTAAGCTGGTGCGGGTCACCAGGGGCGAGGTGTTCGATGTGGCAGTGGACCTGCGCACCCAATCGCCCACGTTCGGCCAGTGGGTAGGGGAGTACCTTTCAGAAGACAATAACCGCATGCTCTGGGTGCCGCCAGGTTTTGCCCATGGCTTTCTGGTCACCAGTGAAACGGCGGACTTTCAGTACAAATGCACGGATTTATATGCACCGGAGCATGAGCGTTCAATCCATTGGAATGATCCGGCGCTCAACATAAACTGGACTGCGGATGATCCTGAAAACCTGTTGCTTTCAGAAAAAGATCGCGCCGCGCAAAATTTCGATCAGGCACGGCCTGAACTAGAAGAGTATTGCTGAATGATACCCGTCACCAAACCGTACCTCCCCAGCCGGGAAAAGCTCGATAAGTACCTCGACGGCATCTACGCGCGCCAGTGGTTAACTAATAACGGACAATTGGTCCAGGAGCTTACCCGCCGCCTGGAAGAGTATCTCGGTGTGGAAAACATCCTTCTGGTTGCCAACGGCACCCTGGCTCTGCAAATCGCCTACCGGGCGCTTGGCTTGAGTGATGCGCGAACAGACCAGCATCCGGAGGCGATCACCACCCCATTCACCTTTATTGCCACCGCAAGCTCTTTGAAGTGGGACGGCGTGCAACCGGTCTTTGCAGATATCGATCCGCAAACCTGGTGCCTAGCCCCAAAGAACATCGAAGCGGCCATCACTCCCAGCACCCGCGCCATAGTCCCCGTGCACGTATTCGGCAACGCCTGCGATGTAGAAGCCATTGAGGAAATTGCCAGCAAACACAAACTGAAGGTAATCTACGACGCCTCCCACGCCTTCGGTGTGCAATACAAAGGCGAAAGCCTGCTAAAACATGGTGATGCCGCGACTCTCAGCTTCCATGCCACCAAGCTGTTCCACACTGGCGAAGGTGGTGCCGTCGTTTTCAAGCGTAAGGAAGACTTGGAACGAGCCAAAAAAATGATCAACTTTGGCATAACAGGGCCAGAGACAATCGACGAGCTGGGTATCAATGCGAAGATGAACGAACTGCAAGCGGCGCTGGGGTTATGTGTACTGGATGAGATGGAACAAAACCTAAAATCACGGACAGAGGTTTGGAGTAGATACGAGGATGCGTTACCCAAAACCTTACATCTCCAGGCCAAAAATCATGAAGTTGGCTACAACTACTCCTACTTCCCAGTGGTTTTTGGCTCCGAAGCGCAATGCATCGATGTGAGTAACGCTTTGAAAAATAATTCTATTTTGGCTCGCAGATACTTTTTTCCATCCCTCGACACCTTACAGATAACTGGCGTTCAAGAGCCATGCACGGTATCTCAGGATGTGGCTAGAAGAATACTCTGTTTACCAATCTATTCCGGTCTCGACGTTAAAGATACAGATTTCATTATTAAGTTGATTAAAGGGGCTTTATGAATATTTTTTTGATGGGGCAGTGCAGCCTACACTGGGGAAGAATGGAGTTCGGTAATATTGGAAATTACTATATTATTGAACCATTTATTAGGGAGCTTTATCGGGTCTTCCCAGATTGCGAAATCCGAACGACCTTCCAGATGTCCGCGCGCTTTTGTGCCGATGAGAAAATCACTATTCTTCCAATGGACCTTTACTACGGGTGGACAGACAAAGATCTCGCTGACGCGCTGAGAGACATTGAAATCGCAAAGTCGTTTTCAGAAACAGGCAAACTAGAAGAAAAAACGCCCTTTATAGAAGCAGTACTATGGGCAGATCTTGTAATCGATTTTAGTGGTGATATCTGGGGCGACAACGCCGATTTTCTGGGAGCGAATCGGTTTGAAGTTGGCCTTTTGAAAGACCGAGTTGCCCAGTTGATGGGTAAGCGAACAGTTATGCTGGCAGGTTCGCCAGGCCCTTTCGGAAATCAAAGGTTGAAGAATCTGGCCCAGATTGTTTACAAATCGTTTGATTTGGTAACAAATCGGGAACCCCTGAGTACTGCTCTTTTAGAGCGACAAGGTTTTGACTGTTCGAATACCCTATCGCTGGCTTGCCCGGCGTTCCTCTTCGAACCTGCTCCAAGAGACAAAATTGCTAACACTTTAGAAGAAATATGGGATTTTGGAGGCGAAGAAAAGAAACCGGTCGTCGGTTTCATCCTTTGCGGTTGGAATTTTGAAGATGGACCCTTTGATAAGTGGCCCAGGGACGGCAGTGACTACGAAGTTTTCGTAGAAGCGGTTGAATTGATCTCCGAAGAGTTAGGGGCCAGGGTATGCTTGATGTCGCATTCCAACGGTTTCGACATACCTCCGGCGGATTTCAAGCTGAAACATGGTAGGGATTATCCGATAGCTAAGCAGCTCCAGCAGGTTGTTGAGAAACGTGGTATTGCTCAGGATGTAATCGCCTTGGATGGCGTTTACGACACTTGGGAAACAAAAACCATTATTGGTTCTATGGACATGCTGGTTAGTGGCAGGGTGCACGCAGCCGTTGCAGCACTATCTCAGCATGTACCAACCGTTGTGATCGATTACGGCCATGAGCCCAAAGCGCATAAATTGAAGGGCTTCGCGACAATCGCAGGAGTGGAAAAATATGTTGTCGATCCTTCCTCAAAAGGAGCGCTGAAAAAAGGCGTGAAAGCATGTTGGGAGAATTTGGATGCTAACAAGGCATTTCTGTTATCTCACATGCCTAGCGTGAGAAAGCAGGCTAAAACCCACTTCGACTTGTTGAAGAGCCTTAAAAGATGAGCCGTGGAAATCGTGTAGCAATCATGCAGCCCTATTTTCTGCCTTATCTGGGATATTGGCAGCTCATGGACTGTGTTGATAAGTTTGTTATTTACGACGATATCCAATTCACAAAAAAAGGCTGGATCCACAGAAATCGCTATTTTAATAATGGCTGTGATCAGATGTTTACGCTGCCTTTAAAAAAAGATTCTGATTATCTTGATATAGTTGAACGGGAGTTATCTGATTCTTGGGATAAAGAACAGTTAAAATTGGTTAGAAAGATAGAGGGCGCCTATAAAAAATCACCATATTTTAAGGAAGGCATTGATATCGTTCATGAGTGCCTTAGTTTTGATAACAAGAATTTGTTCGAGTTCATTTTAAATTCTATAAAACTTGTCAGAAAAAGGTTAGGTATTGAGACTGAATTGATCACATCCTCAGAGGTTGGCCATACCAAAGATCTCATAGGTGAGGATCGAGTAATTGCGGTATGTAAGCGTCTTCAGGCAACGGAATACGTTAATCCTATTGGTGGTAAGAATCTGTATAGTAAGGAGCGCTTTGGTGAGGAGGGGATAGACCTGAAGTTTCATAAAATACATGATTTGAAGTATGATCAGATGAATTGTGACTTTTTGCCTAATCTTTCAATACTCGATGTTTTGATGTTCACCGGGATTGACGGTGCTAAAAGAGAACTAAAAAACTTTGAGATACAATGATGTCTTGGGACTTGGTTCGGGATTCTAATAAAGATGAAATCTTAGCATTCTTAAAAGTTGTAAGTGACACTTTCTATCCTCCACTGAATTCTAGAGTTGATTTGCATGACTACTCAGAAAAGTTGGCCAATGATGCAATAAACTATTTTTTAGTTATTGATGGTCGAAGGATAGCTCATGCGGCATATTATTGTAATGATTTTCTCGGGAAAGTAGCTTTTATATCATCAATAAGTATTTTTAAAGAATTTTATGGATCCGGTGCTGCATCATTTATTTTTGAAAAAGTTGTTGAGAGTTGTAAAGAAAATGGAATGAAGATGATCAGGTTAGAGGTGGATGATCAGAATGTTAAAGCCGTCAGGTTTTATCGAAAACAAGGCTTCAAACACAACGAGGCCGGCTTGATGGAAAAGATAATTAGTTGAATTTGGGTGTAGGTTCCATGAATAGGGCTTGGTGTTGGGTATATTTGATGTTTGGCTTTTATATAAAGTTTCCTTCAAGATTAAAGAAAATGTTTTCTGGGGCTTGGAGGTCCAGAGGCAGACCTAAAGTGTTTGTGATTGGGCAGAATAAAACAGGAACTACCTCGTTAGAAAAAGCATTCAAAGATCTAGGATTTGTTGTTGGTGACCAAAGGGTTGCAGAAATTCTATATGATAGGCACTACTTCAAAAATGAATTTGATCCAATTATTGAATATTGTAAAACTGCCGAAGTTTTTCAGGATGTGCCCTTTTCGAGACCAAAAACATACGAATACCTTGATAGGGAGTTTCCTGACAGTAAGTTTATATTGACTGTTCGTGACGATAGTGAACAATGGTACTCGTCTCTTACTAGGTTCCATGCCAAGTTGTTCGGAAAGAGCGGTCGATTACCTACAGTCGATGATCTTAATTTGGCTACTTATGTACGGCGTGGATTTATGTACAATGTAATCAGAGCGCACGGAACTTCTGATGACGATCCCTATAACTATAAAATAATGACTGAATATTACGAGTCTTATAATAAAGAAGTTCTTGAGTATTTCAAAGATCGTCCGGACGATCTGCTGGTGATAAATGTGAGTGAAGAAGGCGCCTATCAAAAGTTTGTTGAGTTTCTGGGGGTTGACTCTCATTATCGAGATTTTCCTTGGCAAAACCGCACATAAAAATGAGCTTTTCTATAATGATCCGAAGAATACATACCTCTGCGCTTAAGCATTTTAATCGATGGGTTTTTGGTGGTCACCGACCTGACTTTCTAATTGTTGGTGCTCAAAAATGCGGTACTACCTCTTTATTCAGTTATCTAGATGAGCGTGATGCGTTTAGGGGAGCGACCCCCAAGGAAGTCCACTACTTTGATCGAGATGATAATTTCCGGAGGGGAAACAATTGGTATGAAAGCCACTTTTTGCACAGAATAGGAAAAAATAGTCTGTTTTTTGAGGCATCGCCTACTTATTTTTGTCGTGAAAAGGTGCCGGCAAGGTTAAGGGCTTTTAATCCTAATTTAAAATTTATTGTGATACTTCGAGAGCCAATTTCCCGCGCCCACTCCGCTTGGAATATGTATCGTCAATGGAGCGAAGAAGGTTTTGTTCCTTGGGGGATCAGGAATGATCAGTATGGTCGAAAGGAAAGCCCACTTTTTCAAGTTTTTTTCAAAAACGGTTGTCCTGCCTTCTCAGATTACATCAAGCTAGAAATGGACTTGATCGCAAAGTGCGACTCACAAGAGGAGCCGAGCTTGCTCCGGAGGGGACTTTATAAGCCGCAAATTGAACGTTACGTTGAACTTTTTGGCTGGGATAGTATTCTCGTTCTAGGTTTCAGTGAATTGAAGGAAGACAGCGAGGCAGTCATTCGAAAATGCTATGAATTTCTAGATGTGCCTTATCGAGCAGCCTCCGATAAGGGTGAAATGAAGATCAAGAATAAGCGGTCCTATCCCTCTAAGATGAGCAATGAAAACCTTGAGATTCTGAAAGAGTTTTACGAGCAGCCAAATAGAGAGCTATTCGATTACCTTGGCTTCCAACCCGACTGGTAATTATATTCCCAACAGGACACTGAACTTTGGTTAGCCTGAATCGAAAAATTGGTATTGGCGCGCTCTGGAATTTTCTGGAGCTTATGCTCTCGAAGGGTGCGTCCACCATTTTCACCATTTTTCTAGCAACGCTGCTCACTCCGAAAGACTTCGGCCTGATTGCGATTATTGCGGTCGTATTCGAGTTGTCCCATGTTTTGGTCAACGCCGGGTTCACTCAGGCACTCATCCGCTCAAAGGAGTTGACTGACAGGGAGCTGAGCACTGCATTCTGGGGGAATCTCGGAATAGCCGCCGGTGTTTACCTGGTCGTATTTCTGCTCTCCGGCCAGATTGCCATATTCTTTGATGAGCCGGTTCTGGAACTCATGGTTAAGATTTTGGGCATCGGCATTCTCGTCAACGCCTTCCGGATTGTGCAAACGGCAATCCTCAGTCGCAAGATGGACTTCAGATCCCAGATGTTGGCGACCACCACAGGTACAGTCGTTTCTGGCCTGGTCGCGATTGTTTTGGCGTATCAGGGATTCGGGGTCTGGAGCCTGGTGGCTCAGATGTTGACCTCACAAATCGTTGCGACTGGGATTCTCTGGTTCTCAACCGGTTGGTTACCAGACTTCAGCTTCAATGGTAGCGCGTTTAAGCGTTTATTCGATTTCGGTAAGTATCTGGTTATTGCCAACGTCCTGAATGTGGCGGTCAAAAACTCCTACGCTTTGGTAATTGCCAAGCTATTCAGCCCCGAGCTTGCCGGGCTTTACTATTTTGCGACAAAGCTTACCAACCTAGCATCGCAGCAATTAACCCAAGCACTTCAGAAGTCGTCTTTTCCTGCACTTGCCACCTTGCAGGACGACAACGAACAACTCCAGCACAAATATAGACAGATCATACAGCTGAGTATGTTCGTGATGGCGCCAATCATGCTCATGTTGATGGCGCTCGCGGATCCTGTATTTGATCTGCTGTTTGACGAGCGCTGGGAAGGCGCAGTGACCTATGTGCAACTGCTGTGCGTGGTTGGGCTTTTGTTTCCTGTGCATTCACTCAACATAAATGTGCTTATGGTTAAAGGTCGGTCTGACCTTAACCTTAAGCTGAATTTGATCAAAAAAGGCATTCAAATCACCTTGTTGGTGGCATCAATTCCTTTTGGTGTACTTGGTATTGTGATCGGCCAGGTTATTGGCTCTATCCTTGCCTTGGTTCCCAATAGCTACTACACCGCGAAGCTCATTAATTATGGGTTCAAAGCGCAAATGATTGACGTGATAAAACCAGTTGCTTCAGCAGCGACTGCTGGGATAGCCGCATGGTGGGTCGTACAGGGTGGTTTCCCTTGGCTGATCTTATCGGTGCTCTCCGCGGCTATTGTAGGCCTGGTTGTTTACCTCGCTGCCAGTACGTTGTTGCGAGCGGAAGGTGCGCGGATGATTTGGTTCAAGGCCAAGGGAGTTGTAGCTAAGAAATTCAATAGGAAATTTTATGGTAGTTAATGAAAATGGAAGCTGGTGTCAAAGCATGAGTGACCCCGAATCGATGAAAATGAGCTTAAAACTGGGCGACCCAGTTCCCAAACCGTCACAGCCCCGGCCTGAAGACGAGATCATGAGCGGTTGGGAAGGTGACCTAGATGCTCCGTTGGTTTCGGTTGTGTGTGTTACTTTTAACCAAGAGAAGTACATAAACGAGGCTCTCGACAGCTTTCTAGAACAGCAAACGAACTTCCCTTTTGAAGTTATTGTTCACGATGACTGCTCAACTGACAGTGCCAAGGCAGTCATAGAAGAATACGTGAAGCGTTATCCCACAATCATAAAACCTGTTTTTCAGCAGGAAAACCAGTTTTCGAAAGGGAAACGGCCAACCTTTCTGGCGTCGAAATATACTAAAGGGCAGTTTATCGCACTCTGCGAAGGAGATGATTTCTGGCTATCGGCTAACAAACTTCAAAAGCAGGCAGACTTTTTATTGGCCAATGCCGATTACTCTGCGGTTACACACCAAACCATTAAGTTCTTTGAAGATCGCCGAAGTGAACCCCAGGTGTTTACCTCGATAGAGAAAGATCACTGGGAATTGGATGACCTGATGTTTGGACGAAAGTACCACACAGCATCTCTAATGGTTCGTGGTGACATCTTTAGAGACAATGAGATTCCGGAAAACATTGTCTCTGGTGATAAGGCTATTTCATTTCTGTTGCTGACGTTTGGCAAGATTAAATACCTACCTGAACCTATGGCGGTTTACAGAAAGAATTCCGGTGGCATCAGTTCATGGGTAACTTCGGATATAATGACGGGAGATCTTAATCTGCTTCCGTGGCTCAGAAGGATTAATCCGGAATTCCCGATAAAGAAATATGAATCAATAATTCACAGTACGATCTGCGGCTATCCGCCTTCGATTCGGGTAACGGTGGCGATCAAACACTATCTGCTGTTTGTCATCTATTCATTTTCTTATTTTCCGAAGAATATGAGGCCAATAGTCGGTTTAGGAAAGAGCCTGCTTGCAAGAGCTTTTCGGGGTGGCTTTAGTGGCCTTTAATTGACATGATCACATCTGAAGATTCAACCATGAAAATCTCCATAGCCATGGCCACCTACAACGGTGCCCAATACCTAAAAGCCCAGCTCCAAAGCTTCACGGATCAAACTCGTCACCCAGATGAACTGATCATCACAGATGACTGCTCAAGCGACGATACGGAAACCATCGTCCGCGAGTTCGCGAAAACCGCGCCTTTCAAAGTCGAGTTCTACCTTAACGAAAAGAACTTGGGCTACTGCGGTAACTTCAACGTAGCGCTTATGAAAGCAACTGGAGACCTAGTGTTCTTGAGCGACCAAGACGATGTCTGGTTCCCGGAGAAGATTGAACACATGATAGCCGTCGCCGAGCGGCACCCGGAAGCGCTGGTAGTGATGAACGATGCGGCACTTACTGATGAGGCGCTTAACGAGGTAGGGCTCACCAAGATTGGGCAGATTCGCTCAGCCGGAATTAGCATGGATGGCTTTGTCATGGGATGTTGCTGCGGTATTCGAAGAGAGCTCTTGGATCTGTGCATGCCTATACCGGCTGGTTTTAAAGGTCACGACAACTGGATTGTCTGGCTCGCCGAGGGTTTGGGCGGGAAAACTGTGGAAGACAAGGTTCTACAGTATTATCGTCGGCACGAAACTAACGAGTCCCAGTTTATCGCTAACAGAACCACGAAAGTTACGCGGACCCAAGCAATTTTTCATTCCTTAAAAAACGTGTTCCAAAAGGATGCTGCGACTAAAGCGCGCGATCAAGTAGAACAGTTGAATATCTTTGTCAATGGTATTCAATCGGTTATAGAGAAATCACCGGGGAAATATCACGAACAATTAGCAGTGCTTAAAGAGCATACTATACAGAAAATGGATACGACTAAGCGTCGCATTAAAGTGCGGGATAACTGGCTCGTACCACGCGTCATAGCAACGTTTAAGCTGCTTATGCATGGAGGATATCAAAATACCAGCGGGTTTAAGGCTGTTTTGCGGGACATTATAGGTTAAGT
>Ga0307959_1001305_pt1 | contig 11280 bp, 9 predicted proteins | sample OrgLakmetagen494_FD_201813 | JGI IMG/M metagenome (GOLD analysis project Ga0307959, IMG submission 201813) | Saline water microbial communities from Organic Lake, Antarctica - #494 | ecosystem: Environmental > Aquatic > Non-marine Saline and Alkaline > Saline | place: Antarctica: Organic Lake...
ACAGGATCATAAATGCCTATAGCAGCAAACGGATCCCAGAACAATACACTTCCCATGGCATCAACCACAGGCTGGAAAGTTCCATTAAAATTTTCTACAATAGAAACCGCTTCTATTTGGTATGACTTTTCTACAGAAGCGCCACTAGCGTCGGATACTTTTACAGTGTAAGATATCCCTTCTGTAAGATCACTGGCTTTACTAGAACTGAGAGGTACATCATCTTTTGACCACTGATACTTATATGGAGGTGTACCTCCGGTTACAGTCAGTTCAATCTGTCCATTGTTGATTTTATCTGATGGATTAATTTTAATTCCTTCAACTTGCAGATCCTGTGCAGAGGTAAACGAAATAGTAAACAAGAGAAAAGCAATCAGCGTGATATTTCTTAACATAAGGCTATTTGTGATTTGATATTTCAAAATGAGACGTTAACTTAAATTCAATTAAGTTTAAAAATATCCCGCAAGATGCAAAAAATATGGTTTCCATTCAAACGCTAAGTCTTAAAATCTTTAAGACTTTAGCATCTGTTTCAGGAAATAGGTCAATTGGGTTTAATAGCACGCATCATATGGCGTTTTCCAGGCGGCCCTTCAATAACATCCACCTCAAAACCAATAGACTGCAGAGCTCTTCTCGCAGTTCCTTTTACGCAGTAGGTAACAAACACACCACCCGGCTTCAGTGCCTCATAGAAACCTTCAAATATGCTTCTTTCCCAGAGCTCCGGCTGAACTCTCGGCCCGAACGCATCATAAAACACCACATCTGCAGTATTTTTTAGCTTGATTTCAGAGAAATATGCTTGTTGCTTTTTGACTTTAAAGGTGTTTGTAATTTGCTCAAATTCTTCCCAATGAGCTTGGTGAAATTTTTCATAAATGTCTTCTGAAGTTATGTCTTCTAAAACCTTATGATATTGCAAAGCCTGTATTTCTTCATCGGAAATCGGATAGGCTTCTAAGCCTAGGTAGTCTATTTTAATGTTTTTTGCAACTGACCAAAGCGCTGTCAACAAAGCATTTAAGCCAGTACCAAAACCGGCTTCTATAACGTAAATAGATTCAGTTGATGGATATAAAGACAAAAAATAATCTAATCCTGCGTTGATGTAAACATGCATGGACTCTTGAATCGCTCCGTGAATAGAATGATAATGCTCGTCCCAATCTTCTATACGTATGGTCTTGGACCCATCACTGGTGGTGACTATATTTCGTTTCATAGAGAAGAATTAAAGATCAAATACGGAGGTGCGCTTGGTATACACCAAATCCTTAAGCTTCAGCCAGAAAGCAAGGGTCAGGTAAAGGCCAAACCCAAAACCAAATGTGGCAAAGGAAACGTAAATAAAAAATATCCGAACAGACTTTGCTTTCATTCCCAAGGTATCTGCCAATCGCGAGCTCACGTAAAATCCGTGTTTTTCGAAAAAGGTTCTAAGGTTGTATATGAAATTTTTCATGAGTGTATTAATTCTAACCCAACTTGACATTTTAAACAACGATTCACATCACAATACTGTGTCTTTAACTGGATCAACGCCTGACTTTCCAAAGCTGACTTGACTACCTTAGATTTTAATTCTTCGAAGCCTTTAGTGATGCCATTGGCTTCTGGTTTCAGACTGGTAATCAAAGGATAAATACTCTCTTCAAAATCCAACTGACCTTTATAGGATTGATAAGCGAATTTCAGTGGCAGAAGCGTATTAATGATGATCAAATCCTTAAAGGAAGTACTCAGTTTTTTGACTTTAGACTTACTTTCTTTTCCAAAGGTATAATGAGTTTTCCAATAGTCGGAAGTTTGAGCTTCTAAATTTTTGTAAATGTCTTTTGGAGTTTTACACTGAATCAGCTCAGAAAATAAATTAGGACGTTGAGCATACAACTTACAAAACTGAGATAACCTGATGCTCGGAAAATTGTCTGGACGAAGCCTAAAGTACTTCACCTGACTTGTTTCCGGCGCATTCAACTGAAATTTTTGCTTCAGAAAATCGAATTCCTGCTGAAGCTGTTTAGGGTAAGCTTCCTCACTTTCAGGCGGTAACATCCCGCATAAACCGAAGCATAAGGCTTCCAGCTGAAGCGGATTCTGGAAGGATTTCTGGAAAACTTTAAAATCTGCTGAGGAGCTCATCTGCAGAAAAGCCTCTCCGTTGACGTTAAGCCCGAAAGCTTTGGCCATCAATTTAAAGCCAACCTCATCCCAGTTGTTATTGGAAACTTTCAATAAATTCAGAATTAATTGATTTTTTTCTTCCAAACGTTCTACATACAAGCGTTCGAGCCAGCTATTCAGCTTAAATTCGTCGACGTCATGGAAATGCTTCTCACAGTTGATCCACTTCTGCGAGGTCTTGTCAAACAAATCCTTATACGCCTGAACCTGATGTTTGGTAACGATATGCTTCAATTCTAAACAGGGAATTTCAGAGTTGTCTTTTCTGAAAATGCTCACGTCATCTTCCCAAACCACATGCAAAATCACATTATCATAGGCCGGATCGATTTCATGATGATGCGCATACCAATCTGAGGATTTTAGGTGAATCTCAAGATTACCCACCCAATGCTGACCTGCAATGATCACTTCAGCTTTAAAGAAATCAGGACCCGATTCAGTTTCATTGTGTAGGCCCGTATTCAACACCTGAAGTGCTTCCCCAGTAGTAGTTTTCAGCTGATTCAAATTCAGCTTTTTGTATTTCCACAAACTATGAAGAAAGGCTTCCTGCATTTTATAAGTTATTAAGTTGGTCGACTACTCGGTCTTTAAAACTGTCGACCCAAACCCGATACTGCTCACCACTTGGATGTAAAAAATCCTCTGCAAGCATATCTTGATTTTTGTGCAAGGGTTTACTGAGTTTTTGCAAAGGATAAAAAGCCACAGCATAGCGTTGGCTCATTTTCTGGATGTACCTGTTGTATCGTTTTAATCGGGAGGATACTCTTCTCAGCTTTTCATCCTGAGCAAATTTTGACAAGCTATAATCTGGAATCCCAACGATAAATACTCCCTTTTCATCGTGAGCACTCAGCGAAATCGCAGTCTGCAAGAGCACTTCAAATTCTTTTTTAAATTGTTTAAAAGGCTTTTTCTGATATTGATTGTTGACACCAATCAAAAGGGAGACTAGGTCAAATGTATTGGCTTTATACTCCTGAACAGCTATAGAGTCCAGAAGCTCATCAGTGCGCCAGCCGGTGACAGCAATGATTTCTGGATCTTCTACTTTAAATGATTTTGTGTTCAAATGCGAGGTCAGTTGGAAAGGCCAGGAGTTCTCCTCAGCCACCTGTTCTCCAATGGTATAAGAATCTCCTAGTGCGAGATATTTTAGCGGTTCCTGACCAAATGTCTTAGACATAACTGATAAACTAATGAGTACTATAATTTTTTTCATGACTGGACTTACCTTCAAAAATAAAAAAGTTTTTGATACCAAATAGGCTATAATAAATCTGCAATGGCTGGTTTTAGCTGAGCGTGCTCAAACTGAAATCCGGTTGACAAAATTTTCTTTGAGCTGACCAATTGACTTCCTAGAACAATCGTTGACATTTCACCCAGCATAAGTTTGAGAACAAATGAAGGTACGTTAGGGAGAATTAGCGGCTTCCCTAAACACTGAGCAATACATTCTGTCAGTTCCTTATTATTTACTGGATTTGGAGACACGGCATTAAAAACACCTTCCAAACGGTTCTTCATCACATGATGAAAGAGTCTGGCTAAATCTGAAATGTGTATCCAGGACTGCCACTGCTTCCCGCTTCCTAAGGGTGCCCCAATATACTTTTCTATAGGGGCTTTGATTTTTTCGAGGGCTCCACCTTCGTCTGACAATACCACGCCTATTCTGATTTTGGTCACCTCAAGCCCTAGCTCTCCAACTTCATCTGCGGCGGCCTCCCACTTTTCGACTACATCAGCCAGAAAGTTATCTCCCTTTTTAAAATCGTCTTCCTCATGAAATTTGGTCAACGAATCTTCATATATTCCAATGGCGCTCGCTGAAATCAAATGCTCCACTTCATGATCATGCGTTGACAAGGCTGACTTTAAAGTCATTAAGCTATCGACTCTGCTGTTCAGTATCGCTTCCTTGTAAGAAGGTGTCCATCGCTTGGCTACACTGGCCCCTGCAAGATTAATGATGGTGTTCACTCCTTTTAAGCTAGCGGGATCCAATTCAGAAGTTGAAGGATTCCAGTAGAAACCCTGGTAATTGGTTTTCGTTTCAATTTTGGAGCGGCTGGTGGTTAAATAATTCACGTCAATTCCATTGTCATGAAAAAGCTCAACCAACTCCTGACCTACTAAGCCTGTTGCCCCTGTAATTAAAACACGCATACCTAAATTTTTGACTAAAAATAACAAGATTGATCTAGGGCAAGTCCATGTTTAGTATGGTTTTAACTAGATGAAAGTGTGTGGTGAGCCTGCCTGCGTTTCCTTGGCAAAGGCAGGTCGTGAGTAAAATTAAAAATTTTCAACTAACAACCGTCAACCGTTTACTATAACAAAAAAGCCCAATGAATTAAATCATCAGGCTCTAGTTTATTTTATTTCTTGCAACCAATCACTAGTCACCAATCACATTTTACTGACACCTGAACGTAGCTTCAATACACCTCGAAGAAAGATCGAGGCAGTCAGCCACCAATCACTAGTCACAATTCACTGAAAACGGTTAACCGTTAACCGTTAACCGTTTACTAATTAAAACGCTTTCATCGTCCATCCGTGTGGATCTTCGACTTTATTGTATTGGATATCTTGTAATGCTTTTTTGAAGAAGGTACCGTAAGGCTCGTCGACTGTTGGCAAATCGTAATACGTTCCATCGTATTCAAAACCATCAACGCGTACTACTGTAGCTGCAGTTCCTGCACCGAAAATTTCTTTAAGCTCTCCGTTTTTGGCTGCATTTACAATTTCCTTAACCGATACTTTTTCAACGACAACCTCTACCCCATTATCTTTGGCTAGTTGAATGATACTCTTACGCGTGACACCATCCAAAATTCTGTCATTGGTTGGTGAGGTGAGTAGCTTATCTCCAACTCTAAAGAAGATGTTCATAGTTCCAGCTTCCTCCAGGTATTCGTGAGAACTGGCATCCGTCCAAATGATTTGGTCAAGCCCTTTAGCTTTAGCTAATTTGGTTGGGTAAAACTGAGCGCCGTAATTACCGGCTGCCTTAGCAAAACCAACGCCACCATCGGCTGCCCTGCTGTATTCCTGTGCAAAAATCACTTTGATGGGCTTGTTGTAATAGGCCTGTGCTGGACAGGTGATGATCATAAATCTATAGCGATCTGACTCTGAAGCAGACACCCCATTTTCTGTAGCGATGACAAAAGGACGTAAGTAAAGTGAATTACCTTCACCTTTCTTCACCCAATCTTTATCGAGTTCCAGTAAGGTCTTTAAAGATTCAAAAAAGTAATCCTTTGGAAACTCAGGAATAGCCATACGTTTAGAGGACTTATTGATACGCTCAAAATTTTGTTCGGGTCTAAACAACCAAACCTGTTCGTTTTCATCTTTAAAGGCTTTCATCCCTTCAAAAACCGCCTGACCGTAATGAAACACTTTAGCGGAAGGCTCAAATTCCATCGGTCCGTAAGGAACAATTTTAGGCGTTTGCCATTTGCCATCGATGTAATCACAATACATCATATGATCTGCATTGACTTTTCCAAATTTAAGATTACTAAAATCTACTTGATCAATTTTAGACTGTTTAGTTTTAGTAATGTCGAGTTGTATATCGGTGTTATTCATTATAATTGGTATTTTTGCAAATGTACTAAATTTTAATAAGGTTAATTCAGGAAGATTCCTAACTTTGTTGTTATTCTTATTATAAATTTTTAATTATTATCATGAAAAAGCTGCTTTTATTACCAATATTATTGATGTTTTTGGCTTGTGGTTCAAAAGAAACTAAGCAAGAAAAAGAGACGGTGACAGATGATACATCGGAGGAAAAAGAATTGAGCATGACCACTGACTCTCAGTTTGGTGAAGCCTTTTCTTCTGCTGAAGTCAAAGCGGATAGCGAAATGCTGGCCATGTACCAGGATTTATCTCTCGGAGACACGATTCAAGTTCAATTTCAATCTGAAGTGGAAAGTGTTTGCGCGAAAAAAGGCTGCTGGATGAAATTGGAACTCCCTGAAGAACAAAATGCTCACGTCACCTTTAAAGACTACGGCTTTTTCGTCCCTAAAGACAGTCAGGGCGATCAAATGCTTGTGAATGGTGTTGCCTTTCTTGAACAAACCGATGTGGAGACCTTGAAACATTATGCGGAAGATGCCGGAGAAAGTGAAGCGGAAATCGCTAAAATTACCGAGCCTAAATTGAATTATAGATTTATTGCCACAGGAGCGAAAGCAGTTGATTAGGTGTTAGTCTTTAGGCGGTAGGTAGCCTGGCTGTCGTGCCTTGGCAGGTCGGCAGGCAAATAGTGATTAGTGAATTGTCATTCCGACGAATGGAGGAATCTTTTCAACTTATATATTTGTTTTGTTTTTAAACGTGTATGTGAAAGTCTTTTGTCACCTTATCCCAATGCTTCGAGATCAAAGTCTAGTTGAATTAAGGCTTTCATACTTTTTTGCATTACCCAAAAAACGCTAGGCTTATTAAAAAATCATAAGAAAATACTACTGAATCCCCAGCCACAGATGAAAAATAACTCATCAGGCTTTCGCCTTCTTCAAACCCGCCTGAATGGAACGGGCAGGCAGATTTTCTACTTTTGTCTAATCCTACTTCCTTGTTTTTCAATGATTTTTTAGATAGGCCAGTTTCAAAACTGTATCTAAATCTAATTTTTTAGTTTACCATCAAGATTGCCCGTCGTGGTCATTTAGACCGTTGGTTTGATGAAGTGGAATGGAATAAAGTTGTACTTCGACTTCGCTCAGCAGAGCTATCGAGAAGTTGTTTTTTCTGCTTACATTTATGGGTATTGATACTATTTTTGGTTTATCGATAAAACATCAGCAGTTCTCTAGATTAGTTTTTTCTCCTTGTCCCTACGCTTCAAAATTAGGTCAGTTAAATTAAAGCTTTCATTCTTTTTTGCATAACCCAAAAAAGAACCAAAAAACGCTAGGCTTATTTTTATGTCTTTAAAAACTACAAAAGCGCTTTCTCCACGCAAAGCAAACCGTTTCACTAGTGCTTTGCTCCATCATCCTCTCCTCATCGCTTTTTTGTTTTTGTACATCCATAAAAAGTAGGCCGTTTTCTTCCCAAAGGATAGTTGATGTTTACTGCATTAATGAGGTCCCGATACATCCCAACGAAAAAAAGAATCTTTAGTTTTTATGATGACTTTTTTATTGTAGAACTTTAAATTTTAGTATTAATGTTTGAAGTTCGAGCGGAGGCGAGAACCAGCTGCATCTCGATTTGAGTTTATCCTGAGCATTGGTCGAAGGGCTCGATGTTGAATCATTCTGGATATTAGCGAACACACCTGCTAACAGATAAAAACCCCTCTACTATACTATTATACGACAATACGAAAAACAGAAAACCGTTAACTGTTGGTAGCTTAGATACATCAACCGAAAAGGGTAACCCCTGACCGACTAAGTCATTCAGGCGGGCTCAGCTTCATAAACCAGTCAACCAAGAACAGAGTCATCAACCAACGTGGCTTCGGTACACCTCGATGAAAAATCTCGGCACTCAGCCACCAATTCACGATTACACGACTAACCGAAAAAACAGAAAACCGACAACAGTTAACCGTCAACCAATCACCTCAAACCACTTCTCCTTAACCACCTCCCAGTCGAAGTGCTCGACCTTTTTTCTTCCCGCTTTAGACAACTGAGCAGCGAGATCCGGATGTTCTAAAAGCTGAAGGACAGCCTTGGTAAAATCTTCTATCCGATTGGGCTTTACTAATAGGGCATCAATTCCATCGTCCAGTAAAAAGGGAATGCCTCCCACATTGGTGCTGACTACTGGTAGTCCCAAAGCCATAGCTTCCATCACACTCACCGGGGTATTGTCCACATTGGTAGTGTTAATAAAGATGTCAAAATCTTTGGCATAGTCCAGCCAGTCCTCTTTTTTCATCCCCCCGGTAAAAGTCACGGGCAACTGATGAGCTTCCGCGTAGGTTTTACATTCTTCGATGGAGTCATCCTTGAAGGGACCCACCATACTCAGCCTGGCCTTAGGATAAGTCGCAAGCAATTTTTCCAAAACTTGTATTGCCAGCATCGGGTTATAAAGCTTGGCAAACGACCTGACCCAGAGAAAATGTGGCCGCAATTCCTGGCGCTGTTTAAACTCATAGTTCTTCAGCTCAATCGTATTAGGGATATAAACCAAATTAGTATATCCAACTCTCTGGAAATGATGCATCAGATAGGCTGACGGGGCGACATTGACTTTTGCTTTGCCAAATAACTGCTGACACTGCCTGGGATGACTTTTCAAACGTTGAGGAAGATTCCCGCCGTGAAGAATAGGTATGTAATCTAAATTTAAAGCTTCTGCCAATTGACTTGTTAAATAGGCATACCAAAAAGCGGTGGTACTGTAGGTATCAATAAGCAAAACGTCTGTTTTTGAGGCATACTTTATCACTTTAAAAAGCATATCCAGTAAACGTAGGACTGGTAGTTTTTGACTAGAACCCGATACCACGACAAAGCCTGCTTCTTTAAGTTGACCTGACAAAAACTCAACCGTTGAGACATTCCTCCCTTTAAGTGAAAGCTTGTTGCCCAGATAAAGAAGTTGTTTTAGACTTTGGTTTTTTCTTTGATTTTGAGGCATAGGTTATAGATAATAAGGCAAATCCGTATATAAATCCAGGTAAAGCAACTCGCATGGCGGAGTGGTTGATGGTCAGGAACCAAAAGACAACAAAGGGGATCATGAAAAGGTTTCTGTTTTTTGATAAGAGAAATCCAAGCGGAATCAGCAGTAGAATAAGTAAGGCCAACACCCCCAGCAAGCCGTGCTCAGCCAACATTCTGGCCACTTCATTATGAGTTGCCCCTCCGCCATCTGCTTCTTCAATTCTAAAAAATTTGCCCATGCCTACCCCAACCCCTAAAAAAGGATCTTCATAGAAGGCTTCCAGTTCGGTACTGATGATTTCAGCTCGACCCGTAGTGATGTCTTTTTCCTCTCCAATAGCATTTTCTCCCGCATAGCGATTTACAATCAAGCCACCAGTAACGGTGACTACCAATCCCCACAGCAAAAAACCTCCAATTCCCAATCCCACCAACTTTACTGTTGCTCTTCCTTTTTGAGCTAACGGAGCCCAGTTAATAAATAAGACCGTAAATACAATCATCATTAAAATCGCAGTAATAAAACCACCTCTGGAAAAGGTTAACAAGCATCTGTAAGTTAATAAACCTAAGATTCCCATATTTAGGATGTTGAGTAGGTTGTTTTTATGAGGTACTAAAAACCGAATGTAACTTAGAAACATTCCTAAGCCTAAAATCGTGGCCACTTGATTTCCGCTGTAGCCTCCTGAAGCTACTTGATTAGACTCAGTGGTAAACACAATATTCTCTAAAGCAGGTGCATATAGAATAATATACACGACCATGGCCAAAATAGGCAGTAGCATCAGGTCTACTAACCTTAGTAAGGTCTCAAACCTGACTTGCTTCTGGTAACAAAACAAGGCCGTTGCAAACAATGACAAGGGTCCAGATAAATTAAATAAAATAGCTTTTCTAAAACTTTCTTCAAAATAATCAAAGTTGAGGTAAGCAATGACAACTCCTGGCAATAGCAACAGCAAAAAAATAAGTATTGGCCAAGCTTTTAGCTTGAAACCTTCGTAGAGCATCCCTAAGAGCATAAAGAAAATGACTAAATATTTCCCTAATTCCCAGAAGGGCATAGCTTTGGTCATTCTTAAAAATATTTCTGCTGCAGCGATATAAGCCGCTGCGCCTAAGGCATAATAGGTTTTATTGGTTTTGGTGATGATCTGGTAGACAAAATACACCACTATAGCCAAAAGATAAACTTGAGCTAAAGCTCGAATTTGACTAACAGCAAAACCTATTCCTACATGTAAAAGTAAGTTACGGATATAAAAAGAACTGGGTTTATCTAAGCCGAACATTTAAAATTTTGTCTTTAAGCGCTGTATTGTAATGTGCATAGGTGAATTGTTGAGCAAAGGTATAATTTTTCAGTCTAAGCCCTTCAAGTTGTTCCTTAGATAAAACATTGAGTTCATTTAAAGATTGAATCAGCGACTGAGGGCTTAAAGTTTTTAAAAGAAAGCCATTATCGCCGTCTAAAATATAATCCTCCATACAGGAGACTCTGGAGACGATGGGGACACACCCATAAGCCATCGCCTCACCCACCACTTTTGGAAAGCCTTCAGATTTGGAAGGCAGTACTAAAGCATCCGATTGGGCTAAAACTTGATAAACCTCTGGCTTTGGTAAAAAGCCATGAAAGTAAGTTGTCACCTTAAGGTTCTTAGCCAGAGCTTCATAGTGGTCTCGATCGGGGCCATCTCCTACAAAGTGCATAGCTTTGATATGAAGTGTCTCAGGTTTTTTCTTAAGCGCTTCTAGAATAAGGGGCACCCCTTTATGTGCATTGAGCGCTCCAACGAAGCAGAGGGTCCAGCCCTCTTTTTTCAGATTTGGCTTTTGGTCTAATGCTGATCTGGCCTCCTGATAGTCTGCCGTCGTAAAACAAGGATTATCAAAAGACAAAAAACCTGGTTTATCCACCCAGTTGCCGTTATAGGTAACCTGGGTTTCAGGTTCTAAATGCTTTAGTAACCATTGCTTCTGAAGTCGGTTTCCCAACGGCATATTTGGATCTATCCAGTTTCCGGCGTACTTGACCCAGTAAGGTTTGGAGTTGAACCACTTTAAGTAAGGCAACACATAGAGCCCCATCCCTGTCGGTGCCCTGAATTGAATAATGTCAGCTTCCTGAATCGCTTTATGTATTTTTTTAAAGTTAGACAAGGCAGTCCAGGCGATACTTAATTTTTGTAGACCCTTTCCTCCAGAGGGTTTTAAGGCTATAAAACTTATTCTTTTATTATCCACATAAGCTAAACTACTGTTTGGTGGAGTTCCCTGATGTAAGGGAGCCAAGTGAACGATGTGATCGAAGATGTCCAGCAAATGGTTGATTTCTGTTACCGTCGATCCCCAGGCTTTGAGGGTGCCGTGTTCATCCTGATAATGTTCGGTATGGGAGATGATGCAGAGGGTC
>Ga0307959_1001312_pt1 | contig 11245 bp, 9 predicted proteins | sample OrgLakmetagen494_FD_201813 | JGI IMG/M metagenome (GOLD analysis project Ga0307959, IMG submission 201813) | Saline water microbial communities from Organic Lake, Antarctica - #494 | ecosystem: Environmental > Aquatic > Non-marine Saline and Alkaline > Saline | place: Antarctica: Organic Lake...
GTGTCTTGTTCAGGAACACCACCACCCCGGTTCGAGTATTCCGGACCTGAATAAAGGATTTCTCGTTTATGAACCGGATAAATGGCATGTCAATGTCAACGGTAAGACGGAGTGTTATATATATAGCACATGAAAAAAATTCTTCGTTTACGTATTTTACGTAGTCCTCCACGTCGAGGAAATTTTTGGTGTGTGTAAATGATCATGAGAGGTGTGGGGGATCAGAAACGGTGGAACGCAGACCGTGTACTTGCCGGAAAACGGCTATTATCGATTGTCATTATACGATAATCGTAAAAATACACGTTTTAAGACAAACAGATCGATATTCGCATCCCGTTCTTTTTTCTGATGGACATCAACACAACACACCCCGCCCCCGGGGGGCGCGTCAGAAGCACGGCGAAACAAATGTGGTTTATTTTTATACGTAGTAACCCATGCGGTTTGTCGAAGAAAAGGTGCCGATCCGGATTTTCCACTTCTCCGTGGACAGCCGGTATCGAGATGTCGAGCTATACCCGAGCCTTTCACAGTACGTGGTCAACATCCCGACTCCCTTTAAAAACGTGGTGCGCGTCGAGCTGGTAAGTGCCATCTACGAGAAATACGGCACCGAGAATTACCTGAACGTTCATATCGACGAACTCGGCGGCAACCTAGAGTCCAACAACAACGGAATCGTCGGCGTCTTCACGCAGCTCCCGCTCATTCACCCGCTTAATCTGTACAGTTCCGATCAGTTCCGATCCGTTCGGGTGTTTGAGCGACCGCTCGCCAAACTGGGCCGACTCAGCATCCGGTTCAGGTCGCCTGACGGAGAGGAGTACCCCATGCAGGACCACCTCATGCGCTTCGAGGTGCACTGCTGCAAGGACTCGTCCTGGCTCCAGAGCCGTGGGGCGGGTCTAGACCTGTTCTCGGAATACGCCAACGTATACTTGCCCGAGAAGGCGAAAGATTTCGCCCTTCCGGCGACCCCCATGATGATGCCCGCCGCTCCACCTGCCGGCGGAGCATCGTCCGTGTCTCCATCGTCTTCCTCATTCTTTCCCGGTGGAGGAGGGAGCCGATCATCTGAAGTCATTGATCCTTTCAGAGGAGGGAGTGTCGCCGCGGTGGCGCCTACGAGCGCACACAATCATCACCACCAACAGCACCAACGTCAACGGCGTCCTCCGCCTCCTTCGATAAACCACGCCACCTCTACCTCCGCCCAAATCCGAGGAAACGGAAACGGCTCGTCTCCCGTGTTTTACAAGTAAATAATAATTCTCAGGACAGGAGTAAGGGAACGAGTCGTATATATATATATCGATCCGGACGATTAGATCTGGATGTCGTCCTCCATTGTGCACGCGCCTCTGAACGCGCTACGCTCCGTGCAGCAGGTCATGCACACCCAATTCCCCAACCTCGACGTACCGGCCCTGTACAGGATGGTGGACCGTGGCCTGCGGCGTAAATCTCCCGATGACGATGACAATGATACTGACGAAAAGCAAGCTTTCGACGATTCAGCGGATGCGGCGTTTTCGAGGTCCGTCGAGCCTGACCTGCAGGATTTCGCCGTGCTTCTGGAGGCCGTCGCGCCTACGCTCGTCCGTTTCAGTCACATGACCGAAAGCACTCGAGCGTACCTCAAGGCCCAGGTGCGACAGGCCCAGTACCTGCGCAACATCTTGATCATGTCTTACGTACTGATCGTCATAATCCTTGTAATGTTCGTGTTCAAGGCGTGGATGAACCGGCCGCTACGTCAAGCCTTCATCCTTGTAGTAATCCTCGTCATCGCTTTCTACACGGTGCACGCCCTCATGTTCAGCATGGAGATCATGCTCCGCCGGCGTATAAACTCGCTGAAGGCGGTGGACATCTCCATGCTGGACCGCTTGGACGTCAGTCTCGGTAAAAACGTGTTCGTGCGATTCGCGGAGGCTTACGCCCGCGGTGACCAGAAATCATTCGTGAAAACCTTCGCGCAGGACCGGCTGAGCACGGAGGACGATGACACAGATGATATCATATTCGATTTCTGTTCGGCAGATCCTAGCAGTCCCGGGGCCGTGGCGACGCGGGAATGCATCATCTCACCGTGCGTGAATTGGGACGACATCGAGGGGATGCTGCTCAAGTACGTGCGGCAGGCGTGGGAACGCCGAAGGGACGTGGTGGTGGATTGCGACCGCATGATGCTCGCGCTCCTGCACACTCTCGCCGAGATCCACACGGGCAGCGTGTTCGAATCAAACGATCCGTACTCCATGTGGCGCGGCATTCAGCACGGAGTCGATGACGTTCGAAACCACGTGTTACGGAACCTGGATGTCACGGACATGAGGCGTCGGTACTCAGCAGAAGAAAAGCTCCGCGTCATTAGAGACGAGATCGCCCCCCTGCTCCGCCTGGACGTGACAGAATGTACGGACCTCAAACCCGTAAATGACGTGTACGAAGACAAAGACGCGTTCGACGCGTCCGTGCGGACCAAGGAGGATTGCTGGAGGATGGCCGTGGATGACCCTGATTGCACGTGGGCGTACTTCGAGCCTTGTCGGGGAGCCATATTCGCCACGGACGCCTGTGACGACCAGGGGAGATCTCGATCTGCCCCGCCTTTACCTAACCCCATGAGCAACAGCAGGGTAAATCGGGCGTGTGTGTCTACGAAAAACCCCGAAAAATTTTGCCTGTCGTACGCTCCTCGCGAGTCATCGATCAATTCAAAAGGGACGCTGCTCGTAAAAAACGTGGACGGTCACAGGGACAAGGAGTTATTCGTGGAGGGGGTATTAGGTGGCACGGACCTTCCGTCGGACTGGGTTCCGAACCGAGCAGTCACGGTGACGTCGAAACGGGACTGTCTGGAGGAAGGAGAGCAGTGTGCGGTGTTGGACCTGGGCCGCACCGCGAATTGTGCCGATCCCGGAAACGAATCCGCACAGGAGCCTCGTATACGCGTGTTTCGAGGTCCTCCCGACGGGGTGGCATACACGGACGTCTTCGATGTCGAAAGGCAGGTAGACCGGGAAGTGGACGGGTGTGCGGGTCACCTGGAGAGACCCAATTCAGAACGCGTTTTCCACGTCAAAACGACGATCGGAAAAATAGCTACGCTCAACTTGTCCACACACTCGTATAGCACGTTGTATTCCCGGTCTGAAGATATCGTAAACCAGCTAGTCAACGTACTCAAGGTGCACCATCACGCGGTGAGCCTCGAATCTTACCACGATTTCCTTCACGATGATTTGGGACGGTATTACGGCAACGATCGATACACCTCCCTCATCCGCGACCTCGTCAACGATTTACTCCGCAAGACGGAGATCCGCATGAGCGAGATGGTGTCCGATCCGTCTCGCGACGACAGGACAAAGTTCGTGAACGTTACACGTTTCGAGGAAAGGATCCGGAAACTGACTTTCACCGAGACGCGGACCTTGGTGCGCAAGTTGGGCGGCCTGGCCAAGGTCACCAAGCTGTACTCGAACAAGCTCGCGGCCTCCGAGCAATCGTCCCCTGATCGCGCCATCTCCAACGTCTTCCTGCTCTGGAGCGCGGCGCTCGTGCTGATCATGCTCTTCTCCCTTGTCCTGTATAACACGTACTACATAGATCGGGACAGCGAGGCGGGGTACATCTTCCGGAACATCGCGATGTCCGTGTGTCTGTTCGTGTTCAGCTTGGTGGTCCTGGGGACGATGGTCGCTCGGCACCTGTCGAACAAGCGCTTCAACGAACAGATATCTGACGATAACGGGAAACGCCTCGTATCCTCTACGGTGCGGTCCATGGACGTGGCGGCGCAGCACCTGGAGCACATGGCTCTCCAGAGGGCGAAACACGCCAAGGGGCTCGACGAGAACACCTTGCGCAGAGAGTTCGTAGACTTGTACAGGGGCATCGGAAACACGGCACGAGCGAAGGCGCTCGAAAGGGGTGCTCCCTCTTGCGAAGGCGACCACGAGGACGATGATCAGGATCACCCCAGCTTTCGCACCGGCCTGGCGCAGGAGCCCGCCAACCTCCAGGAACTGTACTTTCACATGCGCACGGCGGTGAAAACGTACGATAGTTGCAACACGATCACCATTCCGGACGATCCTCCGTTTCCCGCTTTCGACATCACCATGTACGCGATCACGGCGTTCTTGGCGCTGGCCATGCTGTTCTACGCCTACTCCAACATCGATCCCATCGCTCGGGTGCGCAACATCAACAAGCTGACCGAGGCACGTAAAAACATCCGGGCGGGGATGCCCAACCCGTCGGACCTGTCCCAGCTGATCAAATGCCTGGACGTCAAGAAGGACACCTGGGCCAGCGTGATGAACACGATCGTGGTGATGATGGTCATCCTCATCTTCATGATCACCTACTTCATCGCGCGCTCCTCCGCCAATTACGAGAACAGCCTGTACATGTCAGGACTGTACACGGAGGGCAGGTGCAAGCCCTCCTGAGTCCGTGAACGAGCGAGTGATTCCAAAAAAAATTGGAGGTATCGAGTAACACTCGTTTCTTATACAGCACCAACAATTCGATAGCATCTTTACGATTCCCACTGGGATATAAGATGACGGTATCTACATGCGTCGTGACGGGTCTTTCTCCCGCCGAAATCAACAAGATCCTTCGAATGAACGGAGCCACCGTCAGCGCCAGACCCTCCTCCGGCGTAGGAAGAGGAAGGGGCCAGAGCGCCCTCCCGACCTCGACCTCTTCCGCTTCGAAACCCAGAGCATCTAACGCGAATACCCCGAAAAAATGTCAGGGGAGACCGGGCTGTCCGTGCAACAGGAACGTAGCAGCGGGGCGTATAAAATATTGCGATGGCTGTGCGGATAAGAAACCGTCCGCTACTTCGTCGTCGTCTTCCGCCGCCCCCAAGACCGGGGGAAAGGGAAGCAAGAGCACGGCCACCACATCCTCATCGTCTTCTACGAGTGTTTCAAAGCAGTGCGATCACTATTTCAAAGACAAGGGGAAGTCGCCAGTGCGGTGCCTGAACCGCTTCGTTTCAAACGGAAACCAACGGTACTGTCATTGTCACAAAAACAAGTGAGTCGAGTCGTTCGTCATTTTTACACCTGATGAACCGACTTTTTGGATAATAATCTATTGAGGATAAGGGAGAGGCGCACACCCGCTCGAACGAGTTGAGTTTCGATCACCTTCACAGCAGAATCACAGTACTCGGTTCCTTTTTTTGTTCCTTCGAATCCCGGCATCCAAACGACCGCACAATTCTCTTTATTCGTTTCCGTCGCCCAAGCCCAGACGTCGTCTTCATATTCTTCGTCATAAGATAGTGGAGATGTAATCAAATGTACCGATGAAAGCGACGAGGACCCTGATCGTGAATCAGAACGATCGATCCCGTGTTAAGTCACGCTATTATTTTTAATTCTGACGAGCGAAAGGAGGTGGCGTAGGAACGCCTGGACATCTCCACCGAAACCCGTCTCGATCCTCCTGTCGATCAGCAGGGAATCCCAGACTTCGTGCAGATTGACCTCTCGGCTGAAAAAACGCACTTGAGCGTCGTTGCCGCCCCTCTGGCGCCCGCTCACGTGGAGCGGTTGATGGACGTCTCCCACAAGATGCACTACAAATCGAAGAGCTTCGGCCCGTACTCGTTGCGACAAGCGTGTGGAAGAAAAAGAATAAGGATAGGTGGTGGGGTCCAGGCGCAGGGTGTAGTTGGTGATCGCTCCGATCACGCACATACCTCCCGGACAGTGCATTCCGTTTCGCAGAGAACAGGTACCAGGCTCGTCATCATAGGGGTTGACGTAATGCAAAGCGCCCGAAAAGCGATAGGCGGGTGCGTATTTCACCTCATCGGCCCAGTTGGCTATAGACTCCAGGTTGACGTCATCACCGATGAGAGTTCGAACGTTGGAAAGTGTGGTAGGTCGTAGACCGGTTTGCGCGATGGCGGCGACCAGGACGTGTCCGACCTTCCCCCACGCCTCTAAAAACGACGCATTCAGCACGAGAATGAGAATGAGCAGTATGCTCTTGAACGGGGCCATCTGCATCTCCCGACAAAAAAGATCAATTTTTGTTTTTAATAAGACATGCGCACACCTCACGTCCTGCTGGTCAAGTCAGGAAAGTATTGCCGCAAAGCGGCGCGACTCCCTCGCAAGCTGACACCACCCCTCGTCTTCGCTACACCGCTTTTCGCGTCGACGGTGATGGAGAGGTGATTACGACGCTTGAACGTTTTGTTTTTTTGGTCGATATCAGCATTTTTCTCGATGGATCTGTCCCTGTCTCTGATCTCCATCACTTATCGGCGAAGGCCCAATAAAGCCAATGCGGCGTTTGTGACGCACATATCTTCGTCGTCCGTCATATGCATCGGTACTACTAAAGTTGGCGACAAAGGCGGAGGCGGCAAGAGTCCTGTCTTTTCGGAGTACAGGTTTTGAAAGTTCTGGAGAAGGGACCGGATCTTCGGCGAAGGCGCTCGAATCAGGTGCGACGTTCCCAAGTCGACGCATTCCCAGACGGAGTTCAATGACGCCCAATCGTCCTGCCTGAGAACCGTCTGCGCGATCAAACTGATCAAGTTGAACATGGAGATCATCACGGCTTCCAGATCGCTGACCGAGAGCATCAAACGCGAACACGTATCTGCTGATCGTACTAGGAGTTCGCTCGACGTTCGGTATCGGCGCCGGAGGTACGCGTAACCTGCTGAACTGTCAGCCAGAGACGCGCCTTTCAATAAGCGTACGACGTCATACATGATCGTCTTAATCAACCCCCGGTGATCTTTACGGTCCTTCTTTGAAATAAAGCATCGAATGTCATTCAGGGAGACACCTAGCTCGCGCGTCAGCCTCAGGAGGACCGCATTCTTCTCGTTCAGTACCTTTTTGAGAATGTCGTTGACACACTTCAGGTGCGTTTTGACGATACGCCCGAGAGTGACGCGGTCGTCACGCGACAGATGCCTAAAATCGTACCATTGAGCGAACTCGGCGCCCAGTTCCGGAAAATCTTCGACGATCTTTTGAGCGACGGGATTTGACGACATCGATGAATGTAAAGGGTGGAACTCCTATCGGACTAATTAATTGGTCAATTTTTTTGTAGAATTTTTTTATTTTTTTATCGGCTTACAGCAGATTTCATTTTTGTAGGGTTGGCCAATTCCGTATTTCCCTGATCAGGGTGAACGTCAAAGGAGTACTCATTTTCCCAATCCATGCTTGCCTGATGGTCGAGTCCCAGCTGAATCGCAACAAGGCGTTCGAATATAAACGAACGGGTCAACCCTGTTAAAAGGAAAAAAGTATGTACAATACCGGCGTAGACCGCCGTAGTAATCCACATCAGCAGGTGGTATCTCTCATCTTCGCTGTCGATGACGCGCTTCGACTCGGCGTCGACGGAGGTCTGCCATGGACGCTGGGAGCACTGCCAGAAGATCTCTGTCGTTTCAAAAATCTCACTCTACACCACACGGTGGTGATGGGTAGACGGACGTACGCATCTCTCCCCGAAAAATCGCGTCCGTTACCTGATCGCCGAAACGTGGTTATTACGAGAGACCCGAGCGCGCATTCAGAAGAGGCGAATCGTTATGGTAGCGACAGATTGGTATTCATCACCGAAGACGAGGCGGACGGTTTTCTGAGCGGGTCAGGAGACTACTTCGTGATAGGAGGTGCCCGTGTGTTCTCTAGGTTCATACACAAGGCTTCGAGGGCTTATGTGACACAGGTCCACATGCGGAGGAATAACAACACGACGAATACAGCAGTACACACTACATACTTTCCCGTCGAATCAAAGTTCGGGGAAAGCTTCAGGCTCGTGGAAAGCGCCTGCTCTCCGCTCATGGTGTCCAACGACCCGTCGGTCGTCTCGTACAGATTTATACAGTACGATCGCGAAGATACACCGCGACATGAAGAGCGGACGGAATACATGGCGTTATTGGAGCGGTTGTTATCGTCTGAAAGTCGACCGGATAGAACCGGCGTCGGAACGTTGAGTGCTTTCGGGCAACATATCCGCTTCAACTTAACAGGGAACATAGTGCCCGTGATGACGACAAAACGTATGGCGTGGAAAACGATCGTGAAAGAGCTATTGTGGTTCTTGCGAGGGCGGCCGGACGTAACGGCCCTCGAAGAGGATGGCGTGCGCGTGTGGTCTGCTAACTCTTCCCGCTCTTTCCTGGATTCCCGGGGTCTCCAGCGTTATCGAGAGGGAGACGTCGGACCGATGTATCCGTTCGTGTTTCGTCATTTTGGCGCCAGATACGAAGGCTGTGACGCAAATTACGAGGGGAAAGGCTTGGATCAACTCGAACGCCTGGTGAGAGGCATCCGCGAAGACCCTTACTCGCGCAGGCACCTGCTGACCACGTTCGATCCTTCATCGATTGACGCGTGTGCTCTGCCGCCGTGTCACGGCATAGCCATACAGTTTTACGTGCACGGCGGGGACACAAGGGGTCTGAGCTGCCACGTGTATTGTCGATCGAGCGATGTCTTTTTGGGCTTGCCGTTCAATATAACAAGCTACGCGGTGTTCATGCATATCATAGCGAAGAGGTGCGACCTTCAACCGTGTGAACTCGTGATGTCGCTGGGAGACGTGCACTTGTACAAGACGCACGTCGCGCAGACCAGAGAGCAGCTGACGAGACCTCCGTTACCTTTTCCTGCTCTCCGCGTGGCCGACAAAGTAAAAAATGCGCCGTGGGAACGGATAGAAGCGGACGACTTCGAGATGGTGGGCTACATGCACCATCCGACAATAAGGGCGGACATGGCGGTGTGATTGTCAGACATCAAGGATATTCTCGACTCGGTGCGATGAACGACCACCCCACTCGAAGACCCGCATCGCGATTAATCAATCATAGTTTCTGCAGTAGCTCGTCCAACTGTCGCCGCATTTGGGCGTTGGTCAAGATCTGGATCTCGACGGTCCGCTGGTTACCGGTGTATAACTTATCGTTTCCGTACACGTCTTCCGGAGTTTCTTGCCCGGATGCCAACCGTTTTTCCAGCTCTTCGTTGATTCGTTCCAAAAACGACCGCAGGTGCGAGATGCAGTTCGTCGTATCTGCTTTGCGGTAACACATATACGATTGATCGCTGAACTGAAAACCTTCGTAATTGGGGACGGACACGTGCGTAAACCGTTTCCAGAAAGCGGTGTCCTCCGGAGACCAAGCAGGCTCGGAAAATAGGCGGCGGATATTGGTCGTCAAATCCGCCGCCTTCTCCTGTGACATCCCCAGGGATCGGTTGAACTCCACGTGCCCTTCCAGCGTGTACTTGTTGATGTAGGACTGGTAGATGTTGTACCTGTTGCGGGAGGGCCTCTGGCTCATCTTCTCGATTACGAAACAATGCCCCGGAAAATGCTCGACGCGAGGAACCTTGTTGTTGTTATTGTTGTTGTTCTTCACGTCGACAGTCGGGGTGCGCGGCAGGTAGGCGTCTGTCAGGATGACGTAGAAGATTGTGCGCGACGGCATATTACACGAAGATTTGGCGGGTGATGACCTCGATGCTGACGAATTCGACGTTTTCCCCCCCTTCTTCGCTTGCTGTTTTTTTTGTTTCTGTTCGAGCGTTTCGAGAAGGTCTTCGGAGAAACGGGTGGCCACGTTCAGCGGGTGCAAGTCGCTCTTGACAAACGACACACCTTTGGATTCGTGCTCTTCGCGCGCCCTCTTTCCTCGGGCCTGGACGGCCCTGGACTCGCATTCGACCACGTCCTCCATGGTCCCCTCACGCTCCCCGAGAAACAAGTACCACATCATGATGGCCGTGTTCAGGCACTTTGTGGTCATGAGTTGCATGCTGTAGTCCGTGAGCTCGTTGGTCATGATCTGCATGAGCGCCGGCAGGTGGTCCTGGATGACGTAACCGATGTCACACAACATGATCGGAGGGAGCACGCGTCCTGCTGCGTCAGGGGGTGGATGTATGTCATTAAGGTATATAAAATTTTGTATGATAACTCTAATTGCCGATGATGTCGTCGACACTGGTCTCTGAAAGCGAAGTCGGTGGTAAAAAAACACGCCCTGTGGTGCGACCGGCGGAACTCGTCGCCGTAGTAGGAGTATGCGTCGCCCTGGTCTACATATTTCAACGCAGGTGTCAACTGCACGACTTTGAATTCTGCCTCGTCGCGGCATACCTCGCGTTGATCCTTTATTTCGTGACGTGCGTCAGACACGACCGATCTCAAGGCGCACATGGCCCCTTTTACGAGACATTCTCGTCTTCTTCTTCGGATGTTTCTTCTCCTCCCTCGAGCTCTAGTACGCGGGCGTCTCTCCGCGTCTTGTACGATATGCCCGGCAAGGTCCGGGGCGTCATCGCTCCTAAATTGGGCAACCTCGCGCGCACGTTCCGCGGCGAAGATTACGATGGTGATGAATTCATGCGGATTCACGAAGGAAACGCCCTGGTCATACCTCCTCTTCCTGAAAGGAGTAGCAGTAGCACCGCGGCCGATCTCGACCCTCGCCTTAAGGCCACGCTCCTCGACTACAAACGCGTCGATTACGTGCTGTGTCGGCTGAAGCAGGCGGACGAGGAGGCGTATGAAGCGATGCTGGACATGCGATGGACGACCTCGGAAGAGGCGCCCCCCGGAGACGTTTAGATTACGACGCGTAAATGCTCATCGGGCGAGATCCGCGGGGGCAGGTTCTTGTTATGGTCACCGTTCATTCGCACTCCTGTTTCCGTCATCAGCATGTCCGCGACTGGACGATGACCTCCTCTGCACGCGCTCTCCAGCGTTGTTTCGATGAAACTTCTGTCGTGTCGAATAAAACCTCCCTGCCAACGCCTGACCAGAGCTCTTACGACCGTCGGTATACCTTGTAGGGATGCGAGTTTTATCACCTCCGACCAGGTATACGGACGGTCCATGCTACCTGAGTCGACCATCCGTACAGCCATGTCGTACCATCCGTTTTTGCACAAGTAATTGGCGTCTCCCACGCTGGTGACACTGTTACTGTCGGTGTAGCAGTACAGAAGACAGCGCTCAGCGACGCTCGACCAACCGAATTTACACGCCGCACTGAAAACGACTTTCATGTCGTAAACATCAGACCGTTTAATCGATACAGTCCGTCCATTTAAAAATGAAACGACGAAACACCGTGTGTTAATTATTTCACTCTGATTGATTCATTTGCATCCCGTCCGGACGCGTTCGATCATGCGTCCATTTTTTGTGC
>Ga0307959_1001314_pt1 | contig 11242 bp, 21 predicted proteins | sample OrgLakmetagen494_FD_201813 | JGI IMG/M metagenome (GOLD analysis project Ga0307959, IMG submission 201813) | Saline water microbial communities from Organic Lake, Antarctica - #494 | ecosystem: Environmental > Aquatic > Non-marine Saline and Alkaline > Saline | place: Antarctica: Organic Lake...
TATAGACTGAAATGCCACATACTTTCCATATGTGACATGTTGGCATGGTTCTTGAAACGGTTTTTCCACAACTACCTTTTTATTTTTCCATAAACACTAACCGCCATATATGCCAACCTTGTTCTTATTCGTCCGAGCCCATAATCTTTCAACGCTTGTTTAAATACCCAATCAGAATGCGCCCTTGAAACTTCTCGCGGTTCTTCTAACAAATAATCATGCAACAACGCGGGATAAAATGCCTTGCCGCTTGGATTCATAAATCCCCATAAAACACGCGGGACGCTCGCACCGTCAAAACAAAATCCACTTGGAACAGTGAAACCTTTATAATAAAAGTCTTCACACGTAACCCACATTTTACCGTCTATTTGCTTCACTGCTATTCTATTAATCATTTTATTTTGCCCATAAAAAAGCCCCGCTCTCAGTCGGGGCAAAAACCTAACGGTTTTTAGTTAAACTGAAATTTCAGAAACAGAAAAGGCATGATAACCCTTGCCAGATTGTTTTGGGTGTTTTGTCATAGCAAAACATTTACCAACGTATCCCGCATCTGCATAATCGTCAGCGAATATACCTTGTAATACTGCGGGTATAATCAATTGCATGGATTCGCCAGTTTCTAAGTTTGTAACGTTACAAAGTTCGGCGGCGTCCATGTCTTTACCGCCGACCTGTTTTACTTTTTTACCTGTGAACATTGCTTCATTGATACGTACAAAAAATTGAACGTCTAATGCGGGCTTCAATAATGGCAATGTTACATTTTTCAGAACCGTAAATTTAAAAGCGGGTGCTGTTACTTCTACTTGCTCTTTTACTGGTACTTCATTTACTGGTGTATTTTTTGACATTTTTGATAATTCCTTGAAAATTGGTTTTTGTGGCAAATCCACAAAACAGATATTAATTTATTTTGGCATTGAATGCAACTTTTCTTTTAACAAATGTTGGGTCTTTTCTTACTGAAAACGTAGGGGCTATATTTTCATAATTTACTTGCTCTTTTTGTGCCACTTTTATTATTTCAGTATGCGTAAATCTAACGCCCTTGCTCGCAGTTTTCCATTTTCCTTTTTTATCCCTAAACGCATACATTTTTTTACCCGCTATTGCCCCATAATCACATTCTGCTTCAATATCCCATTTACCTAGTGCGGTTGGGTGATATTCTAGTTTGGACGTATCAAGCGCGGCTATGCTATCGGTATCACAATACATTACACCTTCGCATTTTGTTATTGATTCCCACATAAAAGCACGGACAAATCCTGTAATACTTGCGCCAACCGCCAAATCATAAAACGTCATTTCGTCCTCATCCAGTGGCTTTTTAACCAATGCCCAGCGTCCGATCATGCCGTTGAAAGAATACCCATCGGCTTCAACGGCTTCAATATGTTGTGGACGCACAAACATAAAATTAGAATATTTAAGCGGGTTACTTGCGAATTTTCCGTATAAACTATTTAAAAATAATTTGCTGAGTAGGTATCCCGCATCATCTTTCGCAATTTTACTTGATGTTTTGAGTGCGTAAAAATGGTCTATGTACGATTGAAAGTGTATCGACTTTGTAAAACATATCATTTCAATTATTTTGACTTTCTTTATAGTCTCCGTATTTATAGCCGTTACATACTCATGCCCTGTAATTGAATATTCGCGCCTAACTTCGTCACGCGGAAATGATAAACTACCATCATCAGCGCGAAAAGGTAACGCGCCATAACTTATACACCTAATAGTAATAAATATTTTTTTGATTTCGGCGTCTGTTTTTGGTAACTCATAAATTTTAAATGGTTGTTGACCGTATGGGTGTCGTTCGTACATTGCGAATGGATACGCGCTGTTAATATCCACAACTTTGAAATCTTGTTTTATCTCTCCGCTTTGAAAACATTCAACGCGCCCGCCGTAGTAATATTTTTTTAATTTACGGTAGTATATTTCGTCGGTTTCAGGTGCTTTTATTCCACTAATTTTTTGCCATGTTTTAAGCGCGGCAGTAGCAAGTGTCAGATGTAATCCATAATCTTCTATAAACCGCATGACAATTTCGTATAAATAAACACAATCAGAGTGTAAGTATTTTAAAATTTCGTCCTTGTGATTATTGCGGTTTTTAGATTCCATTTTTTCATAGTCGAAGTCGTCTTTTTTATATGCTCCCAACGCAACAGGTAAAATATTATAAGAGTCTCTGAACTCGCATTCGCCTATTGTAAATTGTGATAAGCGACCATTAATAATTTTACATTCTTGATTTGGTGTTATCCAATCTAAAATAAAATGCCAATCGAATTTACCACCATTGTGTGCATATACAATACCATTTTGTTTTGTCATAAATTCCATAAAGTCATTTGTATCATAAAAAACCTTGAACACTTCAACGCCTTCTAGTTTTGTATAACATTCCCAAACGAACGGCACAGGTACGCGCCCATATTTAAATGGGTCAGTTTCGCAGTCAGCAACCCAGATTTGTTTCGTCATTTGCAATCGTCCTTTTTATAGTCTGTTTTTATTTCGATTTGTTAATAAAATTTGTCTACGTCTTAATTTATTTCTTATTTCTGCATCAGTGGCAACGCTTAACTTATCAGATATTCTGATTAATTCTTTTTTATCTCTAAACGCTTGCGCAGATTGTTTTCTATATTCATCACGTCCCGCCTTCTTTTTATTAGCGAACGGAATAAATGCTTTTTGATTATTGTACGAATAGCCATAAATACCATTGAACCAACTAGTTACTTTTTTATCTGCATACTGTGATAAAAATCGGTTTGTTTCTTCGAGTAAATCTTCTGCACCGTAATATTGTTTCGTTTCATGTTTGCCTACTTTTAAGGTAAATGATTTAGCATTTTTCGGCATTGATTTTAACGCCCTATCGACTTCTGCGGCAGTGTCATTTATTAATCTGGTTTTATTAAAATCATAATCGTGTGTTGTTACGAAATCAGTTTCGACAGTCATTTTATTATTTTTATCGAATTTTATTTTTGGCTTTTTATCTTGATTATCATTTTTCAAAATTACAATAGGCTTGAAGCCCTGTAGATTAGACATGTCGGCAAAATCACGCGCCGCTTTTAATCTTTTTTTGTTACGAGGTCGATAAACATAATTAGGCTTGCTTAATAATTCTTTTAATTCGTCATAGTATTTTTTAATTTTTCGTTTATCATAGTCACTTAAATTATTATTATTTACGGATCTTAAATCATAATTAAAATTTACGTATTTTTTAATTTTTTTAAATCTATTAATGTGATCAATCATGCAGGGGTTCCTAATGGCAACAGAAGAAAAGGCAGATAAGGCTTCAAATTTAGAACGTGAAACGTTATCAGAGTCGAATGAAACAATACAGCAAAATGACACGCCAGACAACAATAATTCGTCGTCCTTGTCATCGGTTGACAATTTAGCAGATGACCTCATAAACGGTATGCCAGACGTTCAAGAGCATGTTGTCGAAAATCATCACGCACAACAAGCCGAACTCGAAAATGAAAATTCACAGTCTACTGATAAGCGGGGAACACAATTCGATGCAACAATTCATGCTATAGAAGAGGATGGGTCACCAAAATTTACAGCGGCGGGTTATTTCGCTAAAAAACGAGGGCGCGGGTCTGCAACCGCAAAAAGTAAATTGGGAACCGCACAAACTGAAAATGTGGATAATTCGGCACAATTAGCAAAAGCTAAACAAAAAGCGGCAGGGCAAGCGGCGGCAAATAGTTTAATAATGCTTGGAGTTGTGATTGGTGGTGAAGAATGGAATCCAATTTATAATGAACAGCACGGAATAAATGAAAAAGCCAATCTTGAAAATGCGTTCGGTGAATATTTTGAACAAAAAGGGCTAGATGATATTCCCGCAGGGGTCGCGTTAACAATCGCGGTTATGGGTTATATGTTGCCCCGTTTTACAATGCCAAAAACACAAGCGCGAACAAGTACCGCATGGTCAAAAATGAAAAAATGGTATATAAACCGCAAAGTAAAAAAACACGGATTAAAAACCGCAGAATTGACAAAAGAAAATGAAACGACAATGAAGGCGTAACATTATGGCTCACTCGTTAATTTTAGGAATGACAGAAAGCGGTAAAACGACACTGGCAAAACAGCTTGCGTCAAAATATAAAAAAGCGGGTATTAATGTACTTGTTTTAGACCCGCTTAATGATCCAACTTGGGGTGCGGATTTTCAAACGACAGACCCCGATGAATTTTTATCTATTTTGTGGCAGTCAAGAAAATGCGCGGTATTTATAGATGAAGCGGGAGAAAGCGCAGGACGTTATGACAAGGCAATGATAAAAACGGCAACGAAGGGTAGACACTGGGGTCATAATGTACATTATTTAACACAACGCGGCGCATTATTATCAACAACAATTCGCGGTCAATGCTCGCAATTATTTTTATTTTTATCGGGTAAAAATGATGGAAAATTGCACGCGGAAGAATGGGCAAAAGACGAATTAAAAAACTGTAATAATTTAAACCGTGGAGAATTTTTTCACACATCACGCGGCGGTATTTTAACAAAAAATAACGCCTTTAAATAAGGAATAAGATTATGTTACATATACCAATTTTTATAATTGGCGGTTGCGCGGCATTGGCAATTAATGAGTTAATGAATAAAAAACGTTTGACGGTAAAAAATAAAACTGATAATGTGCAAGAACCAGACCATTTACAGGAACCCGCTACAAATGAAATTCCCGTTACCGACAATCAAGACGATAATTCCAGCAGTGATAACTGGGGTCATAGTGGCGGCAGTACTGTACCAACTGAAACAAAAAACCAACCTTAAAATTTAGGAAAACTTATGTTAACAAAATCGGCATTAATTTCATCGACAACTACAATTGTTTTACTTGCGCTATTAATGCGTATTCCCGCAACTCGAAAACTGGTTTTAGGTGCATAACATGAAACAATCATTTTATACGGCGGCAATGGTTGTCGGTATGATAGCAATTTTCAACCAGTTTGAGGTTACAAAAAACCTTTTAAACGGCGGTAATAAATTTTTCAACTAAGGAAAAAATTCAATGAAAACAACTAGACCAATGCCGAGTATGCAAGGTGTCGCGGCGGGACAAATTGCCACGTTAACGATGCCTATCGGACTCACATACCATGCTTTATTGTTAAAATATAGCGGTGTCACACTTGCACAAATGACGGAAATTCGTATAAAAGCGAACGGTAGACAAATTTTCTCACAAAGTGCGGCTGATTTGGATCTAACCAATCAATACTTAGGCTTGGCGGCTTCGAGTGGTTTGTTATATATCCCGTTCGACCGTAGTAATTTGTTAACTCGCCAAGGTCAGGAGATTTCAGCAATTGGAACAGGCGCTCCGTTTAATAATGATCCTAATTCGCCCGCATTTAATCCAACGCCATTAAGCACGTTGCAACTTGAAATTGATTTGGCGGCGGGAACTTCTCCTGTTCTTAGTTCAAAAGCGATACAATCCGCACCGCGACCACTTGGCGCGATTATTAAACGCCGCCGATTTAATTATAATCAGGGCGGTGCGGGTACGTTTGAAATTTCAGATTTACCTAAGGGCGATTTGATTGATAAAATTTACATCAAAACAAGCGCGGATAATTTGACTCGGGTTCAACTTGAACGTGACAACTTTTTGACTTTTGAACGTGAACCCGCAGAAAACAATCTTTTACAGTCAGACGGTGTAAGAGTACCACAAACAAACCTTTTTGTTATCGACCCAACAGAACGTGGATTTGGCGCGGAATCAATTGTTTCGGCGATTAGTGATTTCCGTTTAAAGTTCGATGCAAGTGACGCAACGAATTACACTATTTATGTGGATTATTTCGGGTCACTTGGCGGTAACTAAAAACCCGCTTTAATAGTAAAAGCCAAACAAAGGCGGGCAATACGCCCGCTTTTTTTTATTTTAGGACAAAATTACATGATGAATTTGAACAGTGCAGATGTAGTAACAAATAGACAGACTGGTATACCTATGTCAGTTGATGGTTTTAGCGATTTTGCAGGACAACTAGGTGGCATACTGGGCGGCGGTGTAATTAGCGGTGGACGTGGATTATTAAACAGATATATTTCGAGAGAGTTTCCTGAGCAAGTACCGCCAGCGCCAGAAGGTGCCGATTTAGCAATCCCATTATCTGACAATGCGGTAAATGAATCAAAAAATAACAGCGAGGGCAGGACACAAGCTCAAATGCAACAATATGGAATCTATGTAATTGCAGGTGCGGCAGTGTTAGCCACATTCGCGTTTATATTTAGGAGATAACATGGATTTTTTCGGTGGTGCGGGCGGTTATAGTTTCGATTTGGGAGCTACTAGTGGAGCGCAAGGTTCGCAAAATTCACAAGGCGGTCTAACAGTTGGCGAATTTATGGGCGGTAGTACGTCAGATAATAAATATTTGTTAGCGGGTGTCGGTGTCGTAATTGTGTTATTGGCAGTGGTCGCGCTTAAATAATGAAAATAAAGCGTTTATATGATTTTCCAGTGCATTTGCAACATGAGTTTAAATTGTTGTTAAAAAACAGTTATGACAATGTTTTATATGATATTAAAAATGAAGTATCAGAATTTTATAAAATAAATGATTGTTATGTAGGAACATTTATAAACAATGAGAATTTAGAAGTGACAATTTTATACGGTAAAAACTGCGACCCTGTTATACGTTTTATAATTGAACAGGCACGAATTCACAATATAAAAACAGTCAACGCGTGGACATGTAAAAAAGGCATGACAAGAATGTTTGAGAAATGGGGCGGTGTAAAAACCGCTACCTATACTGAATACACAATTAAGGGGTTATATAATGCCTAGTTCTTCAAGTCGTAGTAGTAATAGAAGTACTACAGAAAATTTTTCAACTCAATTAAACTTAGCAGGAAACGAAGGAACCGCAGTTGTCGGCGATAATAATACGGTAACTAATACTGACTACGGTGCTATCGGTATGGCGTTACAAAGTGTTGACGATGTGACAGAGGATGCGTTTCAATTCGGCGCGGGTTCGCTTGAAGTGGTTGCGAACAATTCAGAACAGGCAATTAATGCAGTATCACAAGCGGGTGAAAATGCGCTAACATTCGCGGGAGGTGCAATAAATGCGGTTTCACAAGCGTCATCCGATGCTGCAAACCTTGCATTAAATGCGACAGAAAATGCACTTTTATATGGTGCAGGTTCACAACAAGCGGCGTATGAATTTGGTGCTGATGCGATTAGTTCAAACGCGGCAAATACTGAAAATGCACTTTTATATGGTGCAGGTTCACAACAAGCCGCGTATGAATTTGGCGCGGATTCAATGAATAGTTCTTACGGATTTGCACAACAAGCATCTGAAGCCAGTGCGCAAGCAACAGAAAATGCGCTAATGTTAACATCGGGGGCATTGGACAAAGTGGCAAATTCCAGTAATAACGCGGCAATGTTTGCAAATCAAAGTGCAGAAAATGCGTTATCTTATGGTGCGGGTTCGCAACAAATAGCATACGATTTTGCTATGGGTAACGCCCAGGATAATATCTCATTTTTAGAGGGTTCCATTGATGATCTGTTTAGCTTTGCAGGTGAAAATAATCAGGCGGCATTTAATGCGGCTGAAAATTCAAGAGATGCGGCAATAAATTCTGCTAATAACTCGTTAAACGCGGCTATTAGTTCTTCAAACGCGGCAAACCAATCAATAGAACGTCAGGCGGTTTTAAACAATCAGAGTTTACAGGAAGTTACAAACCGCGCTATTCAAACATCTAATGCCAGTCGCGTAGATTCTCTTAATTTTGGCGCGGGTGTACTAGATAAATCAATAGATGAAATATCAGACAATGCGGAACGCTCACAAATGCTATTAACTGAATTTGCGGGTAATACAATTCAAACCGCAGTTAACAGCACAAAATCAGAGTCGGCACAGGCAATTGATAAAATAATAAATTTAACAGGTGATACACAAAAAACCATGCTGTACGTATTGGCTGGCGGTGCGGGTATTCTTCTTTTAATAAATAGGATGAAATAAAATGTCACAGTTTCAAAAATATACGTTCGCCTTACTAGCAAACCAAGAAATAAATCCAAGTATTCAAGGTAACTTTTTACGAATGACAGGTGGTGATTTTCCTGTTATTGTAACGCCAAGTGACATCACACCAGTAGAATTACAAAAAGGCATTGGAATTGATTTTGGTGTTAACTTTACACAGGTTAGAATAAAAAACGGTGCCAATGCTCAAACAATTGAGATATACGCGGGAACAGGTGTTATATACGATAACCGTTTAATTACACAAGGTGGTGTGAGTATCAACGGTAACTCGCTTGCTGTACTTGGAAAAACTATAGTTGGTACAAATGCGGTAGAAGTGGTCGCGGAAAATAATAATCGTGCTAGCTTGTTATTGCAAAACAATTCAGATGATATTGTATTTGTAGGGGTAGATAGTACTGTAACAACTGCAACTGGAATTCCAATCGGTTCAGGACAATCATTTACTATTACGTTTATGTCGAGCGTTTATGCAATTGCAAGCGGTTCAAGTAAAGAAATACGCTTTATACAGGAGTCAAATTAATGAGTTCAATCGGTGGTGGGACAGCGATAACTAGCGGTGGATATATTGAAAAGGTTGATTTAACTAGACCGTTGCGCGGAATTGAAGGTGATATTTATATTTCGGGTATACCTGTTAATTCTACAACTCAAGAACCAATAATTGACGTCGACGGTGCGGGTGTTATCTCGTGGGCGCAATTGAGAAGTGTTAGCAATGGGGTTGTTTTTCCAGAGATGGAATTAATAATTGACGGTGTAACTTTATGGAATGCTACTTATACAACAGGGGGAAGTAGTTCGGCACGGACAACATTGTGGGGCAAAAGCTCGTTTGATCGCTATTTTATGGAACCGATGCGATTTAATAGCAGTTTCGTACTACGTTGTAAGTCTAGTACAGTAACAAGTGTAAATGTTGAATATAGTTTAATAAGGGTTTAATATGAAACGAGAAGAAATAGCGGAAGGCGTTTTTACTACTGGTATTGTAGTAAAAAAAGAAATATCAGTAACACGTGGAGAGTTTAAATTACGTATGACGCAAGTAGAGCGTATCGCAATACGTCAGCTAGCCATGTCAGATGCAATAGTCTATGATTTTATGGATTTATTAAGTGATATTGAAATAGTGCCACTCGACCAGCCAGAAGTTATTGACGGAATAAATTACTGTTCAAGCCTTGGCGCATTTTCAAAAGAACGTGCCGATGAGATTTTGGGGAACAATTAATATTATGGCGGAACGTAGACTATTTAATTTAACTAGTGCCGTTCTCATGCCTATGATACTTGGAACGGTAGCAGGGGGCGGTGGTGCATATATTGGTGTGCAGGTTAGTTTAGCAGTGATTGAAACTGAAATATTACAACTTAAAAAAATAACAGAAGTAACAGTAAATAATTCTATATCTATTAATCGGCATGATTTGCAAATTTCTAGCATTAGAAATGATTTTGCAAGAGATATGGACTTATTATATTATCGTATTATGCGAGACGTAGAAGTCGAGAAACACGATGGAAACAAGTAGAATAATTTTAATTGGTTTAATAATCGGGGTACTAATTTTGAAATTAAAACCACGCGGAATAAGAAATAATAATCCGTTAAACATACGCGATTATGCGGGTAATGAATGGCAAGGAAAAATTGGAACCGACGAAAAAGGTTTCGTGGTTTTCGATAATCCCGAAAATGGAATACGTGCCGCTAAGAAAATATTACAAAGTTATGCGAAACGTGGGGTAACAACATTGGATGCAATTGTTGAAGCGTGGGCTCCTAAAATAGAAAATCCAACGCGTAACTATGTGACTTTTGTTGCTAGAATATTAAACAAGCCAGAAAATGGAGAGATAGTATTTTCTGATTATGCGGAATTGTTAAGCGCAATGACATTTTTTGAAAATGGTGATAATCCATACCCGATTGATGTATTTAACAATGGAGTCGCGCGAGTATGAGTGAACAAGTGAGTAAAATAATATCTATAGCGCAAACTGGCGCGTTACTCATTGGTGGTTATTATGTTTACAAATTTTTAAGTGGTGGCGCAGAAATTATAGATAAAACTACAACTTTTTTGGCCGATGCTTACGTAAAAAATACAACTGATGTTATACGGCCAACAATTGGCGTTAGAAGTAATTATTTTACTAATGGCAAATTGAACATTGAAGCGCGTGAAGTATACGCCACTGGTTTTCCGAATATGTATTTTAAAATATTTGCACAGGATAGATTGAAACCAGAGTTTGCAAGTTTACTAGATAATGGGGATAGATATACAGATGATGAATTTAATATGTGAATATTTTAAAAATTCTATACTTGGTATTGTATGGGTAATGTAGTATATTAAGAGGGTCGCAATTAAGCGACCTTTTTAATAGGAATTATCAAAATGCCACAATCAAATATGACAGAATCCGCAAAGTTGATGCACGTAGGACGCGCTAGAATGCTGTTACAAGAAGGTAATAAAACGTGTGTAAGGCATTTATATGAGGCACTTGATTTGCTTTCATTGGTGTTGTTACATGATAAGGAGGTCAGTATGGCGGTGCAGGAATTGGACGAAATAGATAAGGAAAATGAGGACTTGCCACACGAATAAAGTACTGTTAATATATACAGGCAATCAGAAAGCTAACGCCAGTTAGCACCCCCTAAAAGCATCAAGCTAGTCACTTGGTGTTTTTTTTTTTTTTTTTTTTTTTTTTTTTTTTTTTTTTTTTTTTTTTTTTTTTTTTTTTATTTGTGGAAATACGTTGTAATTATGGGGATTATGGATTACTATAGTTACTCACTTAATAAGGAATTAAAGCAAATGAAAAAATTAAATGGTGTTGAGTTAGTAAATGTTTGGATTAACGCGGTTGCAAATGAAATAGTAACACAAGTGCAGTTTTCAAACTGGTTAGAAAATCAAACCGATGATATATACACCACACGCAGAAGTTGCATAACATATTATTGTTTTAATGATTTTCTTGTGGCGTGGGGTGATAATAAATTCAGAGTTTTACCAGTTAATCACACATAATATGGAAAAACCGTTTCAAGAACCATGCCAACATGTCACATATGGAAAGTATGTGGCATTTCAGT
>Ga0307959_1001326_pt1 | contig 11192 bp, 11 predicted proteins | sample OrgLakmetagen494_FD_201813 | JGI IMG/M metagenome (GOLD analysis project Ga0307959, IMG submission 201813) | Saline water microbial communities from Organic Lake, Antarctica - #494 | ecosystem: Environmental > Aquatic > Non-marine Saline and Alkaline > Saline | place: Antarctica: Organic Lake...
ACGTTCAATTTCACGCCGTTGAAATAATACTTAAGTAATGGCCGAAGAAAAAATAAATATTGCAACCTTAGAAATTGACGTAAAAGACTTTGTCAAGTCGGCAACCGTTGCAAAAAAAGAACTTGAAGAACTTCGCGAAGTGAATAGGGATTTGCGAAAAGTTGGAAAACAAGGTTCGCAACAATTTGTTCAAAACGACATTCGAATTAAAGAGTTGTCAAAGACTTATAGGCAACAAACCCAAGCGGCAACCGCTTTAAATAATGCAACCAAGGATTTAACCGAAGCGACGAAATTCGAAGGAAAATCAGTTGTTGAGGTTACAAACCAACGAAACAATTTTATAAAATTATCGAAGCAAATAAAGGGAGACACCGAAGGCGAAATTGCGCAACGTGAAAAACTCAATTCGATAATTGACAAACAAACGGATTTTATCCGCGAAAATTCTTCAAGCTATGCCGACAACAAAGACAGGATCGGCGAATACAGGGACGCGATTCAAGGTTCAATCATAGGCAACACAAAGTTGGGCGCCGTTCTTACAGGCGGAACCCAAATATTAGAAGAACTTAACAAAAGGTTTGGAACCGCAAAAGCGCAAACCGACTCGCAAACAGTATCGACAACAACGTTGACCGGGGCGCAAAAAGCGCAAACGGTCGCAACAACCGCGAGCGCGAAAGCCTTAAGAATATTAAAAATTGCTCTAGTTGCTTCCGGTATTGGTGCAATCGTTATATTGGTTGGGTCCCTTGTTGCGGGATTTCAATTAATGACCAAAACGTTGTCGCGTACTGAAAAAGGTCAAGCAAAACTTAATAAAATAACTTCTGTATTTTCTGGAATCCTTAACGGGTTGTTTAAGATATTGGAACCGTTGGCCAACTTTATTTTTGACGTGGTCGTTGAATCATTTGAAGCATTGACCGAAGTTGCCGAAAAAGCATTCGCCGCGGTTTCGGCGGGACTTTCTGTTTTAGGATTTGAAGACGCTTCGAATTCTGTAAAAAACTTTACTTCCGAAATAAGAGAATCAACCAAGGCCGCCCAAGAATTAGCCGACGCCGAAGCGAAACTTGCAGAAACACAACGGGAACAAGAACGAACGCAATTAAGATTTCAACGTCAAGCGGAAAAACTTCGACAAATAAGGGACGACGAAGCCTTGTCGATTGAAAAACGTAAAAAAGCCAACGAAGAATTGGGCGACGTGTTAAGTCAGCAACAACAAGAAGAACTTGAACTTGCGAACCAGGCTTTGAAGGTTGCAAACTTGCGTATTAAAGCCGAAGGCGAAAACTCAATTGCATTAGACGAACGCTCCGAAGCCTTAACCAAAATAGAAGAAATTGAAGAACGTATTGAAGGCCAACGATCTGAACAATTAACGAACTTAAATTCTTTAAGACGCGAACAAGAACAACAAGAACAAGAACAAGCCGCCGCACGACTTGCAAGGCAAAACGAAGCATTTGAAGCCAGGCAACAACAACAACAAGAAGAACTTGAACTTTTTATTGCGCAATCGGAAAATAAGAACCAAACCTTGCAACAAGAACTTTCAACGGCGAAGGAAATATCAAACCGTAAAAAAGCAATACTAAAAGACGAACTTGAAGCCGGTAAAATAAGCGAATTAGCATATCAAGCCGAACTTCTTAATATTAAAAAGGAATTCGCCGACAAACAATCGGGAGTTGCGGTCCAAGTTGCTGAACGTGAATTTGAGCGTCAACAACAAAACATTGAACGCGAGGTTGTAAATACACGCGAGAAAAACAACCGTTTGGCCGCCGTGGAACGCGAGTTTCAGCTTGAAAGATTACAAGCGGGCGAAATATCCGAACAAGAATATAACTCGGCTATAAACGCAATAAACGAAGAAAATCGAATTGCAAACAAAGAAGCCGAAGCGGAACGACAAGCGATAAACCGAGAAAACCGAATTGCTTCAATGCAAATGGATTTTCAACAAGAATTTCTTGTCAAGCAACAACAACTTGAACGCGAACGTCAACTTGAAATTGCAAACGCCGACAAAACAGGCGCCGACAAAACGGCAATTAATAAAAAGTATAATAAATTCCAAGCCGACCTTGACGGGCAATTACAAGCGCAAAAAGTTGATATTGCAAAGACGGGTTTAAATGCTTTATCACAAATAGTTGATAAACAATCCGCCGCGGGCAAAGCCGTCGCAATCGCTCAAAGTTTAATCAATACACAACAAGGAGTAACGGCCGCCCTTGCATCAGCACCACCGCCTTTTAACTTTGTATTAGCCGGATTAACCGCCGCGGCCGGAGCCAAAGCGATTGCCGATATAGTAAGTACAAAACCGCCTTCCGTTCCAAAAGCGGCCCGCGGAATGTCAATCGGCGGTCGTCCACATTCCCAAGGGGGAACAATGATTGAAGCGGAACGCGGCGAAGCAATCGTTAATAAAAAAGCCATGGCGTCCCCATTGGGGGGCGTTGTTTCGGCAATTAATCAAAGCTTTGGCGGCGTTCCTTTAGCGTCAAGGGGTTCAAATGGCAGTTCGTTTGGTTCTTCTTCCAAACTTGAAAACAGTCTAATAAATTACAATCAATTAAGCAAAACGTTTGAAAGCGCCGTTCGTAAAATACCGCCAAATCAATTGGCGCTTACTGAATTTAAAAAGGCCGACGAAGACTTCGTTGAAATTCAAGAACGCGCGACAATATGAAGCAATTTTTAAAAGGTTGGGCCAATTTCTTTTTAGGATTAGAAACCGAAGAAGCGAAGCGCAAATCCAAAATTTGCATAAAATGCAAGCATATTAAAAAAGGTAAAATCGAAATATTGAAGGATAACCAAATAGAAGAAATAAACGGCGCTTATTGCAACCTTTGCAAGTGTCCCTTAATTGCTAAACTTAGATCAAATGACAAATGCCCCGAAGGAAAATTTTAAACTAGCTGACAAGTTGTTGAGCCTTGAAGAACAAGGACTATTAAAAGAACTTTTTGATCTTGGAGTTGTTTCGCTTGTTTGGTATGATTATTTGCAAATGTGGAAATTGTATCAACACTATATAGACAAAGAAGTTTCAAAGATGCAAACCTATGTCAACATTTCAATTGAATTCAATTGTTCAGAAGACAAGGTTCAAAAGGTCATTTATAAATTACGTCAAAAAATTAATTCGTAAAATCTTATAATAATAAAATATCAACATAAATATTTAATTTGCACAATATGGAAGCAATTATTTACATTGAAGGGGAAATCGGTGTTGACGTACAAATGACAGACATCATTCAACAAATGAAAGCATTTCCGGAACCTTCCAAAATGATAATAAATATAAATTCCGTCGGTGGATATGTAAGTCACTCCGACGAAATCTTTGACTATCTTAATTCGTTTGACATTCCAAAAAAAACAATTGCAAGAAACTTTTGCGCATCCGCCGCTACCAAATTAATGTTGTTAGGCGACGAACGCGAGGTTGAAAAAGGGACTAAATTCATGATTCACAATCCATTTGCGGGACCCGAAGGCGACGCGGATTATCTAAAGGAATTTTCAATTGAATTAAAGAAAGTTGAAAACGCTTTTGTTTCTTTTTATTCTGAAAAACTCAACCAACCAAAAATTGCAATCGCCCCATTAATGGCCCGCGAAACATTTTTGACAGAAAAAGAACTTTTGACGCTTGGTTTTGCAACCGCAATAATTGAAAAAAGCGGAACCAATAAAAACGACGCAAACTTAAAGGCCGTCGCAAAACTTGACTTAAAATTAAATAACCCTAATAACCCCAAATTTATGAAACTAGACCAAAAAAGCAAAAAAGGATTGCTTGATCGAATTACAGACGTTTTGAATTCGTTTTCCACAAAGGCAATGTTGGAATTAAGCGACGCCGACGGCAACGTCTTAATGTTCCCGGAATTAGAACCGGACCAAACGCCTAGTGAAGGCGACAAAGTACAAGCCGAAACCGGTTCATATACCGTTGGAAATCAAGTCATGACCGTTGAAGACGGCGTTGTTGTTTCAGTTGAAGAAATAAGCGACGAAGGCGACGAAGACTTGGAACAAATGAAAAAGGACCTTGACGAAATGTCACAAAAGTACGAAGCGGAAAAGGCAATGAATGAAGAAAAGGAAACTAAGCTTAAGGAGCAAATGAAACTGACTGCAAAGGCTAAAAAGGAAATTGAAGAAATAAAAAACCTTGTTTCCGATTTTGAAATTCCAAATAAAAACCCTTCAAAACCAAAGACAGACGAAGGCTCCCGAAAGTCGGCATTCCCAACACACAAAAAAGGAAGTATTAAAAATCAATTAAGAAAATAAATCTATTATGGCAGGATCACAATTAAATTTCGCAGGCTTTGAGTTCAATCAAGAAGAACTTAAACAACTATCCGAAGTAATCGGCGAAATGGTGTTTTCAATGCGAGCATTGACTGACAACCATGAAGTTGAAGAAGGCATTCTTTACAACAAACAAATAGTATTTAGTGGACGTTTAGGAATGTTCACGAAGGCAATGAAAGCCGATTGTACAACCAACGAAGCGCAAGCGCTAAACCTTAGCGAAAAGACTTGGACCCCAGGTCGCTTTGAAGGTCGACTTGTTCATTGTTCGCCGGCGGTCAACGAACAAAATAAATTGATTAATCAGTTTTCAAGAATGAATCCAGATTTTTACAATGTAATTGACAACTATCCCGCTTTAGCGCAATTCTTGATTACGGCGGCCGTTGGCGCGTTACAAGAAGAAATCCCATGGAAAGCATGGTTCTCAGATGTCACTGCGGACAATGTTTCGGGGGGCGGAATATTCACAAACGGTTTTGATACTGACTTAATTAATGTTATCAACGGACTTTGGACACAAATTGAAACCGATATTCCAGACACAGCGTCGCAATATGTTGAGATTGCAAAGAACGCAGGGGCGTCTTATGTAGATCAAGAACTAGAGGCAAATGAAGGATTAAATATCCTTCGCTCAATGTATAAAAAAGCCGATTCCCGTTTATTGTCTTTACAAGGTAAACGTCTTATGGTTACACGTACAATATACGACAACCTTTTGACCACCTATGAAGAGAAAGAAAGTAACGGCGGATTGTTAACGAGATTAGAAAACGGCGGGGAGTTAATATTCCGCGGGATTCCAGTTGTTAACATGATGAACGAGTGGGACCAGTTTATCAATTCTTATTTGGATAACGGTACAACCTACCATTTACCAAACAGGGCTTTGTTAACTGTTCCTTCAAACATTCCTTTAGGGACTGTAAATGTTGGAGACTTTGACTATTTGGATGCTTTTTATGACAAGAAGTCAAAAACAAATAACATCGACGCGGCTTATAACATGGACGCAAAATTCCTTGAATCTTATTTGGCAGTTGCCGCATATTAATTTTAAAACCTTAGAAAACCATGAGTTGTATTAAGAAAATATCCGAGGATTTGCTATTTGATTGTGCAAACCCGCCGTCCCAAGGGATTGAGACAAACGCGTTGATTGTAAATTCGGAAGACATTAACCGAACTGCGTCAACCGTTGAAACCGACGGAAAAATAAACGTTGTATTGAAAGAAGAAACCGAAGGTTTTTTGATTCAAGGAATTAAACAAATTAATTCATTTAATTATGAATTAGAAGTAAATGACGATTCTTTGAATAAGGTCATTCATCGATATGTAGGAAGGATTTACAATTTAACACCAACGGCTAAAGATCAAATCAACGCTTTTATTGACGGCGCAAATGTTGTTGTAATCGTTCAGAATAAAGCAAAAGGAATTGACAACCTTGACGCGTTTGAAGTTTTAGGTTATGAAAACGGCCTTGAAATTAGCGAGGGGACCAAGAATTCTCAAGAAAATGACGGCGCCTTTACTTTGACATTGGCTTCAAATCCTTTATCGCTTGAACCAAGGGTTCCTTTGACGTATCTTGACACCGATTACGACACGACGTTAACGGCTTTTGAAAACAAGTTGTCAACCGTTACACCGTAATAAATGACCCATGATTGGCAACAATATACACCCGAACAAGTCCGTACCGACAAAATAGACGGTTCGAGACTTGTTTTGGCTTTTGCCAAAGATTACAAAAACTATTTTAATCAAGAATTGACTTGCATAAATTGTGAAAGCAGTTTTAAAAATGAATTCTTAAAATACATTCGTACAATGAGTAAAGAAGCAAAAAACGATTATGAATTAAAGCCAAAATACAACGGTTTGCCGTTAGGCTTTGGTCTTCGTGGCCGTGTTTATAACGGTAAAATCACAAAAAAACAAGCCGACCACCTATTGAAAAACCACCCAAAAGGCGAAGACTTGTTCAAAGTTCTTCCGGAAGACAGTTCAGTTGAAATGTCAAAAAAAGAAGTTATCGCCCTATTGACTAAAAAAGGAATCGACTTTGACCCAAAAGCAAAAAAAGACGACCTTTTGGAGATTTTAAATAAGTAGATTCACAATTTTAAACTATTAAGGGGCAAACATTTATACAAGTGTTTGCCCTTTTTTTGTAAATTTACAATATGAAACAAGATCGTAATAAAATAAGGGGGTTCGGACGCGGCAAAGAGCGCGTTATTTACGCCCCGTATATTGACACCCCGAAGAAGGTCGAACCTCTTAACTGGTTAGCTTCATGTATTGCCAACGGCGAAGAAAACAACTATTCGGAAAAAATTGAAAACTTGATCGAACATTCGATTAACAGTTCTTCGACTTCAAATTTATTTAAACGGTTTTTGATTGGTCAGGGGGACCCGAAATTGACTGAAAAAAAAGCAAACAAAGATCAAAACTTTAACGAGTTAATTGAAGACATTGCCGAAGAATACAAAGACCACCGGGGTTTTTATGTTCTTGTTAAATACAACGCTTTGGGCCAACGCAAGCAATTTAAATCGTTGCCGTTTACGAGCGTTCGAATAAAGGACGTAGATTCATTAGGCAACCCGACAATGTTTGTTATTTCCTCTAATTGGCAAGAATACCTTGACGAATACAAAGAAGAAAAGGACGCCGCAAGCAAATACCAATATCATGTATTTAATCCCAACATAGAAGTTGTAAAAGAACAAATAAAAAAGGCGGGCGACGTTAAGAAATACAAAGGGCAAATCTTTTATTTCAACGGTTCAAAACGCAAATATCGATACCCCTTAGCGTTTATTCATTCAGTAATGAACGACGCTGATTCCGATTTTCGAATTCAGCTTCATAGAAACAAAAGAATTCGCGGCGGATTTTTAAACAAAAAAATAATTATTACACCGCCGGAAATGCCGTCTTATTTAAACTTTCCGGACGACCAATTGGACCCCGCGACGTTGGCCGAAAAAAGGGAATGGAGTAAAAAAGACAATATCGCGTCACAATTAAAGGATTTCTTAGGAGCCGAAAACAATGAAGGATTTCTTCATTTATGTATGGAATTTGAACAAGATGACATTGACAAATTAATCAAAGTTATTGACGTTGAAAGCGTTTCGGAAGACGGAATATTTGAGAAAAACGAAAAAACAATAAAAGACAATATTCGCGCGGCTTACTTTAATCCACCGCCAATTTTATTGGATTCGGACAATTCATTCTTCGGGTCAAGCGGTGAAGCTATGCGCGAAGCGATGGAATTTTACGAAAAAAACGTCAATCATGAGAAATCCAAATTAAAACAAGCTTTGAAAAACTGTTTTGACTTTGAAGTAAAATTTGTTTCTTTATTGGAAGAAGATTCGACCGAAGGAGAACCACAAAAAACTGAAGAAAATGACTAGAATCATAACATTGCAAGAAGTCCAAGGGGTTAAGCCTTTGAGCGCGCACGTAAAAGATAAATTCTTTAATCAATTTATCGAAGACGCGCAAATCAGTTTATTAAAACCTTTAATTGGTCCGGAACTTTACAACGCAATAATTAAAGAACCTAGCGACTATACAGAATTATTGGAAGGCGGATTTTATGATGACGACAAAAGAAGTCATTCGGGACTCAAACGCGTTTTAATTGAATTTACATACACGCTTTATATGTTTGAAAGCGCCGACGTTTCGACACCTTTTGGAATGATTGTCAAAGATTTTAAAGACGGTCAAAAAATTGATCGACAACGCGAAAAAGAATTGAAGACTAAGCGTCAACAAATCGCAAGCCAATATTGGCACGAAGTCCAACACTTCATTTTTTTTACAGAAGAATTGCGGGTAATGTTTAGAGGTTCGCCCGAAGCAAACCGGACTTACAAATCACAAACTATAAAACGCGATCAATGGCTATAATTGCGACATTTTCAGACGTAAATACAAACAAATTCAACGTCAACGGTTACGAAGTATTCAAAATATTTAACGTTCGCAAGGTTGGAACCTCAACAATTGACGTTGTCAATGTTTACGATAATAGACAAACTTTACTCACAAATATAAGATTTGACGAAGTTGAGGTTGACGGGGTTGTTTATACAAATATTGAAGACACAATCACAAACCTAAACGCCTTAACTTATAGACCCGCAACTTTGGGGAATGCAAGTCAGGCGCAAATAGACGACATTCAAAATGTCATTGATAATTTACCGACAACCTACGCAGACATAAATCACGATCACCAAGGACTATATTTAACTGAACAAGAAATTCGCAACCTTGGATTGGGCGGGGGCGGGTCTACAATAGTAAGTGGAATCGTTCAGCAAAATAAGATCAAGTTTTTTGACGCGCAAGAACAACTTGTTTTTGAAATTGACTCGCGGATTTTTCAAGCGCAAGCAAACTCGTTTTCATACAACGAAACAACGGGCCGTTTACGCTTAATTAACACCTTTAACGAAGAACTATCAAGCGCAACAATAAGAGCGAAGACAATCGGTTTTGATAGCTTTATTTATTACGAGGGGATTTCCAACGACTTGTCAAATTTAAGTGTCTCGGAAGGTTTCCAAATGATACAAACGGTTGACGGTTCCTTCTACTTTATAGACGTGAACACTGGGACAAATTTTTCAAACGACTTTCGGTTAATATTTGTTAATAGTGGATTTACTATTGATTTGACGTCCCCAGATATTACAACAAACGATTTTGAAGCCTATGAAATAACAGGCATAATTTCTGAAAATTATCTTGTTGGTGAATCATTTCTTTTTACTTTTTTTCGAAAGCAAAAGCCAATTACGTGGCGCGGGAATTGGGACAATACTACAGACTTTGAAATAAACGATGTTGTTTTGATTAATTCCGCTTTATACATTGCAGTAGTTAACAACACTAATTCAGAACCGCCAAGCGGAAATTGGGAATCATTCGTTCCAGCCGGTCCACAAGGCGACGACGGAAACGGGATTGTTGACGTTGTTGACAACCTCGACGGAACCTTTACATTTAATTTTACAGACGAAACAAGCTTCACAACTTCTGATTTAACGGGGCCACAAGGAGAAACAGGACCTAAAGGAGACACGGGAGACACGGGACCTCAAGGAATACAAGGAGAAACAGGACCTAAAGGAGACACGGGAGACACGGGACCACAAGGAGAAACAGGACCTAAAGGAGACACGGGAGAGACAGGACCACAAGGAGAAACAGGACCTAAAGGAGACGATGGAAATGATGGAAATGATGGAAGTGTTGGTGATTCTGCTTATGATGTTTGGTTAGCAAGGGGAAATACAGGTACAGTCCAAGATTACTTAGATTCTTTAATTGGTGAAAAGGGAGATATTGGTGACTCAGCTTATAATGTTTGGTTAAGTTTAGGCAATACAGGAACTGAGCAAGACTTTATAGATTCAATTAAAGGAGAGGATGGTGCTATTGGTTCTGATGGTGCTGACGGTGATTCAGCTTATCAAGTATGGCTAAATTCTGGAAACACTGGAAGTCAACAGGATTTTATAGATTCATTAACTGGACCACAAGGACCTAAAGGAGACACAGGAGAAACAGGACCTAAAGGAGACACGGGAGACACGGGACCTCAAGGAGAAACAGGACCTGCAGGCGAAGATCTTACAGCAAGAACCAACAAAACAGTTACAGCATCTAGTTATATTCTATTAGCTACCGATGTAGATAAGTTTTTAATATTCTCTAATGCGTGTACGGTTGTAGTGCCTAACGGGCTACCTGCTAACTTAGAATTCCAAGGCAAGCAAGGAGGCACAGGACAAGTAACATTTTCAGCAGAATCAGGGGGAACTTTAAATGTGCCTTCAGTATTTCTAGCGGAAACCGCAGAACAACATTGTTTTTTCGGAATCAGAACCGATGGAAGCGATGTATCTACAATTTTAGGAACTTTAAAACTAGCATAATATGAACATGGGAATAATAGCGGCAAGTAGATTGAGGGCAGGAGCAAGAAACGCAATGTTTGATAATGCGGTTGCTTACTACAGACTAGACGAAACCACAGGAGATGCTATTGATTTAGTTAATGGGTACAATGGTACTTTAAACGGTGCGATAAGCAGAAACGGCGAATATTATACTTTTGCCTTACAAAACCAGTATGTATATATAGGAGATAAAGATGATTTTAGTTTTACCGATGGAAATGGAAATAATACGGATTTTGTAATTAAAACCGAGGTTGTTTTTGATGATTTTAATTCTAGTGATAGGGCGTGGTTAGTTTCAAAAAGAGAATCAAGTTTAAGCGGTGTTCAAGAATGGCAGCTAGTTTTTTTTGAAAACCAAATTATTTTTCAAATATGGGATTCATCCAACAATAGATTTGGGATAAGAACTAACTTTATACCTACAGTAGGTCAAAAATATATTTTAGGTGTTACACTAAACGGAACTAGTATAAGCTTATTTATTGATGGGGTTATCGAGCAAACAGAAAATTTGCCTGTAGGATTTACATTTTATAATGGAGATAGCGTTGTTAACTTAGGGGATGAAACTTTTACGGATAGGTTAAACCTTATTGGAAAATTAAAAGAAACAGTAATAGTAAAGGGTAACGGATGGACTCAGCAAAATATTACAGACAATTATAACGGTGGAGCAGGTATAACTTATTAATATATACAATATGAAACTTACAACAATTACAAATATTACACACGAGCAATGGAAGCAACAAGCAGAAAGATTTTCTAGCATTGCAGATGCAGTCAACTCATTAACTTTTCCAAAAAAGGACGTTAACGAAATGCCTGCAA
>Ga0307959_1001329_pt1 | contig 11184 bp, 7 predicted proteins | sample OrgLakmetagen494_FD_201813 | JGI IMG/M metagenome (GOLD analysis project Ga0307959, IMG submission 201813) | Saline water microbial communities from Organic Lake, Antarctica - #494 | ecosystem: Environmental > Aquatic > Non-marine Saline and Alkaline > Saline | place: Antarctica: Organic Lake...
CACCTTCGCCTGGCGTTGTTGTTGCGCTGTTGCCACCAGCGCCTTCAGAGGTGATAGCGGTCGCAGTGGTGTCAGCAGCAGCAGCAGCAGCAGCAGCAGCAGCGCTATCTTTTTCTTGCTTGGCTTTGACTTTCTGGTATGCTCGGTCAACTTCTTGTGACTCAAGCTCCTCAGCGGATAACGGCATGGCTTCGGGTGCATCAACGACAGGCGGATTTTGAGCATCATCTCCAGCATCTGTTAACGACGGTCCAGTGTCTGTTTCAGCTGCTGCGCTTGCTGCTGTGTTTGGCGCATTTTCACCACCTGTTGAAGTTGGAGCAGCACTTTCTGTATTTCCTGGAGATGTATTCGTCGAGGGCACAGCAGCAGCAGTAGCAGCTGCAGTAGAAACTTCATCTTCAGCAGGGGAAGCACTTGGCTCGAGACCTTGTGCCTCAAAATTAGGTTTACGACCATTCTTTGGAGGTGTTGGATCTTCTGCAACGTCCTTCTTGCTGCTCCCTGAAGGATCTGATGTTGGCGCTGCTGCTGATGCTGATGCTGCTGCAGCGGCGGCTTTTCTTGCCGCTTGCTCCAAAAACTCTTGCATTTGCGGCTCTACTCGTTGCTCCTCCTTTTGTTGGACGTATTCGTCTACGGTAGGGAGCGGTAGGAACTGTGCAGCTCGGTGCGCTGCGATCCAAAGATCAAAGCTGATGCTGTTGCCCGTCTTGGGTGGTTTCACGGGCTTCGCTACTGCTCCTTTTGCTCCTCCACCTCCTCCTCCTCCTCGACCACCACCGCTGCTGCCTGGTCGAGCTTTGGGAGGCGTTTTGGCAGCAGCAGCACTACTGCTTGACTTCTTGGCCTTCTTTTCAGGCGCAGTTGCTGCGACCTTGGCTGCATGAGCAGCTTCAACATCAGCGGCCAACCGCAGAAAGTCGCCGCGATCCACCGCCTAATGAGATGATAACATAGAAAGGAAGGAATAATTTATAAGGCGAACAAAAGTACACTCTCAGAAAAAAAAAGTCTGAAGAAAAACTAGTTTCAACCACAGAAATAGCTTTAAAGATTTGCAACTGTTACTGGTCTAACCTTGATAGCCGCCCGAAGGTCGGTGCAGTCTTTGTGCAAATAGTCCACGCCGCCCCACTTTAGAATGGTCTTGAAGTCGGCAGCACTTAATCCAGACGCGTGGTAGGCGTTGTTCTTGGCCAGGGCCCGGTCTCGCCCGCACTGCTTGAAGAACTGCTTCGGGCTGAGCTTCCCCAGCCGTGAAGTCGGGCCCCCTACCAAAGGACGGTACACCGAGTCCAGGAAAGCTTCCAGGGGGGCTACGGCTTCGCGGGCAATCGCCAATTCGCTTTCGGCGATTCGGCGAGCTTCCTCGGCTCTTGCTTGAGCTTCGGCTTCCCGGGCCTGTAACTCTTCTTGCATCGCCAATTCGCGGTCGAAGCTCCCAGCGTCCCAATCCTCTTCGTACTCTGCAGGGGCGTTACTGCTACTACCATCAGGAGGGTGGTTGTCAACGAGAGCGCTCTCTTCCCCAACTTCTCCTTCTGCATTACCACCATTGCTTCTACTTACGCCTCCCTCAACCTCTTCGATCAGCAACTCTTCGTCATGCACGCCGTTTTCCAATGCTGCAGCAGCTTCTGCCACAGCTAGCCGCATCTCTTCTGCTTCGGCGTTTGCAGCATCCAAAGCCGCTTGCCCGGCATCATCATCCCATACTGAAGAAGTAGACGCCTGGGGATTGTTGGTGTTGGAAGCAAACGGAGGCGGCACGTGCCGCACGAGGTCGCGAGCTGAGTTGCGCGCTGGCACCCAAGTAGGTATCTCTTCGTCGTTGTTGCTACCTGCTACCCTCAACCAACCTTCCACCTGCAGGACAAAATTGGAATCGACGTAAAAGGTACATCTTTCAAAGGACAGAATACGACTTCATTCGTGCAAACTTCCCTAATTTTGACACACACAAGACCTGAACGGTCACTCTCATTTGCCCTTGAAGCGCGCGCATGTAAGCTTCACTTACCTCTTCGCCGTCGCCCCACGCTTCAAAAATGTCGCCCTTTTGGAACGGCGCCACGTCCAACGACAGCGGCGCGTCGCGGTGCCGCCCTTCCCGGGGCCGCAGCAGCGCGAGGGCTTCGAAGTACACGGCCTCGGGTGGCGGCGGCAGCGGCGGTGGGGGCGGCAGCGAAGGATCCGCAGGCCATGCCGCTATTACTTCTATGCCTTCATCTTCTTCTTGTTCTTGTGTGCCAGCTCGAAGGTTCATGCTACCGGCATCTCTGCCCCATTCGTTTTCGTAACCTACTTCTTCTTCTTCATCTTCATCTCCGTAGAACCCTCTGTAGCTTCCCTCTTCTAACTGCTCTTCCTCTCCTTGTGGCCCGCCATAATTTGGATCCCATCCACCGCTTGGATTTGCCATTTCTTCATATTCCTCCTCTTGCGCATCCGCACCGCCACGACCTACAACTTCTCCTTCTAAAGCTGCCACTTGAGCTTGCAACCGCATTGCGGCCAGCGCCGAGGCTTCGTGCACAAAGGACGCCACGTCGCCGCCACCGGACTCGACGATGTCGTCCCCGAGTTGAAGGAGCCGTTGGGCGAGGTTGCGGCTTGCGTCTTTCAAAGTTTGCACCACTTGCGAATTGGCTGCGCGCTGTGAGGTAAATCCTGCCACAATATCATCGTCGTTGCCGGCGTTGTTGTGAGGCATGTCACCACCACGTCCATCATTCTCCTCGCCGAACCCACCACCATCGTAACCGCGTGAGTTCGTCTTGTTCCAAGGCCAAGCAGACCCCAGACCAGCTGCAGCGGCGAGCGACGACCCTCTTCCAAGCATGAGCGGCCGCTGTGGGGGCGGCGTGGGCGTTTTCTCGCGCGGCAAAGGGCCCATGGCTTCAACGGCAGTGGCCAACGAACTGGCATTGACTGTAGCTTGCTTAATGGCCGCTTCCATCGACGCAATCAACATTTTCAAGCCGTCTGGGTCGTCTTCGATGGGTGATGAATCCCTGGGAGTAGGGTCAGTCGATGATTCTGCGGATGCTCCCGCGGCAGACCGCATCACTCCTGCTCTGGCAGCGGCTTGCAATATACTACTCTTCCCACCAACGTTACTGTTGCGGCTGCCGTTGCTGTTGTTCACTACAGGCGAGGGTTCTCGAGGAGGCAGTGGGCCCATCGCATTGACCACGTCAAACAATGTCTCTGCTTTCTGAGCAGCGACAATGGCGGAGGCCTCCATGTCGGCCAGCATCATTTTCATCCCGTCAGGATCGCTGCTGAGCGAGTTGCTCCGCAATGCAGCGAGGTGGGACGGGTCAGGCGATCTCCTGTTGGGTGGCGCTGCAGTAGCTTGCATGTTACTGGAGGGGTAACGCCCATTGAACAATTGCCCGCCAGCAGCCGCCGCTCGCAAGAGGCTCGGCTTACTGGAAGGCGGGGGTCTGGGAACGCGCATGCGCTGCGACGATGGCCCATCTCCTGAAGGTGCTTCCCCAGCAGCCGACGAACTACTGCCAGTGTTAGCCACGTTGCCGAATTGTGCTCTAGCTCCAGCGCTCGCTGCGGTCCACAAGCCACCGTTGATTTTGCTGCCGCCTTTGCTGTGGTTGCCGTTAGTGTTGTTAGCATTGCTTTTGAAGGCGTTGCCCATCAAGTTGTCGTAGCTCTCGCGGAGGCGGCTGAGGCTGTTGCTGCGGCTCCTGCCTCGATGTTCACCGTTGGCAGCGTCTCCAGTGGTAGGCCCCAGGCGCCCCCACGAGCGAACAAGCGCTGCGGAGAGCGACAAATGCGGGCGAGACACGACAGTGGCCACCCCTGGGCCAGCACCGCCTTGAGCGGCGTTGAGTAATGCAGCTTGTTCGGGTGGCACGACCGACGGCGGCCGCACCGCTGCGAAGACTCGGCTCCGGGGCACCACTGGTGGAGCCGCTCTGGCTGCCCCTGATGAAGATGATGCTGCTGCTCCTTGATTGAGCACACTTTCGTCTTGAGCGTACTCCGACCCTGCTTCGACTGGCACGGCATAACTTTCTTCGGCAGATTCCTTTTCCATCCAGGCCACCTGCCGTACGCTCTTCGGTGGTGTGTTTCCAGAAGCCCCAGACAGCGCTCCAGCAGCGGCCATCAGAGTGGACCCTGGCGTTAAGCGGCGCCGAGGACGAGGTCGCGCAGCGGTTGCATCAGTGCTAGTTAAGGTGGCAGCAGGAGGTGGAGCTCCCGCTTGACGCCGCGGCGGTGTTCGGACACGTGGGGGTTGTGAAGGAGAAGGTGAAGCAACGATTGGCCTCTGAGCCCAGGGTTTGATAGGCTGGCGAAACTGCGCTTCTATATGTTTCAAGCGATCGGACATGCCTGCGGTAGGCTGTTTGTGACTGCTGCTGCTGCCGATAGATGCATGAGCGGCGTCTAAATGAGCTTCGGCCTCAGCTTCTGCCTTCACTTGCGCCCACTTCTGCAGCGCGTTTCCTGCTTTTGGAGGGTTTCTGTGACGGCTGCTGCTATGATTGTTGCTGGAGTGATGGCTGCGGCCATTATCCACCGCACTCCGACTACGGGTCATTCCACTGCCGTTGCGACTCCAGCCAACAGCACCACCTCTGGCTCTCGCACCACTGCGGTCGTGACCATTGGCAGCTGTTGAATACGCTGGATCTTGCCTGCGCGGCTGCCCGCTTTGCAGCCACGGTGAAGAGGCAGGCAGCGGCGGCGGTGGCACTAGAGGCGGACCGTTGGGCCTCGAATACTCGAAAGACTCGCGAGGAAAGGCATAGGAAGCTGCCTGGTGCAAGCGCCGCGGCAAGCTCTGGGAAGGCACTCTCCTATCACTGGTGTCTTGCGGCTCCTCATAATTGTACAATTCGTTGTCGTCGTCGTTGCGCGTGTATCTAGAAGGCGCTGCATTGCGGTCGTCTTCGCTGACAGAAGGCCCGCCACCTACGCTGCTGTACGACTCACGGCTCATGCTTCGTTCCATGAACTGCTGGTCGTCTACTTCCTCTTCATCATTATAGGCTAGCTCATCTTCATATTCCTGCACATCTTCTACTGCTTCTTCTTCTTCTTCTTCGGTGAGTGGGTCATGCAAGACGAGCTCTTCTCCTTCTTCTTCGCCAATCACATGGCCAGGAGCTCTCACTTGCACCCCGTCCACTACCAAGGAAGGCTTCAGCCGGCGCGATGTACTTTTCGTCCCCGTGACGTAGGGCGGCAAACCCCACCTCACTGCACTCTTGCGCAGCGCCTGCTTCTTGCTGTCGACTGCAGCAAGCAAAGTTTCGCCGTCTTGTTCAGTGAAAAAAGAGGCGCCATGCCCGTAGCGGTCGTCACCACCAAAAGGAGAAGGCTCATTGTTGGCAGAGAGGCAGCGGAGCAAGGTGTGCATGGAAGGCTCGTCAAGCTCGAGCGCGTCATCCAAACTCCGCACCTGGATATACAGGCATTTGTTCCGTCACATTAGCAAAAGGAAACATCCGTCAACACAAGATACTTGTTATGTGGCGCGCAAGGAAAAGGAAATGACCGAGTCAGAATGGAGGTTATTTTCTCTGCGTTCTACTTTTGTTTAAGCTATACCCCCGCTTCGAAGAGGGGTTGTCGGTGCTTTTCAAGGCCTGCCTCTGTAAGAAGCTTCTCAAGCCTAGGCGAGTCTACGCGGCCCCTTGTGATCGGAGGTGGTTGCGGCGGCAGCGGTGGCGGCGGCGTCAACAAGATTCGCACCGTAGCGGTGGAGCTGTCGCTTGAAAGGTCCACGCGGCCTCCTAATCGAAGCAACACAAAATGCAGAGGTGCCGGAAATCACTACAGAATCTAAAGTAACTTTTGAACACAGCAAGCAAAAGCGTTTGAAAAAAAAAACACGCAAATTTGTACGAACCGTCATTCGCTGCGTCATTTCCTTGATTGGAGAGGTGAAGCGACGGAGCTTTGAGCACAGCGGTGAATGTCAGCGCAGTTGCCTCGGCCACCGCAAGAGCTCCTGACTGCATCTCGTTTAAAGGTGAATCTGGATTGAGGAACGTCAAAGGGTCTGCTTGGCGAGTCTCCCCGAGCCCTCGACCGCCTTGCCAGCGCCTCGACAGCAGAGGCACCCGCACTTCGCCCTCGACTTCACCCACGCCCAATTCTAGGACCCCAAAGCAGGGCAAAAACTGCACACCCGCTTCTGCCGTACCAGGCACCGTACCGTAGCGCACTTTGACGGCACCAAGAAGACCCGTACTAGCACGGCGTACGCGCAGCACTGCTTCCGGTGGTTCAAGGTCAGTTAAATTGGATCCGAGCAAAAGTTGCGTGCTCGACGCAAAGTTCACGGTTTCGGCCGCCGCTGCTGCCAGGGCCAAGGCACGGCTTTCGGGGCGCAAAGCAGGCATTGCCACCCAGCAAATAGTGTCCACAAAGCCGACGCTTTCAACGGGAGCAAAAGGAGTGGAATTTTGCCGCGGCGCTCCGTCGGGTGACGGTGAGTCAAACGAAAACACTAAGGGCGCATTGTCGTCGTCGTCGTTGGCACTTCGTACTCGATTCAATGGCTCTTCCGGTAAAGGATCGTGATGAAGCGTCGTCGAATGGAGCTTCTTCAAGCGCTCTGCGATAACCTGCTCCGCCTGAAGACATTGATAATACCGAAAAGCAAATCATTAGAACTCCGGGCGGTAAAGAGTATTTGCACTATGGGAGGAAAGCACAGAGGAGGGTTAAAAAAAGTATACGAGGCTACAGCTGCTCTCTTCGTCAGTATACCAATTGGTTTGCCTCAACTTCTTCGGCTCGTGTCAATGGCGGCGGGTCATGCGTGGCGTGAGTGGCCATTGCCGCCACCGCCGCCGCCACCCTCGTCGACTGACCACTGGCACCTTCGCTCAGGCCTAAAGGGTCGCGGCGCTCGAGGTACGCCACGATGGCCACTGCTGAGAGCATGCGCTGAAAGCCCACGCGCCGCAAACTCATGGGAGGGGGTTGGTTCTCGGCCGCACCAGTCGCTGCGGCGTTTGATTTCGGAGCGAAGACGCGGAAGAGCCCCCGCGAAGCCTCGAGCGGGCCCAAGAGCTTCAGCCAAGGCCGGTCTTCAAGCAACTCGGCCGCCTAGTCACAGGAAGGAATTGAAAAAAAAAACTTTTAAATAAGTAGCGAAAGACGGCGCCAAGAATTGATACGCTAAACATTTGAATGTGCGGCGTTAGGAGCTACGGTTTTGCCATGGATCCAAGTGAAGAACTTCCCAAATGAAAAATGGATGAATGCGTTCATTTCTTTCGTCTTACCTGCGGCACGAATTCCTGAACGGAAAGCGTCGCTGCTCCGTTGGATGAATCGCTTAGAAAGCTCAGCTCTTCGAAACGTGCGTTCGCTCTCATTCGGAACACGTCAGACTCGAGTGAACGTCGCAGCGCGGTAGGCAGGACCTGGAGGACGCCCGCAAGGGATTCGTCTACCCGAGACAGGCTCTCCAAGTATAAAATGAACTCGTTTTGCGCTACTTCCCATGATGTCGGTGAAGCGCCATCAATTTCAGCGGGACTATTATCTAAGCCTGGTTGAAATGCTCCTAGCTCCCATGTGCTTTCTCCTGTCGCTGTATTCACCCAAAACGAAGAGCCCGTCCTCCGAGATAGTGCGCGCTTCCATTGGCCGAAGCTTGACGCCATACTTACTATGCCTACAGAGTTTATTCACATTAATAGTGGCGCAATTATAGGTAAGAATGACTCTTTAGCTAGAATAACCCAACGTATCCCGCCTAAGAGGAATTCGCATACTTTTGAGTCGGGGAATGTTCTACGTCTGAAAGCTTCGTTTCTACGAGTGAATAAGTGCCGGCAATTTTAGATCTCAAGACAAGGAGCTATTCGTCAAGCAGTTCCTATCTAAGCACTAAACTAAGCTTCTTCCATTTATTCTTCTTCTCCATCTTTTAACTCCATGCGTCATGCTCCATGCTATACACATACAGTACTCGCAACTCGTTACCTCCACAACGAGAAACACATCAAGAAAAAAAAAAGCGAAAGCTTTCAACTGGTTGGTGAGTATGTGGTGATTTTTGATTGGCTGAGAAAGACCGAGAAAGTTTCAGATGTCATCCCTCCATCCTCTTCCGGCTTTTGCTTACAGGTACATTCTGTACACAGAATCATTACCCCTTACCCCTTACTCTTGTTCCCGCTTCCCGCTTATGGGATCTTATGGCATGGATGTCACCCATACGACCAGGGAGTCTTAAAAGATAGATGAGTTTGTAGATTAGATTTTTATACTCCCCAATTGCAAAGAAACAAAACAAAGAGCATAACGCTGAGATTTGGTGAATCCTCCAGAAACAAATCTGACTGGGCTGAGTGTCCTTTTGCGTAATGCAAAGTTCATCTTTACTCTTATGAACCCTGTAGGATCAATTCTCGGAAGTAGGCATAAGTTGATCGGATGGAAACTCCACTTCTCATGAGCACGAACTTCTCGGGGCCAAGGTCAAAACAATTACAACTAATTATGATGTAGTTCAAGGGAGTGGAGTGCTCGGGGATGGGTGGCTCTTCAGGGTTGCTTGAGAGACATCGCTGTAGTTGTAGTCCTCTCCTCGTCCTCTGCAGAAAGGAACTCTTTTCTTGAGTTTTGAGCAGCACTCTCAGAGCACCGGAAAGCTCGTCACTCTGGGCCGCTACCATCACCCCTTATGTCGTTTTGTAATGCGGAAATATATTCAAGCAGCAAGGAGGGAGAAAGATCCCCCCCTGAATCCTGGATGGTTATAAAATTTTGGTTGTAAAATGGGGTTCGTTAGGTGTAGATGGTGCGTAGTGGGTAAGAGCACGGCGCTTTGGCTTGAAATGCGATTAATTGATGGTTATGTGTTCTTTATATGGGTTTAAACATATTGCATATATGAACATGCGTACTTGGTGTTCGAATTGGGTCACTTCTGAAAGATAGAATTGTGCTGCCTATATTGTACTGTCTTTCTTTGTACCGATAAGTTTGAATTGCACATATGCAAATTACTCTTTTGAGGTGCTGGCCCTTGTTGACTGTTTTTGGCTCTATCTTGGATCCCTCAGGACCTGTGTCAAAATCCAAATCCTTTCCTTTGTACCTTCTAAACCTTCGCATACTTTAAACGCATTTCGCTTCGCCTACGCTACTGCTGCTTCGGCGACGCGCCGTGGACTTAGAAGGAAGATTGACCTTCGTTTTCGTTTCAATCACTCCACCATTCCTCTGCTTACCTCCACTGTCACTACCACCAACACGGAGGCGCCAATTGTCCTCAGGTCGAGAACTCTCAATGAATTTTTTCAGGAGCCCAGATGGTGGCTCTTTTTCTTCAAGCTTATCGCGAATCTTAGCGAGCTTTCGAGCGTCTCGTCTCAAACCTCTCAATGCCTTGCGGTTTTCCATTGTCGTAGTGATTGCTGCTGCCTCGGTGATCATACCAGCATTTGGAACTCCTGCGCTCAGCTGAATGGGCATCGGTTCCTGTAGAAGTTTCGCAGAGAGTGAAGAAAGCATCCAGAGGCAGCCAGGTTTTGGCGGAAATCCATTTTTGCGCGTAAATTCAGTTACACATCGTCTCCAAATACATGCCTCAATATCTTTTATGGTGTGCATCTTCCAGTTTTCTAAACTTAATCGTAGTCTTATGGACTTCAATGCGATTGCAAATTTTGAGAGCCCACCGCAACCAATGATAGTGATAACATGAGCGTCAAATTCTGCAATAGCCTCAGCATCGCCTCGCCGCCGAAGGTCTGCTTTTAAGTGCCGCCATTTCCCTAGGTCGCGGCGTTTTTGGCGCGCCTCTTTCTTAAGCTCTTCATTAGCCTCAAAATCAGCGACAGCATCTTTGGCCCGAGCTGCCAGTAGAACGGCCACCCACTTTTCCCAAGCATTACCGTAGACCTTCACCTGCCAAGCATCGAGGGCTTGGTCGAGTCGCTCCAACAAATGTTCCGCTGCGGCGACCTGGCTGAGCTCTTCGCCTGCTTGCTTATGCTCGGCTTCGCGTATGTTTGATAGCCGCTCATTCACAACCTTGTCGAAGTGCCGGCTTTCTTCTGCACTCCGAAGATGTCCTACTGTGGGTCGATTGCCTGCTGACTCCCACTTACGGCTTTCCCTTTCTAGAGACGCCCGACTTCTCTTCTGACGGCTGTCTTTGGTCTTCTGCTTTTCTTCTTGTTCTTCGAGTGCAAATTCTACAGCTTCTGCGCTATCGAGAAGCGCAAACTTTCGCCGGGCTGTTCTCGCACGTAAAATCGCTCGGCGCTTCGGGTCAAGCTTTTTCATTTCAGTATCAGACGCAGATACTTTGAGCCTCGCTTCCCCGCGCGGCCGTGGTTTGTTCTTTTCACCTTGTTCCTGCGCCACCTCCAAGTTGCGGCCTTCGCACGAAAACTCGAACCCTGGCAGAAAGCCAGGTAGGCCAGCATCGAGTGCGACGATAAAAGAGTTTTCCTGCTTTGCACCGTCGCCTGATTTCCAAGCTTTTACTACGCCAGTCCAATTATTTAAAGCTGTCAAATCAAGGCTTTTTAAGTGTACATTGAGACCAACGAGCGTATTTGGATCTCGATCATCATCGAAGCTTAGCATCTGGGGCAGGTCTCTGATCTTCACCCCACCTGCTCCATCGATGTCAACCATCAAACTTGCCCAATCAGGTACTCCGAAGTCGCCATTTCCAAAAATCATTGGGTCCATTTCATTTTCGCCGAATAAGTGCTGCCCATTTTGAAAGTATCTAGAGACCATGTCCATGCGCGGCCATGGTGTCTGACCTTCGGCGAGCCCATGCTCACCTTTTGAAATAAGCTCATTGTACCGCGCCACTATCTTCACCAGAGCCAACTTACGAGTCAATTTCTTGTCAATTTCTTCCTCTACCTTCATGTCATTAAGGTAATTGTCGTAATCAGTGAGGGGTTTCGCTGGATCAAGCAATAAGCATGCCACTATCCTATCAGGCCGCAGCAAAAAATCTCTTGACCTGGGTTCTGGTTCAGACAAGATCTCTAGAAAAACCTGTGGCACCATGACCGAAGTGTTGCGCCCTCCTGGTGCTTGGCGTAACACCCGCGGTTCTGCAGCGTATACAAAGCACGCATCAAATTTGTGACCACCACGCATATTTTGTAAGTTTTCAGGGTTCAGTGTATCTGCAGTCAAATTTTCCTCGTACTC
>Ga0307959_1001337_pt1 | contig 11147 bp, 11 predicted proteins | sample OrgLakmetagen494_FD_201813 | JGI IMG/M metagenome (GOLD analysis project Ga0307959, IMG submission 201813) | Saline water microbial communities from Organic Lake, Antarctica - #494 | ecosystem: Environmental > Aquatic > Non-marine Saline and Alkaline > Saline | place: Antarctica: Organic Lake...
TGAGGGTTTTGGTGAACTCAGTCATACTGTATATAACCACAGTGTTTTTACTAAGACAAGACCTCTGCCGAGGTCACGCTATCCATCCCCACCCAAATGTTAGGGAAGTCGCTCCCGCTCCACTTGAATCAATTGGATGGGGTATTTCGCGACTATGTTGATAAAATCATCCAGTAAGTTCACCAAAGTAAACCACAAGGTGCTTTTTGCTACGCAAGCGAATTGTAATGCCCTATATTGATGTAGCATAAACCATCGAATGTTAAATCTATGAGGGCATGTTGTGAGTGATGAGATCAGTCCAGACCAACAAACACTGTATGACGAGGTAGCCTGCGTTATAGAAACGCTGCCTCAGCGTTCAGTTATCTCTGACAGCACGGTTGATCACTGGATTCGGGGAATTATCAAGCGCGACCCCGAGCGCGCGGTCTGGCATGCCCACCGCGCTGCCGGGATCGGTGGATCGGAAGTCGGCGAACTCTTGCTGACCGCTATGGGTAAATCAAACGCTTACAATACGCTGGAAGACCTCTCGCGGATGAAGTTGTTGCAGCAGTTTCCGATCCCCCCTACGATTCACATGCTCCGCGGTACGGCCATGGAGCCCTTGGCGCAGCCTGTTTATCATAAGCTGTCCAACCACAAGAGTTTGCTGGAAACGCCGGAAATCAAAGAAGCCTTTTCCAAGCCCCATCCGGATTACCCATTTATTATCGGAAACCCTGACGAAGTTGCTCAGGCCGGAAATAAAGTGCTCGTTACGGACTTCAAGGTTCGTTCCAACCTGGATAGCGAGGACGCCATCAAGCTGATCAACGCAGCACAGGTGCACTGGTACGGCCTTCTGTATGAGGGATATTTCAAAAAACTGCCCGATTACTACGCGCTGGCTGAACTGGATATCCCCTCCAAGCTCATCGATGACCTGATGGCCCAGGAGAACCCAAACTTTCAGGCACTGGCTGACAACATCGCTGCGGTAAATGGTCCGGGGTTTGGTATGCAGGTCCGCACATTCCGCCATAATTCCGCAATCGCTAACAACCTGGTGAAACTTGCCCGTGAATTTTGGGAAAACCACGTACTGTCAGGGATCCCTTATCAAAATCCCCAGCCGCAAAAGCCGGCTGAACTAACATCAAACGACGAAAAAAGCTTGAATGAACTTCAGAATGAATTTTTGCGGTTCAAGCTGGCGGGCCAGGTCGCCAAGGATAAAGCCGATGAAATCCGCGTAGAGATCGATAACATCGCCAGTAAATATCAGGTCAAGGAGTGGCCTTTCGAGGTGCCCGGGATATCAGCAGGCTACACTGAGCGATTTGACGCTAAAGCGGCAGTGTCGGCACTGATGAGTAAAGGTGTCGATAAAGCATTATTAGTTAAACCGACTGACGTTCTGGATACCGAGGCCGCAGAAGTGACATTGCGCAATAACGACCTACTCGGGGAGCATGTGTTCAAACAGGGATTCGATACGCGGATGATCAAGGCTTCTTTAAAAGAAGCTGGATTGTCTGCCAGCCTGTTCCAGAACAAAACATTTCGGATCGGGATGAGTACCAAGAAAGTCGACACGGAAATTCGGGACCAGTTACAAGATCACATGACAGTGCACATCTCACGCTTTATGGCAGACAGCAAGGACGACAAGCCGTCCCTGGCTGGAAAATCGGAGGATATGACTGAGGCCGAGGATCTGGATCTGGAAAATATGTCGTTGGCGTGAGCCATGGAAAACGGGTTATTACACAGCCAGCCCGGTAACGCATTATTCATACTACAATAACTTATGTTATCCACAGAGTTTTCAGCATTTTCTGTGGAAAAGTAAACGCCTCAAGTGTTAGTAGCACGGAGATCATCATGAATCAGTTGGCACAGAAAGATATGGGGAATCAATCGGTTACTTTGATCGACGCGGAAGAGCGATTTCATGCAATGGAGTCAAAAATTCGGAAAATGGAGGTACTGCTGACCGACATTCAAAGCCATTCCCATCCTGGTGTTATGGATTTGATGCTCCAGTATTCGATGCTGCGAACCGCCCTGTCAAGAATCGGTTCACGCCTCAAAGGGGATGCGATTGCCAAGATCCACATCCGGGATCTGAAGATGCTTGGAAAGCTGGAAATTCTGGTGTTTGAATTTGAAGGCACATTGAGCGACGCCCACGCAGAATTGGCTTGATCTCACCATAGCTCTAAATTTGGCAACGTAATAATAAGGGGAACACACAATGACTGATGACTACGCAAACAGATCCTGGCTTGGCGACAACAGCACTGCCAGCCCTGGTTCTTCGGCCACGAAGTCTTCATGGCAGGAACGCGCTCGTGAAGGCCTCAATAAAACAGTGGAGTTTCTGGCAGAGCACGGCGTAGCAGTGGGCATTGCTGGCGGCAGTGTCTTGATGGCAATGGGCGCGACAGCGACCGCTATGACTGTCACGGCAGACACAATGATCGAGGCGAGCATTGCCCGTGAAGCCGCCGCCTCATTACTTACGGCAGGCGTACTGAAGCTGGCTGCTTTTTCTGGTGCTGAGTATGCGGCGAAACTGCACCTTAAGGGTGTCGAGTATCTTTTTGATGATGAGGCGTATCGCGAGGCGGCTTACGGTACTGATGGAGAGCCCATTTACGATGACCCGAGAAGCAGTAACCCGATCCGCAGCATGTCAGATGAAGCGGTTCTGGCGGAGCCTGTATTCCAGTCAGCCATTCGGAGCATATTCAAAGATCTGGAGCACGACCCGGAAACCCGCCACCAGATTTACGCAATGATCCAGAACAATCCAGGAGCGAGGGAAGCGCTGATGAATGCTCAACAGCAGATCGATCAGCAAGCAACAAACGATCAAAAACCCGGTTTGGTGGATGACATTGATTACTCGGACCTGGATTTGCCAGACGACTCACCGTCGTAACAGTCAGCACCATGCTCAAACTTCGGTCCCCGATATCAGCGGAAGCAGGCGTCGGTCCGATCAGCAAGCAACAATAAGGGTTCGCTGTGATAAAACCACCAAAGAAACCACACTGGTCGGACCGAGCAAAAGCCGGCGTCTTAAAACACTGGAGTTTCTGGAAACCTATGCTCCAGCCCTACTCGCCACCTCGTTGCGGATTGCCGGATACGGAACGCTCATCACCACAGTTGCCGCGGCAGCAGGTACAACTCTCGTTGATACACAGACTGCGGGTTACTTGAGTGCTGCGGCACTGGAGTCCCGGCACATCTGGGAAATCATGAATGATATAAAGGACTTTTTAACCACTGGCGATGATCTGGAGTCCGAAAGCGCTCAGCAGAGAATTGAAAAGCAAGAGCAGACCGTTCGAGAACTCACGGAGACAGTAGGCGAGCTTTCCCAGGCCAACACGGACCTAGTGAACACAAATGCGGCGCTTGGCGATAACCTTGAACACGTGCTGGAATCCAGCCATTCCCTCCTGGAAAGTAACGGACAACTGCAGTCGGCCCTTAGACAGCATTACACCAGCGAATTGAGCAGCGCACAAATCAAAGGCCTGATTGAGTCTGTATCCTTTGATTTCGACCGGGAAGGCACCATCGTCCAATATGAGGAAGAAGAGGTGGCCCTTATCGACGAAGATGACCAGTCCCAAAGCTCCGGGCCGGGGCCCGGGTAACTCAAGTTATTGCGGCTTGGGCGCGTCGTGATCATCTGGACCGCCAGGCTCTTCAGCAGGTGTCTGGTCATGTTTCCGGTCCAAGGCACCTAGCTTATCAGCAATCTCAACCGCCCTACCGGCTGCCGGATTAACAACATAGAGCCCCGCCTTTGCAGCTTCCTTAAGGTATGGCTCAGCTGACTGCAACATGTTTTTGGCGCTATCAATGATGCTCGAGTCTCGTAGCTTGTCGGCAGTCTGATCGGTTTGGCTGGCGAACACACTGGGCTGAGACTGGCCACCGATACGATTCTCCAGGTTACTAAGTCCCTTCAGCTGATTCTGGGCATTGGGCGAGTCGCTATCCTGTACCTTGGCCAACAGTCGAGCAATCGTCGCACCGGACGCTTTCGGATCAGGCTTAACCGCAGAACCGGGTGTGGGGCTGTTGTCATTATCCATTTACTGCACCTCTTCTTGTTGCAACTCATTGGCAAGAACCTGCGATAGCATCAGGTTCGTGTTGCGTTTGAACTTCCAGCGTTGGTATTTGATAGCGAGTTGTTCGGCTTCCATTTTGGTCACTTCCCGGAGCGCGGAGCCGTGATCAACGAGAATGCGCCCAAGAACCTCAGAATCCCGCTGGCGATATTTCGCGACCCGATAGACAAATTCTTCATCGGAGCTGGCAAGATCGGGTGAAAACGGCTCGCCCATGGCGTCAGCGAGGTAGGAAGTGCCAAAGGTAGTTGAATGGGACCGGCGACTATTCATCACATCATCCATGACCGCCAGCACCATTCCTGACCCCATATCGTGCATCGTTCTTCTGGTACCTTCTGAAATACTTGCGGGCGTTGTGGCAGAATTGAGGATGGCCGCTGACTGGCTAGGGGTATCGATACTTAGATAGCGAATCAGATAGTCCATTCGTTCGTCATCGGATATTCCATACTCGTCAGCTTCTTGCCCGAGCAAGCGCTTGTGGTCAGAAACCATAATGGCGGGGTTAAGAATATCTGCAACGGAGGCGTCAGGGTGTCCACCTGCCTCAGCAACGTCCTTGAGATTCATGAACTCTCGGTTTATCTGTTGAAAACCCTGGTTATCAATATCGTTCGAGGTACGGTTAATTGCTTCGCTGGAATCCATTTCAAGGGCGTTACCTGGGGTGTACGAACCCTCCTGCACCCACTTCCAACCGGTTGCCAGTGATGTTGGCGTGGCCTGCGTCATGGATTGACCATAGGCGATGGTCGAGCAGTTGTGGCGGTCAGCCTGTTTTGCGAATTCGGATTCCCGTTGCAGGGTCTTCTGTTCTACGCGGGTTAACGGCACCCGACGCAGTTCGAGGGCAAGGCGTTTGGTCGAAGAGCCGATGACAGCAACAACGTGTTTACTGTGAGAGGCATACGCAACACTGACTGCATCCGACAGCCCTGGAAACCCATGCCCCGGGATGGCTACCGGAACATACGGTGGCATACCAGTGGCAGTGCCAACGGCGTAGGTTGAGGCTTCAAGCGCCGCTGTGATGGTACCGAGGGCCGAGGCGATAGCAACTTCACAAATAATGCAGGCATCCCGGTACCCATCGACATACGTTACTGCGCCCTGCACAGGGGGCGCATTGAGCGCCGATAATGAGAGTGTAATGCCAGCACATACAGACCATGGAGAGTAAAGGAATGGACGCATCATCAGTCACGCTCCTGCCGAAGTTTGGAGGCGAGTAATTGAGAGGTCAGTAGTGCCATGTGTCTGTCCTGCACCCAAAGTTCGTACTCCATAGATAGATGATCCATTTTTACCAACGCCAGGTCTTTCATTACCCCTTCGTCGTCTTTGGCGCTCACGTTGCCCACCCAAACCGGATCCTTGGTTCGATAAGTGGCCATTAACCGCAGCAGATCGGATTTAGATACGTCCACCTCCCCCGCCGTAAAAGCATCCGCGGCATTGGGTGAAATGCGGCTCAGCGTTTCCGCTACCCAAGAGTCGCTACCGGACTGCAGAACTGGGGCCTCGTAGCTAAGAATCTGCTGTGAAACAGTTTGCGGAATCGTCATTCGGAGGTTGTATAAATCGGCCTTGACGTCGTTTTTCAGCGCCACCGGTGACGTTGGATTTATAGATCGCGCGGGTGGATTTGGGTTCAGGGTTAAATTAAGAGCAGTAAAGGCGTTTTGTGTCTGTTCCGGAGTGAGAGCACCGAATGTGTTAGGACCATTAACAAGCACCATAGGGGCGGTCTTGATATCGGGCGCATTGCGAATTAAGCGCGCTGTCTGGGCCATAAATCGACTTCCAGTATCAATCCCTTCGGGGTAATCGCTGGTCATTTCATTATATGCGTAGGTTGAAGAGGCCAGATTCTCTTGTTGTAACGCGGTCAGCCGTTCAACAGTCGCAAGATCGCCTGACCGATCACCGTAACGACACTCATCTGTGGCACGCCGCGTCGGGCTGGCTTGGTTTATTAACGTCTCCATTTTTGCTTCGTTCAGCGGCATCTGACGAATCTCAGTCCCCAGACGCTTTGTCATTGAATCCAGCGCTTTAATGATCTTTTTTTCATTCGCAGCAGAGCTGGCGGTAACCTGACTACCTACTGACTGGAACCCTGTTGTCATTGAGGTGACAACGGCGGCAGAGCCAGCACCCATTAGCCCAGAAATGGTTGCAGCACCAATCGTTGCGGAAAAGATGCAGGTACAGGCTTGTGCAGGGGATGCTGTGATCACACTCACACAGAGTACACCGGCAACCGCTATTGCCCGACCCCGTTTATTCGACACATAGGTCGGCACTTTCATCGGCGATCTCCGTTGACAGAAGGCACATCGACATCCGAAGAGTCGCCAGTGCCAAGATATTCGAAACTCTCCGGACTACGACCGCCGGATTGGTCACTGTCGATAAACCCGTCATCAACGGCCGGCAGCTTATCGAGCTGATCACTAAAGATATCCTCGTAATCAACTCCGATATTTTTCCGCTCGCCCTCGATACTAAAGGGCGAATCGGATTCACCAAATCCGACATCCAAATCGCCGAGCCCCACGGGGCCTGTGACCGAGGCGCCCAGGCCGGCAAGTTGACCACCGATAGCGTCATTGAGAGCGCTGCAGGCTGCATCCTTGAGGCCATCAAGGATGGCGGATGTGATGCCGCTGAAACTGAATCCTACGTTGACACCGTAATCGTTGATGCAGGAATCTTCCTCCATATCCCAATCTTCAATCGGATCGGAATTGTCTTGAACGACCTTGACGGCGAGGGCCCGATTGAGCTTTCCGTAGTTTTTCCGCAGATCGTCGACTTGCGTGCAGAATGCGGAACGTTCCGTGCCGCCCTGACTGGCGCTTGCCGAAGGTGCTGTGGTTGCGACGGCCAGCAGAAGACTTACGCAGACCGATAAACGGCATTTCCTGATCGGGGGTGCTGCCATGACTATTCTCCACTGAATGAGGTTTTAAAGGAGTGCCGCTTCATCAGCCTTCCGGCTCCCGAGTTCTCTATGGCGGTAATGACACCCTCCACCCGATCCTTGGCGAAAATACGGCTTATCAATGCTGATCTTTCAAAAGCCAGAAACCGATCCAGAGCCAGATTGGCGGCCACGGATACTTCGCCGTCCTTTTCACTGTTAAGAAGATCGGTGACCACATGTAAAAAGTTTTCAATCAACTGTGGTCGTTGGTTGTCGCTTACATGCAAAAGCATCATGGCGGTCGACGTATGAAGGTAGGCCATCAGCTTAAAGGCTTCTCTCGGGTATGAGAGGCAGTATTCAGTGATGGCGGGATGATCTTTAACGAGCTTCAGAAGATTGTCCATCGATGCACGAAAGCCCTCGGTGTTCTCGATAACCCAGGACTCTTTTTCATCCATCATGGCCACAACATCAGCTGCGGCTTCATTCACCGATGCCCAGTATTCATGGCGATCGGTAGAAGCTGGGAGGCCTTCTTTCTGAGCGTCAGGATTGCTCACATTTAATAGTGCGTAGTCCACTAAAAGCTCCTACCGGTGTTTCGTTTGGTAAATCGAATGCACTTTGTCGTACAGCGGTCCGTTTTTCCACGCTATTCTATTGCACAATGTACCTTAGTTTGAAATAAATCGGTGAGGGCGTGTTATGAAATCTGAGCAGAAGGCAGCCGAATCCCGGGTGGATGAGGTTGAGGCAGAGGATCATAGCCGCAGTGCGGAGTCTGTACCTGATAAAGAGCCCATCATTAAAAGGGCTCTAAAGAAAACCGGTCGTTTCGTCTCCGTGACGAGCGCGAGCGATGTTGTTTTCAGGGACGCAAAGCGCATGCGCCCCCGGTACCCACACATGTGGAAACAAGTGTTTTCTGTCAGCAGCTGGCGTGAGCATTTCAAAACAACCCGGCTGACGAAGCGTTCGTTGGTCGCCGATGTTTGGACCTCATTGATTACCATCTTGCTGGCGGTTGCTTTGACGGCTTATGGCCTAAGCCTGGCAGCTTCGCCCGCCTGGCAAAACGACGTGCCCAATATTAATAAGATCGGATTACTCGTGATCGTTCTCGCCGGCGTCGTTCAGGCTCTTTGTCACGTGGGTATCGTGATTTTCAAAATTCGTAATCGCATTCGTTACGGCGCGCAGGGTGCCTCTTTGCCTCCGGAGGCTAATAACGAAGACCCCAAGGAGAAGTGAGCCGTGTCCATTGCCTATCGGTTATTTGTCGCAATTTCGCTGCTCACCGCTGCCGTCGCGCGTGCTGATGTCCCCACCAACGAATCTGCCGTAGAAACAGGCGGCTTTGGTGCATGGATCATAGATTCATTGTTTGAAGCCGGAACGCTATCCACGATGCCGGATCAGCCAGGGATGATCGGCGCTGTACTTATCCCATTCAGTCTTAGCTGTATGGTTGTCGCAGCTGCGGTAATTGTGTTCAAGAGCGTCCAGCACCTTCTAATTATTGGCCAAGCTAAGGATGTTGAGAGCTCGCCTATCTCGATGACCTGGGCTCCGATACACATGCTGGTCTCGATTGCTTTGATAATGCCGCTGCCAAGCGGATATTCCATGGGTCAGTATGCCGCTATTTGGCTGGCCCACCAGAGTAATACTTTAGGCAACATGACAGCACAAGCCGCGGTCACCACGAATTACGGTGTGATCACGCAGGTGCCATTACCCGACGTCAGGCACGCTACAGAGGCTATCATTGATGCTCATTTGTGCAAGTCTATCTACAACGCAGCGGCGCGTTATGTTGAGAGCAACGGAGGAACATCAACTGAGGTAATGCCTCGTCCCATGCTGACGCGAGAACTTGAATCTGTAGCGGGACTTTCGGGACCCGATCTGAGTCAAACGCCAACATTGAGCAGGGCCGGGGTAATGTTCGAGCGCAACCGCGCAAACGGCGGGTTTCTCAATATAGGTCCCGGGCTAGGGAATTTCTGTGGCTCGGTGATAGTGGAATTTACAACTGACACCGAAAATTTCTGGTCCGATGAGGGTTTCTTCTCCGATGAGCCCGCCTCGCTACCCCGCAACGACGCTGGACAATTCCAAAGTAACGTGGACAGCTGCACCACAGGACCTATGTGCGTTCAAGGTCGCGACCTGACTGACATTGAAAACCGCAAACAGGCGGCTGTTGAAATGTTTGGGTCAGCCCACACCAAGGCCCGAGATGTGTTCATGAACGAAGCGTTGTCAGGCGCCTCTGCCATGAATGCGGTTGAAAAGCTTACCTACGATGTTCCGGATTATTTTGAAGCCCTGCTGGATAATCAAGCCGGCGATAATTATGTCGAAAAGCAACGGGAAGAACTGGATAAAATAGAGCGAGCGGCAGATGCCACGGTAAAAATGGTGGGGAACCTCCAAACCAAGGTATACGCCTCCTACGCGACGGCTATTAACACTTACACCGCTAACCGAAACGGGGTTGGAGATAGCTTCAGGGATTCGGTAGATCGCATTGGCTGGCCAATACTAGGGCTCTACTGGTTCCAGATGAGCACGTTAAACACCCGGATTCTGGAGGCGGTCAATTTTCGCTCGACAAGCACCGTTAATATTGAAAGCAAGATCGAGCAGATCGGAGCATTGATCGATGACGAAGCGTTCGTGGCCCGTATGCGCAACCGAATTGCTCGTTATAAGTCCGCTGTCCACAATAAACTGTTGAATACGCGGCTTGATGACAACCCAGGCAGCGGTGGAATTCAGAGTTCCGCGACGAATCCCAGCGTGAACGATGCCATGTCACATCTGAACAACGCAACACAGGCCGCCGATATAAAAAGCGCTTTTCCAATGTTTGCGGAAGAGCTTATCCGCTCAGCAGGAAAAGGCGTGATCAACTCGGAAGAGGGCATCATGAGCGCCATCGATGGGTTCGTGAAGGGCACCGTCTTCCCATTTCTGGTTTCTCCACTAAAGACTGATGACAACATGATTTCTGGCATGGTTTCCATGGGTCACAACATCATTATCGTGTCAGAAATCGGTTATTTGGCAAAGATTGCCGTCAACGCCTGGGCTGAGCAAGCGGTTGAGGCCGCCGAGGAAGATGGGTTTGTAGAGAAAAGCTGGGATGCAGTCAGCAATCCTATGTCTTTTGCTACCGACTTCTTTTTAGTCAAAGTCATGAATTCAATGATCGGTACGATGATCAACGATCTCGTTAACTTCGTATCGAGCATGTGGTTCTTTGTCTTTTTGCTCGGGTTGTTCCTGGCCTTCTATGTGCCCGCCATTATCATGATTCAGTGGCTGATTGCCCTCGTAACCTGGATGATTTATATCATTGAAGCGGTCGTTGTCATTCCCTTATGGGGAATACTGTTCGTGGCGCAGATGGGAGAAAAGGCGTTCGCACCCCAGATCGCACAACAAGGTTTCGTCCACCTCCTCTCCATTCTGGTGTACCCGGCGTTCCTGGTGATCGGGTTCATCATTGGCTTGAAAATCGTGGATGTCGCCTCGCTGTTTCTTGTCGACTTCCTGATTATTGGCTTCTTGTCATCAACAGAAGGATTTACCTTCGGAATCATCTCACTGGTTGCCGGGGTTGCTGTCGTCGCGATTGCGTCGTACCAGATCGTCTTGCGTGTTTTCTCTTTAATGCTGGAGCTTCACGACCGTGCGATCAGCTGGATTGGTAGCAAACAAAGCTTCGGTGAGGGCCAGACTGAAGACAGTGCTCGAGGAAATGTAACGGCCGTTATCGGTAAAATGGAGACCAAGGGGGTCGGACGATAATTCTTTGGAGTCAACGGGTAAACGAAGGCAAGGACGCCTTCGATCCATCCTGCTTGCCGCAGGGTACCCACTCCGAGCTAGGTGTGGGGTGAATGCGGTGCAGGGCGTTAGCCCTGCTGGTTCTTGATATAATCTTTGATGATTTCAAGGGGAGCGCCGCCACAAGAGGAAACGAAGTAGGCGCGACTCCAAAGAACAGGCTTGTGATACGCCCCTGTTAAATCCGCAAACTGCTGTCGCAGTCGGCGAGA
>Ga0307959_1001338_pt1 | contig 11145 bp, 14 predicted proteins | sample OrgLakmetagen494_FD_201813 | JGI IMG/M metagenome (GOLD analysis project Ga0307959, IMG submission 201813) | Saline water microbial communities from Organic Lake, Antarctica - #494 | ecosystem: Environmental > Aquatic > Non-marine Saline and Alkaline > Saline | place: Antarctica: Organic Lake...
ATCCGCTTTCGGTTCTCAGGAAGTGGATGAAGGAGGTCACGTGAGCCGACATGGTCTACGGCTCCTGACGCTTGATAAAAAATGTAACCAAACAATCATTTACTGATGAGTAATGGTGCCCCCACACGGACTCGAACCGCGGACCTACTGATTCATACCACTACGACTTTCGCCGCCACGCGCTTGGCGCTTTGTGGTCTGGACTTTCTCTTCACCGTGGCCTCACGAGGCTTTAGGTGGGTGCCGTCAAGTCTCTACACGTTCAATCCAGGTTTCCCTGGAAGGCTTCGCTCGGGATTGCCAGCAGACCGAACTGCGAAGGTTTCCCCGAATTTGACACCAGTTCACCTCGATGTTTCCGTCGAGGGCTGCAACATGCCTCAGTGTCGGAGCCTGAGGCGACGCTACAAATCAGTTGCTCTACCAGCTGAGCTATAGGGGCACGAACACGACACACACTTGCCCATGCCAAGCGACACTCGCACCGACAAAGGCAAAATAAAACCCGACATTTGCAGTTTCTCTGCTGAAGTCGTTGTGGATCTCCGCACCCCTCAACGAACACTCACAGAACCACGCGGGTCCGGCTGGGTCGCTCCTAGCGGCATAGGGTTCCGAGCGCAAGCCACAAGTGTCTGCGGGGTCGTGCGGTGACGCGCGCGCAAGGAACGCTCATCAAGGAAATGACGGCCGCCAGCGAACCCAAGGACCTGATTGCAGCGTTGAAGGCGGTGCCCGGAGCCGTGGTCGCGGTGGGGCTTGAACCTCGACTGCAGATCGGCTCGGGCCGTCGCAAGATCGTTCAAACGGTCCGCCAAGCTTGCTATAAAACCAGCGCATGGATCCCAAGCGCAGGCGGCTCGATTGCCACCTTTTTCGAGACGATACAGATCACGGTCGACAGAATCACGCCGATCCAACACCTGCTGGATCGGCGCGCAACCTCGTGGGTTATTCTTCGATGCGCTCAACAATTGATGTGGCATAGGCGTCGATCAGGGCGTCATAGAAATCATCCTGCGAGGGGGCCACGGCAATCCAGCCTTCCGGCACCTCCTGATCCCCGCTTATGGCGGTCATTTTCAAGGCGTAGCTGCCAGTAAGTGCATCCGCGTCCTGCCCTTCGGAGGCTGATCCGGCGTTTTTCCCGTCATGGGTGGTCACGGTGCCTTCCAGCTGATTGAACTCACCCGACTCCGGCAGCACGGTGTCGCCGTCGATCGCGACCTTGTTGATTGTGACAGAGATTCGCGGTGCGTCGGCGCCATCATCGATGGTCACCTTCGAGGCGATTGCCGTGGTGATGTCGTCCTCGAGGGTCGGCCAGAACTTGAGAACATTGTTGTCTTCATAGGCGCTCAGGTCGGCTTTGACATCGACGCCGGACAGGGTCATGTCCAGTGCGGCCAGCGGGCCGGCGGCGGCCAGCGCCAGTCCGGTACAAAGGGCTGTGGTCCACAGAAATTTCATGTTGAGGGTCCTTGGTTTTATCATCACCGATGGAATGGCGCGCGGTGCCCGCCCGGGCATACCACACGGTCCCTGTTGCGATGTGATGTGAAGTTCAAACGTCGTCGGGTCGCGTTCAGCCTGACCCTTGCGTGGTATGTCGCATGAAATGTCGCCCTCGGGACTTACCTGGATCAGCCTGCCACGGACATTTTGCATATAGTTTCGGAAAGTGTTGAAACATCCGACCGCGAAACGGCCTGCGACAGTCCCGACGAGTTCGCGCTGGTCACGCCGCGCCGCGCAGGGACGGCCCCCGTCTTTCGAAATCGAACCATGCCATGAAAGATCACATGAAACCTCAGCGCCGGCTATTCATATCCACCTTGACCGAGATGACCGAAACCTGGCGGATCTACCAGTCGGCCCCGGACAGTCATGGCAAGACCCGCGCGCTGTTGCACTTTCAGGCCGCGCAGGCCGCGTTCGACGCGCATGACGAAACCGGGTGTCTGGAGGCATGCCGCGCCGCCGTTCTGTCGCTGGAATGACGCTGTGAGGCGCGATCACAGCATCCGAAAGTGCCGGCATCATCCCGTATGTCCAACCGAAATGCGGCGCTTGGCTCCGGACATCTGCGCCCCTCATTGACAGCAAACACCATGATGAGCCCGTCTTTGGCATGCGCGACACCCCCGGTCATTCCTTTGTCCGGGGCTGCGTCACCGCAGACCAAGGCCGTGACGCCGAGCGATCGTTCAGGCCGCCCGCCGGCCGCGCACCAAAAGCGCAAGACCGGCGACCACGCCGATCAGTCCCCCGACCAGATACCACATCGTGTTGTTGGTGAACCGGCCGGTCAGTGCTTCTGACACTTGCTCGACAGGGGTGTTCGACGCACGCCATGCGAAAAACAGCAGCACGCCGCCCACAATGAGGGCGACAAGCCCGAGTATACGTGACTGTGACACGGTCTGTTCCTTTCGATGGGGCGCAATCGGCGCAGCAGAGGCCAGAGTGCCATGACCGCCCGCGCTCCGGACTGATGCAAATCAGCCCGTGGCGGATATAACGGGACCCTTCGGGGCCTGGCGTGGTCTGGGCCGCCCGAACCCGTTTCACATGACAGGTCGCGACACTGATCCATGTTAGGGTGAGCGTCGTCGAAAGCTGTAATGTCGATGTGTTGATCGTCAGTCATTGGCGACATGTAAATCGGGATGCAGATGAACAATATCGTATACCTTGTCGGTCTGATCGTGATCGTCCTGTTCATTCTGGGCTATTTCGGGCTGCGCTGAGCGCGGCCGACATCGCCGTGCGCGCCCGACCCTGGTCCGGGCGCATTCTGTGACCCTTGATGTGGGCCCCGGCACGACCCGGGGCGAGCGACCCGCCCCCGGAGAACCTGAATGAACAAGTCCACCACCCCGAATGCAAACGCCGCCGCGTCGCCTGACGATCTCGGCCAGCAGATCGACGCCCTGCGGGCGGATCTGGCGAAACTCGTCGAAACCCTGTCCGATGATACGGTCGAGGGGATCTCAAAGGCCGGTCAACAGCTCAGCCAGTCCGGTCGCGACGCCCGGGATTCGGCCACGAAGACGGTGCTCGATCATCCGCTGGCCTCGGTGGGTATCGCGGCGGCGGTCGGTCTGCTGCTCGGCCTGACGCTGCGCAAAACCTGATCCGGCATGGCACTGCCCCTGCTGGATCCGATGCGCGACATGGCCCTTGCCACTGTCAGGCGGATGGAATTTCGCGCGGTCACTCTGGTCGCGACGGCATGTCTGCTTGTCGCGGCGACAGGGTTTCTCGCGACCGCGGGGTTCGCGGTGCTGATGCCGTTGCTCGGCCTGCCGGGCACGGCGCTGGTCTTTGCGGCACTCTTTGCCCTGCTCGCCCTTGCCATGTATCTTTTCGGGCGCGCGATGTCCGCGCGGCAGGCAAGACAGGCCAGGGCCGCACAAAAGCGCGCCGAGGCAGACGTCGCTCTGGTTGCGACACTGGCCCGGTCGGCCCGGTCGGCACGTCCGTTACTGCCGCTCGCCGCTTTTCTGGCGGCCTTCGGGCTGGCGCGGCGCTTGTGACAGTGTGGCGGTCGCGTTGAGCTGCCGCACGAAGGCCGCCATGACGATCAGGGCCGGTGTCGCGACCAGCGCCCCCGCAGCCCCCCAGAGCCAGGCCCCGAACGCGATGGCCAGAAAAACGGCGATCGGGGCGATCTTGATGCGGGATCCGATGATCATCGGCGTGACCACCTGCGCCTCGATCGCATTCAGCACGACGATCACGGCAAAGGGCGCGACAGCGATCACGGGATTGTCGAACGAAACGATGCCGACGGCAAGCGTGACCACCGCCAGTATCGCGAACCCGATGATGGGCATGAAGTTTGCCAGAGCCGCGGCGACCCCCCAGAGCGGCGCATTCGCCATGCCGATCAGGTAGAACGCGGCCGCGACGAAGATGCCGAGGAAAATATTGACCACGGTGATCACCAGCAGATACCGCGCCACATTCGTCCGCACGTCGCGCATGGCCCGTCCGACGGCCCGGCGGGTCGACGGTCGGGGAATCATTCCCAATCCGAAACGTGCCAGCATCACCCGGTCGCGCAGCAGGAAAAAGGTCAGCATCGCCCAGAACAGGGCGCCCGCAGCCAGCCTCGGTGCACCAATCGCCCAGTCAGCCAGCAGGTTCTGGCCACCCGCCACCAGCTTGTCCACGGTATCCCCGTCTTCGTCCGCTTCCGCGTCGGTATCTGTCTCGGGCGGATTGTCGGGGTTTGTGATCAGACTGACCTCCGGCTTCGGCAAAGAGCCGGGCCCGGACCCGTCTTCGGCGGAGAATGCCAGCCCGGATATGATCTGGCGGGTGCGCAATTCCACCGCCCGCAGGATCTCGGGCGCCCGGGTATTGATGGCTTCCGCCGAGGGCGCGAACGCATAGACGGTCATCGCCGTCCCGAGCAGAAGCCCGCCGACGACCAGCGCCGCGCAAAGCGATGCGGGCGCGCCCGTGCGTTCCAGCCACCGGACCGAGGGTGCCAGAGCGACGGCGCAAAGCAGTGCCAGCACCGTGGGGATCACGATCACACTGACCATTTCCAGAGCGGCCAGGACCATCAGCCCCGCGATGATGCCCAGAAACGCCGTCTGGAACGCGCCCCGCTCCAGCGTCGAGAACCAGCCACCGGCCGGCAAGGGCGGCGGCACCGGCTCTGCCTTGGTTTGCCCGTCATCCGGCATCTGGGTGGTGACCCTTCCGTGGCTCGGTCGCGTGACGCGAGCGGTTGAGGGATGCGGGTGCACCCCTTGTCTTGTGCGATGTCTTGCAGGACGACAGATCCGCGCCCGCAAGATCCGCGCTCGGAAAATTTAACGCCAGGAGAGGGTGCCGATCCTGATCTGGGTTAGTGTCGGACGCGGGATCAGCAGCAATAATTTTGATATGTGCCTGGTCGCATGTCTTCGTCTGCAGTCCCCGGCCGACGGGCAAATCGGGAAAGAATTCGGCAAGGCGAACGTCCGCGCACCCTGCAAGGGCTGACGCTGTCGCCGAATGGCCCTGCCGCGAGGTGTCCCCGCGGCAGGGCTGTCACTTCGCAGTCCCGGGAAAGGGAAACCTCATGCTTGGTACCGTTCTGATCGTTCTGCTCGTTCTGGCCCTGATCGGCGCGCTTCCCACCTGGGGCCACAGCCGGTCCTGGGGCTATGGCCCCAGCGGCACGGTCGGCCTCGTTCTCGTGATCGTGCTCATTCTGGTCCTGACCCGGAGTCTCTGACGCGCCCGTCGGCGCGGGCCGTCATGGCCGACGCACGGAATTGCCACCCGTGATGATGCCGTTGATCAGGTCGGCCACTGCCGCGTGCAGCGCGTCCTCATCGCCTTGCGGCGCATTCGAATGTGCATAGGCCGCGTCCATGAGGATTCCGACAATCTCTTTCTCGGGAAGAATGTTATGATCGTTCAACGCGAGCAGAAGCGATTCGCAAATGGCCAGCGCGGCGGTTCCGGGAATATCATCTGGACAGTTCATGTCGGTTTCACTTTCACCCCGGAGGATCATGCGCCGGTCAGCAGTGACGGGCAACAGCATCCGATCCTAAGCGCTTCCTGCCATGATGGGCTGATCCAGATCAGTCTGACGCCCGGATTTATCGACCGGTTACATCGCCGCCCAATGCCACCACTTTTCCATGAAAGACCGTGATTTTGCCCCTTGATAGCCCACTGACACGCAAGCTCTCGACCTTCGTCGCGCTGTCGGATGTCGATCTCAAAACGCTTGCGGTGTTTCATCGACGCCGCCGGACCTTCCTCGCGGGGCATGAAATGATCCATGAGGGGCAATCGAACGCGTCGGCCTTCGTGCTGGCAGAGGGCTGGGCGTGTTCCTACAAGCTGTTGCCGGATGGCGAGCGGCAGATCGTGGATTTCCAGATCCCCGGCGATTTCCTCGGGCTGCGAAGCATCCTGTTCCGCACCGCCGATCACAGCATCGAGGCGGCGACGCGCATCGAGGCGACCGAAGTCCTCGCATCCGACATTCTGGATGCCTTCGCGCAGGCCCCGCGCCTTGCCACCGCCATTCTCTGGGCGGCCTCGCGCGACGAGGCGATGGTGGTGGAACATCTGGTCAATCTCGGGCGTCGCTCGGCCGAAGAGCGCATGGCGCATTTCCTGCTGGAACTTGGCGCGCGGCTGATGTTGATCGGGATTGGAGACAAGTCCGGATATGACTGTCCGCTGACCCAATACCACCTTGTCGACGCGCTTGGCCTGAGCGCGGTGCATGTGAACCGTGTCCTGCGTCATCTGCGCGATGACGGTCTGGTGACGTTCCAGAAATCCCGCGTGGTCTTTGACGATCTCGAACGGCTCGCGGACCTCGCGGGCTTTGATATCGCCTATCTCGATCAGGACGGACCACTGCTGCGCTGACCGGCCCGAGATCCCTGCGATCTCTGCGATCTCTGCGAAGTGAAGGTGATCCGTGCGACGCGACGGTGCCCTGCCGGGAGCTACGGGATGGGGGCCCACCACTCCCGACAGGGGATACGCCGAACCTACTGTATACCAAACAACGTGACGCCATCTGTTGCGGCGACGTGGCCGAACATAGCCCGGATTCGGTCACGCCAAAACTGATGCAGGTTAGTGCGCGCGCTCGCAAACCGGTGTTGCGTGAGGTCCGAGATCGCGGCAAGTGCTGCCGGCGTCTCATACCCGGAGAGACCGACATGAAGATCCAGAGGCTTGCCGCGTTACCCCTGATACTGGCCGTCACGGTCACATTCCTTGCGCTTGCGGGCTGCAACACGACGGCCGGACTGGGGCGCGATGTCGCCGCCGGCGGGAATGCCGTCGCGGACTCCGCCCAGAAGAACAAGGATTACTGACGGCGGCCGAGGCCCAACCCGACCCGGACCGACCGTCACCCCCGCCTGTCCCGAGACTGCAAACCAGGCATTCACTTCACATCCGCATCAAGGCCCCGGTTCAGACCGGCATGACAGCGCGTCGCAAAAGGATAAATCCATGTCTTTCAAGGATCTGACGAACAAGGAATCGGCACTCGACAAGGCCAAGGGGGCCAAGGGGACCAAGCAGCCGGACAAGGCAACGCCCGCCAAGGATCCGGCCAGCACGCCGGAAAAGCCGCACCCCAAGGGCTGAGACCGACCTGACGGGCCGGCATGTCGGACACGCGTCCCGGCGATCATCCGCAAGTTCGATCAGGGATCGTTTGTTCGACAGGCAAGGAACGGGGAGAGGCTCTCAGATGAAGATCGAAAAGCCCGCCATGCAGGAGCCGTCGCGCGCATTGGACGATGAGCCCAAACAACGCGCCTGCCTGCGGTGCAAGGCCACTTTCCTGAGCGACGGCTTCGGCGAGCGGATCTGTCGCCGCTGCAAGGCGTCCTCGTCCTGGCGCAACGCGGCGCCCGCCAGTCCAGGCAACTCAAGCCGCAGCTGAACCGGATGCCTCTGTGTGCGGGCACGATACACCCGGTGCCCGTGCCCCCGAGATGCGTCGCAGGTCCGGGGCCATACGGGCAGCCTCCCGAAAGGGCGTTCGCCGGGCTTCAGCGGGATTTCAAACAACAGAGAGTCGATGTCCAGATGTCAGAAGCCGAACCGTTTTTCGACTTTTCCCCTACACATCTTCTCATGGCGTCGGTGGGCGCGGCGGTCTTCGTGGCCTACCTTCTGCCACGCGTCAAATTCCTGCGCGCGGCCTCCTCCGCCGGCGTTCTGATGATCCTCGGCTTGGTGAGCTTCGCGTTCATCCCCGGTATGCCGCCGGTGCTCGATCCGACCGTGTCCCCCCGGATCTGGGAGATGGTCAGCGAGTTCGTGGTGATCGTGGTGCTTTTCGCCACCGGGCTTCGGATCGACAACATCAGCAGCTGGAACAGGTGGCACCCGACCGTGCGTCTGCTCGTGATCGCGATGCCGCTCACGATCTTCGCGGTTGCCCTGCTCGGGTGGGCGCTGGCCGGGATGACCGTTGCCGGGGCGGTTCTTCTGGGGGCGGTCCTGTCGCCCACGGATCCGGTGCTGGCCGGGGATGTGCAGGTCGGTCCTCCGGGGGAAGGCCGGGAGCATCCGGTGCGGTTCACCCTGACCGCCGAGGCCGGGCTGAATGACGGGCTTGCCTTTCCGTTCGTCTATCTCGGGCTGATTATCGCGGCTCAGGGGGCCGATCCCTCGGTATGGCTGCTGGAATGGATCGCACGCGACGTGATCTACCGCATCGTGGTGGGCGCCGTGGTCGGGGCGCTGATTGGCTGGCTACTGGGTCAGAGCCTGTTTTCGAACTGGGGCAGCCGCGCCCTGGAGACCAGCGGCCCCGGTGTTCTCGCCCTCGGTGCGGTCCTTCTTTGCTATGGCATCGTCGAACTGGCGGAAGGCTATGGCTTCATCGGGGCGTTCACGGCGGGTCTCATGTGCCGGCGCGTCCATAAAGGGCATCACTTCCACAAACGACTGCATGCTTTCAGCGAGGCGCTCGAGCATGCGCTGACGGCGATCCTGTTGATCATGCTGGGCAGCATCCTTCCGGCCCTCTGGCATGTTCTGGACTGGTGGCACACGTTGATCGGGTTCGGCCTGCTTCTGGTCATCCGACCGCTGGTCGGCTGGCTTGCCCTGCTGGGGACCGGGATGTCATCGGGCGACCGGTTGATCGTGGGGTTTTTCGGTGTCCGCGGGATCGGGTCCATCTATTACGTCGGATATGCCACCGGGCACATGGAATTCGTGAATGAAGATCAGCTCTGGGCCCTGATGGCCTACACGATCTTCGCATCCGCGCTGATACATGGCGCCACCAGCTTTCTCGTCGACCGATATGCGTCGCCCTGGACCGGCGATCCGGTGCCCGACACCAGCGAAGCGGACGCGCGCGCGGCCTCGAAAAGCTGACGACACAGTGACGGCCTCTCACGGGGAGGCCGGTCTTTTTCGACCCGTCAGGGAAGTCCAAAGCGCGTGTGGATGAAAGGACCGCCACCGGTGCGCCGGTCGTTCGGGGTCCAGAAGATCGTTCTCGCCCAGAACGGCATCCTCGACAGTGCCAAACTCGGGCGCGACAAAGGGCACCAGCGATCGCCCTTTCCCGCGCAACGCCTCGATCGCCGCGATCAAAGAGCCGTGTGCGGCGTCCATCGCGTCCATCACCGTCTGCGCGTTGACGCCCAGATGCTCGGCGACAAGCGCGGTTCGGAGCCCGGAGATCTTCGTCCTGTATTCGTTCTCCCCGGTCATGCCCGGCGTGACCTCCACCGACAGGTCGCATTCGGTGTCGAACCCCAGCGAGCGGTTATTGAGGTTGGACGAGCCGACCCGCATGAGGGTGTCGTCCATGACGACAATCTTGGCATGGACATAGATCGGGGTCCCTTGGCACGTCACCGGCGTATACAGTCTGAAGCGGTCGTGAATGTCGGCCTGTCTCACGAGGTCGAGCAATCGCGCGCGGGCTGACCCCATCGCTTTCTCCTCGAGCCAGCCATCTGCCACCTCGGGATTGATCACCACGATCTCGGGACCGTCAGGTTCGGTCAGGCGCGCGGCGATCGCCTCGGCCAGGTGCCGTGACGCGAAATACTGGCTTTCGATGTAAAGCGTTCGGCGCGCACCCGCGATGATCGCATGGTAAAGTGCCTCGATCTCATGGACCGCCTCGCGCCCGTCATAAGCCGGGGCCGTGCGCGAGATCGCGACACCCGCGCTTTTCAGCAAAGGCGCAACGCTCTCGGGCCATAGCGGCGCCACAGCGGGCGGCGGCGACAGCGTCTCTCCCGTCGCATGTTTCCACCTTGTGCGAACAAGCTCTCCCAAAGCCCGCGCCGCCGCGCCGTCGACCGCAGTCGTCGCATCGTGCCAGGGCCCGTACGGGCGCTTCGAGGTCGGTCTTTTGCGAAAGGGGCTGTCATCCGCGTGCTCGGGCGTGTCCCACCTGTCGGCGGTGGCGTCGATACCGCCACAGAACGCAAGCGCATCATCGATGACGATGATCTTCTGATGATGCGCGGCACCGGAGGGATGGGCATCGTCGAGTTTCAGGCGGATTTTCCGTCCGATCATCCAGTCCGCGAGCCGCAGTGGCGTCGATCCCCGTCCGAGGATCGATACGAGACCGACATCCCACTGCAGAAGGTAGATCCTGAGATCAGGACGGCGCCGAACCAGCCAGCTTAAGAAACTGCCGAACCGGTTCGGCACATCGGTCACGCTGCCGCGCGGATCAAGCGCGATCCGCGTGTCGAATTCCCAGCCGATCATCATGACGCTGTGCTGCGCTTTTTGCATGACCTCGCGCAGGGCGATGAAATAATCCGCCGCATCGACGATCACGCCCAGGCGATCCGCCGTCTCGATGCGCCAGCAGGTCTCACCGGGGCGCAGGATTGGTGGTGTGGACGTCATGACGGGTTCTCCTACGGACGGCATGCAGGCTGCGGCTGGGGTTCCCTTCGGCCCAAGGCGGACACCATGAACCAACCGGTACAAAGCCCCCGGCACCGGACGGATTGGACTGCAGTCCCCGCACCACAGAGACAGGAGCCCGCCACAAGATCAAGGATATCCGTGGCCGGCCGTCGACATGGCCGGTATCGGGGCGGCCGCGATCGCCAAAGCCTGCTCGACCGATCGGTCATGCATGCCGGGAAGGCGCGGCCCGCGCCTGTCGCGTCGCGCTTGGACACATCGCACCGTTTCGTCACGCGCGATGACCTGGCCAAGCGTCGCTCTGGCCCGGCTGACACGGCTCTTGATCGTGCCGATGGTGCAACCACAGACCCTGGCGACCTCGAGTTGCGAGCATCCATACGCTCCCATCAGGACGAGCGCGCGCCGCTGGTCGCAGGGCAGCAGGGCGATGGCAGAAATCAGTTCTTTCAGCGCAAGCGCATGTTCCTGGGGGGGCTCTTCGGACAAGGCGCGGGCCCGCACGTCATCGACGTCTTCGACCTCGCGGCGGGACTTCCGCAGGTCCGAAAAGAACGTGTTGCGCAGGATCGTGAACAGCCATGACCCCAACCGGGTGTTCGGGAGAAAACTGTCACGGGCGGCCCAGGCCTTCAAAAGCGTGTCCTGGACCAGATCCTCGGCGCGATGTGCGTTGCCGGTGAGCTTCAGCGCGCGGCGGCGCAAAAGCTCCGTGTGCTGCGGCAGCAGACG
>Ga0307959_1001361_pt1 | contig 10997 bp, 10 predicted proteins | sample OrgLakmetagen494_FD_201813 | JGI IMG/M metagenome (GOLD analysis project Ga0307959, IMG submission 201813) | Saline water microbial communities from Organic Lake, Antarctica - #494 | ecosystem: Environmental > Aquatic > Non-marine Saline and Alkaline > Saline | place: Antarctica: Organic Lake...
GTGGGTATTGATATATGATGCGCTTCTACTTCAAGGAAATAATTCTAATTCCCATGTCCATGTCTCTCCTTCGGGAACAAGGGGGTGAGTGCAGGCCAGACTATTCAAGCCACAGACCAGGCGCCGTTGGCATTTCAATAAACTGCAAATAGAAGCGAAGAGTGGTCGCTCCCTTCCCCCCGTCCCCGGCGTCTCGGCGGTGGATACACGCCCCTGTCGCGCAGCTACGAAGAAGCTGATGTTGCCGCGGAGGGTGGTGGTGGGGGCGTTACATCGCGGACGCCGAACTCCAACACGTCAGCGCTTGCAGAAGTCCGTTGAACGAGCCCGCGCGCAGTGGCCATGGCGACGATTTTCTTGTCGTACAGCGCCTCTTGTTCCGCTGTAAGGGGCACCAAATAATGCGCCCGCTCCACCACGACTTTGGCGTTTTTGTTCGCGAGGAGCGAGGCGAAGTTTGCATCGTCTAAGTGGTGCGCGGAGCCCACCGAGAGGTGAATCACGTGGAACCCGCCTTTGCTCGTAGCCTTGTTCCCGTACAAGTGCTCAACGCCGCCGTTCACTAGGGAGACGCGGCAGGCGCTGAGGGTCTCAACGATGCACCGGGCGCGCGTCAAGGCTTGCGCTCGTCGCGCCTCGTCGCTCTTCGCACCGGGCCCATTCTCGGCGGCCTCGTTCGCGGCGTGCCAAGCCAAATCACTCGCGTCTTCGCCCAGGCCACTGTACAAGTCGTGGGGTTTCGTCATGGCGTAAGGCGTGCCGGTTTCGATTTCCGAGAGGTAAGCAAGCATGTTGTAGACCGCTACTTCCACCGCGTGATGCTTGTGCTGCTCGGTAGGGCCGTCTTTGTTGCTCACTTCGAAGAGGCTGTCCGAATAAGGGGCCGTGCGGTCGCACTGCACCCCCATTGAAATGTAAGGGCTGTTGACCACGTCAATCCAATAGCCGCGCACTTCTTTCTTCAGGCCCTTGTCCTTGCCCTTCTTCATAACCCCTTCCACGTACGAGCCTAGAGTGCGGTTTGGCTGGTCGTACTTTTGGTCCCCAAATTCAAACGCCACGCCCGACAAGCGCCACTCTTTGTACAGGCGCTGGTGGATGATGCTTGCCGTAGGCTTCACGCGCGCGTAGTAGTCCCAGTCCACCAAGCCCACCCGGTTGTCGTAGCGCTGCCCGAAGTGGCCCCGCAAGCGATAGTCGCGTAAACCCACGGCGTCAAACGGCACGCTGGGGTCCCACGCTTTGAACACTTCGACGAGACCGTCGCGGTCCCGGTACTTGAGGCCATTTAAATCCACCAATTCCGCGAGAGGCCCTCGCGAGTCGCACACGAGCTCTACCAGCTCCTGCCCTAGCCGGTGCACATAGGCCTGAGTGCGCTCTTGTAAAAGGGTGTTACCGAACACTTCTAAAAATACCGTGCTCCGCTGCCGAATCGGGAGCTCCCAGTCACACGCAATTTGCAGCATGAGCAAATCTCTCGCGAGTACCTCGAGCTGCTTTTCGGTCACGACCATGTGGACTGGCATGGTGCCATGGCGGCGCCGACGAGACAACGTGGCTAGAACGTGGCGAATGTCCGAGGGCGCGGCGAAGAGTACTCTGAAGGGTTCTTGTTCTTGCTCAGCATCGGTCGAATCACTAGGCTTAGCACCCGCTAGAGAGCCAGCGTCAAAAGCCGGTGAGAACCCCCACATAGAGTGCACCCCAAGGGCTTTCGGGTCAGTCATCGACATAGTGCTCCTAAGACTGTGTATATTCTAGCTAAGCTCAAGAGAGAAGCAGGACGCTAGGCTAGCGCTGAATGGATAAGGCACAACCCTAAGCCAGTGTTGTTGAATGGTATAAAGATTAAGCTTATCTCGAGATGATTATTTGCTGTGGCGCGGTGAGCGGTGAGCTCTTGGCTCTACGAATGGTGGCCGATGATTGCTGATTCAGCCAAAACGCCGGAACGGTTGAGCGCAGCGGTTACATATGCCACCTAATATAACACCCCGGCAATAAGTACAGAAATGGAAATATTTGTCGAGACTTGGATTCAAAAACTCGAAGAGTAAACAGGTTGATTGACTTCATGTATCTCTGTCTTTGCCCGCAGTATCTATCGCGAAATCACAACATCACAAGGCTGTTTCTCAAGCATGTCAAAGACCAGCAGCCGCGTCCGCGTTGACCCAATCACCGTGGCGAAGCCATTCCGCGAGGAGATCTCCCAAACGATTGCTTCAACCTATCAAAGCAACCCACCGAAGCTGGTAACCAAAGATTGCCATTTGGAGGATAGCTGTTCACAGACGCCCGAGTAGATATTCATCGGATGTTTGGAACCTTGCATATTTCATTACTTAACCACTCCGAACTTGTATTCTACCCGTTTTTAGGTTGCGTTTCTGGCGTCGGATGACCCTTTTGCGCGCAAATACGCTGAATGGACGGGCAAATCGTGCCGCGAAGATTCGATCAACTACGAGTGCCGGGAAGTGGACCGGATGGACTTAGAAAGAGCGCTTCACGAAGCCAACCGTGACCCTACCGTGCACGGCATCATGATTTTCTACCCTGTGTTTGGGCAGGAGCCTTCGTTCGATGGCGGCAGCATGGACGACTACCTCCGAGATTCGATTGCACCTGAGAAGGACGTTGAAGGCCTCTGCCACACTTTCCGCTCGAACCTTTACCGCAACATCCGATTCATGGACGAAGGTGGGTGCATTGTCTATGAAGAATCTAGTTTTGTTCCTGTATCAACTTTTGTTTCGCTAGCTAGCATCAACAATTTTGGGCATTCGCTTCGCTTGCTACCATGGTTGATTGATTGAACCTTTTCCGTTCCTTGCATCTCCTGCTTTTCCATACCACCGGTCATTATTTTCCTCCCTTAGGCCGCCGGTTCAAATGTATCTTGCCGTGCACGCCTCTGGCTTGCATCAAAATTATCGAAGCAGAAGGCGCCTACGTGATGTCCCTTCCTGTAGGTGCCCGCTTGAAAGGCAAAACCGTGACAGTGGTGAACCGATCCGAAGTGGTTGGGAGGCCGCTGGCCGCGCTCTTAGCCAACGACGGGGCCACGGTGTACTCCATCGATTTAGACTCCACTTTCCTGGTCTCGCAAGGGGGGCGCTGCAAGAAGGTAGAAGTCACTACCGAAGACGCGGTGAAAATGTCGCAAATTGTCGTACTCGGTGTCCCTACAAAGGCTTATCAGCTCAACCCAGCGTGCATTCAGCCCAACACCCTCATCCTCAACGTGAGCTCCTTCAAAAACGTTGACCCTGCGGCTCTGGAAAGCATTCCTGGCGTGAAGTTCTGTGCTGCCGTGGGGAAAGTCACGGTTGCGATGCTGGAGCGCAACTTGATGCGCCTCTACGAAAACTTCGGCGGTGCTGTGGTGACGTCAGCAGAAGAGCCCTTGGCGAAGAAGCAGCTCACCTCGAAAAGCAGTAGGGGTCGCAGTGACGTCAGCAGCGGCAGTAGTAATGCGGACAGTGTTGTTTTTTGGTCGGCAGTTACTTGTGTCATGTGCACAGCAGTGTCTTCAGCTGTTGCTTTGTACCTCGCCACTCAACAGCAACAAAGGGGTTATCGATGAGAATTGACGAGAGCCAGACCTCGCAAATTTGCTCCAATTGGAATACCAGCAAACGTTCATCGCGGACTGTCACTAGAACCGCTGTTGTATGATATATCGCGAGCAGTTTTATCGTTGGCTAAGCTCAAAACTTCAATTGGCATTTTGCCCTCTAGCCGTCAATTTTTCGAAAATCGTAATATTAGATAGAAGGCCCGGCCCAACTCAACTCGAGATCCTTACGTATGTAACATACGGCTAGCTTTTCTCACAGAGGAATATTTTGTTTCATATACTATGCCGCGTCCCGCATGCTCCTTATGATTTCATTCTCTAATTATTGATTATTGAATTTCCTTGTCTATGAGTCATGAGTTCTCATTTTTCATCATCTACATTTTTTTTCGTGGTTTTAAAAATTGAAATGGGCAATTGGAAGAAGCCAGAGTTTACGTAGTTAAGCAGCATTTGAATTGATTGGAGCCTGCCTTCATCGAATTGGCTTTTGAAATATTTGCGCTTCTCTTAGTTTGAGGCACATAGGGGCTGAATGGGCGTATTTTTGCTTTCGGTCGCCTTCTGACACCAAAATCCAGAAGGCAGCCCTTCAACTTTACACCTTTACAGCCTCGTCATGTCCCGCCCAAAGAGCCGAATCTTGGCCCAGTCAATAGCTACCAGAGCACGGTTGCGCCACGACACTTGCTTAGAGAGGTATACACTGCGCCACAGCGCAAAGCCTGCCGCGCCGGTGCCCTTGACTACGCTCTCGTCCACGTTCACCTGCGCCAGAGCTTTGGAATCTCCGAGGTACGCGAGAATGCCAAGGTTGAGAAAGTTGAACCCTTTCGCATATCCATCTGCGTCCCCAAATTGCTGCACCAGGCCCTGTTTAGCACCCACAATCTTGGGGGCAGCACCGGACAAGTCATAATTGCGCGTGAATAGACGCGCCAGGAAAGCACCCTGTTGTGACGCCACTTGCGCCGTCGCAGGCAGAGGCTTCTGGTCAATGGTAACACAATCGCCCAGAGCCCACACGCCAGGCGCGCCACACACGCGCAGCCAATTGTCGACCACCAGTTTCCCACGCCCGTCGAGGCTTGCTTGTTCCGGGATGCTCTGCGCTAGATCCTTGACCAACGGCAGAGGCCCAATACCCGCTGCCCACACGGCGAGGCCATAGGGGACAGTCACGCCGTCACTGAGCAAAATCTCGTCCGGCTTGACTTCTTTCACGCCTGCCGAGAGAAGCACTTCCACAAGTGGCTTGTCGGAGCCTCGGCTAGGGGACACCGACACGCGCGACCGCAGGGTCTCTAGCGCACTCGCTTGCAGCTCCGAGTCAAACGCCATGAGGACCTTGTCTGAAGCCTCAATGAGCTTCACTCGCACGTAGGGCAACAGCGAGGGGTAGAATCGAGGCACGTCTTGCTCAATGAAATCGCACAACTCGCCCACGAACTCAACTCCCGTAGGGCCTGCTCCAATGACTGCAAAGGTTAAGATGGCTTCCCTCTGAGCGTCCGTCAATCCTGGCACACTCGCGCGCTCGAAGCAGTTCCCAATGCCACGTCGCACTTTCGCTGCATCCTCAACTTGCTTCAAGAAGAAACAGTGTTCCTGCACACCAGGAATCCCAAACGTGTTGGTAGTAGCGCCCACCGCCACAATCAAGTGGTCGAAGGACAGGCTGAAGTCGCGAATCTCGCACGCTGCGCCGTCACAGACCACAAGCTCGCATTCAATAGTCTTGGCCGCTGCGTCAATTTGAGTACATGTAGCTTCGAGGTAGCCCACCCCAGGGTTTACGCTGCGAATGGGCTGGCTGATGGAGCGATATTCCACCGTGCCCACGGCTGCGCCTGCGAGCATGGGGGTGAACAAGAAGAAGTTGCGCGGCGACACGACGGTGCAGTCGTACTTGTCTGCGTCGAGGCCGTCAATGAAAGCATGTGCGCCCCAACCGCTCCCTAGCACCACTACACGCTCCTTTGACGGAGGGCCTCCCAAATACTCGGGAGCGCCATTCGGTTGCACTTTCTCTTTGGGCAATGCTTCGTCTAGAGCCTCAAGCGCCTTGTTGACCACGACTGTAGCAAAGGGAGGTTGCGCGGTAAGCTTAGTCATAGTATCCTCGCTAGGAGGAGCACTGGCCTCCACTGTAGCGCGCATCGCCGATGAGGTCGAGCGCTTGAGGTAGCGATTAGTTGGGTGAAGACCATCAGCACCATGAAGAGCGGCTGCGAGGACGGCAATACCGACCAGTAGTAGCTCGGAGTGCATTTGTTCCTGTTTCCTCTTCTTCCGACACGACTGACAACTACTTAGGCTCGATCCGACACGATTTCGGTAGAAAATGCTAACAATACAATCCTGGCGTGAGGCTCGAAGTTGGATGAACTCTAGTAATGCTCCGACGTTGAGGTCCCTTCAGATAGGTCCATCTTTCATCATTTTTGTCTCTGAGTCTCTGAGTCTTTGCTCATCTCTGATCTCTGATGACGTGAACAAAAAGAAAGACAAGGAGTACGTAAGATATGCGCTAATGTAATGCGAAATTTAAGTCCGAACACATCATCAATCATCATCAGCTTGATTTCTCACATGATGAGCTCATCAACAGCCGGGATTCAGGCTAGACTTGTTGCCCTTCTAGTAGGCGTCTCTGGAGTACCACCTCAGCCACTTTGAAGTGGTGCGTGCTATCAATTGAACACGCATAACAACGTGAAATCAGTCAGCGGAAATTTCGAAGTGCTCGTTGAAGTTTTCAATTTCTCAAGTCTCGCGGAACCACAACACTACTTCTGACGTGCAAGTTTTGACCCCTGATCTTGAACTTGCTGCTCTAAAGCCATTACAAACTTAACCAGCTTTCTAGTAGAGATGCACTCACTATCATTCGCCTAAATCTTATCGTTATTTTGCTTCCCTGCCTCTCCCTCGCTATCGTGTCCTACTCTAGTGTCACCGCCTAGTAGACCATGACGTTTTGCCAGCTCGTCGTAGCCTTGGCTCTTGGCTCTGGAGCAGCCTTCACGCCCTTGCGGCCAGCGCCGCTTAAACGGCAAGCACCAGTGAAAGCGTCGCTGTTTGAGGACATCAAGACCCGCGCATCGGCTGCTATTCTTTCGGGTTTGCTTGTCATGTCTCCAGTGTTGGTTGTGCCGCCTCAGTCTGCTCTTGCTGCGCCTACTGCGACCCGCCAAGACGCTGCCACTTCCTCGGGCAGCCGAGTCAACAAGGACGCCAGCTCGCTGTTGCGGCTGGGCCTGCCTATCAACTGCCCCGACGTGCGCAAGCTCCAAGAGCAGGTGGAGGGCATCGCGGGCGACTTACGCGTGAAGCGCATCGGCGCTGCTAAGGACGGGCTGCAGAAATCTCGCAGCACCATTGCCAACACCAAGACCACCACCAAGATCCTGGCCGCGGTACGCCCGGCCGAAGTCGAGAAGGCGAAAGCCATTCTGGCGGAAATGGATGGGAACCTGGCCAAATCACTGGAGGAGCTCGAGAAGCCAGTGGGGCAGGGTAGCTTGCAAGAGAGGGAAGTGCTGGACAACGCCAAAGCAGCCCAAAGCAAGGCTGCTGCAGGCTTGACCGCGCTGGAGGAGCTCATGGTGCCTGCAGGCTACACCGTGACGGTGCCCCCGGAGTACAGCAACTTGCCGCAGCTACAGGGGCGCGCGGAAGTGGAGTTTGAGCTGAAAAAAGCGGAACCCGGGGAGCAGTTCGACATTGACGGAGACTTGTTCGAGAAAGTGACCTTGAAAATGACCATCGACGGGTTCAACGCGCCCATTACAGGGGGGAACTTCGTGGATTTAGTGAACAAGGGCTTCTACAACGGCATGCCGATTCAGCGCTCCGACGGCTTTGTGGTGCAAACGGGCGATCCCGAGGGCCCAAACGACGGGTATGTGCCTCCTGGTGCTACCAAGCCCCGCACCATCCCGCTGGAGATCATGGTGAAGGGCGACAAAGGGGTCCCCATGTACGAGTCCACCACTGAAGAAGATTTGCGTGGCAAGGAAGCTACCGTGTTGCCTTTTCAGTCGTTTGGAGCTCTGGGAATGGCCCGCACCGAAGACAACGACAACAGGTACAATTTCACACCGCTTCTCTTCCTTACTTCTTTTCTTTTCTCTAATGCGATTTTCTTTTGCCAACAAATCAGTCGATGCCTCTATTTTGCATTTGCGTGTCAGTACATGAGCTGTTTTATCGTGTGAGAATCCTTTCTTGCTTCCTCTTGTGCTGCTGCACGTTTACACATATGTATTTAAGTGTGTATATCTGTTCATTTCTCGCCGCATCACTTCTGATTTGCATCCCAACTCCCTTCATTCCACCAACAGCGCGTCGTCGCAATGGTTTTGGCTGCTCTTCGACTCCGATTTGACCCCAGCGGGCAAGAATTTGCTGGACGGTGCGTACGCGTGCTTTGGGTACACTACAGAGGGGGCAGACTTTTTGAAGGACGTGCGCGAAGGCGACATCATCAGCAAGGCGACGGTCGTGAGCGGAAAAGACAACCTCATTATGCCCAAATAAATAGACTTTTGCCTGACATGGCCCTGCTAGGGAAGCCATCGGCTCGTGTTAAAATATTTGAATGGCAATTGGGAATCCTTAATCCATTAACCAGCGTCAGCAGTCCCGATTTCGAAAAAAATTCTATGTATCCAAGACCCAAGAGTCACAAAAACATTTCCACCATTTTAGGCCTTCTATTATCCTACGGTACTTAGGGAACTAGGGAATTTTACGTAGCTCGCTGTAGGTATTACGGAGGTCCTTATAGCTATTTCGAATTCAAGAACCGAGAACCGAGGTGTCAAGTGAAGTCGATTCGTCCAGCAGAGAGGTGGCGTAAATTAATGCCTAAGGTCGCGTTTTCTATGCAGGAAAAACACGAACAGCATAACCACATAATCCATACAGCTCAAGTCAGTGCCGTGCTCTGTAATGCGTTTTTTATTTATCTGCCTTTTGTTTTGTTCTGTGTGGTATGAAACTCCAGCGCCTTGCCTCTTTGATCGGCTCTCATGTTCACACCTCGCGCGCAGGATTTTCGGCCTTCGCTTTGGCCTTAGGAGGTGCCTTTGCTTTGGACGGCGGTGGTTTCGACTTCTTCTTTCCCCCCTCCGATGCTCCGGCAGCCGCCGCGCCAGCAGGAGCAGACGAAGGCGGTACGCTAGTCGCAGGGTGGAAACTGCGCTCTTCTCCCAGGAGGTTCCGTAAGCGCTCCTGAGGCGTGAGCGCCGTCTTGTGGTCTATGGTGGCCAGCACTTCGAGCATGTCGTCTTGGTCAATGAACGGAATTTTCACCACGGCTTCCCAGTCGTTCCGCTTGCCATTAGCATCAACTTCGAAATCGGGCGGGTAAAACGACGCCAGGGGGCTCATGGGGTCCGTCATCAGTTTGCTGTACGGTGGGGGCAAATGCCGACCGCTAGCGGCGGGCAGCACGGACAAGAGCTGCATCAGAGGGGTAAACGGCCTGCCCTGAGGCATGGTGACTTCAATGGGCGCGAGATCCACCAAGTCTGAGGCCAGAGGGGCGTACAGGTGGGGGTAAAACCAGTCCCAGGACCCGCAGCCGTTGTGGTAGTACTCCAGCACCCAATACAAACCCGCAACATAGTCCTCCACCAGGCCCCGCCTCTTCTCTGGCATTTCTTCCAGAGACCAGCCAAACTTCTCGGCGTAGTATTCTTGCGCGTATGTTTCCTTGTCAAACTTAGGAGCCTCGCGACCGTTGCCATTACGAGCACCACCACGAGCAGCAGACGACGACGACGATCTGGGAGGCCCCGAGCCTCCAGCGGATCCCGACACTTCATTGGCTCGCCGCTCAAAGTAATGGGGCTCGTACTTGGCCAGCTCCGCAAAGAAGAGCTCCAGCCTCGGCAAGTGAATTTTGGTCTTGTCCGTTAGGTATCCCCCCATAGAGGGGAGCATGTCCTTGTACGCGTTCATCATCATGTTCAAGGATCCGTCGGCAATGTCTAGATGGACAATGTGCGGCAGGAAATCGTTCCCCACGAACATGCAAATGAACACAAAGTCGTCCACGCAGCGCTCTAGGCTGAGGTCGAAGCCATACTTGGTCGGGTCTTGCAATTCGACGAACTGAAGCGAGAGGAGCTTGCGCAACAAACTGATCTCAAGGAGCTCGAAGTCCTGAAGTTGTTAAAAAGGAGCAAGAAAATAAAATACAGAAATTGAAACGCGAAGAAGTGAGAACAAAATGAAGATATGAACATTGAATGAGACGAGAGGGTTTGATGACGAAAGGATACCGCCCTTATCGGGAGTCAGCATGTAATTGAAGAATGGAAAATCCTAAGCAGTCTACGGCGCAAATCATCAGAACAAAGGCCGTGCACAAACTGTAAAGGCACCTATTTCCTACTTACTTCGCGGCCATAGTTGACCGGGCTCTTAGCTTGCTTGCCGTGGCGCACGCTCATTTTCTCGCGCAAGAGCATGAAGTTGTTTTCGTGGGTCACCAGGGAGAGCATGATGAGGTCGGCATCTAAACCATAAAAGATGTGCCGCAGGGAAGGGCTCCACCAATCCGCAGTAGCCCGGGCGTTGCGAATGTAGTCCATCACCTTGTGCTCGCCCTGTTGTGCCAAGTGAGAAGAAGGAAGGAAAAGTTGCACGAAGATGCACTCACAACAGAGCGCACACAGAAAAATGAACAAACGCAACGAGCACAGTAGAGAAATGTGTCAGTTTAATGACCTCCTGTAGAATCATTTCACAACAAAAGATTCTGAGGAGATTGCTCCTCAACCTTTTCCTCCGCATGATAACATTTTGCATTTTACACAGCGCGCACACACTTACAAGCAGAATAAAAAGTAGCTCCTCATACCTCGCCGGGGACGTCAGGGCCGCTGAAAACTACTTCGGCGCCGTTTTCAATCCAGAAAGGGTCGTTTTTGCACTTGAACTCAATCCAGGCCCCAAACGCTAAATTGAGCTTGTACATGAAGTCTGTCCCCGGAGTGATGCAATTGCTGTCGAAGCAATTCTCGGCGTCCGGGATCTCGCCCCCGCGCGCCACTGCTGTGGCCATCAGCTGCTCTTGCTCTTTGCTGCTCCGGAACCGCCGCGACCGCTGCTGGTTCATTTTCGCTCGAGGCGCCACACCATCAACTGCCAAGTAAAAGATCTTTTTGGGCCGCACGATTTTGTAAATGCGGTCGGTATAGGTGAAAATGCGCTGAAGCATCATTTTTTCGTCCATGATCACGATTTCGTCGCTGTTGGCGTGCGTGCACATGTGAATGATCCCGTTCATATCCAAGTACAGGTTATCAATCTCGTCCGAGTTGGCACTCAAGCCGTCGGAGATACGCTGATTCACCTGTTGTGGTGGAATAAGAACACCGAAGGGGTATGTAATGAG
>Ga0307959_1001363_pt1 | contig 10992 bp, 21 predicted proteins | sample OrgLakmetagen494_FD_201813 | JGI IMG/M metagenome (GOLD analysis project Ga0307959, IMG submission 201813) | Saline water microbial communities from Organic Lake, Antarctica - #494 | ecosystem: Environmental > Aquatic > Non-marine Saline and Alkaline > Saline | place: Antarctica: Organic Lake...
GGGCATTTGTGGCGCAGAAATGGCATCTAATGTTTTGGAATTGAATAGGCTATGTTGTGAGAACACGAAAAATCTAGCGTCTTTACTAGTGGGTAGGTCTTTAAAAATGCTACCTAAACCGAGCATAGTGGTTAGTTATGCAGACTCTAGACAGGGTCATATTGGTTATGTTTACCAGGCAACAAACTTTATATACACTGGACTATCAGCCAAGTTTAAAGATCCAATGGTAAAAGGCTATGAGCATAAACACCACACCACTATAGGTGATGAGGGCCGAGGACATAAATCAAGAGTTGAATACCTTAGAGGTAAGTATGGAGCAGAAAATGTTTACTATATCGAGAGGGCTAGAAAACACCGATATGTTTTCCCTTGTGGAGACAAAAAACAAAAGAAAAACATTATCGAGGCAATTAAGTATTCTCAACAACCATATCCAAAAGGTGAAAGCCAGCGCTATGATACCAGCAAATCAATAGAAACCCAAACTGCATTTATTTAATATGATAATTATAAATCCCATATATGACGTAGCTAATCTATTAATTAAAAAAGGAGATACGCCAGAATTTCTTAAAGGGAAAACATCTGTAAACCAACTTTCTGATTATGAATTTGAATATTTACAAAATGAAGTTTTCTCGCATCCAGAAAATAGAATAGTAGAGTGGTCAACTAATATTGATCAAATAGAAGTAATTGAAACAATAGTTCAAGGAGCTTTTAAAAACGGCAATATTCAATAAACATGAACATATTTGAAACACTAATAAACCTAGACCTACCATGTGACATATGCGGAGAAGTACTAATCCCGATGTATGGCTGTGGCTGGGATAACGATAGGCTCATGTGTGGTGATCGAGCTGAGTGCGGGGCAGAGTATGAATTTCCGACAAGCACCGCTCTTGAAGAAACATGAAGATTTAATTTGACAACACATCGGTGCTGGCGTTTAATGCGCCTGTAACCAACTTGACAGGACGGATGCAAACATAATTTTCATCGCACCCATAACGCTTAGACCGTCCTGTCAGACTATCTTTACTAAGCGTTATGGGTTTTTTATTTTACAGAATTATGAATGACCAAGAACAGAAAGACTTTGCTAAATATAGAGCTCAGATGAGCAGGCAGATGGCTGAGTTGATTGAAGAAGTGATTGTGCTTAAAGCTCTAATAAAGTCACTACAATCATCAAGCGACTGCACCCCCGAAGTAGGAATAAAAATGGAGGGGCTTAATTAATGAGTAGTTGGATTAAAATGAATACGTCTCTCAGGGACAACCCTAAAGTCGATTTGATAGCTTGTGAGCTAGACACTACAGAGGCGGAGGTCTTAGGGGCTTTATTTATCTTGTGGAGCGTAGCAGACAGCCAAACCGAAGACGGACATCTTGAGGGGATGAACATCAAGATGATCGACCGGAAGACAGGCGTGAATGGGTTTGGTAACGCACTAGCGTTATCAGGCTGGTTAGTAGAGGATGTCAATGGTGTTACCTTGCCAGATTTTGGTGAGCATAATGGAGCTACAGCAAAAAAAAGAAGCTCTACCGCTAAGAGACAAGCAAGCTTTAAGAGCAAAACTAAGGTAGACGAAACCGCTAGAGCCACAAAGGGATCAGAGATGAGTAACGCACCTGCGTTACCAGCAGGCGACGCAGGTGCGTTACCAAGAGAAGAGAAGATAAGAGAAGAGAAGAGTAAAAATACTATACATCAGCAAGCTGATAAAAAATCAATCTTCCCCAAAGGAATACTATCTAAATCGATAGCCATACAGAAAAGAACAAAGGTGTTAGAGCAAATGCCAATAATGGCAAGAATAGGTAAGTGGTTTAATAGACAAGAAAATACGTTATGGAATGTAGCCGAAGCAAAAGCGTTGCGAGATGTTAATCCATCAGCGGAAGAATTAAATAAGCTAGAGCTTTACTATTCCGACAGGTCTGGAGATAAGCCTTTAAGAAAAAGCATTGATACTCTTTTAAATAATTGGAGCGGTGAATTAGACAGAGCTAACACTTATGAATCAGAGAGTAAGCCCGCAACACCAGCACACCAAACCACAGCTTACGTAAAATCACTATGATCAACTACACCAAAATAGAAATGAGCATGCTTAGCATCGCTCTGCAATACCCAGATGTAGTCATGCCAAAGCTATTGGGTGACGGGATCACAGACGACCATTTCTCTGAGCCTCGGCAGAAGTTGATATTTAATCTTATGGTTGACCAAAGGAGTAAAGGTAAAGCCATTGAGTTGATTAGCTTTTGCAACATCATGCACAACAATGGAGACTTAGAGAGAGTTGGCGGTGATGCTTACATTGCTGAGCTTTACAATTACCAGCCTCAAACAGGCCACTACACCTATCATTTAGAGATGTTAAGGCAAGCAAGAGCCAAGAGGATCGCATTAGACGCTCTAGAGATGCCCATAGAGGACGTTAGAGCGTTATCCGCTGAAGAGTTAGCCGATCACCTGCGGAACGCCTCTGAGCGTGTCTCTAAGGCATCAGAAAGTAGTGATGGAAGCAAGGATGCCAAGCAAGCATGCAAGGAGTTTTTAGCGGAGTTCGAGGATCAGCTGCAAAACAAGACACAAATCGGTACTAGCACAGGCATGGAATCGCTTGATGGTGTCACTAACGGGATGAGGTCAGGGGAGCTGTGGATAATCGCTGCACCAACATCAGGCGGGAAGAGTGTGATGGCCCTGCAATTAGCCCTGTCAACGCTTACACAAGGTAAAAGGGCAGGTGTATTTTCGCTAGAAATGACGGCTGAAGAAAATATTGCAAGGTTGATAAGCTGCCACAGAGGGATTGATTATGGAGCTCTGCGAAAGCCCAGCCTACTCAAGCGAGAGGATTTAAAAAGAATGAAGGCATCAGTCATCACCCTATCAGAGATGAACCTAATCATATGCGACGAAGCCGGGCTATCAATAGATCGAATCTGCTCATTAGCTCAGAGGTGGGACGACACAGACAAGGTTGACACAATCATCGTTGACTACATGCAATTAATGCAAGGCGACTACAGAAAAGGTGAAAGAACAGATGAGAAGCTGTGTCGGATCAGCGGAGCTTTAAAGCAACTTGCCAAAAAATTAAAGTGCTGTGTAGTCGCGCTGAGTCAGATCAATGCAGATGGACGCATGGCTCAAGCGTCAGGCATGGCAAACGATGCTGATGTAGTGCTAAGGATCGAGGGTGAACAAGGTGTCTATGTGCTAAAAAACCGCAACGGAGAAAAACACATGCACTTACCATTATTTTTAGAGGGCATCCACCAGGAATTTAAACAGGGTGTTTTGCCAAATAGTGAGCCACCACCAAGCAGATATTAAAACAGTAGAATCCTTATAAATAAAAACTATAAACTTAAATATGAAAAACAATAAAATATACAGCCCATACGGAAACGATCTATTAGGAGAACCAATAAAAGGGGGTAAATTAAATGCTCTTGCGTCAAGATTTATCATGCCCCCATTCACCGATCTATCTGCTAGATCTGGTGAGTGGCAATCAAGAAAAAGGGCTTGGTTATCAATGGGTATTAACTCAGAAATTGGCAGAGAAGATGGCCTCATTGGCGGTGGCAATAGAATGGGCTATGACATGTTGGCCGCCATAGACGGGTCTGATAGGACATCAAACGGCACATCGGTATTTGACCCAGTGCTGTGCGAATTGGTATACAAATGGTTTTCAAAAAAAGGGAGCCAAATCGTTGATCCCTTCGCCGGAGGTAGCGTTAGAGGATTAGTGGCATCTAGCTTGGAACGTAGATACTGGGGTTGTGACCTCAGGCAAGAACAGATAGATGCTAATAATGATCAAGCTGAAATGCTATTGGATCAAAACAAGCCCGTTTATGTATGCGGCGATAGCATGGAAAAAATAGAGTCATCACCAAAGTCAGACTTGATCTTTTCATGCCCCCCTTACGGCGATTTAGAAATTTACTCAGATGAAGAGCAAGATCTGTCTAATATGGAGTGGCATACATTTTGCGCGGTATACAAGACCATAATTTTGAGAGCCTGTAAGCGATTAAAAAACGATAGATTTGCTTGTTTTGTGGTTGGTGATTTTAGATGCCCTAAAGGTTTTTTGAGAAACTTTGTGAGCGAGACGATAACGGGGTTTGAAAATGCAGGTGCGCATTTATATAATGAAGCCATCCTGCTCACCGCGTTGGGAAATGCGGGCATGAGAGCCACAAAACAGTTCAACGCAGCCCGTAAAATGGTCAAAACTCACCAGAACATACTTGTTTTCTGCAAAGGCAACCCCAAAAAAGCCACAGAATACATTACAGGATAATAGGATTTCTACTTAAAAGGCAGAATCGTTAAAAATAAATGTAAATAATCACGCTTTTTATTTGACTTATGATAAAAATCACGCATAGTAACTACATCAAAGGCAACGAAGCCACGATAAACCAAATCAAAACAATGAGAACAATCAATCAAATCGAATCAGACCTAAAGACAGCAACAAATGAATATGTATCATACAACAATCTACAAAATGAAGGTGCCACAGATGGTTTTAATCCTTACGAGTCTGAAATCTCAGAACTCTCTAGTGAGCTAGTGAAGGCTAACAAAGAAGCCGAGTTGCTAGAGTGGACGCCTGAGCTGCTAGCTGAGCGCAGAGCTTGGTTTAACGCTCAATGCTTTAAAACACCCCTAGCAGCATACGATGGCTGTGAATCTAAAGGCTTTAAGTGGTCAGCCATGAAAGACGCAGTTAAGCGTTTAGGCTAACAAGAGACACTGTAAATAAATTATGAAAAAACTAATACACACAACAAACAACGCTTACGACATGACACTCCTAGTGTCTAATCACATAGTAACTGGAGCATGGGATCATGATGCTGATCAGTATAAAAAAGAGACGACTGAAACAATCCAAGATTGGGATGGAAACTGTCCCGATTTCAAAACTATCGAATCTTATGGGGAAATTGTGGAAACTAAATAATGACCGCTAAAAAATACAAGAAGCTACGCAAGTCTCTAGGCACTCAGCAAGAAGTAGCTGAGCTGCTTGGAGTCACAAGAGGTCTCATAGGTCTACGAGAGACCCGTAAAGCTAACATCACTACGGAAGCTAGCATAGCCATGCTCAGCATCATTAAAATTAAGATTAACACAAAACAAAATGAAACTTAAAAAAACAATAACCGTAATAAATAAAGCCATCGAACTTAAATTAACCCAGCCGATCCTATCGATAGTTTTGATGCTCACTGAATACAAGTTAACTCCTATCTGTGAGATAGCTGGCATACTTAATAACTGCCAAAATAATGTTGGCGTGACGATCAAGAGGATGATAGCTAATGGATTGATAGAGATACACCACGAGACAACCAAGGGAGCCAATGGTCACAACCTGAGACAATATACACTCACCAGACTGGGCAAAAGAACATCGGCAACCTTACTCAAGGACGGGCCTAAGAAGGTTATGTTTTTGCTTAACTGCTTAATTAAGGCTACTAATGCAGGCATCGGCTTACTTGATTTGAGGATAATTTTAATGATAGCAGAGGCTAATAAGGTGACAGTGTTATCTGCCAGTAAAATGTTACCGTGCTCAGCTACAAGCTTAGCACGGCGGATGAATAATATGTCTATTGATGGCAACCTATGTAGGCACTATCTAAATAATGCTAATCACTACATATTAAGTGCAAGCGGCATGGATGCTACGCTTAAGATACTTGGGATCAAAACCCCTGCTACTGTTTAATTATTATGACTCAAAACGTAAATACACGTAGAGAATCGGATACTGCGATTTGTTCGCCTTTTGTGGTCGGTGATCCCGTTGACATCTCTCGCTGGAATAAAGCAACGAACAAAGGGAGCGGGATAGGTGACAAGGGTAAAGTAGTCAGGGTATGGCGGGATAATTCCTCGTCAGGAATAATGATAAAAGTAAGAGGCAAAGGGACTGTAGAAATTGACTCTCAATGGGCATCCCACCTTTAGGCGAACGCCTAAGCATAACGCCGCAAAAACCAAACAACATGAATGAAACTATGAGTATTAAAAAAGAAGAAAGCTCCGCTAAACCCTCCGACGCCGTAGCGGTCGATTACTGCGATTTGTTAGCCCTTGGAAAGGGTGAAGGTTTGACGCAAGCAGACCAAGCTAGATCTCTCAATTTAAAGGTAGGTAATACTATAATGGGCAGGGAATCGGATGATAATAGGTGGCATGATGTTAAACTAAGAGTCATTTGGATGGGAGAAAAGGTGGTTGTTTATTCTAGGATGTGGAGAAATAACCATGATCCAGATAAGTGGTATTATGAAGGTGAAACGGCTAATTTCTGTTTATGTGGTAGATCATGGTATCTTTTAGGATAACGTCATAGCATAGCCACACCGACTGGAAGACACAGAAACAAAAATTAACGCATAGAGGGGTTGGATACTCCGACTTGATATGCCCAGATAAACCAGAAAATAAATATATGAATGAAGATATAGAATGCCCAAAGTGCGAAAAAGTAACGCCAATTAACGAAAACGCCATCCCAGACACAGCTAGTAGCGATGAGTATGTTAACTGTGAACACTGTAACCATGAATTTTCTGTAGGGTGGTATGCGACGCTGGAGGTAAGAAGCAAGAACCTTTAGGTATATCGTATAAGCATAACGCCGCATCGAGTGGCATAGAATAGAAAAAAATATGGGAAATAAAGAAGAAATTAAAACAGGCGAACACGCCGTAGCGGTCGATTACTGCAATTTGTTAGATTGTCCTTTTTGCGGGAAGGTTGAGTCAGAAGATCACGACTTCCCTGCCACTATCTACAATGGACTAGATGAATTTACGGATAAATACGAGCGCGGTAATCCACCTTACTATATACAATGTGAGCATTGCTTGGGCAGAGGTCCCACGGCTGACAACCCTGTAGATGCTTCAAAATGGTGGAATGACCGCAAGACCTGTAAATCTTAATCTAACGTCTCAGCATACCGCCGAAAGAAACCAATCAACTAAACTACACAAAAACATGATAGAACCACTAGAAACACAGCCAAAAATTAACGCGCCGATGAGGTCGAATACTGCAATTTGTTCGCACAGCAAAAAGAGAGTTGTTGGGAAAACGGTAATAGGAATGGGAAGCGTTACCGTTTACTGGTGTCCTGAATGTGGGGCATTAAAGAAAACCATGACAAACTGGGAAAACAAAGACTACCCATGGGAGATCCCATCTTAGCCTAACAACTCAGCATAGGTGCGCCGTAGGCGTTACCTACTGCGAATTGTTCGTTTTGGGTTTAATTTAGAGAATAGTGAATAAACATTGAAATAGTGCTAGACATAAATCAAAGATCGTGCATAATAAGGACATGGAAATTCAAAACGTCATCAACTCAAAAGGTATTAACTCACTAGTTCTCACTAAGACCCCAGCGGGAACATGGCATTTTGTGGGAGAAGTCTCCGCAGAACTAGCTTATGTAAATGCAACACCCGAACAGCTCAAAGCCGCACAGTTTGGCGAAAGATTCGGACCGAAAAAAAGAGCATTCAAAACTAAAAATGAAGCAGTTTTATTCGCTTTTAAACACAATCAAATGATTAACCAAATAGTAGGCATGTAATGGAATACTTGACAATATTTGAAATGATAGACCAAGCCAACAAAAGGATAAAGCAGTTAGGAGGCGTTGAAATGAGAGGCGGAAAACGCAAGGGAGCGGGGCGAAAGCCTCGCCAAACCGCACGTAAGCAAGTCAATCTACGCCTTGAACCCGAGATGAAGGATAAACTAGATCGGATCTGCGAAGCGGAGGAAATTAGCCAAACCGAGATAGTCACACGCTGGGTTGACGCTCATGAGCTTTAAACGAACGTCTAGCATAGCCGTGAGCAACGAATATAGAAGAAACAAAATAATATGATAAACGAAAATACTAAACTAAACGAAAACGCGCCGAAGGGGTTAGATACTCTGACTTGTTCTGCTCTTGCTAATGTTATTATTGATTACCCTAATCTGGGTATCTCTGGTTTCTGGCATAAAACCAGAATAACCTTATCTCACCTAAAGGAAGAAAGAGTAGAACTATCTAAAGCAGTTAATGAAGTGGATGAATCAAGAGAATGGATAAGAAAAAACTGCCGTAAAAAGAAAGGCATGAATATGGATAGATCATCGTATGGATTGAAGCACAATATTGAAAAGGAAAACGGCTACATATCAAATGGTGCTTGTATCGCAGCCTTCATCGCTGAGGGATACAAACTGCATCACTTTAACTCTAAAAGTTTGAATTGCTACTTCAATGTCTCATTTTAGCAGAACGCCATAGCATAGATATGGCAACGTGCGACAATGAACTAACTAAAGACGTGGTAGCCGTTATCTACTGCGTTTTGATATACCCAGAACAACTATAAATATGTATAGCAAAAAAATGACAAGATTGATGTTTGCCTTTGATGCGCTCCCAGAGAGTGATGAAAAAGAAAAGGTAAGGAGACCGTATCTAAATGATGAGGAAGGGATATTTGACTTCCTCGCCAAGGCGGAAAAACACCTAGACAATGTAAAACCTGAATGGGAGGAATATTAAGTATATCGTCTAAGGATAGCCACCACCGACAGACTTAAACAAACCAAACGATAACCAAATAACCAAGCAGGACTGCCACGCCATAGCTGGTTGGCTACTCCTGCTTGATATACTAACTAACAATATGGAAGACCACGAAAAATTACAATCCCCATCAAGGCACTCATTGCCAGAGCTATTCCGCGCCTTGAAATGGGGCAGACCTGCTAAACAACAGGATTTCTTGTTGCGCCTAGCTAAATCTATAGAGAGCGGGGATTTAGATGGAACATTGAGGGATATTATAGACGACGATGAAAGTGATAGTGCCGACTGGTGGAAGTCTTGATCTATCTTAGTATATCGTCCTCAAGACAGCCACCGGCGCAAGACTCGGCTGAACCAATAACCAACTAACCACGAACAACACTGATGCGCCCTAGCCGGTTGGCTGCTCTGCGTTGTTCGCCAATTTATTATGATAGAAGAAATTAAATGTAAAAGTTGCGGGTCAGCTTTCACGGGTCAGGTGATACACAAAAGAAAGTATTGCTCAAGGATATGTTATGCAAAAGGCAGAACAAAAAACGAAGACAGGGATTGTTTGAATTGCGGTAAATCTTATAAGCCGGTATTTAAAAGATCCGATGGTAAATTGATTCACAATAAAACTCGTAAATATTGTTCTTTGACTTGCTCACGTGAAGCCAATATAGAAATCACTAGGGAGAACCATAGAAAAGGAAAAGGATGCCCAAAAGGGCTAGGTCATCCGTCTGAAAAAATATGGAGGATAAGGAGTCCAAGGAATAAGACTTACTGTTTTAAAAATCTAGCGGAATTTGTGCGAACTAATAAACATCTTTTCAACGATGAGGACTTAGTTATTAAAGATAACAAAAACACAGTAGCCGAAAGAGGGCTGATGTGTATATGTCCTAGAAGGAAAGAGGTCAGAGGATCATGGAAGGGATGGACTTGGGTATCTCAAACGGAAAGAATACACAATGAAGGTCGAGACTTTCTAGAGCGTCCGTAACTTTAGGCGAACGTATAAGCATACCGCCGAAGAAAATAAACAACCTAAACTACACAAAAATATGTCAGAAACACTAGAAACACAGAAGAAAATTAACGCGCCGATGAGGTCGAATACTGCAATTTGTTCGCCTGATTTAAGGTGGAGATTCCCTCGATTCATCAAGCTTAGAAAACCTTGTGAGTGCAGGCTCTGCGGTGAAATAATGCCTATAGGAGAAGCCGTTTGTAAATGGGTTACTTTCGATGATAGCCCTCAAACATGGAGATCTCACCCAGTATGCTATGATAAAACGCTAACAGATCGCTGGGACTCATGCGATTGGGAGAGTCACGCGCCTGGTGATGATTTTTAGGCGAACAACTTGTTTATGATCCAATGGAAGATAACAACGCTGAATTATCCACCAAAGATTAAATCTTGATCATTAACTACTAACCAATTATATTGAATCCATGAAACCACCTAAAGGAGAGACTATCACAGCTAAGCAGCGCTTATGGGTTAAGCATGTGGTAGCTGGGATGTCCGATGTAGTGGCTTACGAGAAGGCGTTCAAATGCACTAGGAAGAACGCTGAAGACAGGGCTTACATAATGAGAACCAAGATCGGAGTAAAGTCGGAGTTGGTGAAGCTACAGGATGCTGCTTGGAATGAACAGGTGGTAAGCATAGCTGAAAGGAAAGCATTTTTGAGTGGCGGGATGAGAGCTACGCTTGATGAAGTCGATGAGAAATCACCTTATTGCATGGAGCGTGTGAGTAATTCCATAGGTGATTCTGAGGCTGTGACCGAACGAGTTAAGAAGATCGATCCAGTATCATGTATCAAGGAGCTCAACCGGATGGAAAGAGTCTATTCCGATGTAACCGTGGACATCAGCGTGGTAGGATCTCTGATAGAGCAGATCAGGAATGGAGTTGAACCGAAGGAGGATGAATAATCATGGATAAGTATCACGAAACAGGGACTAAGCTCAAGAGCGAGGTGATGGGAGGTAAGAAGAAGACTAAGGTTGAATCGCCATTCACCAAGGAACAGCAGATCATTATTGCTAAATCAAAGCGAACTGGTGATCCTCATAGGTTCTGCCGAGCAGGTGGCGGTAATAATTTTCACTGTGGATGCAAATATGACTCATGAGGACAAGCGAGCAATAGGCAGTGAACCTCATCATGCTGGAGCAATAATAACTACACGCTTTCTGTTAGATCAAGCCTTAAATTCAGAGGAATAAAATATAGTTGTGAAACCTATACACAGTGATGTTTCCACCTACCCCCCCTAAGTAATCTTTTTAAAGAAGATAAACGTCACGGTGGGTCGAGAAG
>Ga0307959_1001370_pt1 | contig 10950 bp, 8 predicted proteins | sample OrgLakmetagen494_FD_201813 | JGI IMG/M metagenome (GOLD analysis project Ga0307959, IMG submission 201813) | Saline water microbial communities from Organic Lake, Antarctica - #494 | ecosystem: Environmental > Aquatic > Non-marine Saline and Alkaline > Saline | place: Antarctica: Organic Lake...
GTATATAGAAGATATAAAGACACACCCTGCAACGGACGAAGTTGCAGAGGCCAAGTTAGGGGAGCTGCAGCTGCTTGAACTTGTAGACCAACTGCCAGAGGGCTGCCAAACTATTTTCAAACTTTTTGTTATTGAAGGCTACACCCATAAGGATATTGCGCAATTGCTAGAGATTAGCGCTGGCACATCTAAGTCCCAACTTAATGTGGCAAAAACAAAGTTGAAAACACTAGTGAATCTGTATTATTATCAAAACGAAAAGGAAAATGAACAAGCAGGATAAGCTATACCAAGAGATAAAAAATGCTGCTGAAAAGCAAGAGCGACAAACATTTCAAAATAAAAATGAAGTGTGGAAAAATGTATCGGATAAATTAAACCATAAAAAATCAAGACCTATGTTCCCATTTAAAATAATTGGTGCAGCAGCAGTTGTTGCCATCATCATATTTGCAGGATTTCAATTGAATCAAGTTGAAAATCCCTTTCAACAAAATGAAATAATCAACAGAGAAATTCCCTTTAATGAAAATGAAATCATTACTTCTTCTGAAGATGATGAAATTGAAGAGTCAACTGAAACAGATTTCGATAAAAGCAATGGAAGTCTGAAAAAAAAGTCAGATGAAGTGATGCTTTTAGATGCTGATAAAGCAGCAGAAAGTAAAGTTGATAGTGATGCTACCACAGAAGAATCTTTGCTTGAAGATGCAAATGAGATGTCTACTTCAGCAAAAATAGCAACTAAACATGATACTATTGTTTATACCAAAAGAGCAGCAATTTCAAGCAAAATACAAGCTAAGTTAATTGAAGGGAATGTGGTGGATACGGACGGATTCAATTTACCAGGTGTAAATGTCCAAGTAATAGAAACTAACAAAGGAGTACAAACCGACTATAACGGGAACTTTTCTATTACTGCTGAAATAGGTCAAACTCTAGAATTTAGTTTTTCTGGATTTAAAAAAGAAAAATTCAAAATAGAAAATACACAACCACTGAAGATTATTATGCAACCTAAATTGGTGAATCCCAATCAGGATATTGTATTTAATTATGATAACAAAGAAAAAGATAAAACCTTACCAGCACCACCTCCTCCTGCTCCAGCTTCAGAAGTTATAGAGGTTGTTGAAGATGAGGAAGAAGTAGAAGAAAAAATTATTGAATCTGCTGAATACTCATTAAATGAAATTGTAGAAGAAGAAGAGATTGAAGATGTACCTTTTGCTTCTGTCTCAAAAACACTTCAAGGTCGTACAGCGGGAGTTGCTATCTCATCAAATTCTGGAGCTCCGGGTGCTACCAACAACATAAGAATAAGAGGCGTTGGCAGTATTTCTGGAAGCCAAGAACCATTGTATATTATAGATGGTAAACCTACCAATGGAAATAAGATAAAAGGTATAGACCCAGAAAAAATCAATTCTATTAAAGTGCTGAAAAACGCAAATGCAACTGCGCTTTATGGGAGTAAAGGTGCAAATGGGGTAATCATTATCTTAACTAAAAATGCCAATACAGAACAAAAGAAAACCTTTGATAGCATAGTTAGTATTCCAAATCAGCCAATCATACCCAACAACGAAGACTACGAAACCTATAAGGAAAACCCATTTACCAGTCCTTTATCTGATGCCTTATCTACCTTTTCAATAGATGTAGATAGAGCGGCTTATACCAATATTCGTAGGTTCATCAACAATGGGCAAGAAGTTCCCAAAGACGCTGTGAGAATTGAAGAAATGCTCAACTTTTTTGAATATGATTACAACAAACCAAACTCCAGACATCCTTTTGCCATTCACACAGAATACAGTGAAGCACCATGGAATAAAGGACATAAATTACTAAGGATAGCCTTACAAGGCAAAGACATCCCGATGGAAGAATTACCAGCTTCTAACTTAGTATTCTTGATAGATGTTTCAGGCTCAATGAACAGCCAAAATAAATTGCCTTTGGTGAAAAAGTCACTCAACTTACTCGTTGAACAGATGCGTAAAAAAGATAAAATTGCTTTGGTTACCTATGCAGGAAATAGTCAGGTGGTACTGGAACCGACTTCGGGAAGTGAAAAAACCAAAATCAAAAATGCCATAGAAAACTTAACATCAGGAGGTGGCACGCATGCCAGTCAAGGTGTTGAAACGGCTTATCAATTGGCAGAAGAAAACTTTATAAAAGACGGCAATAACCGAGTGATTGTAGCAACAGATGGTGATTTTAATATCGGTGTTACCAAAAACGAAAGCTTAGAAGAACTAATAGCTAAAAAACGTGAAACCAACATTTTCTTAACCTGTCTAGGCTTTGGAATGGGCAATTACAAAGACAGCAAAATGCAAAGTTTGTCTCAAAAAGGAAACGGGAATTCTGCTTATATAGATTCTTACCAGGAAGCACAGAAGTTTTTGGAAAGAGAGTTTAAAGGAAGCTTATATGCTATTGCAAAGGACGTTAAAATTCAAATTGAATTCAATCCGAAGCATGTGCAATCCTACAGACTCATAGGCTATGAAACCAGAATGCTGAAAGCAAGAGATTTTGATGATGATACTAAAGATGCTGGTGAAATAGGAGTAAATCATCAAGTTACTGCTTTATATGAAGTTGTCCCTCGAGGAGTGGATAGTCCTTTTGGAGAGTTTAAACCGGATTTAAAATATCAAAAAGTTGAACAACCAAGTTTTGAAAATAATTCAGATGAGTTAGCTACTGTGAAGTTTAGATACAAGCCACCAACCAGTGATAAAAGCATCAAGATGGAACGGGTGATAAAAAATGAGTCTACAAGTCTTGAAAAATCTAGTAGTGATTTCAAATTTGCCACAGCAGTGGCTTGGTTTGGATTGAAGTTAAGAGACTCTCAACTCATAACTATCACAGAAAAAGAAGAGCTTATCAAATTGGCCAAACAAGGCTTAGCAAACGATAAAGAAGGCTATCGTGCAGAATTTGTAAGGTTGGTTAAGCTGTCTGAATAATTGATTTGTGGTGCAAAACTCCAAAACTTTCAGAATAACTTTCCTAAACAAAACCCTTATTAGTCATGGTTTTTGCGAAATGAAACTTATGAATCTCTTAAACCTGAAAACGGATTTTTACTCAGTTGCGAATTGTAAAATCGTACATCTCCAGTAACTTCTTTTCCTAACCAAGTTGGTTTAGGAAAAGATTGATTAGCTGAATCCAATTCAATTTCGGCAATGATTAAACCGTGATTTTCACCAAAAAATTCGTCTACTTCAAAAGTGAGATTTTCTAAATGAACCAAATGTCTTTCTTTTTGAATTTCGCCAGGTTGGCATAAGTCAAAAAGTTGACTAGCATCGGCTATTGAAATTTCCTTTTCCCATTCGGTTCTAGTGGTTCCGTCTTCAGAAGATTTTCCTTTGATGGTTAAAAACCCTTTATCGCCATACTGCCGAACCCTCACCGTTCGTTCTGGATCACGACTAATAAACGCTTGCCGAATAGTGTTTGATGAGGATGCTTCTTTTTTGAAGTCAAGGTTTTTTACTAAAAATTTGCGTTCTATTTCTTGCATTTTTACAATTTAAGGCCGAACGCAATGTACCGAAAAAAGTATAAAATTGCATTTTATGCAAAATGAAAACTTCAAGGATTTTGTCTGTCTTTAAGACAGGTTTTAACTAGAAAAAATATTATGCTGTGCGAAGTTTGAAATCGCATACTTCTGAAATTGCCAACTACTTTGATAGTGGTTTATCTTGAAGCCACGAATGCACGAATGATAACTTGTATATAAAGACTCATTCTGTTTTGCTGTGCGAAGTTTGAAACTTTGCATACTTCTGAATGTCCGTATTGTATTCTTAATTTGATTTTTAGTAGACTTTAATTCAGTTGAAGCTTTTTTATTTTAGCAGATTCTATCCAACCAGTAATGTTGTTTCCGAGTCTTATTTTTGTATAGCTTCTAAACTCATCTTCTACTTTTACTTTTGTTCCTTCGTGTAAAAAAACAGCTGACTATGCTGTGCGAAGTTTGAAACTTCGCACACTTCTGAAATTGATATCTAGTTATTTAAAAGATGTATATTCAAGAGCATTGATATCTACTTTGAGTTAATGGTTTAGCTTGCTGTTAAAACCAGAGCTTTATGTTATGCGAAGTTTGAAATTTCGAAGACTAACTTTTTTTTGAAATCAATAATTCAATATACAACTTAAACTATAATGCCAAATAGCTGCTAGCCAAATAGCTACTAGCTAAATATTAAAAGCTAATTTTAAAAAGCACTAACCGGCTCTGGTTCATTATGAATAAGATATAATGTAAGATTAGTCTAGCAATTCATCTGTAATGACTAGGTTGTAATCAAATCGATTTTCAGAAGGTTCGTTTAGCAACCATAGATCATTATTTATAGGGTCTTGAGTATACACTAGAATAAAGTTATCATCTAGCATTTTATACAACTTAATCTCACTGAAAATAAATGATTCTGTTGGAGGAATAGCTTCTGTTTCTGAATTTAAATCGCTCCCCAATTGAAAAGTTGATTGGCTTTCAATTAGAATAAAATCATTCACTTCTGTAAGAAAAAATAAATCTTCGCTAGCATCATTTTGAATGTAATAAGTGGTTTCAAATCCTGTTGAATTGTCATCTTCACACGTAGTTGCCAATAATACTGGCAATAACAATAATAGAGGTAATCTTTTCAATTTGCTTAATTTGCTTTTTGATTTCATAATTTTTGGTTTTGGATTAATAAAGTTGAATAAAACTAATATCGTAAAGTTTTACTATTTTGTATGCAAAGGTAATTCTAGATTGAGCAAAAAAAATGAATGACAAATTAAGAGAATAGTAAAATTGACAATTTCATAAGATTGTACATACCATAGGGTTACTTTGGTATTTGTAACATTCAATCAACCTAATTACTAAAACATTTTTGGATTTTTTTGCTGTGCGAAGTTTCAAACTTCGCACACTTCTGAATGTCCGTATCGTATTCTTAATTTGATTTTTAGTAGACTTTAATTCAGTTGAAGCTTTTTTATTTGAGCAGATTCTATCCAACCAGTAATGTTGTTTCCGAGTCTTATTTTTGTATAGCTTCTAAACTCATCTTCTACTTTTACTTTTGTTCCTTCGTGTAACAAAAACAGCTGATTGGTAGTGGAATTAGGTTCGGCATAAATTTTAGCTTCTTCACTAAAAACAATACCATACAGATTCTCTTTGCTTAAAAAGGCTTGTTTATCTGCTAGATAATAGGTTGAAACACAAGCCAAAGTAAATACAATGAAAAGGCTAAATAAGAATCTTTTGAGAATCGACTTCCTGAAAAACAAAAACCCAGCAAAACAAAGTAAACTAAGGGAAGCAAAACCGATTGCTATCTTGCCCCATTGTTCTAAATTGAACCAATTGATAATTTTTTCTATCCTTAAATCGAATTTAGACTTTTGGATGGGTTCTATTTCATCTACTCTTTTTTGTTCTGCATAAGTTAGATTATTTAAGTAGGTTTTATTACCAGGAGATAGGAGTAGAGCCATTTCATAATGGTAAATACTAGGCGCTATTTCTCCTTTTTTATAATAGGTATTTCCTAAATTAAAATGCAGTTCAGAAGATTGCCAACCCTGCTCAATCAATTCTTTGTACAAACGGGTAGCTTCTTTATAATTGGCATCTGCATAAGCCTCATTGGCTGTTGTAAACTGTTCTTTTGGGGTCTGAGCTATCAGGCTTTGAGCCACAGCAAGCAATACAATGAGAAGTGTTTTTTTCATGTTACAAGGCTTTGTCCATTTCACTTATAGTTTGTGCTGCTTTTTTATAATCTTCTTCTTTTGCAGCTGAAGAAGAGGGTGCATATCTAGCCAATTCACAACCTTCTAAAAGTTTGATAAAACGTTGAATTTGTTCATCTCCAACGCTTCTATCTTTTAAGGTTTCCATAATTTTTTCTTTGCTCATTTCAGATGTTGTAATCTTTAATTTTGCTTTCAGAAAATTGTGTAGCGCAAGTTCCAATGAGGCATAAAATTTATCTTGGTCTTTAATATTTCGCTTGGCTTCAGATAAAAACTTTTTAGCTAGTTTATTGGCTTTTTGCTGTGCCTGATTTCTTGATGATGCTCCACTTCCTTTTTGAACTCGTTTTTTGATTACCATAAGCAAAAGAATACATAAATATGGAAGCAACAAGTACAACCAAAATAGATTCGATTTAAAAAATAGTTGAGTCCCTTTTGGTTCCAATTTAGTCTTTAATTCAATGTATTTAAATTGATTATCTGGAGTAAGAACCTGTTGTTTTATTTGCGAAGAAGAATCTTGACTAGCATTGGCTTGTGGTTGATTTTGTATAGGTGCACTTGGGTCTCTATTTACTTTAACACTAGCTGTGTTGGTGGTTAAGGTTTTGTATTTTTCTGTACGCGGATCAAAATAAGAAAAACTGACTCCGCCATAACTATAATCACCCTCAAACTGTGGCACCAAAGTATATTTTTCGCTGATGTACCCATTCATTCCATAGGCATTTGTGTTTACATTATCTATCCGCTCAGGTTCGTAAAGTTCAATTGAATTAGGAACTTTTAGTTTCGGGGGATTAAACAATTTTAAATTTCCATTTCCTGAAATTTTCAAGGTTGCACTCAAACTTTCATTCGCATTCAACTCACTTTTACTTTGTATTAACTGTATATTGAAATCACCAACAGCTCCTGTAAAATCAACTGGTTTTCCTTCTTCAGGTAAGGCTTTTACATCAAATACTTTGGTATTAGCTGAAAATGTTTTTTCTACCAATTGGTATTGTCTTCTACCAAATATATCTCTTCTATTGGTAGGAACTTCAACTGAAACACCTATGGTTAAAGGTTCAACTTTTAGTTCTCCCGTCTTTTGTGGATACAAAATAGTTTTTCGCAATTCAACATATCGGTAAGGAATTCCACCATATTCACCTTCTTTAAATTCCAATCGATCGATGTCTATATTCTGACTCCAAAAATCATTAAACGAAGGCTCGTCGATGGGGCGATAATTCCGAATATTTACGTTTCGGTCTACATACAATTTGTACACAATATAAACGCCTTCATTTAAATAAGGTCTGGATTTTGAAACTTCAGCAACCAAATGAATTGCATCTGAAACCTCACTATTTGCAATGCTTGTAGGAGAATTAGGATTGTCTACTGCGGCGGTAACTTCTACAGTTTTGGGAGGTGACTTGTATACTTTACCTCCATATTCTACCTCAGCCTGACCAATTTCTAAATTTCCTCTTTTTTCAGGTTGTAAATAATAGGTATAGGTTTTTTTGAATGTAGCTTTACCATATTCATAGCGTTGCTCTATGGATTGGTTGGGACCAGCAAGGCGTTTAAAGCCTACAAAATCTGGTGCTTTAAAATTATCTGCATCCTTATCTATGATGAAGTCTACCTTTAGGCGTTCGTTTATACCTAATTTTTCACGACTAACCTCTGTGGTAAAACTTACCTGTGCCTGAAAGTTGAAGACAACTAAGAAAAAGAATATGTTTGCAATCCATTTCATTTACCAATCTTTTGTGGTTTTTACCTTTTTACCTTTTTGTTCCTTAGCATTCAATTTATCTTGAATGTCTTTTTCTTGATTTTCTATTGCTTCTAGCAAGTTCTTAAGCTGTTCTGGAGAAAGCTTACCTTGTACTTGTTGAGGTGGAGGCTGCTTATTATCTCCTTCTTTTTCTTCTTCAGGGCTTTTACCTTCAGAAGGCTCTTCTTTTTCTTGCTCCTCTTTTTTACCATCTTCAGGATCTTGATCACCTTCTCCTTCCTTCTTCTCATCTTTTTTATCTCCCTCTTGATTGTCTTTTTCTTCACTTTCTTCATCCTTACCTTCACTTTCGTCTTCGTTTTCGCCTTCTCCTTCATTTTCCTTTTCTTGCTCTTTCTCGTCTTGCTTTTCTTGGTCATCATCATCTCCGCCATCGCCGCCTTCTTCTTCCATTTTCTGTTTCGCTAGTGCTAAGTTGTAGCGTGTTTCATCATCATTTGGGTTATTGCGTAATGCATTTTTATAAGCTTCAATGGCCTCAGGATACCGCTCCTCATTCATGAAAATATTACCTTGGTTATGGAAACTTTTGTGCTTTATACCTTTGTTTTCATTTTCTGATGCAGCTTCAGCTAAACGTTGAAAAGCGGTTCTATTTTTTTCATTGGTAATGTATAAGTTCCCAAAATTGTAAGCTGCTTTTTTATTTTCAGGTTGGATAGAAATGGCTTTACGAAGTGCTGCTTCTGCATCTACAAAATTGTCATTTTCTATATATTCACTCGCTTCTGCCATGTATTTTCTGGCTTCTTTTTCTGCTTTGTTTTCTTGTGCATTCAAGTTAGATAGAATGCTTGTAAAAACAATTAAAATAAAAGTGTTTAGCGAAATTTTAATACGGTATGTGTTATTCGTTTTCATTGAATAAATTCAATTTAGTTAACCATTTTGTTTTTCTGTTCAATAATATGCTTTCTAAAATTAGAAATAGTATTCCAAAACCGAGAAACCATTGAAACTGATGTTGGTAATTGGCGTATTGCATAGATTCATATTCTGTTTTTTCTAAATTTTGCAAAAAACGCTCCAAACTTTCAACTGTTTCTGTAGTGTTGGTGCCATCTATGTAAATTCCATTTCCAATTTCTGCAATACTTTGTAAAGTTTCTGGACTGGATTTGGTAATCACCGTTTCCCCATTTTGATCTTTTTTATAAGTTTGCTGTTTGCCATCCCGAATGGGAATTGGTCCTCCTTTTTGGGTGCCAATACCAATACAAATAATTTTTATTCCTTCTTCTGCTGCAGCTTGAGCAGCAGCTTGAAACTCGCTTCCGTGGTCTTCCCCATCTCCAATTATCACCAAAACTCTACTAAGTACGTTGCCATCATTGTAATATCCTTTGGCGAGTTCTATAGCATCTCCTGTTGCCGTTCCTTGGCTGGAAACCATATTGGTATTCATGGCGCGTAAAAAAGTTTTAGCAGAGGCATAGTCCGTAGTAATTGGAATTTGTGGAAATGCACTTCCTGCATAACCGATTATTCCAATTCTATCTCCAGCTAAATTGTTGATGATTTGCGTAATTACTTGTTTCGATTTTTCTATTCGGTTGGGGGCAATGTCTTCAGCAAGCATGCTCTTAGAAACATCTAAAGCAAAAACTATATCTACACCCTCGCGTTTTACAGTTTCCATTTTAGAGCCTAATTTGGGATTGACCAAAGCAATGCTAAAACAAGCCACAGCAATACACAAAACCAAAACTTTTAGTATGGGTTTTATGGTAGAGAGACTTGGTGCTAAAGAAGGAAACAAGTGAGCATCTGCAAACTTTCTTTGCATTTTTTTCTTCCATACAGCTACACTCACCCATAAAAGAATGAGCAACGGTATGCCGAGCAAGAACCAAAAATATATTTTATCTTCTAAAATTAACATTATACAAAGCTTCTAAATAAGGTGTTTCTTAAAATAAATTCGAATAACAATAAACCTAAACCTAGGATAACTAAAGGTTTAAATAATTCTTGATAATCATAAAATTTCTCTTCTTCAATTTCTGTTTTTTCCAAGGCATCAATTTCATCGTAAATTTCTACCAGCTTTTCTTGGTTGGTTGCACGGTAGTATTTTCCTCCAGTTTGATCTGCAATTTTAGTCAACAGTGCTTCATCAATTTCAACTTCAACTGGTCTGTATTGAAATTGCCCATTTGGTAAAATTGCAACAGGAGACATGGCTTTTCCTTGGGTCCCTATTCCTATTGAATAAATTTTAATCTTGTATTCCATCGCCAATTCTGTGGCAATTTCTGGGTCTATAAACCCTGTATTGTTCACCCCATCCGTAAGCAAGATGATGACCTTGCTTTCTGCTAGGCTTTCTTTTAAGCGGTTAACCGAAGTAGCAATTCCCATCCCAATGGCGGTACCTCCATCAATTGCATCGGTAAAATCAATGTCTTCTATAGATGTTTTTACAAGGGCTTTATCGCTGGTCAGCGGTGTTTTGGTGTAGCTTTCTCCAGCATAAATTACAATTCCAATTCGGTCTGTTTTTCTGCGTTCTACAAATTCTATAGCCACCTCTTTTAAAGCTTCCAATCGGTTGGGCTTAAAGTCCTGTGCTAACATACTAGTAGAAATATCTGCAGCAATTACAATGTCTATTCCTTCAGTACCTTTTATTTGCGAAGTAACATCTACCGTTCTTGGTCTTGCCATAGCAACGATAAATAAGGCTACACTCAACAAACGCAAAATGTATAATACTGGACGCAATTTGGGTAAAATACTCGAACTTTTAGTAAATCCTTGAACGCTAGAAATAAGCACAACAGGATTTTCTTTGTTTCGTTTTACAAAATGCCAAGCACCAAGTAGGGGTATGACTAAAAGTAGCCAAAACCATTCTGGATTTTCAAAAAATATATCTTGCCACATTAGTTAGCGTCGTTTTTTAGTTCAATAGAATTTAATATGCGTTGAACAATTTCATCTGCATACTTATTTTCTGCATCATAAATCATGGTGATTTGTTGGTAACCTCCCATTTCTCCGAAATTGAGAATTTGGTATTCCTTTTTGATGTCGTTTTTAGTAATTGGATTTTCAATAGCAAAACTTCCTGAAACACGTATTCCTTTCACTCCATCTAAGGTTTCATATTCATCTTCCTTGGTAAGTATGTTGTAAGCTCCTTTTTCCTCAAGGTTTTTATAAATACCATCTACCGCGGTTTCTAAATCGAATTCCATTTCTTCTTGAAATTCTAAAGTACTCAATACCATATAGAAGTTTCCAAAAATCCCGCCAAATTTGAAGGTTTCATTTCCAACCAACATTTTTTCTGATTCTTCTGGCACTTTCATTTCTCCTCGAACAAGTATTTCTGGAGTGGTAAT
>Ga0307959_1001396_pt1 | contig 10804 bp, 9 predicted proteins | sample OrgLakmetagen494_FD_201813 | JGI IMG/M metagenome (GOLD analysis project Ga0307959, IMG submission 201813) | Saline water microbial communities from Organic Lake, Antarctica - #494 | ecosystem: Environmental > Aquatic > Non-marine Saline and Alkaline > Saline | place: Antarctica: Organic Lake...
GGCTTGCGCCTTGTGCGTCAAATAGTACGGGTCTACCCCAATGCAATGCCCGCCCACCAGGCCCGGCTTAAACGGCATAAAGTTCCACTTGGTGCCGGCGGCGGCCAGCACTTCGTGGGTGTCGATACCCAGCCGGCCAAAAATCATCGACAGCTCGTTCATCAGCGCAATGTCGAATCACGGTGGGTGTTCTCAAACCGGCGACAGATTTGAAATCTCGCCCTTTTTTACAGGTAAAACGGATCTATCCCGAGTTCAAAAAAATCTGTCCCGGCGGTTTTCCACGCTTAAACCGGCCAGCGATTATGCACGTAAATATTTGGAATTTTTCGCACATTGAGGACTTTCGCAGGAACTCCAGCTGACGTAGCGTTATCCGGAATGCTTTTCGTAACAACCGACCCGGCCCCCACTATTACATTATCTCCTATAACAACATCTTCAACTATACAAACATTAGGTCCGATATAAACATTATTACCTATTACAGCTGCCTTATCATGATTAGAGCCTATAGATGTAAATTGGCTAACATTTACATTATTACCTATTTTTGCCGTAGCGTTAATAACAACACATTGACCATGACCAATATAGAAACCAAAACCGATATCTGTTATTACTGGGATTTCCAGAAAATACTTCTTACTGAACCGCCTGTGTTGTACTTTTGCAATTAAAGAAAACATTCAATTATTTGACCGGGCTAATCTTAACCAAACAGTAAATCTGAATCCAGAATTAAAAAAATACTGCCTGAAGAAACCAAAGAGGCTGATTTTTTCCAAACCTATGTAACGACACAAATCGCTCTTAATATACTTTAACAGCATACGCTTACTTAACCTTAGTATTTAAATTAATAAAAATTTTAAATAAGTTTTAAAAATCAGCGATTGTACATCCATCACAAACCACATAGGATTCATTGCTGACATTAATCAGGACATTCACGGCGCACATCACATCCCTCACAATGACAAGCAATCGAGATAGGCTTGCACTACCCTCTCTTCGCTAAACTGCCTTTCCATCCGTCTCCGTGCCGCGTCCCCTGCCATTTGCAGTTCAGGCGCCTCCATAATCGCTACCCGCCGCATCTGCTCCGCCAGCGATTCGGCATTGCGAACCTCACACAACCAACCCGTCACTCCCGGTTCAATTGCCTGCCGACACCCAGGCACATCCGTAACGATCGCCGGGCGGCCCATGGCGGCAGCTTCCAATACAGTACGAGGCATACCTTCCCGATAAGACGGCAATATCAAGACATGGGCATACTCAATCAACGGCCGCACATCATCAGTCGCTCCCAGGTATTCCAGAAAACCTTGCCCCTGCCACCGGCAAACTTCGTCTTCTGTAATAGCGGTACGGTTACTTACTCCCAACGGTCCCACCAGCAAACAACGTACATCCAGGCCTTCAGACTTCAGCATTCGACATGCTTCGGCGTATTCCCGTACACCCTTGTCCCCCAGCAAACGGGCAACCATGATGAACGTTATTGGACCAACCCGGGGCAGAGGCGAAGCCTGAAAACGTAGCAAATCCACTCCTGAGCCTGGCAAAATCGTTACAGGAGTGTCCCCAAGCAGCTCGTTATCCTCAAAAACCTTGAGGTCATCTTCATTTTCAAAAAATAAGTGCACAGCTTTTTGATTAACCTTGCCGTAGAGTCGGCGAACTGCGGTGAAAAGCAGGCTCTCATGTATAAAGGCGGTTCCAAGCCCGGAAATATTGTTGGCAAACGGAATACCGAGAAGTCGGCAGGCTATTCCCCCATAGATATTCATCTTTACCGTTGAGTTGAACACGATGGTTGGCGCCAAGCGCTTAATAGTTCGCCAAATAAAAAAAATGCTCCTCAACTCCTTCAACACGCCGACGCTTTTCCCTTCGAGAGGGATGGACAAAAATTCAGCACCCAACTCATCACCCAGTCTATGCGAAAACTCATCTTCTGGAGCCAGGCATATTACCTTGTCTCCGGCCTCGACGAATCGCTGGATCGTTTGTCGACGAAAGTTATACAAAAACCATGAGGTGTTAGAAGTAAATATTACGATTCGAGACAAATTTAACCCTACCTAAAAGATGAAAAAATTACCTGAACACCGGGGTGCCGACGAAACTCACAAAGGTCTTAATATCGTGGTTTAGGGAGTATCTGGCCTGTGAAAATCAGATTCAGGGGAAGTTTAATTCTTAGAATCATAAAATTTTCTGGCCGGATTAGACCTGGGGAAATCGATAACGTTTTTTCTCAAAGTGAATGGCAGTATCCGCCTCACCTCGCAATCGGCACACACAAACACGACAAAAATAACGATAAAGGCGTAGCGATAACGCGCTGCCGTACCATAGTTGAACACCACCAGACCATATACGGTCATAGCCAGCGCCATAAACAACAACCAGAACATCAGCTTTCTGGGCAACTGCTTCCAGGCAACGCGAATTATCAGGAAAAGAACTAACAGCACCACAAGGTTCTCGGTGGCCTGAATTAACTGCAAGGGGTTAGTGGCCTCCCACGGCAAAGGTTTGGCCAAAAAATAAAAACCGCTAACCAACCCGGTGGTAACAAACTCCGCAGGGCTTGCAATGAACTCAATATCTTCGATATCGCCGCCATCCTCCACGTACATGGCACCACGGAACTTGTTCACCTCCGGCAGGGCAATAGGTGAAACCGCTATCAACGTCACAAGAGCAACCAGCAAAACAGCAACTGCCTTTCCGCCAGAAATTCCGCTTCGCCGAATACCAAACAGAACGTAAACCAGAAGGATTGGCCCAAGAATGAAAAAATTCTGAAACTTGATCACATACAGGAGGTAAAGTGGCAATAGCGCAAACCACCAGCGCCCTTCCCTCGTCCACTGAACGGCCATAACCATAAAAACAAAGACGAAGGTGTCCCGAAGGCCCATACCGGTATAGAGAGCCAAGCTTGGGTACAGTAAAAAGAACCAAAGCGAAACCGGCGTAAAAACCCGCTTACCGTATAGCCAGAAAAACAACACGACATACAGGAACGTGTTGTAAAAGCCCAAACTCAACGGCGTTACAGCAAACGGAAAAGGCATAAACGAGAACAACACTGCCGCTTGATCTACATTTCCCGCTATCCATGCATCGTAGAGCGCAAGATCGCCAGCCCGAATGGCATTAAACGACCGCCAATATTTAAACGCATCCGGCATGTAACCGTAAGAAAAAAGCACACCATTCAGAATAAGAGGAAGCAGACAATGCAGAAGCAGCACACCCTGATAGAGGGCTGGCACCTTGAGCACCCTTCCTCCTACCAGAACAAACACAACACAAATCAGAAAATTGGGCAGGTCATAAAACCGCATGCCCATAAAACCTGAATCAAATATCCAGTTTAGCTCGGTCACTAGGGTGTCCATTGATCGTCGAAAATTTAAGGAATCAGTCAACCGAATTCAATGAAGACGGCCGCAACAACTACTGATGTTCGTCAGTACAGATCTTAGCCGACAAAACTCTTGTACACGTCGGCGTGTTATTCAGACCCTTCCGAAGATTGATAAGTAAAATCTTTACTCGCATCGCCATTAACGACCTTCTGATAAAGCAACAGATGCTTTTCCACAGATTTTTCTATCTCAAACTCTCCGGAAAATTGAAGAGCGTTGCGCGAGAAAAAAGATCTCAGCTTGTCGTCAGCCACCATTTTTTCCAAGGCTGCCGAGTAGTCATCAACATCTAAACTGTCCACGACGAACCCGTTTGCACACTGGTGCACCACTTCCGCACAGCCACCAACATTCGTTACTACAACAGGCAAGCCGGCCAAGGTTGCTTCAATCAAGGCTATCGGTAACCCCTCCCACGCGGAGGACATGAGAAAAACGTCACTCGCAGCCAAAACCTCTCCTACGTTCGAAATATTGCCCAGAAACTGAACTTGGTTATCTATTCCCAACGATTTCACCAAGCTCTCCAACTTGCTCCGGTCTGGACCTTCGCCAACAATCTTTAACTTCACATCTAGATTCTGAAGTCTTGCAAAAGCTGCCATCAATAGCGTTAAGTTCTTTTGCTCCCCCAAACGCCCCACAAACACGCACGTAACCTTTGACTCGGAACTGCGATTGGCATTAGACCTGACAGGAATTCGTTGCTTAGAAACGGCATTGTTTATCAAAACAACGCTACGAGCACGACCGCCCTCCAACTGCTTTTTGCAGGCACTGCATATACCGATGTACGCTTTTACCTTTAGATCAAAAAGGCGATAGAAGGCACGTGGCAAACCCAATTTAATATTGTGATGCGTGTAGAGGACGGGTGTTTTTAATAAGAAAAATGAAAATAGAAGTGCATAATAAAGATGACAGTGAACTACGTCAGCCTGAAAGGCGTTTACTACTTTTCGTAGTCGCAAGCCCCCCAGCCATGGCTTTCTCCGAGACTCTGTTCCGATAAAGGCGTAGGAAATCGACTTGGCCGAAAGTGATTCCAGAAAAGTTTTTTCGAACGCTAGATCCCTGCCGCTCTCAGCTGCCGACTCAAGAAACACGACGTGGACGTCATGCCCTTTGCTGCGCATCAAAATGGACAAATCGCGAACGTATGTCTCTGCGCCACCGGCTGCTGGGGAGGATATGAAATGCAAAATTCTCAACTTATTCGACCTTTTCGTTGTTCGATTAAAGTTTCAGCACACCAATAAAATCATTCAGTTCTGGAAGCTTCTTTTTCGAAGGTTTCGATAATCCGAACCCACTCCCCTAAAATCAGATTTGGCTGGTACAATTTCGCTTTACCCTGCGACAATGCAGATATCGCCATTCTTTCTTCTGGACTACCCATTAAGCTTAATAGCTCCTCCGCCAATTCTTCCACATTGCCTTGGGCTACCAGCTTCCCGCCAGTTCCCTCCAACACTTCCGCTGGCCCCATTTCACAGTCGAAGCTTACAACCGGAAGACCAAAAGACATTGCTTCTAACAACACCATACCAAAACCTTCATACCTTGAACTCAGACAGAAAATGGAAGCTTCCCGATAATGCGCTTCAACATTGGAAACTAAACCGGTAAATTCTACTGCATCCGATATTCCTAAAGATTTAGCCTGGGCCGCTAGTGATTTTCCTTCCGGCCCGTCGCCTACTATACGCAAAACCCACCCCTCTGCTGACGGCGCTACTAAACTCCATGCTTGGAGCAGCATGTCAAAGCCTTTAATTGAGACGAGCCTACCTACTGCTAGTACCACTTTTTCTTTATTTATTCTGGAAGTAATAGGCTGAACTGGAAACGGCGAGGGATTGGAAATCGCAATAATCTGAGCAGTGCCGCTCGTCTTGCTTTTCCAACACAATCGATCGCGCGCTGTCAGCGTCACAACAACGTCGCAGTATCGCGCTGCTAATTGACGAGCAATACGACGCCCCCTGCGGCCTAAGTCATTATTGAAACTAAAGTGTTCCCAACAGATATGCTTCGCGGTGAGACCAATAGTTGCGGGCACGGTGAAAAGTGCCAGCATTGACTCGACCGATACAAGAACGTCCGCCTTTTCTTCTAACAGAAGCTTCCTGATACGATGAATGAGCAAAGGCGTACGAAAAATATTTCGCCCCACCTTACTAAAGAGGGATCGAATTTTAATGCGGCTATCTAGTGGATAAAAGGGGTGGTCTCCTCCTTGAACACTTGCAACGGTTACTTCGTAGCCTATCTTTGTGAGTTCGTTGGCGATGATACTTGCTACGCGCTCAGTACCTCCTGATAAATTGAAGTTTCCACCTAAAAATATAATTTTCATAAAATCCTTAAAAATCGAACCTACAATAGGGTTAACTTAATCTATAGAAATAGCGTCGGCACCGGTGTCACATAACATCTCAGCAAGACTACCAAATACATCTTTAAAAAGTGATGACGTAATAACTGTATTATGTATAAACCCCTGGCCCATAAGGTTAAATTGTGTACTACTACCAAAGCCTATCAAGGTAATTTTTTTATAAGATTTTGCGTAGTTTATAATAACTTCTTCGGCTATGAGTGGAGAATCGCAGCGAGGTATATCAAGGAAATAATCAGTTTCATCTCTAGGGTGAGGAAGATACACCTTATCACCATGAGGTAGTTCGTTTAAAAACTTAGAAATTCGCCTCACGCTCTCCGGTTTCGCTTCTTCATTTTCTAGAACGTCTTTAAGCACCGTGCCAAGAATTACTACCAACTCACCATCCCGTTCATTGTCAGCAGAATCTTCGCTAGGCATAAACATATCTAACGGCACAGTATTAGTTATTATGTTACTCATATCTTTATAAAGAGTGTAATGTTTAGTCGATGCTGCGACCATACTATGACTAGTGTACCTATTCCCAAAGCACCATCTTAAAAACAACTTAATTCGCGTCGAGAAATTTGAGGCCGGTTTATAATACTTGCTACCAGACATTATATTAGCCGTACCATCATCAAACGTTGCGACACTCTCAAAACTGATCATAGATAGAATGTATTGAATATGAACAGAATCAATACTCGCAAAAAATATTTGGTTGTACACTTTACTTTTGAACCGCGCCCCTAACCATCTCAAATAAAAGGGGAAGCGCGGCAGACTTGTAACCAGTTCTGAATAGTTGCACAGCGATTTCATATCGTCATAATAATGCTTGTAACGATCAGACTCAGAAAGCGCGAAAAGGTAAAAGTCAGGTTTTTCTTTTCCACACGCTCCGGACTGTATAATAGCTTTTGCGATCAATACTTGGAGCGGTGTGTAGCAAATAAAGAGATCTCTTTTCATCATTCAACCAAATAAATAATGCCAGTGCTGATTAATTACATCTAGACCGAATTCAATCGTCACACAGCGTAGAAAGAATTAAACTAGGAGGTGTCACCGATATTAAAAACGCTCTCACAAACCTTAAAATCGACCTCTTCATCAATATCTAAGGAGCGGTATCTTGGCATAACAAAAGCGCGTAGGCACTTAGTAAATAGCGTTTTTCCATCCATCAAAATATCGGTTTTAGCCACATAAACGGCTCCATTCAACCGGTATTCTTTACCGTAATCCTGTGATCTCTTACCTGAGAGATCAATTCCGGAAAAGCTGGCGTTCTCACCAAGCACGCCCACCCATGCTGTCGGGTGATCCACCTCACATACTGAAACGACTGTAGCCCTGTTCTTATCACTCGCGAATAGCTCCACTGCATCACAAATATCTTTGCTAGTGCGCAGTGGTGAAGTGGGCTGTAAAAGTACGATCGTGTCCGGCGAATAACCTGCCAAGCGCTCAACCGCTACAGCATCAACCAGTGCATCTACGGTAGTAGCAGTATCCGTAGCCAACTCATCTGCGCGCTTGAGTACGATAACGCCCTTAGATTCATATTGTCTGGCAACTGCAAGAATTTCTTCGTCATCGCTCGTTACCAATACCCGCGCGTCAAGCCCTGCCTCGAGTGCGACCTCAATGGTCCAACAAATCAGCGGCTTACCAGCAAGCGGAAGTACGTTTTTCCTTGGCAAACGTTTACTTCCACCTCTTGCGGGGATCACCATTAGGATCCTACGGCTATCAACCATTGAACGCACTTCCCACTTCGCTCTGGGCCCGCTCAAAGTCACCCATCTGCCCTATGTCCAACCAGTACTCATGTACCGGGAACATGTTGACGGGTCTACCTTCCTCAATCTGTTGTTCAAGCAATGTGGGCATATCAACCCGAACTCCACGCCCAACACTTTTGACCAACTCCGGGTTGAGTAGATAAATGCCCGCGTTCACGAAAAACTTGTGTACGGGTTTCTCAACCATTGACTTGATCTGGGTTCCATCACTGGTAATGACTCCGTAAGGAACCTGATGCTCGTACTTCCGCACGCACATAGTGGCGACGCTACCATGGTTTTCATGAAACTCGAGAAAGCTATGAATATTTAGGGAGGTGAGTAGATCTCCGTTCATCATGAATAGGGGTAGGTCAATTTCCTCATGTGGCAACAAGCCCAAAGCGCCACCTGTACCTAGCGGCTCATCTTCGTGAATGTACTGAATCGATACGCCCCATTTTTCACCGCTTCCGAAGTAATCCCGAATTACCTCCGGCATATAATGGGTCGATATGTAGAAACGATGAAAGCCAGCATTTACAAAACTCAGGAGAATCTGTTCCAGAATCGGCTTATCACCAACTTTTAACATTGGCTTAGGGCAGTTGTTGGTCAGTGGGCGTAACCGAGTACCGAACCCACCTGCCATCAAAAACACAGGATTGTCGTGGCGGTGCTTGTTCAGCACGTCATGTAAGCTTGTTAAGCCTACCACCTTTCTATCTTTGTCGATCAGAGGCAACTGCAGCAAGTCATGCTCTTCCAGCATTGAAAGCATTCGGCTTTCGCTCCAACCCTGTTCAGCAGTTTTTGGGTTTGGGTTCATTACCTGGCTAACTGATGTGCTTAGCGATCGATGTTTGAGCAACGCCCGACGCACATCACCATCAGTTAGGGTGCCTGCAAGTCTGCCTTCATCATCAACGACCAATGCAATACGGAGAGCAGCTTTATCCAGAGCTTCAATGGCCTGTTCTAAAGAAGCATCTGCTTTAACAAGGGCGTTACGCCATGACTTCATTGATTGCTCCATATCTTAAGATAGGTCTTTTGTCGGCAGGTTATAAAACTGTTTTTTCAGAATATTATCCAAAGGATAGTCGGCCAGTATTTTTGCAACTTTCTCACTAGCACCGCCACTACCGTATGGGTTGCTGGCGGCCTTCAACGCTTGCTGAAACGTAGGGGAATAAACACGTTCCAGCGCACTGAAAATCGACTGCCGCGAGGGTTCGCAATCAATGATACTGGTTGCTTGAAGACGACCCTTTTGGCGATCCCCTATATTGATTGTGCCGATACAAAAAGAAGGCGCTTCAGCCAATCCACTGGAAGAATTTCCTACCACGGCGTCGACTTGGGCAAGGCAGGAAAAATACCGCAGCTGGCCCAAAGAGGGAAACACACAGGCATTGTCGTGGTTATTAACAAAATCCTGCACCAGAGCACTCAGCTCGCGGCCGCCGGTATCTGCATTGGGCATGGTGAAAATCAGGCGTGTATCTTTAAGCTCATCTAATGCTGCTAGCAGCTCACTCATTTGCGCAGAGGAGCTATTACCACTCTCCAGCGTGACCGGGTGGAACGTAATCAAAAGATTCTTTGCATCGAAACGGAAACCTAGGGATTGCTCAAGCTCTTCACGTTCCAGCAGTTTAATCCGTTTTATGGCATCAATGCCCATTCCACCTACGTTGAACACACGCTCTGGCTGCTCACCCAACTGAATGACACGCTGCCGGTACTCTTTTGCGGCCACAAAGTGCAAGTGCGACATTTTTGTAATCGAGTGGCGAATCGCCTCATCGAAAGCACCTTCAGTGGTTTCACCACCGTGAATATGAGCGACAGGTATTCCTGCTATCAGGGCAGCGGACGCGGCTGCAAAAATCTCAAATCGATCTCCTAGAACGACAATTACATCTGGCTGCAAACGCTCGTATACATCTGCAAAACCAATAACACCCAGGCCCATGGATTTAGTAACAGCGGTAGCCGTATCCGCACTCAAGAGCATCTCGACACGAGCGTGAATGGTAAAGCCGGCTTCTTCAATCTCGCGATAAGTAGAACCAAACTCCGGTGACAGGTGCATTCCCGTAGCCACGACCTGAAGCTCTAGCTCTGGCTGATGCTTAAGTTCCTGCATTAACCAACGCAACAAGCCAAACTCAGCTCGGGTGCCGGTCACCACACAGATCTTGCGGCTCATAACTCGATCAACTCATCTTCATTGAAGTCTCGGGGCGCTGATCGACCGATCACCTCGTCCCACAGCATTGGAGAAACGCCCGTACCTGGGCGCTTTGTTGCTAGATTTTCGACGCTAAACAGCTCACCGGCCTTGATGTCTGTTGCGGCTACTAGGGATTTTCTGGCGATAGGCTTATTTTTCAGTTCGCTGGGGCTTGGGCGTTTGATGCCATCACCTAAAGCGCGCTCAATATTACGAATGCCCGCCACCATGGCCTTCAGTTCGTCTGGCTCCAGGCTTGCTCGGTGGTCCGGCCCCGGAAGGTTACGGTCAAGGGTAAAATGCTTCTCTATAACCGTCGCACCCAGCGCTACTGCAGCAATAGGTATTTCAATGCCCGACGTGTGATCTGAATAGCCCACCTTTACGCCCAGAGCGTTGCCGATGTTGACCATTGCACGAAGGTTTACATCTTCCATCGGTGTGGGGTACTCAGTAGTGCAATGCAGCACGGTGATCTTGGCCCTGGGCGTTCCCGCCTGCTCGATTACGTTAATGGCTGCTTCGATCTCGCCAAGGTTCGCCATGCCGGTGGATAGCAATACCGGCTTGCCTGTGCGCGTGAGATAGCGAAGATAAGGAAGGTTAGTCAACTCACCCGAGGGGACTTTGACAAATTTGGAACCAAACTCCTCGAGTAAGTCAACGCTTTCCAAATCAAAGGCCGTAGAAAAAAAACCGATACCCTTTCGCTTACACTCATCAATTAGTTCTAGGTGATTTTCTTTAGAAAGCTCTAGCTTGCGCACCATCTCCTGCTGAGATTCTTCAGGATCTGTAACGTTCTTTTGATACTCAGCTTTGGGCGCGCTTTTCGAAACCAGATTTCTGGCAATGAAGGTCTGAAACTTGACCAGGTCTGCGCCGGCGTCTGCGGCTGCCGCAATTAACTTTTTTGCCAACGCAATATCACCGTTGTGGT
>Ga0307959_1001401_pt1 | contig 10773 bp, 9 predicted proteins | sample OrgLakmetagen494_FD_201813 | JGI IMG/M metagenome (GOLD analysis project Ga0307959, IMG submission 201813) | Saline water microbial communities from Organic Lake, Antarctica - #494 | ecosystem: Environmental > Aquatic > Non-marine Saline and Alkaline > Saline | place: Antarctica: Organic Lake...
GTCTGGGCGTTTGCCCACTGCTGGCGGCAATACAGAGCTTGGGCCAAGCTGAGGCTTTCTCTGGCGCGGCGGGCTGTTCGATCTCCCGTGGCGTTTTGGAGCCTCGAAGTGGACAGGGACATCACCTGAAGACACTCGGTAGTGTAGATCGAGAGCGTCCCGGAAAAATCGTCTGCGCAGTATTTGAGTGCAGCCACCAGATCGGGAGTTGTCGTTTCCGGGGATAGGCTTACCGGGAAAACCCGACTGGCTCCGGCTCCAACGATGTTTGCTTCTGAGACCGTCGGCCCGGGGGAGATCGTATGCCAAAGGTCTTGTGGTGTCGGGAACATGACGACCGTGGCGGCCATGATCGCGGCGAAAGCATGTGAGGTCATTCCGTTCATGAGTTCTCTTTGCGGCATTTTAATCTCCGAGGCTTTCCCAAGTTCCGTTCGCCACTGCCTCGGGGGAGCTGACGTTCGGTCTGGCCGCCGAACTTCGCTGGCCTTGGTCCTGAGTCATACGCCAGCCCGGGGTGCCTGTCAAAGCCGTCGAAAATTCTGAACGGGCTGGACTCGCGAAGTAGTGGTCGAAAATTCTGAACGGGCTAGGTATTTCAAGTAGTGAACCGCAAGACTCCTTTTGTTAGGGGGTCAACTCACGAGACGGCTGGTCCGTTCCACTCATCCTCGGGCGCTGGGCCGGGCGATTGCCGCGATTCCTTGTTCATGGGACGTTCCGTGAACGCCGCAACCCCTTGAAAACTAACGGTTTTTTGGCCCCCTTGCGGGCAGATTGCCCCCGGACGGGGCACAACCCCTTGAAAACTAACGGTTTTTTGCCGTTCTGCGGCCAGCTCGGGGCCAGCTCTGCGGCCAGCTCGGGGCCAGCTCTGCGGCCAGCTCGGGGCCAGCTCTGCGGCCAGCTCGGGGCCAGCTCGGGGCCAGCTCGGGGCCAGCTCGGGGCCAGCTCTGCGGCCAGCTCGGGGCCAGCTCTGCGGCCAGCTCGGGGCCAGCTCTGCGGCCAGCTCGGGGCCAGCTCGGGGCCATAACGCGAAAGGCCCCGCGCAATGGCGGGGCCGGGGGGCCAGCTCTGCGGCCCGGATCAAGGGGCCTTTCGCGAAAGGCCCCGCGCAATGGCGGGGCCGGGGGGCCAGCTCTGCGGCCCGGATCAAGGGGCCATAACGCGAAAGGCCCCGCGCAATGGCGGGGCCTTCCCGGGCCTATCTGCGGCCCGTCTTCCGGTCTAAGTCTTCACAAGGCCCGGGCCGGGCAAGGTAAAAGAGCCCGGCCAGCCCCGCCAAGGCAAGAGCGGCGGGGAGTCCTTCCCATATCAAGGCCAGCCCGGCGGCCCCAATCGCCAAGCGTTGCAAGAGAGTCGCGGCCCCTTCCGCCGCCGTGTTGCCCCGCAATCTGGCCCGCGTCTTCCGCCGCTCTTCCTGCCAACTCATACGGGGAATCCGGCCAGCTCTGCCCCTTCACAAAAGGCCGCGCGGGCCTCTTTATCGGGGTAAAAGTAGGAGTCGGGGCTATCCCCGGCGGCCAGCTCTTCCCGCTTTGCCCGGTTGCCCGATATGGTCGCAACGTGGCCCGATATGGTAGCGCGTAGCGCGTCACACAATGCCGGGAAGGCCCCGGCCCCCTTGGCGGGCCGCCGCTCTGCCAATACCGCAAGAGCGGCGGCCCGCGCGGCCTCTTCCTCTTCCTTCAGTTCCCGCCATTGGCGGCCCGCTTCCCATGCGGTTGCGTATTCTCGGGCCTCTTCCGCTTTGCTTTCTGCCAATTCGTTAGCGGCGCGCGCGGCCTCAATCCGGGCCGATTCCATATCTTCCCCATGCGATTCAAAGATTCGGGACGTGTCGAAAGTCATGCCCCCGGAGTCTTGGCTTCCGTATTTATAGCCCGCAACATATCGCACTTGCCCGGCCTTCCCGGCCAGTTGCGCCACAACCGGAATCACAAGGCCGGAACCATCCCGGGCCGATTCCCCGTGTGGATTGTCAAACCATCCCCCCGGAAGCCGGGAGTCTACGTCTTCAGCGGTTACAACGTCCCGGAACATTGCGGCGGGGCATTGCGCGAAATAGTGGCCGGACTCTTGAATCCAGTTGCCCCAATAGGCCCGGGAATCGCTGGCAACGTAGCCCCATGCGTTGAAATAGGCCCGGGACGCGGCCCGCTCTTCCCCGCGCAACCGGGCCAGCTCTTGCCCCGCCGGATCATAGCGGCGGGGCTCTTTCTTGCCTTCCGCTTCCCATGCCACGGCAAGCGCGGCCTTGGCCGCGTCCCATGCTGCGGCCAGTTCTGCGGCCCGGGCTTTCATGCTGGCCGCGCGGCCCCATGCTGCGGCGGCGGTCAAGCCTTGACCCCGGGCCTTCAGGTAAAAGGCCGCGCGGGAGTCGGTTGTGATGTTTTGGCGATTCATGGTTTGGATTCCTCTTGAAAGTAAATAATGAAGGCCGCGCAATCTGCGGCATATGGTGCAAAGGGGGCCGCGTCATGCCAGCGCAAGAATCCGGGGCCTTCCTCTTCAGTCCCGGCCACGTGGCCGGGGGCCAGACTTGCGGTCCAATCTGCGGCGGCCTTGGCGTCTTCAGGATCAAGGCCCGAGTCGTCACCGTTCACAAGAGCGGGGGCCCAATGGGCGGGGGCGGTATGGGATTCGACTCGGATCATGACGCGGCCCCGGTTGAAAGTGGCACAAGGTAAAGTTGTAAATACATATCAAGAATCCTTTCGCGTGATACGTCGGGCCATGCCCGGATTGACAAGAGTCGCAAGTTCAAAAGAGCGGGCCAGATCATCTTGCAAGGCCGCAACCGTGGCCCCGCTTATCCCGTCCCGGATCATGACGGGGGCCACAACTTCCCGGCCCCCGATTGCGTGAATCTGGATTATAACCCCGGCCCCGTGATAGTCTGCTGCGGCCTTTGGTATCGCGTCAAAAGCGGCCCCGAGTGTGGCGGCCAGTTGCGCCTTTAGTTCAAAGATTCGGCGCTCTGCGGCGGCCAGCTCTGCGGCCATCTTTGCGCGTTTGGCTTGTTTCATATCAAGACTCCTTTCGCATGATTGCGGGGAAGCGGCCCCGCGCGGGGGCCGCTCTGCCAATAATCACGACTCGGCGGTTGTGTCTTCCGGGGCCAAGGAATCCACGCCAAGGGACGCGGCCAGCCTTTCGACTTCCGGCCAGTTGATCCTATGGCAACCGGCCACAAAGTCACCGGAAGGGGCCACGCTATCGACTCGGAAGTGGCCGACTCGCAAGGCCCGGCCATTAGTGGCCCATGCCTTCCCATTGGCCCGGCATAGCTTCAGGAAGCGGAAGACGCGCAAGGCGTGAGCAAGAGGAACTGCGGCCCCGTGACTCGTCTGAAGATCACCGGCCACAATGGCCCCGGACTCGTCCCTTTCGACTTTCGCGGCCCGCAACATTGCCCCGCCGCGCGGGTCTGACAAGCGGCGGCCAGTCTGGCCCCCGGCCAGCCAATCGGCCCGGGCCTCTTCCTCTTCCGCAAAGCGAATCCGGCCCGCTTCCTCTTCATATGTTGCGGCCTTGCCCCGGGCCTCTTCCTGAATCTCTGCCAACCGGGCCAGCGTTGACTCGTTTAGGTGCAAGTGGCGGGATAGGTCTGCGCAGGCGGCGGCCAGCTCTGAAAAGGCCCGGCCCCAATGCAAGGCCACGCGGCCCGCGTTGCCTTCCGTAGTCTGGCCCTCCTTTGCGACATTGTAGCAAGCGTCCCGGAAGCGTTTAATCGAGCGGCGGCGGTTGCGGTTGCGATAGGCCGCCGCGTTGCGTGATTCAGCGTCCCGGACTCCGGCCCGGACTGCCCTATAATGGCCGCGCAACGTGGCCGCCATAAGAGTCCAGCCCCGGGCCTTGGCCTCTTTCGATTCCCGATTTACTTCCCGGCCCCATGCGGCCAGCCTATCCCGGGCAAAGTCTGAACCGGCATAGCTCCCCAATACTTCAGAGATAGCCCGGGCAATGTCCCGGGGAGTCCGGCTTGCGGTATATCGCGCGGCCCGGGCCAGCGTGGCCCGCTCTTCCTTTTCTTTCTCTGCGGCCCGGTCTGCGGCCCGCATGGCGGCCTTCCGGGCTTGCACTGCGGCGGCCTTGTCTGGATTGGATTCCCCCAATGCCCGGAACATGGCGGCGGCGGCCTCTTCCCCCGGGAAGGGGTAGCGGTTGAATCTGGCCCGCAACTCGGGAAGATACGCGCGGCGCTCTTTCTTGCTCTTCAGAACGTGGCCGCAAGGTAGCCAAGCGGCCCGGCCCCCGGCGGCCTCTTCCGCTTCAGCTTTCCCCCAATCATAGCGAGTCGTTGCGGCGGCCAGCGTGGCCGCCCAATCGGTCAAACCGGGAACCTGAAGAGCCCGGCCCGGGGCGGCCATACGGGCGCGCGATACATGCCGCGCGGTTGTGGTAGAATTGGAATCCGCGTTAATCATGTGAACGCAGCCCCCGTCTTCAAAGTGTAGAACGAATCCCGCCGCATAGTGGCGGCCATATGAAAAGAGAGTCGGGCCTTCAAAGTAGAATTGCCCATTGTGACTCCGGCCTTCAGATCGCGATTGATTGGCCCAAACGTGTGAAACCATATCGTTAGTAAATACTTTAGACATTGCTGAATCCTCTTCAGTAGATTGCGGCGGCCACTGCGGCCAGCCATTGCGGGGAAGTGTAAAGAGCGGCCAAGATTGCCCCGGCCCCTATGGCGTCCCGGATCATAGGTTAAACCATGTTGCGAAAGCGGCGGCCTTGGCGGCGGTATAAGTCAACATTGTGTAGCCTTTCAAAAGTGGCCCCGGGGGGCGGTTGCGGGGCAGTCGCGAATCACGCGGGGCGGCCCCTTCCCCGTGATTATAGCGGGGGCCATTGGCTACCGCAAGGCCACTATGCGGGGGCCCGCCATGCGGCCAGCTCGGGGGCCAGCTCGGGGGGCGGCCAGCTCGGGGGGCGGCCAGCTCGGGGGGCGGCCAGCTCGGGGCAGGGAAGCCCGGGGGGCCAGCGTTCCCGACTTTCCCGCTCCCGTTACCACTTGGGGCGGCCATTGCGGGGGGCCGGGGGGCCAGCGTTCCCGACTTTCCCGCCGTTACCGTGGTCGCTCGGGTCCTCCCCCCTCCTGTGGGAAGCCCGGGGGGTGCGCGGAGCCCCGGTGCGTGACATTTTTGCTGGGTATCTGGGGTTTGACGCGGATTCCTGAGAACCGTGGGGGTTTTACCCGTTACCGAGATGACCGAGAGACCGTAAGATGACCGTAAGGTGTTTTGTAAGGCCGCAACCTTTTGATTTCACTACCAACCTTACACTTCTTACACTTCTTACATAAAATAGTTAAATAGTAACAGAGAGGGGATGGGGGCTACCGCTGACTACGGGAAGTAAAACACCGCAGGGGGCGGGAGACAGCCAATAGGGATTTTAGTGTAAGGTGTAAGATTGGAGGACCACCCCCACGCAAGTAGTTACAAACAAAGCGAAAAAGACCACCTTACGATCTTACGGTCGGTTTTGGCAAAAACGTAAGATTGCCGGTAATCTCGGTAATCTCGGTAAAAATCCCCGAAATCACCGAGAGAAAAAGTTCAGGGGGTAGTCTCGGTAATCTCGGTAAAAATCCCCGAAATCACCGAGAAACGAAAAAGGCCCGAAGCGTTTCTGCTCCGGGCCTCAAAAACCACGCAGGGGGAACCTCCACAGTCAGATCAAGTCTTCTCCTGATTGGTGTTTGTCGGCTTCTTCCCAGCGTTTGAGTTGTGCTGGCCCCGGGACATAGACCCGGACGGTGGTTCCGTAGAGGGGGTGGTGGCGGGGCGTCTTGGCGGCAACCCATCCGGCTTGCTTCAGGGCGTTCCGCACTGCGGTCTGATCCATCTTGGTAGATCGGGCGTTCTGTTCCAGAGCCTCGGTCCAGAGTTCCGACACGGCGACGAACTGGCGGTGTCTCGGCTTGGCATCAGAGAAGTCGAGGTTGTCGTCGTAGCCTGTGATCTTCTTGTCGAGGTAGGGGTGGATCATGGTCGCGTAGTGATCCACTTCCGTCATGACGCGAGCACCCTCTTGGATGCTGTTCGCTTCGGCCAGAGCCCCCGGGTTGGAGAACGACAGATCGAGATCGCCGTGCGGTTGGGCCGCCCGCATCTCTTTATACATCGCCACGGCAGCGCCCCAAAGGCCGTCCCGCTCGCGCAGGAGCTTGTCTACGTCGATCAGGTTACAGCTCACTTCGATAGGCCACCAGCGGCGGTTGCCGGTGGTGTCGAGCAGGAACTCGTCGTCGTTCGTGGAGCCGATGAAAACGCACTGGCGCTTGAAGACCTTCGAGCGGCGAGCCCAAGCCAGACGGACGTGGGACTCGGTCGCAGAGACGAACGCCTTGGAGTCTTCCACCTGCGATCTGGTGATCCCGGAAAGCTCGGGCATCTCCATGATCCACGCCCCGTTCATCTGCTCGACCAGCTTATTCTCGTCCGAGAAGTTGGCCTTCAGTTCGCCAGACCAGTCGCACGCGAGCACTCTGATCCACGAGGATTTCCGCTTGCCCTGCGCACCAAAGAGGATCGGCACGAAGTCGAACTTGTGCCCCGGCTCGTAGACCCGCGCCACGGCCCCGAGCATGAACAGCCGAGCCGTCTCCCGGTAGTAGGGGGTGTCTGGGCAACCCATGTAGTCGATGAACAGCCGCTCGACCTTATCCTTGTCGCCGGGCGTCAGGCTTTCGAGGTATTCGCGGACGGGGTGAAACCGCGCCTGCCGTGCGGCCAGCTCGACCCCGGCGTCCATGTCGCGGTCGGAGACCTTGAAGCCATAGCCAGTCAGGCCCGGCCCGTTGGGGCTCTCGATCATCGCCCGGACGGACGTGGTGTGAATGTCCTCCCAAGCGTCGCCGTTCACCGGGTCCGCGATCTGGAAGTCCGAGAGGTAGGGCATCTTCGAGCGCAACGGGTGGCGAGAGACGACACGCTCCGAGAACTCGTTGAACTCCAACGAATCTCGGGTCCGCTTATCGTTCTGGATGATCTGCGCCACGTTCGGGCTGTTCGCGATGATGATCCCGTCTTGCGTGAGCTGAAGCTGGGTAAGCCAGCCTTCCGGTGGCGGCCCCTTCTTCGTGCGGCGCTGGGTGGTCGGGCCGAGGTCGGCTGCGTCGTCGCGGTGGACGGGCACAACCGCCGAAACGGGGTTCCCGACCAGAGCTTCGATCTCCGGGTCGTAATCCTCGTCGATCTCGGCGTCGTGGCCCAGCTCTCCCATCGCGTCGTCGAAGTCTTCGTTCATCGCGTCCATGTCGTAGCGGGACGCGACCACCTGTTTCTTGTAGGCTTCGTCGAACTCCAACAGCTCGACCATCTCCTTGAAGGAGGGGCGCTGGCTCATGGGCTTTTCGTCGTAGTCGAACTTCTCGTCCTTGTCTCCGAACTTGTGGATTCGGACAAGATCGAAGGCGTTGACCAGCATGTCTGAGCAGGGGTCAGAGCCGTGGTGCGAATAGAGGAACAGGCCGCCGTCTTGGACCTCGGCCCCGTTCGTGGTCGTGCCTCCCGTGTAGGTGTAGCGTGGCTTTCCCGAGTAGGCATCGACCGGCTCGTAGGGCAGATCGAACGCTTCGATGGCGGCCTCGACATCATAGGCGCGGCAGAAATTGCCCACGATCCCGGGCTTCTCAGTCGGGTCTTCAGCTTTCTCCAAGACCTCGCGGGCGTTCTCGCCGTCGGCCTGCGGAAGCTGCGTGATGTCGCGCCAGTCACCCTTGGTCAGCTCATAGGTGTCGAGGGCTTCGGACCAGTCGAGCAGTTCGCCATTGTTCTCGTGGAAGACGAAATCGCCGTCCTTGGAGATCGTCGGCATGAACATCATCTGCGCTGGGCGGAAGCTGACCTTATCGACGTGGATCATGTCAGGGTCGAATTTCTGGGCAATGATTCGGGAGACCGGGCCGTAGAGATCGTTCGGGACCGGCTCGCTCAGGAACACGAAAAGGCGGAAGCGGGGCTTCTCGTCAGTGTGTCTCCGGGACGTGTGCAGGAACCACTCATAACCTGTCATGACCCCGCCGTCCGTCAGAGTTTGCAGGAACTCCGGTGTGGCGTAGTCAAAGTCGAAAGAGAGCAGGTCTGACGGCAAGCCGGAGCCACGGTTCCGAACCTTTCCGTCAACTTGCGTCCGGTAAAACCACCCGGCGATGGACTTCAGATGGCCCTGATCTTTTTCGGGCAACCGCAGGTAATCCTTGAACCTTTCGTTGGTGACGGTCGGGTTCTTGAACAATAGCCGGAACGACTTCAGAGACTTTGAAGTGTTCTTGGCTTTACCGAAATTGCGGCCAGCCCCGTAGGAGTAGCGGACGACGAACGATTCATTATTTTTGGTCATGCGGGGCCTGTATTTGTCAGAGAGAAACCGAGCCCGTCCCATCAAGGCCCGGCAGCGACGCAGTCAGATCAGAAGTTGTAGACGAACGGGTCAAATTCGTCACGAGTAACCCTCGGCTGGCCAAGAATCGGCTTACCGCCCTTAGCATAGCCGGTGATCTTGCTGATCTCCACGACTTGCATAACCCTCTCTGGGCTGATTCGATCCTTGCGGACCCACTTGTTGATAGACCATCGGTTGATCCCCATGAGCTCTGCAAGGTGCAGAACTGTCTTGTTTCCATGACTATTCTCAGGGACCGCCCGAAGCAGCAGACGGTGCAAACCGCCTTCAGCGTCTTCAGGTGTTTTGTAAGTTGGCATTGCTTTTCCTCTTGTGCTTCGCTGGAACTGATATACATACGCACTGTGCGGTTGACAATCCCCCCACAACAAACCATATGTGAGTTCTGCCCAATATGGGCTCATACTGAAACCGAAAGGAACACCAATGTCCATCGACGCTCTCCTGACCCGCGTGGCCGAAGCTCTTGAAGCCAACACCGATGCCATGCACTCGCTCATGAAGGACTCCGCAGGTAAGACTGCCGCGAAGCCCGCAGCGAAAGCCGCAGACAAGCCCGCAGCAAAGCCTGCCGCGAAGCCTGCCGCGAAGACCACGACCAAGAAAGGCGCAACGTCCGTCGAAGATTTGACCGAGCGCGTGACCGCGTATCTGAAGACCGGCACGAAGGCCGAGCGTGAAGAGCGCAAGGATCACGTGAAAACGATCATCGAGCACTTCGGGGCCGACCGCTTCACGACCATCGACCCCACGAGCTTCGACGAGGCTCTGGGCTTCCTCGACGCCTACGAAGCGGGTGAAGACCCTTTTGGTGGCGATGGAGCCGAAGAGGAAGACGAAGACGACACGATGGTCTAACAGATTGAAGGTCCAGCCCCCACCCAGATTGGGCCTTCGATACCTGCCCCTGCGACGTTCTGCCTGTTCGGCGCAGGGGCAAACTACCCCCAACTTTGACCAGAGGTTTTCATGAGCCACGAAGATGACGAACCGGCCCACTCCGAGCGAGGGCCTTCAACGGCGCACCGCTGGCGTCCGTGCCCGGGTTCCGTCCGATTGTCTCGGGGAATCCCCAATACAGCAGGTATCGAAGCAGCCTACGGCACGGTCTTCCACGACTTCGCAGCCGACTGCCTCGAACTAGGATTAGACCCGCAAGGGTTCGTGGGCGACAAGATGGAGGTCGAAGGATTCGGCATCTTGGAGTTCGATCAAGAGATGGCCGACAACATGCTGAACGGGCTGGACCTCGTTTGGGCAATGGCTGACGTGCCCGGCGCAAAGCTGATCGTCGAAGAGCGCGTGAGCCTCGAAGAGTGGGTTGGCCCCAAGGAGTTCGGCACGACAGACGCGGCGATCATCGACCCGCTGAACTGGCGGCTGGTGGTCTTCGATTGGAAGTATGGGCAGGGTGTCCCGGTCTCCCCGGAGATGAACGACCAAGCGATGCTTTACGGCCTCGGCACGTGGTCTACGTTCGCGGCGGCCATGTTCGAGGAATACCTGATCGAAGAGGCAGCGGCCAAGGGCCAGACCTTTGACCCGAATACGCCGTGGGAAGATGACATCGAAGTCATCATCATGATCGAGCAGCCCCGCGCCCCCGGTGGCGGTGGCACTTGGACGACCACGATGGGCGAGCTGCTGGCGGAAGGCCGACGCATCCGCCGGGACGCCGACCGGACGATGGACGACGACGCGCCGTTCAACCCCGGCCCGAAGCAATGCCAGTTCTGCCTCGCAGGCCGGGCCAATATCTGCAAAGCTCGCGCGGCGATGGTGCTGAACGAGCTGGGCAACGACTTCGACGATCTGGAAGACGGGTTCTTGTCTGGCGCTGAGATGGAGCTGCCGCACCCGAAAAGCCTGACGCCGGAGCAGCGGACTCAGGTGCTCTTGCACCGGAAGCTGATCGAGAAGTTTTTGGACGAGCTGCATGAAGAGGCTTACAGGGACGCGAAGAACCGCCGTCCGGTGCCCGGCATGAAGCTGGTAGAGGGGCGCAACCCGCCTCGCAAGTGGAAGGATACGTTCAAGGCTGAGGTCATGCTAGAGCACGACTTTGCCCACAAAGCCTACACGAAGAAAATCTTGTCTCCTACGCAAGTGGAAGACAAGATCGGGAAACGGACCTACAAAGTCCGATATGCCCGGCTCGTGGACACAGGAGAGGCCAAGCCAATCCTTGTCCCAATAGATGACAAGCGCGACCCCCTGCCCGACATCACGTCGGATTTTGACGGGCTTGTCGATGACGACGAAGCAATGGTCTAGGAGAGTAAAATGACCCAGAAGAAACCCGATCCGATGAAAGTGATTCTCTTGAACGTCCGCGCGTCGTTCCTGAGTGTCTTC
>Ga0307959_1001412_pt1 | contig 10717 bp, 12 predicted proteins | sample OrgLakmetagen494_FD_201813 | JGI IMG/M metagenome (GOLD analysis project Ga0307959, IMG submission 201813) | Saline water microbial communities from Organic Lake, Antarctica - #494 | ecosystem: Environmental > Aquatic > Non-marine Saline and Alkaline > Saline | place: Antarctica: Organic Lake...
AATCGACAGTACTTGAGTCTAATGCATAGACGTTTCATCAACCTTAATTTCAAAATCATTACTATAACAAGTTTTTCTAGCCCTTTCAATTAAAACATAAGCAAATTCTTCAAAAATTCTACAGTCTCTCTTGTCGTTCACATTTCCTAAATTTCTACTTGATAAGGTGTTACCAAAATAGAGATGATAAAATTTTGATCGTTGCGGCTCTAAACTTAACATTAAATCTCGCATGCTTTCTCTGGATGTTAACTGACAAAAATCATAATAAGCATTTGATTTCAGCAACTTAATCCTTTGACATATTTGTTTCCATTATACTTGTTAACAATCCTATCAAATTGCGACGTGGAAGAAGTTCTGTTAGTTGGGAGAACACAAATTTTCCTTCATTCATTTTTTTGACGAAAATGATACCTTTTACAGTTTCAAATCGTCACGCTTTAAAAAACATCGTTACATTTGATGAATAAAGGGATGCAGACTAAATAAAAATAGTTTTATCGCCCACTAGTGAATTAGAATATTAAATGACAATGCTTAAGATATTATGAAGTTCTTAGCTTTTTTAGCATTAATGTTATAGTTGATCATTAGATAAATATTAGTTTTGAATAAATGAGGGTGGTTTTAAAAAAAAATAGTGTTCTAAAGTGTAATTCATATTTATAATAGCCCAAATTAAAATAATCCCAATGATCAAACAATGCCAATTAAGCCCACCTACCTATAATCCTAACCCAATAAATTCCAACATTCCTATTCTTCTCCAAAGACCAAGAAAAACCCGAAACAGAATTAACCCACAGCCTGTTGATTTTCGACATCAAAAATAATTCAGACTAGGTTTTTCTCATTTCCATTTATCAGGACAACAACAAAACCCTTTGGCGTAGCACCAACACAGATAGTATTTTTAGACAAAACGGAGATAAATTCGAGAAATTTAAGACTTAGGTTTAGGGTTAATGTTCTAAATTTACAATCGAACTCTGAAGGATTTCTTTCCTGAAGTCGCCACTTAAAGATGTAGTCCGTATAAGTCAAAATTTAAAAAATCCCATCTTGAAAGAATTTAAAGTAACAAAAGGTCAAATTTTACAGCATAGTGGAGAACTCAATACGAAAATCTATGTTGTAAAATCTGGTTTATTGCGTAGTTATTCCATCGACAAGAAAGGTAAAGAACATATTTTTATGTTTGCACCAGAAAATTGGACAATTGCAGATAGCATAAGTCCTGAATTACCTTGCGAATTATTTATTGAGGCTTTAGAAGATTCAATCCTTACAATTCGAGATAAAAAGCTTGTAAGCGAATCAAATTCTCAATCCTTGATTAATCGAATTACTGTATTACAAAAAAGAGTAATCATGCTCATGAGTTCTTCAGCTATAGAACGCTATGAGCATTTTATTGAAACCTATGCGGATATTGTTCAACGTGTACCTCAAAGAATGATTGCGTCCTACCTAGGTGTAACCCCTGAAACTTTAAGCGCAGCAAAAAAAGATTGGTTTAAAAAGCAAACCAAGTGATTTCTTATGATATCATAATGCACAGAATGAAAATTGGTTAGACATTTGTTTAAAAATAAATTTTAAGCATAATGACTAAAAAAATAATCACATTCGGAGCTTCAAATAGTCTTACATCCATCAACAAACAGCTGGCCATTTTTGCAGCTAATCAACTTCAAAATGTTGAAATAGACATTCTTGATTTAAACGATTTTAAGCTTCTGGTTTATAGTCCTGCAATAGAAAAAAATTCAGGCGTTCCAGCAGAAGCAAAGGAATTTGCAAAACACATTCAAAACTGTGATGGTATTGTTATTTCCTTGGCAGAATACAACGGCCTTCATACTGCTGCGTTTAAAAACCTTTGGGATTGGATGTCCAGGCTGAGTACACCAAAAATTTGGCATGATAAACCTATGTTTCTCTTGGGCACAAGTCCAAGTAAGCGAGCAGATTCCTATGTAATGAAAGTTTCGAAAGAACTTTTTCCTTCATTTGGTGCAAAAATTATATCCAGTTATCATTTGCCTTCATTCAATCACTTTTTTAAAGAGGGACAAATTATCGAACCTAAGCAGCTGGAATTATTTACTATCGAATTAGAAAAATTTCAGAATTATTTAAACAAAAATTAAAATAAAAACCATGAAAAATTTATTTAAAGTATCAGCAGTATTATGGATTATATGGGGAATAGTGCATATTCTTGCAGGTGTTATGACCATGAAAGGTATTCTAACCAATGATATCAGCTCATCCATTATCGGCATTGCTGATGCTATGAATCCAGAAGACTTAAAAATGGATTATCCCGCAGCTGCAGGTGCAGTAATTGGTCAGCATGGTTTCAATTTACTTTGGATAGGACTTGTGACGTTCATTTCTGCGTTTTTCATTTGGAAAGGCAACAAAAATGCCATTTTCTTAGCGGCTATTTGCGGTGGCTTGGCAGATTTAGGATACTTCCTGTTTTTAGATGTAGGAGGCTTCGTGAATTTTGTTCCAGGTACAATAATGACAATTATTTCTTCTCTAGCCATCATTACGAGTTTTTACGCCTATTTTAAAAGGAATAAGGTTTAATACCAAATACCAATTTGACATTGTAAAGTCGCTATATAACGCATTCATTTCCTTGTTCATAATTTCCATAGCTAAACTATGCAAATCATTCACAACGTCATTAAAAGAAAAAGTAATTTTGTTTTCTTAACGATTTTTCAAAATCAAATTGGTATAGTCTAATGTTTTTGGTAAAAAAAAGGTTTAAAAAGCATTACTTCAGCAGTTGTGATTTTTAAGCAATAAAATGAAAATACTTAGAAGAATTTAGAATGTTTGAATATCGAGATTAGGGATTATAAGTACTTCAGCCCTAAAAAAGCAAACACTTTTGGATTGATGTTACATTTTTATTAGTGAACACTTAGATGTAAATTTATTTTAGCTCGAAATCAAATATAAAATTAGATTATGCATTCGCATTGCAACATATTTGTAAAATAAGTCGACTTTAAATTAAGTCTTGAACAAACAAATGCATCAGAAAGACCAAAAGACTAATTTAGTATTATCCAATAGTACCAAAAAGATTATATCTCAATAACCTATTCATTTTTCAGAACCACCCTAAACCTTGCTTTACCGCTGTGAAGATGATCTATAGCTTCATTTATTTTACTCATCGGAAATTCTTCAACATCAGGATAAATATCATGTCTTACACAAAAATCAAGCATTGTTTTAGTCAATTGTGGGCTTCCAATCGGGCTTCCTCCAACTGTTTTTTCTCCCATAATTAAGCTAAATGCAGGAATGGCCATAGGCTCCAAAACAGCTCCAACATTATGAAACCTTCCTTTTGGTGCTAAGGCTGATAAATAAGCATTCCAATCTAGGGTGACATTGGTTGTATTTAATATAAAATCCAATTGACCTGCAATACTTTCTAATTCTTCTGGGGATTTTGAATTAACCACTTTGCTTGCCCCCATTTTCATAATTTCATCTTTTTTGTCTGGGCTAGAACTAAAGGCGATGACTTCACAGCCCCAGTGTTTTAAAAACTTAAGTGCCATATGGCCAAGACCTCCAATTCCAACAACGCCAACACTATCAGTTGGTTTTACTCCAGCTAATATTATTGGGTTAAAAACGGTAATTCCTCCGCAAAGCAATGGTCCTGCTTTACTCATATCAATACCTTCAGGAAGTGGAATTGCCCAGGACCAATGACCGCGAACTACATCTGCAAAGCCACCATTTCTTCCTACAATTGTAGATTCCCCTTCGGCACAAAGATGATGTTCTCCATCCATACATTGTGAGCAACTCATACAAGATCCAGACATCCAGCCAAGTCCTACTTTATCACCTACTTTCACATTTTTTACTGCATTTCCAGTCGCTAAGACTTCTCCAGTAACTTCGTGACCAGGAACAAAGGGATATTCACTCATACCCCAATCATTATTAATCATGCTTAAGTCTGAATGACAAAGTCCACAATAAGTCACTTTAATGTCGACTTGCTCAGGTTCAATTTCGCCTAACTCGTATGAATATGGGGTTAATTTCGACTTTGGTTCTTTTGCAGCGTATCCGTTTACTTTCATAAATTGTTTTATTTAAATTATTATATTTTTTAGAATCGACTAGAGATGTTAGATTATTCTCTGTAACTATAGCAAGTGCTATTTTCTAATAATTCCTAAATATAATGAAAATAAATCAAACTTGCTTTACTTCTGATTATACGGATTTACTGTTGTAAAGTAATTTGAGTTTTCCGGTAATGCTAACTCTGATTTATCTCGTTTTCCTCTCTTAAATTGTTGGATTGACGAATAATAAAAATCAATATTTTTGTATTTGACTATTTTACTTTATCGAAAAGCATTACATCTTTTATCTACTTTCATTTCCTATGCTTATTGGTTAAAATGACAACTTTAGGATATATGTCATAAATTTACGAGCGTAAAACGAAGTTGTTGCTTAATTGTTGGGCACAAAGATATACACCTTCTTTTATTTTGTAATATTTTAAAAAACAAAACCTGAATGAAAAAAGTTGTAATTGTTGGAAGCTCAAGAAATGATGGAGATTCAGCGGCTTTGACAAAAGAGCTGATCAAGCAGTCGGAATGGGATATCATAAACCTAAATGATTACGATTTCAGTTATTTTGACTACAAACATGAAAACCGAAACGATGAATATTCGACTTTAATGAATAAAATCATCACTCAATACGACACACTTATTTTTGCGACCCCAGTCTATTGGTATGCAATGAGTGGGATTATGAAAGTATTTTTCGACCGAATAACGGACTTACTAACCATCGAAAAAGAAATCGGACGACAATTACGTGGAAAGAAAATGGCAGTCATTAGTTGTTCAAACGGCGATAATCTTGGAGACCATTTTTGGCTTCCTTTTTCTGAAACGGCCAAATACCTCGGAATGGAATATGTTGGAAATATCCACACACTTGCAAACGAAAAAATTGACCAGAAAATAGCAGGATTTGTGAAACTGATAGAAAAATAAAGGTGTGATAGAAAAGCATTAGCAGAAGTAAGATTTCTAAAAGTTAGACTACACAGTTTAATTTTAAGCGCTTTATTCTGATTCAGATTACTGTTTCCTAATACCAATTTTAATCAACTGACAGATAAAATCTACAAATTATAATCTACCGATGTTCCAGGATTAAACCCGAATTTTGCAGTAATTTTAGCGCATAATAAAAATTTTATTGCATAAATCGGGTTAAACTATTGCCTGCTGGCTTATTTTAGCACAGCTTACTTTTATAAATTTATGAAACAAATCGAGATCCGAACAGTAAACGTTACTCAATATGTACATCCTTTGCGAGAGGGTGGTTCACTTCCTGCAATAGTAAAGGCGGATGACGGATTTCTTTATGTTTTAAAATTTCGAGGTGCAGGACAAGGTAAAAAGGCATTAATTGCAGAATTTCTTGGTGGCGAAATAGCAAGAGCTATTAATTTAAAAGTTCCGGAATTGGTTTTTATGAATTTGGATGATTCATTTAGCAAAACAGAACCCGATGAAGAAATTCAAGATTTGCTCAAATTTAGCGTTGGTCTTAATTTGGGTTTGCATTTCTTATCTGGCGCCATCACTTTCGATCCTTTGGTGAGCAAAGTTGATGCATTGACAGCTTCAAAAGTAGTGTTGTTAGATAGCCTAATTAGCAATATAGACCGAACCACTAAAAACACCAATTTACTACATTGGAATCATGAACTTTGGGTGATAGACAATGGGGCTAGTTTTTATTTTCACCATGATTGGAAAACTTGGGAAAATCATCTTGGCAGAACATTTCCGCTTATAAAAGATCATGTGCTTTTACAAAATGCCACAAATTTAGAAGAAGCTTCAAAAGAAATTCAAAACTTACTCGATCCAGAAAAAATTGTAGAAATTGTATCAAATATTCCTGAAGATTGGTTGAAAAGTGAAGCGGATACAATGACTACAACCGAAATGAGAACAGCCTATATTGAATTTATAAATACTAGATTTGCTAAATTAGATTTACTCGTTAAAGAAGCTGAAGATGCAAGATAGTCACACTTTTGAATATGCGGTCATTAGAGTTGTTCCTAAAGTAGAACGTGAGGAGTTCTTTAATGTAGGTGTCATTCTTTTTTCTAAACGAAAAAAATTTCTGGACATAAAATATCACATCAACCCCCATAAACTAAAGGCTTTCTCAACTGAAATAGAATTAGAAATGCTTGAAGATTATTTAAAGGCTTGGAAACTCATTTGCGAAGGAGATCCTCATGGGGGAAAAATCGGAACCTTTGAATTATCCGATAGATTTCGCTGGCTAGTAGCGTGTAGAAGTACCATTATTCAAAGTTCTAAAACACATTCTGGTTTAAGCGATCACCCTCAAAAAACATTAGAAGACATATTCACTACACATGTTTTGTAGGTGATTTTTTATTTAATGGCTTTTCAATAAACTTCAGATGTTGTTGCCATGTCGAATTATTTAAATGCTTTGAAAATTTCAGAGATATCAGCATTCGGCGAAGTGGTTGTTTACTAAATAACATATGTGTGCACTTTTCAGCACAGTCCTTAGCTATTAATGTTTGTTCAAATCAAACCTAAATACAGCGCAATCTGATAACAAAAAAGCGCAATACCAGCAATAATTAAATACGTATTACAAGCTTTGTAAAAAGCGGTATAGCTAGATTTTTGTTGCCATCTTGTGATTAGAAAAACGATAGGTATTAAAGCAGCGACCTGACCGAATTCTACACCTACATTAAAACTAATTATTTTTGCCAGTATTTGATCATCGCCCATATCAAAAGATTGCAATCGTGTAGATAAGCCCAAGCCGTGGATTAACCCGAAAATTAACACCATTAGTAAAAGGTTCGGACTCTTTATCTTAAAGTATTTCTCAAAACCCTTAAGATTTTCAAATCCCTTATACAAAACACTTAAAGCGATGATTGCATCAATAAAATATTCATTGACTTGTATTTGTAAGTAAGTTCCTAAAATGAGTGTGATACTATGACCTATTGTAAATACAGTTATAAACTTTAGAATATCCTTAAACCCCGTAAGGTAAAAAACGACGCCAACTAAAAAAAGCAAATGATCGTAACCTGTAAGCATGTGCTTGGCACCTACCCAGATATACGATAGCAATCCGCCATCATTTAATATGGCTTGATCGCCAGAACTTACGTCATGGCCATAAGACAAGAAGGGTAAGAATAATAAAAGCGAAAAAGCGGTAAACCTTAAGTGCTTGCTCATATCACTTTATTTCTTCTTCTTAAAAATAAAAAATAGCACGCCCACAATCACTATGCTTGCTATCCAAAAAATATAAGCGAAATAATTATTCTCCTCGTGATCATGGTCTTCTTCTCCATGTTCATGACTCTGAGCTTCATTGCTATCATCGTCATGACTATGGTCTGAGGCAGCTATTTGAAAGCTAAGCGTAGCCCAGTTAGACTCGTGCGTGAAGCCTGCTTCTTCAGACTTTTTCATGTGAATGGTCTTTAAGAACCAAATACCTTCTGTTGTTAAGTTGAATGTCAATACGCCTTCTGAGTTGGTTCGCATTTCTATTAACTCTTCATGCGTATGACCTTCAGTTTTTTCAACTGTCTTAGACGGATCGTGGGTATGATTTTCATTTGCATCGTCATGTGAATGGCTATGCGTATGACTTTCAGAGTTATCATTTGCATGAGGATGATCGTGTTCAGCTTCATTAACTGTTTTATCATCATGTGAATGGCTATGCGTATGACTTTCAGAGTTATCATTTGCATGCGTGTGATCGTGTTCAGCTTCATTAGCTGTTTTATCGTCATGTGAATGAGAAGCATTATCATCATGACTGTGAGTTGATTTTGTGCCTATTCCCACCAAATGATTCGCCAGTGGTTTGCCTTCAAATAATAATTGTATGCTAATATCATGACCTGCGTGCGACTCATAAGGATTTTGTAATGGAACAAACTCAATTGGGTAATCTAAAACTGTTTTCCAGTCATCACTTGTTTTATTGCCTACCTGAAAAATAGTTTTGACATGTTTAGCATATTTTTCGACCGCATCTTGATTGATTTCATTTTCTGCTTTACGCAATTCTAACATGTCAATCACGCCATCTTTTTCTAAATACGTATTGAATTTAGAAGCATCCATTTCAATTTTTCTTGAAGCAGTAGAAACACCTGCAAGCCAAGTACCTGCTTTACCTGTAGTTAAATTAAGGTATGTAATATTATCTTTATCTTGCCATTGCGTAGAATCTATTGCTTCACGTTTACCATTACCAACAAGACTTGCATCTATCATTCTATTGCGGTCAATTACATTTTCACTTACATCAAAAGAACCATTAAACAACTTAATAGTTGCCTGAGAATTGGGTTCAAAATAATAATTGTCTAGCTTTAAATATAGGTCGTGGCTACATAACAACATAATTGCAACAGTGCCTAATAATAGATTTCTTTTCATGGTGTGCTGATTTAATTATGCTAAAATAGCAAAGAATATTAATACTATATGAGTTTAATACTTCTACCTAGGTAATTTACCGACCTATTTATTTAGTTATCTAATTTAAAGCCAATATCTGTAACTTTAAACCATAAAACCCTACTAACTTATACAGATCTAAACTAACACTCATGAAAGCCCTACGATTCATTTTAATTTTCCTAATATCAATATCTTATGCGGTTGCTCAAGAGGCGATTATTCCAGAAGCCATTAAAAACTATGCCAATGCACGTGTAGATGAAGGTTTTAACCCGGCTATTTCAATTGCTTACATGGAAGGTAATGAAGTAACACATTACCATTATGGGCAAACCCAATTGGAAGGCGGTAAAGCGGTAGATGAGAATACCGTTTATGAAATAGGTTCGATATCAAAAGTTTTTACCACGATTCTTTTAGCCGATGAGGTTTTAAAAGGTCGGATGAATTTAGATGATCCAATAGCAAAATATTTACCAAAAACTCTTACTGTACCTAATAGAGACGGGAAAGAGATTACACTTAAAGATTTGGCCACACACACCTCGGGCTTGCCAAGGATGCCCGGAAATATTTCACCAGCGGATATGAAAAATCCCTTTGCAGATTATACTGTAGAACTGCTTTATGCTTTTTTATCTGATTATACATTACCTAGAGACATAGGTTCAAAATACGAATATTCAAATTTGGGGATGGGTCTTTTAGGTCATATCCTAGAATTACACACCAACACTACTTATGAAGCGCTTGTTATTGAACGCATTGCAACACCCTTAGGAATGGAGCATACACGTGTTTTGTTAACAGATGACATGAAGGCAAACTTGGCTTTAGGATATGATGAGCAAATGGAAATCACCAGTAATTGGGATATCCCAACTTTGGCTGGAGCAGGAGCTTTAAGATCTACCACTAGCGATATGCTTACATTCTTAAAAGCAAATACAGCCAACGACAAATCAGACCTAAATAAAGCGATGAAGTTGAGTCATGCTTTGGCTTTCACCAGCGAAGACCAAACCTTTAATATTGGTTTAGGGTGGCACTACGCCCATAACGATAGTATTGTTTGGCATAATGGAGGCACAGGAGGCTATAGGACCTTTATCGGATTTTTAAAGGATTCGGATGAGGCTGTGGTGGTGTTGACTAATTCAACATTCAGCACCGATGGTATAGGATTAAAACTTTTAGGACAACCCATTGATTTGGAGATGCCAGAAAAAAAAGTATTTCCAGACGAAGTGAAATTAGAACTGGAAGTTTTAGTCACTTATACGGGTAAGTATGAATTGGCACCAACATTTCATATCACCATCACACAAAAGAACAATCAACTTTATCTGCAAGCTACTGGTCAGCCACAATTTGAAATTTTTGCTTCCGCAGAAAATGAATTTTTCCTAAAAGTAGTTGAAGCTAGTATTATCTTTAATAAAGATGAGAATGGCAATGTGAATAGTTTAACCTTAAACCAAAACGGACAAAGCATGCCCGGTCTGAAAATAGAGGAATAAATTGGTCTTAAGAGGTTTATATGATTTATAAATTAGTTTAGTAAGCCTTATTTTAGCATACATCGGTTTAAATTTGACAACAGTCAAAACCAATAAATTGCACATGCTATGAAGGCATTACATTTTATTAGTTAACATTGTAAACATCTCAAAAGACAAACCCTATGTCCGAATTAAAAAAGCATATCATAGACACCTTTAATTTCTCCGAGGTTGAATTTGAAAACATACAAGAGTTTTTCAGACCAATGGAAATAAAAAAAGGAGGTTTCTTTTTAGAACAAGGTCAGTATTCAAGACAATTAGGCTTTGTTGAAAAAGGAATTTTAAGAGAGTTTCTGTATGTCAACGGAAAAGAAATAACCAAATGGTTTTCAACTCCTAGCTACTTCGCTGTGGACTTATCCAGTTTTTTGAACAAGGAATTGGCAACAGTTAATTATCAAGCGCTAACTGACACTAAAATATTGGTGATTTCAAAAGAAGATTATGATAAGATTGGCGAAAAAATACCACAATGGGATAAATTGGAAAAACTATTTTTAACCAAGTGCTTTTCGGTTTTAGAAAATCGGGTGATCTCTCATCTCGCCATGAAT
>Ga0307959_1001427_pt1:0-2500 | contig 10646 bp, 10 predicted proteins | sample OrgLakmetagen494_FD_201813 | JGI IMG/M metagenome (GOLD analysis project Ga0307959, IMG submission 201813) | Saline water microbial communities from Organic Lake, Antarctica - #494 | ecosystem: Environmental > Aquatic > Non-marine Saline and Alkaline > Saline | place: Antarctica: Organic...
GTGTGTTTGTGTTTGTTTGTGTGAGAGAGAGTGTGAGTGAGTGAGTGAGGGAGAGAGAGAGAGAGAGAGAGAGAGAGAGAGAGAGAGAGAGAGAGAGTGAGAGAGAGTGTGTGTGTGTTTGTGTGTGGTGTGTGTGTGTGTTTGTGTTTGTTTGTGTGAGAGAGAGTGTGAGTGAGTGAGTGAGGGAGAGAGAGAGAGAGAGAGAGAGAGAGAGAGAGAGAGAGAGAGAGAGAGAGAGTGAGAGAGAGAGTGTGTGTGTGTGTGTTTGTGAGAGTGTGTGTGTGTGTTTGTGGGTGTGGGTGGGTGGTGTGTGTTTGTGAGAGAGAGTGTGAGTGTGTGTGGTGTGTGTGTGTGTGTTTGTTTGTGTGTGAGAGAGAGAGTGTGAGTGAGTGAGTGAGTGAGTGAGTGAGTGAGTGAGTGAGTGAGTGAGTGAGTGAGAGAGAGTGTGTGAGAGAGAGAGGGTGTGTGTGTGAGAGAGAGAGAGAGAGAGAGAGAGAGAGAGAGAGAGAGAGAGAGAGAGAAATAATGAGGGAGAGTGTGTGTGTGAGAGAGAGAGTGTGTGTGTGTGTGGTGTGTGTGTGTGGTGTGTGTGTGTGTGAGAGAGAGTGTGTGTGTGTATGTGTGTGTGTGTGTGTGTGTGTGTGTGAGAGAGAGAGAGAGTGTGAATGAGTGAGTGAGTGAGAGAGAGAGTGAGTGAGAAAGAGAGAGAGAGAGTGTGTGTGTGGGGGTGTGTGAGGGAGATTGTGTGTGTGTGTGAGCGAGTGTGTGTGTGTGTGTGTTTGAGGTAGACTGAGAGAGAGAGAGAGAGTTTGTGTGTGTGTGTGTGTGTGTGTGTATGTGTGTGTGTGTGTTTGTGTGAGAGTGTGTGTTTGTGTGTGTGTGTGTTTGTGTGTGGGTGTGTGTGTGTGTGGGTGTGTGGGTGTGTGTGTGTTTGTGTGTGTGTGTGTGTGTGTGTGTGTGTGTGTGTGTGTGTGTGTGTGTGTGTGTGTGTGTGTGTGGGTGTGTGTGTGTGTGTGTGGGTGTGTGTGTGTGTTTGTGTGTGTGTGTGTGTGTGTATGTATGCTGCACCAAATTAAAAAAAGGGTATATTTCGGGGACTTCAACGGTGATGGAAATCTGAATGATTGTTATAACAAGTGGTGGTGTGGAAGGTGAGAAGCAGCTTTGGGTCCCCGGCACACGTTCGGGGGGAAGGGGGTGATAAGATCTGGCCATTTCAAAGAGATCCGGGCATGTAAAGGTAAACTGCCCCCCCCTTATTCAAAAAATTTACCGCGTACTTCAACGTCCTGGGTACACGTTGAACTCCGAGGGAAATTACGGCATTGTGTCTTGTTATAGGTGAGAGAGAGGCATAAGGGGCGGAGAGAAAACTGCGCGAGTCCAGTCTACAGTACACGAAGACGACCGGCAACGAAACGCAACAAATAAAGGAAAGGAGATGAGATGAGAGGGAGATGAGGGTGGGATACGCGGACGAAGGGAGGGGAGGGAAGGGAAAGGGAAAGGGAGAGGAGGGGAGGGAGGGGGAGGGGAAATGCACGAGACATTGACATGCAAGCAGCAAGGGGGCGTGGAGAAAGGGCAAGAGATAGACAAGAGGAGAGCTTATTAAGGAAAGGTGAGGGAAGGAGACGTAGAAGCGGACAAAAAAAGGCAACGCCACACATGATAATGGGGGGGTACACGGGCAACACACCACGCACACAAGAAAACACGCAAAGAAGCACATACAAAACTACACAACAAGGGAGAGGGGGGAGAGGGGACAGCGTTGCGGGGTACTCGGGGCCCCTGCAGGCACCACAGCCACTCCACGGGGCCCCGGCGGAGGGTCAACGGCTACATGTGTGAACTTCAAAAGGGCAGCTTGATCCAACAATGCTCAGTTGATTTGATATTTATGTTGTGAAAACAAAAGTGGGCACACTAATTTCATTCAAGCTATTCACGGTGAGGCTAGGTCTAATTGTATAATCATGGCGTTGTAATTGTAGACCTGTGACCTTGGATTTTGATACAAGGTTAAGCTAACACTGCTAACACAACACACCCTGGTACAACAATGTTTAGTCCGCTAATATAAGCACCAACCGAGGTATGGGGAACCATCTAAAACGCTTTGTATTATCTTAGCAAAAGGCTAATAATCCCCCCCTGAAGTGCGATTCCCCCAACACTACAGCTACATCTCAAAACAAAGGGTATTAACGTATTAAGTGAGCCTGGCCATGAGGGCCTTCTAGGCCAAGGATGAGGGTGCAAGCAGCTCGTTGATGTGCACCTGCAAGCAAGGGAGAAGGGGAGGTCAGTGGTGCAAGCCTTACAAGAGCCCTAGGCTTAGGGATGGTCTGAGGTAAATGTTTATAGGCATCATAGGAGGAGGCACATAAGATGCATCATAGGAGGCAACATTGAGTGGACAAAGAGAATGGGAGAGTGAGGATCCTTCCGCCTCCAAGCATGATGTCAGTGTGGACAATTTGTGTCCACTGTGTGT
>Ga0307959_1001433_pt1 | contig 10638 bp, 7 predicted proteins | sample OrgLakmetagen494_FD_201813 | JGI IMG/M metagenome (GOLD analysis project Ga0307959, IMG submission 201813) | Saline water microbial communities from Organic Lake, Antarctica - #494 | ecosystem: Environmental > Aquatic > Non-marine Saline and Alkaline > Saline | place: Antarctica: Organic Lake...
TGAACGCTCCAACCGCAAAGCTCGGCAAATCCTGATTATCTGGCAAGTGGTTACAGCGCATGAACTCCAGAGTTTTTCGACCAATAATCCGCTGCCCCCTAAACTCTCCACCCTGACAAAGTGCCTGGGCAAAATGGAAGTAATCGTCAATAGTGGACACCAGACCGCCACCGCCTGACACATACTTATTTTTTTGCCGGAAATGTGACGTCTCTGGATCGTCCTGCAGGTTGAACTGATCGCCCGGCCGATGCTGATAGCAGGCGGCAAAGCGGTCAAGCTGATCGTCACGAACCTGAAAGCCGGTGTCTGGCATGTCCAGAGGGCGAAAGAGTTTATCGCGCAGGTACTCGTCTAAAGGCTGATCCGCCAGCAACTGCACCAAGTACCCCAGCACATCCGTGCTGACGGAATAGTTCCAGGCCGTACCCGGTGAAAACTCAAGCGGCAGCTCCCCCAGCTGGTCCACCAGTGCGTCCAGCGTCAGGTTCCGGCTGCCATCAAGCCCCAACTCACGGTAAGCCGCGTCAACGTTGGTGCGGTTCATGAATCCGTACGTCAGGCCCGACATATGGGTGAACAGGTCGCGAATGGTCATGGTGCTGATGGCTGGCGTGGTCACAAAATGGGGATAAACACCGCTTTTATAAACCCGCAGGTTCTTCCACCCCGGAATGTACTTGTGTACCGGATCATCCAGCAAAAACCGCCCCTGCTCGTAAAGCTGCATCATGGCGATCGAAGTGATCGGTTTGGTCATCGAGTAAATGCGGAAAATGGTATCCCGGCAGACCGGTTTTTTGCGCTCCACATCCATCAATCCCTGGGCTTTCACGTAGGCAACTTCCCCCCGCCGAGCGACCAGCGTCAGCGCACCAGGCAATTTTCCAGGCTGGATATAGCGACGATCAAGATGGCGTTCAATGTTGCTAAGCTGGTCTACTGAAAGGCCGGCAACCTGTTTGAATTCGGTCATAGAGAAGGCACCTTGTAATGTGGCTTTTTTGCAGTTGTCAAACTAGCGCATGCCGCGGGTGCTGGCAAAAAAAAAGTGCCAAAAGAGGCAATAAGAAAATCAACGTGCACCAGTCTGCTACTATTGAGCCAACACCCACACAAGAGCAGACGCACGATGGATACAACCAAGTTCTACATTGACGGAAAATGGGTAACGCCTGAGGGCACCCAAACCATAGACGTTATCAACCCTTCTGATGAAACCGGATTTGCCACAATTACTCTGGGTTCTGAGGCTGATACGAACATAGCTGTCAGCGCCGCAAAAAGCGCCTTCCCAGCTTGGTCGATGTCAACCAGGGAACAACGTATTGGCCTGCTAGAGCGCTTGCTGGAAACCTACAGCGCGCGTGCTGAAGAGATGGCACAAACCATCAGTAAGGAAATGGGAGCGCCCATCAACTTGGCAAGAACGGCCCAGGTGGGTGCCGGCGCTGCGCATCTGAAAAACACCATTCGTGCCCTGAAGACCTTTAACTTTGAGCACGCCCTGGGTGACCACGCGCCAGAAAACAGAATTATGCACGAACCGGTGGGCGTTTGCGCTCTGATAACCCCCTGGAACTGGCCGATGAACCAAATAATGCTGAAAGTGCCGGCTGCCATTGCGGCTGGCTGCACAGTGGTTCTCAAGCCGTCAGAGATTTCACCCTTATCCGCGATGCTGCTGGCAGAAATGATCGACAGCACGGGCTTTCCAGCAGGCGTATTCAACCTGGTTAACGGCGATGGCGAAGGCGTTGGCTCGCAACTTTCAAAGCACCCGGATATTGATCTGGTCAGCTTTACCGGTTCAACCCGTGCCGGCAAAGCCATCACCATTGCCGCAGCAGACACCGTCAAGCGGGTTGGCCTGGAACTGGGTGGCAAGGGCGCTAACATCGTCTTTGCAGACGCCGATGCAAAAGCCATAACCCGTGGCGTGCGTCATTGTTTCGCAAACTCAGGCCAATCCTGTAACGCGCCCACGCGGATGCTGGTCGAAAAATCACTTTACAAGCAGGCGATTGAAACCGCCGCATTGATTGCCAGCCAAACAGACGTCGGCCCCGCCGACGTAGACGGGCGCCAAATTGGCCCCGTAGTCTCCGAACAACAGTTCCAGAAAATTCAGGCGCTGATCCAACAGGGCATTGCCGAAGGCGCAACGCTGATATCCGGTGGCAAGGGCCGGCCAGAAGGGCTGAACAAGGGCTACTTTGTAAGGCCAACCGTTTTCGCAGACGTCACACCCGCAATGACCGTCTGGAGCGAAGAAATTTTCGGCCCGGTTCTGGCCATCACACCGTTTGAAACAGAAGAAGAAGCGGTAAAACTGGCCAACGATACCCACTACGGGCTGACCAACTACATCCAAACCTCCGATAAAGAAAAAGCCCACCGGTTGGCGCGGCAACTGCGGTCGGGCATGATCGAAATTAACGGCAAATCCGGATCGTCAGGCTTCCCGTTCGGCGGCATGAAACAGTCGGGCAACGGCAGCCGGGAAGGCGGTGTGTGGGGGTTAGAAGAGTTTCTGGAAGTGAAATCCGTCACCGATTGGTGATCAGCCAACCCCGTTTTCCAGTATTCGGCTGTATTTTACAGTAAGGGCTAGGCTACTTATGGCTACGCCCATCAACAACCAGGGAGAGGTCTGTGAACCGTCTGTTTCGTCGTGTAGGTAATGCCTTCGGTGGTGTGCTGGGCCTGGTTTGGCTGGTCATCATTGTTTTGTCCACCGTTAAAGTAGCGCAAAGCTGGAGACACACATGAACAATAAAGATGACATCGTCGTCGGTAAGGGACCGGCGGGTGGCTGGGGGTCGCTGAAAGGAATCGCCAGCATCTCTATTGAATCGTCGGCCTCACTTTCCGCTGCAGACACCCTGCGCCGGATGAACAAGCCCGGTGGCCTTATGTGTCCTTCCTGCGCCTGGCCCAAGCCCAAGAACTACAGCGCGTTTGAATTCTGCGAAAACGGCGCAAAGGCGATCATGTGGGAATTGACAAAAGACCGTTGCACGCCCGAATTCTGGGCAACGCATACGGTGCAACAGCTCCGTACCTGGACCGATCATGAGCTGGAGAAAACCGGCAGGCTGACCCACCCCCTGCGCTATAACCCGCAAAGCGACCGCTACGAAGAAGTTGACTGGCAATCGGCGTTCAAAGACATCGCGGATAACCTCAACGCGCTCGATCCCGAAAGCGCGGTTTTCTATGCGTCCGGTCATGCCGGGCTTGAGGCCGCCTATCTTTACGCACTGATGGCGCGACTGCACGGCAATAACAATCTGCCGCAAAGCTCGAATATGTGCCACGAAACCACCTCTGTTGGCCTGAGCAAGGTGATTGGTTCTCCCGTCGGCACCATCATCTGGGAAGACCTGGAGCAGGCAGACGCGTTTTTCTTCTTCGGCCAGAACCCCGGCACCAACAGCCCCCGCTTTCTTCACCCCCTGAAAGATGCAAAAAAACGCGGTGCTAAAATTGTCACCTTCAATCCGATTATCGAGCAGGGTTTGGTGGCGTTTGTCGACCCCCAGAGCCCGGTCGATATGACCACGGGGCGGCAGACCAAAATATCCGACCAGTATCATCAGTTGAACTCCGGCGGCGACATAGCCGCCATCATGGGTATTTGCAAGCACGTCGTCGAGGCAGACAAGGCCGCTCATCGCAATGGCGACAAACGCATCATCGATGTGGCCTTCATTGAGGAACACACCCAGGGATTCGACAGCTTTCTAAGCTCGGTTGAAGCCGCCGACTGGACCGATATCGAAACCGGTAGCGGGCTGACCAAACAAGCACTGCAAGAAGCCGCCGACGTGTACATAAAAGCGGAACGCGTCATCGGCGTTTATGGCATGGGACTCACCCAGCACACTCACGGCTCGGTCAATGTGAGCATGCTGGTTAATCTGCTGATGCTAAGAGGCAATATTGGCCGGCTTGGCGCGGGTGTTTGCCCGGTGCGCGGGCACTCCAACGTTCAGGGCCAGCGAACCGTGGGCGTTGCGGAGAAGGCCGGCCTTATTCCCATGGACAAGCTGCGCCAGCTTTTTGACTTCAACCCGCCTTTAAAGGACGGAGTAAACATTGTCGAAATGGTCGAGGGCTTGATCGCCGGATCGGTCAAAGCGAGTATTTGCCTGGGTGGCAATTTGCTGCGCGCGGTGCCAGACCAGCAACGAATGGAACAAGGCTGGGCTCAGCAGAACCTGACGGTGATGATTTCCACCAAGCTTAATCGCAGTCATATTTTCCCGGGCAAATCAGCCTATATATTGCCCTGCCTGGGCCGTGCCGAAGTGGACGAACAGGCCAGCGGGCCGCAGGCCATTTCCACAGAAGACAGCTTTTCAACGATCAGCGGTTCCATCGGCCACCGGTCACCTATATCAAAACACCTGAAAAGCGAGCTGGCCATCATCACCGGTATCGCCAAGGCTCTGCTACCAGAGAACCCGAAGGTGAAATGGGAAGAGTGGACCGCAGACTATTCGCGGGTGCGGGATCTGATTGAGCAGACATACCCCAACGACTTTGGAAATTTCAACGCGAGAATGTTCGAGCCCGGTGGTTTCTATCGCGGCGTTGATGCCCGCGAACGAATCTGGAAGACGTCAGAGAAGAAAGCATTGTTCACCGCGCCAGAGCGACTGACATCGTTGGGATTCGACAAAAAACCCGGCCGTTACAGCTTGCTGACCATGCGCTCCAACGATCAGTTCAATACCACCATCTACGGCTATTCGGATCGTTTTCATGGCATTGAAGGCACGCGGGATGTGCTGCTGATGAACCCGGATGATATTAAACGTGCCGGACTATCGGGCGGAGACCGTGTACAGATGATTACAGACTTGGACGACGGTGTGGATCGCCGCCTTGGCGGTCTGGTGCTAACGCCCTACCAGATCCCGGCGGGCACCGTGGCGTCATACTACCCGGAGTGCAATGTGCTGGTGCCGGTGAGCCATCATGATCAGCTGTCGAAAACGCCCGGGTCGAAGTCTGTTCCGGTGCGGATTGAGCAAGAGCAGGCGTAACCGGCCCTGCTTGGCTGCTTTCCCGAAAAGCGACTCGAGGCGCGATATTGGTGAACCAAAAAGTCATTTCCAGCCTACTTTACTGAGGTACACTTTTTTTGACGCGAACAGGATCTCAGCATGATTACAGTCCACCACCTCAATAACTCCCGCTCACAACGTATTCTCTGGATGCTGGAAGAGCTGGGAGTACCCTACGAGATCCAGCGCTACGAGCGTGATGCCAAGACCATGCTGGCACCTGGAAGCCTCAAAAAAGTACACCCGCTGGGTAAATCGCCGGTCGTCACCGACGGCGATCTGGTGATCGCAGAGTCTGGCGCCATTATCGAATACCTTGCCCACACCTATGGCAAAGACACCATGCTGCCGAAGAGCGGCGGTCAAGCTTGGCTTGATTACACGTACTGGATGCATTACGCCGAAGGCTCTTTGATGCCGCCGCTGTTGATGCGCCTGGTGTTTGAAAAGATAAAAACCAGCCCGATGCCGTTTTTTGTCAAGCCGGTGGCAAAGGGCATTGCGAGCAAGACCAATGAGGTTTTCATCGGCCCGATGATCAAAACGCACCTGGATTTTGTTGAATCTCACCTGGCGAAAAACACGTGGTTTCTTGGCGATAGCCTGAGCGCTGTGGATGTTCAGATGAGCTTTCCGCTGGAAGCCTCAGTGGCCCGAGGCATCGCCGGCAAGGACCGGCCTAGCATCGCAGCCTGGGTGAAACGCGTGCACGCCAAACCGACTTACCAAATCGCCCTTGAAAAAGGCGGGGAATACGATTTTTCCTGAGTAGACGACGGCAGAGGCCCTGCAGTGAGCGGTGGAGAGAACTCTGCAGCGGGCGGTAGAGAGAACTCTGCCGCCCTCCCCACTTCATGCCACTAACTTAAATCCACAGCGTGCTTCTTCAGGTCCGCCAGGTCACACACCTCCAACGCCGCGCGATGCGTCGCCTTCAGCCGAACCCGAGGTGCACAGCCCGCATCCAGCGCTTCACGCCAGCGACCTGCGCACAGGCACCAGCCGTCACCTGCTTTCAAACCCGGAAAGCCAAACTCAGGGCGGGCTTTGGTAAGGTCGTTGCCCCGGCCGAGGGAGAAAGCCAGGAAATCGTCAGTCACTACCGCACACACGGTATGATTGCCCATGTCCTCGGGCCCCGTATTGCAGCAGCCGTCCCGAAAAAAGCCGGTCACCGGATCTTTACCGCAAACTTCCAATGGTTCACCAATAACGTTGGTGGGTTCTTTTTTTGCCTGCATGAGGTTGCTCCTTGTGTAAGTGGACAATACTATAATCAATATACGCTACAGACGGGCACGACATCATCCATTGACCGTCAACGAGCGTGCAACGAGCCTACAACGAGGTCGATTTTACGTCCCACTGCTGGATTCGGGTAATAGGCTATTCCCAGTACGTTGCACGGACAGTTGAGGCGGCTTGAAGCGTAATAATTCTCGCCTGCGGTTAATGCTTAGCTCTACAAGGCAGGACTAAAAACATGAATATATGGAAAACGTATAAAGAAATTTCGCTGGTGATTAAAATGTCAGTGGGGTTTTTTCTGGGCCTTGCTATCGCCATTATCTTCCGCGAACAAGCTTCTATTCTCAGCCCCTTGGGCGCTATTTTTATCCGTCTACTCAGTTTGATTGCAACACCCGTAATTTTTCTGACGGTCGCGCTGGCAATTGGCAAAATGAATGTCAGGCAAATGGGTAGATTAAGCGGCAAGCTCATACTCTATTACGCTGTCACCACCGCTATGGCCGTGTGTATTGGCGTGTCACTGGCTCTACTTTTTAATCCGGGAAACAATTTGAGCCTGCCCAATGTGGTTGTCCAGCAACCTGAGATACCAAGCGCGTCTGCCATGTTGTTGAAAATCGTGCCCAACAACCTGTTTGGAGCCTTGGCGGCGGGCGATTTAATGGCCATTTTATTTATTGCCATTATCATCGGCGTTGCCATTTCAACCATGACCTTTTCACCCGACAGACAGACAAGAGAGCAGGGTTTGTTGCTGGAGCGCTCTTTCAACGCTTTCAACGAATTATTTTATAAAATACTGAGTGGCATACTACTCTATGCTCCCATTGGCGTAATGGCGATCAGTGCCTCCACTTTCGGTATTCAGGGATGGGCTACCATCAAATCATTGCTGGTGTTTACCGCCACGTTTTACCTGGGCCTGGCTATTTTATGGTCGCTGGTATACACCGGATTTTTAAAGTTCTGCGGCTTCGCTGCCCTGCGCTTTTTTGGCGACATTAAAGAGGCTTGTGCCACTGCATTTTTTACCTCAAGCAGCCTGGCGACATTGCCCGTCGCTATCTCTGCCGCAAAGAAAGCAGGCGTGTCGACTAAGTCTGCCAACTTTGCCCTGCCGCTAGGCGCCGTTTTTAACTCCGACGGTGGCGCACTGCGCATGGGCGTGTCTTTGGTGTTCGCCGCTAACATCATGGGGCTAGATCTGGCATTGGTTGACCTGGTGACCATCGTAGTGATCGGAACAGTGCTGTCTATTGGCACGGCCGGAGTGCCCGCCGCCGGCCTGGTCACCTTAGCAGCCGTCCTGAGCATGTTTGGTTTGCCGCTGGAAATAGTCGCCCTGATTGCCGGCGTAGATGCTCTAATCGGTATGGGCGGTACTGCTTCCAACGTAGTCGGTGACATCGTTGGCGCAGTCGTAATTGATGAAAAAGAAGGTGTTAGCGCTTAACGATCGTGGCAGACCGACCACAAAACAGGGGACAGATTTCAAATCTGTCCCCTGTCTTCCGCTGACAATCCCGTCGGAAAAATATGGCCGCAATGTGGGACTTTTAGAAAAGTTTTAAATTAATAACTTGTAACTCCTACTCAAATCATTACTCTGGTTACTAAGTAATAACCGAGGTCTTAACGTTTGCATCGCCTTTCAACTACGCTTACAAAGCGCGAAATTATTCCCCGAGAAGTCTTCCAGACTTCCTCAGCGGCCCCTGTGCCGTGCACGTTTAAACCCAAATGGAGTACCAAACATGCGTAAAATAATGCCCGTGGCGCTTTTATGCGCCCTGTCTGCACCCTCGCTCGCTGCCGCCGACTGCGGTGAAGTATCCATCACCCAGATGACCTGGGCCTCCAACGCCGTCGTAACGGGCGTTGCCGCCTTTATTATGGAACAAGGATACGGCTGCGACGTGTCGGTGATTCCTTCTGATACCATTCCTGCCGTCACATCGGTCGCTGAAAATGGCGAACCGGACATCGTAACCGAGCTGTGGCTGAACTCTGCCGGTGAGCCATATCTGCAGCTGGAAGAGCAAGGCAAGATCAAGCGCGTGGCCGAAGTACTGGACCCCGGTGGTGTTGAAGGCTGGTGGATTCCCACGTATTTGGCCGAGAAACACCCGGAGTTGACAACCATCGAAGGCGTCATGGCGAATCCGGAACTGGTGGACAGCCGCTTTAACAACTGCCCGAGTGGTTGGGGCTGCCGTGTCGTCAGTGACAACCTGGTCCGCGCGCTCGATCTGGAAGCGTCAGGCATCTCGGTATTCGACCACGGTTCTGGTGAAACCCTGGCAACCTCTATGGCGTCCGCGGTTCAAAGCGAAGAGCCTTGGTTCGGCTACTACTGGGGCCCTACCGTGCCACTGGGCAAGTACGACATGACCCGCGTTAAAATCGGCGGGTACGAGCCAGACGTTCATGTTCGTAACCAGACCCAAGAAGCCGAAAACCCCGGCGTCTCTGAGTTCCCTGCGGCTCCCGTTCTGACCGCAGTCACCACCAGCTTCGGTGAACGCGAGCCGGAAGTGGTCGAAATGCTGAGCAAGATGACCTTTAAAACCAGCACCATGAGTGCCCTGCTGGCCTGGATGGATGCGAACAACGCCACCGCCGAAGAGGCCGCCGTTTACTTCCTGAGCAACAATACCGACGAGTGGTCTGGCTGGTTAAATGATTCAGCCAGTCAACGACTTGCCAACGTGCTTGGCCAGTAGACGTTGTTAATAAGAGCCGGTTCGCCGGCTCTTATTTTATTCAGCCTATAGAAATCATATCCGCTACCTCATTCTGAATGCGCAAGGAATATTGAACGCTCATGGCAACCTACGATTTCTTATTTTCATCGCTCGGACTCACAAAGTGGTGCGCTGAAGGCAAGAGCGACGCACCCATGTCGATGGCCGCATTACTCAACAAATCCAAAGGTACGGAAGCCCAAACGCAATCGCTCTGGGACGTGCCGTTTCCGTCCATGGATGCACTCAATGACTCTTGCGCAGCTTTCCCTCAGTCCCGGGATTTAACTCAAGGGCTGGAGCAAGGTTTTCTTGCCGTCAAAGACAACCTCAGCATTGTGCTGGACCCCATTACCCAGCCCTTGAGCTGGGCCCTTGACGGTACTCTTTACAGTATGACCACTACACCGTGGTGGATCGTCATTCCGATTCTACTGGCGGTTGTTCTGGTTGTTACCAAATCCTGGAAGCTGGTCGGCTTCGTGGCAAGCAGCCTGTGTCTGCTCGCCTTTATCGACTACTACGAATACGCCATGCAGACGCTGGCGATTATCTTTGTCTGCGCGTTCATCTGTGTACTACTAGGCGTACCTATCGGTATCGGCATGTCCCGAAATAACGTGATGCAGAGGCTGACGATCCCGGTACTCGACATGCTGCAGACCCTCCCACCTTTTGTGTACTTAATCCCGCTGATTTTTCTGTTCAGCGTGACCGAGTCCAAGCTGTACGGCATCGCCATCATTCTCTACGCCATTGTGCCCGTTATTCGCATGACCAACCTGGGCATCCGGCTGGTGGATCCAGACGTGATTGAAGCGGCGAATGCCTTCGGCATGACCAGCCGGCAAATGCTGTACAAGGTACAGATTCCGCTGGCGCTTCCTAACATCATGGCAGGGGTAAACCAGACCATCATGATGAGCCTGGCCATGGTTGTTATTGCCTCTTTGGTGTCGGCGCCCGGCCTTGGCGTGCTGGTGCTTCAGGGTATACGCAATTTGGAACTCGGCGTTGGCCTGGTAGCGGGTCTTGGCATTGTTATTCTGGCGGTCATTCTGGACCGGGTAACCAAAGCATCGCTAGCGCGTATTAACGCCTCGCAAAAACAGTAAGGAAGCGCATTGTGGATCGGGACATTAAGATTTCAATCCGAAACCTGTACAAGATTTTCGGCCCTACTCCCGACGTTGCCCTTGAGTACGTGAAACAGGGCATGGGAAAGGCCGAACTGCTCGAAAAACATCAGCACGTGCTGGGCCTTCAGGACATCAACGTGGGCATTCGCGAAGGCCATGTGACCGTCATCATGGGCCTGTCAGGATCTGGCAAGTCAACGCTCATAAGGCATCTCAACCGGTTGATCGAACCCACCGCCGGTGAAATTCAAGTGGATGGCGAGAATGTGCTAACTTATGATCAAGACCGGCTGCGCAACCTGCGTCGGGAACACATGTCGATGGTGTTTCAGAAATTCGCGCTGCTGCCGCACAAAACCGTTCTTGAAAACGCCGGGATGGCGCTTTCCGTGCGCGGCCATAAAATTGAGGCATTCGAAGCGGCAGCCA